>Ga0101943_1000265_pt1 | contig 110169 bp, 100 predicted proteins | sample DewCreD2012metaG_5_FD_75244 | JGI IMG/M metagenome (GOLD analysis project Ga0101943, IMG submission 75244) | Hot spring sediment bacterial and archeal communities from British Columbia, Canada, to study Microbial Dark Matter (Phase II) - Dewar... ... | reverse complement strand
AGTGGTACCACGTCGCGGCGACCTACGACGGCCAGACCTTCAAGCTCTACGTCAACGGCGCGCTCGAAGGGCAAATGGCGCTGGCCAAGACCGTGGCGTACGACGCGTCGATTCCCTGGACGATCGGCTCGACGGCGGCTCCGATTCGCGCCGTCGGTTATCCGCGCACCTTCAACGGCGTCATCGACGAGGTGGAGATCTTCAACCGGGCACTGTCGCAAGCGGAAATTCAAGCTATCTACAAACCCGGTAAGTGTAAAGCCAAAGTGATCAATCCGACACCGTTCAATCCGACGAACTGAAACGGCGGATATGCTCTCTTAGTTCGTCCCAGTCAGAATAGGAACAATACTTCCGTAAGATCATTACGGAGTTTTGGGAAACAACAGATAGTTCACGGCCAAGGGTTTCTCGGTCACTATGCAACCTACTTCCAGCAAGTCATAACGTAAGAGAAACCCTTGGTTGTGACAACTGCCACATAGCGTGCAAAACTCAAACGTTAGGAGGTGTCATCATGAAGAGAATAACAACTACAGCTTTGCATTTCGTGTTTCTCGTAGCTCTTGTTTTCAACATAGGGCATACCCTTGCACAGCAAGAAACATAAGGAAAGCAGCAGATCGAGAAGAGGCAAGTGCTCGTTCAATCAATACCACGTCCGTTGCCGGACACGACAAGGCGGTTGCAAAAAGCCAACAAGGCCTTCCGCGATGCAGTTGCTTCTGAAATGCAAGCGGCTGCGCGTCAAGCGGGCGTGAAGATTCGCATGGATAACTTCATTGCCATTCCATTTGACGACTCGGGCGCCGTCACGGTGAACGCAATGATCGAAGGTGCTGACAGAGTGAGCATCGAGCAGCTCGCTAAAGGCGCCGATGTTCTGTTTGTCTATTCGGTTACAAAGTTGGGTCCTGCCGGAAGGCAAATAGACCCTGGTTTCTACGTTGTGCGGGTTTCACAGAATGCCGCCAGCGGACAGTGGGTCACACAATTCAGGAACTCACAGGGCAGGATCGTTTTGGAAACCGACGCGACGGTTGAGAGGCCCGACATTCAGACAGGCATTCAAGCGGCTTTTCTCCAGCAGGTGGAATCAACCAATAGGGAGATCGAGACGCTCCGCGCACTGCCCGAGCACGTTGAAGACTTTCAGCATTACGTCCTTCTGTTGCGGAAGTGAGAAGGGAGTCATACTCGTCGCGTTGAATGAATTCAGATAATACTCTAAAGTAAACCCCATGCGAGTCGATGAAGCTGGCTCTTGCACTGAAGAAGGTTTACCAGTATCCAACAGAAAGCCACTGTATGACATGGAGATCCCGTAACCCTAAAGCACAACACGAACGCCAACCTCCACAACATAAAGTCCATCAGGTGATATGATAGTGGGCATCAGAAGTCTTGAGCGGTTTTTGAGAATGCTGGCGCAAACGATGTTGAGCTCTTCCATCCCACCATCAATCGTCCAGCGAAAGTCGGGAAGTTACTAACTGGCGTTGTATGACCAACCAACCATCACCGATCCGTCAGCAGAGACACGTAATTTTAACAAAACAATAAAAGCTTTTAATATGACCAACCAACCATTATCGATCTGTCGGCAGAAACAGCTCACGCCTCGCTCCGCGAACCACCCGGCAGCGTGGTGGCGAAATGCCAGCTTGATGGTAAGCTCCTCAAGCGGATCTTACTCATTTTTTGTGTTTTTGTTTCGCGAGACTTCTACGCATCAGTGCACTGAAAAATGAGGATATCAAGCGGCTAGTTTGTATGGTGGGGAATTTAGGTGTAAAATCACCGAAGTATGAAAAAGGTTATTCTAGCGGCATTATTAGTTTTATCTTCTTCCAATTTGCTTACTGCTCAACAAAGGCCTTTGATCACTGAGGATATAGACATTACTCCAGCAGGTAGTTTTCAGATCTCCGTAGGAACTGAATTTCTACAAAATGCCAAATTTCCACTTTCAGGACTTAAGGGCGACTTAACACGCGTCGGAGTCATAGTTAGTAGAATAGGACTTGCTTCCAATGTCGAGATTCAGGTGGAGGGAAGTGTCAGAAATTTTTTAGCCATAAATTCCTCGCAGGCTCCGGCTCCGATTCCTCTGGATATTAACAGAAACTCAACCAGCGATACCGGAGACTTTATTATTTCTACGAAAATAAAGATTAACGAAGAGACCAAAAACATACCCGCCTTTGGTTTTAAATTCGGAGTTCAGCTTCCCAACTCTAATCAAGCTAAGGGAATTGGAACAAATCAAATAAATGCGTTCGGTAAGATTTTGTTTCAAAAAAAGTTTAGAGATAAAAGGCAAACTCCGATCATGGACGTATTCGGTAATGTAGGCATCGGGATATTAACTGCTCCTCTGCAGCGATTTACGCAAAACGACGTTTTGTTGTATGGGCTGGCTGGGATAATTCGTTTGAATGAAAGGATTAATCTGGTAGGAGAGATAAATGGAAGGGCAAATACAAGAAAGCGTGGCATTCCTCTGGGCACTGAAAGTCTCTCTGAGGTAAGATTAGGGACTCAGATAACAGTCTCTAAGCTAAGATTCGATACCGCTGGTATTTTTGGCCTGAATAGATATAGTCCTCGAAGTGGGGTTTATTTTGGTGTAACTTATCAATCACCGATGATATTCACCCCATCAAAATGAAGTCTCTTCCTTTGGCGGAACGAATGGATGGTCTGCGAGGACAGCTCTCATATTGATCTGTTCAAACAGTGTTTCTAAATAAGCCCCGAAACGATGAAGGATTGGGACCAAGTCTTTGTTCTCTCTTGTATTCATTACTTCTTCAATAAATCTTTCGGTCGTTTCTAAGTCCTTATAGAAAAGATAACCCATCGAATTATCAAAGAAGTAATTAAGAGTGTTATGTAACTTAGGAATTCCTACTTTTTCTAAATCTTGTTCAGCGGCCTTCACTATCTGCAGAACTCTCCACAAATCTTCTCTTAGTTTCAGAGATTGTCTCAGTTTCCTATCAATATTTGGGAAGAGTTCTGAAGCTTGGATGGCTGGATCAATAAGTTTGGCAAAATTAACCACAGTTTGCTGAAAGGAATCATTTAGAAGTCCGTGAGCAGTTTCTACCCTAGCGTATATCACAGGAGACTGTCGACTTTCGGCAAAACCGACTAGTTCATAGTTATAAACTTTTTTAAGCTCGATTGATAGGGCATAAACGGCACAGTCTAGGGCTGCAAAGAGCTCATCCTCTTCATCCCTGCGCTTTAGAAGATGATCATTGATGAATCGCATCAACTCTCTTGTTTGTTCGTTTATACGCGCGAACAGCAGCACAGTCGGTTTCAAGAATTCATCTCTATCTAGAATCTTGCCTATTGCATCTAGCCATTTTAGAACCTTAGCGAAATGGGGGAGCAATAATCTTAAATCAGTCTCTAAGTCAAATGGAATCTGCTTATTATCTAAGAGCCAGAATATCTTTTCTGGTAAAAACCTCTCCCCTTCTTGCTCTGCAGCCTTTATGATTTTGTCAAAAGCTGATGTTTCCTTTAGCTTGGTAAGAAGAAAATTGCTCCATGATGTCCATTCCCCAAGTCGAAGCGGAGCGCCCCGTAACAAAGCGTCGTTAATTAAGGTGGCATCTATCAAAACTCTAGAGAAATTACTTAACTCTTGCTTATCTAAGAAGCTATCAGACCCGTCTTGTAGGGTTTTCAAAAGCTGTAGGTTAAGTTTTGAGCACAGCAACAATGTTGACTTAATTAACCTGAATTCTCTGGACCAATCACGAGAAGCAATATCTGACTGCCTTGAGCTAGTTAACGAAAAATCATGAAGACGCAGGAAGCTTTCTAATCCTGATAACCAAAGTCCTAGCTCAAATGCTGTTTCACTTTCTGAGAGAAAGCCTGGACTACCTGTTAAATCTCTAGCTTGTTGGGAAGTTACTGTTGTTTCCAAGATGACCCTCTCTGTAAATTTTTCTTAGCTCAAAACACGTTATCTTTTATAGCTCAAAAAACTCTTTTTCGCAAGAAAAAAAGATTATAAAGCTGCATGAAGGAGAAATTAGCAAAGCGAATTTGACCTAGACTGTCTTCCAAGATAAGAATTTCTTATTGTTTTCCAGAAATCATTAAGAAGGGTAAAGTATGAATTTTGTCGATCTAGCAATTATCTTTGGTTACCTTATCGGCATAACTGCTTTTGGTATCTGGTTCTCAAAAAAGCAAAAAACTACTGAGGATTATTTTGTAGGAAACAGGAGTGTTCCATGGTGGGCAATAGCCATGTCTATTGTGGCAACTGAGACTTCGACGATAACGTTTATCTCAGTGCCAGGTATAGTGTTCGCGAAAGGTGGTAACTTTGAATTTCTTCAGTTAGTATTTGGCTACATGCTAGGCAGAATAGTCATATCGGCTATTTTCATTCCTCTTTATTTCAAAGGCAAACTTCAGACTGTCTATCAATTGTTAGGAGATCGATTTGGCACAAAAGTAAAAATGCTAGCTTCAGCTCTTTTTGTGGTGATGAGAAATATAGCTGACGGTATAAGACTTTTACTTACGGCTATAGTTTTGGCAGCCGTTTACACCGCATTTCAACCAAATTTTAGTCCAAATTTAGTGACTGTACTCTCAGTTATTTTGTTAGGCGTTGTGATGATAATCTTCACATATTATGGTGGCATGGAGGCGGTCATATGGGTTGAAGTAATACAACTACTGATTTATCTTGGTGGTGCAATCGCTGCGGCTATAGTCATAGCAAATCAAATAGACGGTGGGATTTCAACAGCTATACAGATCGGCCAAAAATTTCAAAAGTTCAATTTGATCGACTGGGGCTTTAGAGATACTAAATACTTTTTTCCTCTTCCTTTGATCTCAACAAATGTAAGCTTTTCATTACCATTCGATTTTACGAAAACCTTTACCTTCTGGGCTGGGCTGATAGGAGGATGTTTCTTAACGATGTCCACCCATGGAACTGATCAATATTTAGTCCAGAGATATCTATGCACTGATAAACCAAAGTTGGCAATGATAGCTTTACTCTCATCCGGAGCTGTCATATTAGCGCAATTCATTGGGTTTCTCTTTATAGGCGTTCTCTTATTTGCATTCTACCAACCATTTAACCTTCCTGAATATGCAAATGCAACAGGAGCATTCCCATTTTCAAATAGCGATAGAGTCTTCCCTGATTTCATAACCAAGTACATGCCATCTGGACTTTCTGGATTAGTGGTTGCTGCTATATTCGCTGCAGCATTATCTAGCTCCTTGAATTCCATAGCTGCAACTGCCGTAAATGATCTTTATAAACCATTCAAACCCTCTATGGATGATCAACATTATCTGCGCGTCTCACACCTTCTAACATTGATTGTAGGAATTCTACAAATACTCGTTGCTTTACTCTTCATGAATCAAGAAAGGTCAGCCTTAGATTCTGCACTCTCTGTAGCTTCGCTAATAAATGGCCCGATTCTCGGTGTTTTTCTGATAGGAAGCTTCATAAAGAAAGCTGGGCAATCTGAGGCGCTGATAGGCATGACTACTAGCATTTTAGTTATGTCAGTGATAATTTATTTCGAGCTGGTGAAGAGATTTGGTTTTTATCCAGATACAACGCCGATTGCATGGACATGGTATGTTTTAATAGGTAGCTCAATAACTTTTTTAGTCGCCCTGGTAGTCACTTTTCTGAAGAGTATCATCGGCAAGCAGAAAAACGTTTAATCTCATTTCTCTCCGAGAGCAAATCTCTCGGAGAGAAAAATACGAGGCTTTAGTTTCTAAATACGAAGGGAAATAGCGCCCCGTAAACTCTAGAATCTGCGTAAAACATGAGCTATCGTAATTTTATGGTTGTTTCATTTCAAGAAGAGCAAAAATTGAGTTAAAACGGAGGCTAACTGCCTGTCATCAGAAGTCCTATCTCTTCGACAGAGGTTTTATTTGGATCGAGCTCTCCTACTATCTTGCCTTTCCGCATCACAAGCAGACGATCAGCTAAGGATTTGACTTCTTCTAACTCAGCAGAGACCAATAGTATAGCAGCTCCTTTATCCCTCAATGAGATTAGTTTTTTGTGTATGAACTCTATTGCTCCTATGTCAACTCCCCTTGTGGGCTGAGAGACAAGTAAAAGCTTAGGCAAGATGCTGAATTCTCTACCTACGATTAGCTTTTGCTGATTTCCGCCAGAAAGATATTTCGCTAGAAGATTTGGATCAGCAGGACGCACATCAAAATCTTCGATCAGACTCTTTGTGTGAGACTCCACAGCTCTGCGGTTAATCAAACCATTTTTGGCTATTTTATCGGATGAATGAATTCCTAGAATTGCATTCTCTCTTAGATCAAAATTAAGAAGCAGTCCTCTTTTGTGTCTATCTTCCGGAATATGAGCTATTCCAAGATCGATTCTTTCTTTTACTGATAAGTAGGTAATGTCTTTATCCAAATAGACGATTCGCCCGGATTTTACTGGTATTAATCCTGCCAGTGCCTCTACTAATTCAGTCTGTCCATTGCCTTCTATTCCTGCAATCCCTACTATTTCACCAGCTCTTACCTCCAGTGAAATGCCCTCGATAGCTAATCCATGCTTACCTGAAACGAGTAGATCTTCTACCTTCAGAACAGTTTGTGCGATTTTCGGTTCAGTCTTCTCAACTCTGAGAAGAACATCACGTCCAACTATCAACTTTGCTAGTTCCTTAGCACTAGTTTCGGACGTCTTAAGCTCACCAACAACCTGGCCATCACGCATTACCGTGACGTTATCGGATATTTCTAAAACCTCTTCGAGCTTGTGTGTGATCATTACTATGGTCTTTCCATCAGCACGCATTCTGCGTAGAATTGTGAAGAGTTCCTTCACTTCCTGAGGCGTCAAAACGGCTGTCGGTTCATCAAGAATTAAAAACGATGCCCTTCTATAAAGCGCTTTCAAAAGTTCTACTCTTTGCTGTTCACCAACGGATAAATCTTCGATTAAAGCAGTGGGATTGATATTTAGTTTTAATCTCTCAGAAAGTTCAGATATTTGCCTTATGGCTTTGCCAAGATCTAAATTCAGAGCGTTCCCAGTTTCATAGCCCAAAATTATGTTTTCTGCAACAGTCAAATTCTCAACCAACATGAAGTGTTGATGTACCATTCCGATTCCCAACGCAATCGCATCATGAGGACTCGAAAATTCGACCTTTTGACCATCAAAGAAAATTTCTCCTTCATCAGGCTTGTAAAAGCCGAATGCGATACGCATTATGGTAGATTTTCCGGCACCATTTTCACCAACAATTGCGTGAATTGTGCCGGGCTCGACTGTTATGGAAACTCCTCGATTGGCTACTACGTTACCAAATTTCTTGGTTATATTCCTTAACTGCAACATGACCTAATCCTATTCTGCAAATGCTTTCTCCAAGGATTCTCGCAATTTCAAAATAGTTTGATCACCTCCACCCATGAAAACTCCTAACAGCTCCCCATCTCTACTAACCAGAAATGATTGTGGAACTCCTTCAAAACGACTGATTTTCAAAAACTCGTTTTGATCTTTTTGAGAAATCCAACCTAACTGGTAATTTATCTGCATTTCTTGGGCGAAATTCTTTATACGCGCCTCCGTTTCGGTTTCATCTACATCGAGGCCTATCACGATGAATCCTTTATCTGCATATTTTTTCTGCAATTCAATGAGAATAGGTATCTCTTTTCTACAGGGCACACACCAAGTAGCCCAAAGATTGACTAAGACAATTTTTCCCTGATAATCCGAGAGTTTTATTGTCTTACCGTCTATACCTTTGTGCTCTGCCTCCAAAATAGATGACGGTAAAGAAGGGTATTCACCTTTTTTCTTGGGTTTAGGACTGAGTTCTTGATTTGTCTCTACAGATTGGTTATTGGCACATGCAAGAAACAAAAAGCATGCAAGAACAATAGAAATCAATTTTCCCATAAAAGCTCGCAATTTAAATGAGATCTTGCACCCACAAGCAAAAGATGGTTGCAATTAGCAATATAATAAACATTAACATCAGAACGATCTGGCTCAAAATCTCACTCATCCATGGATGAAGAAAAACAATAAATCGACTTAGATTCTCATCAATTTTCTTTGGATTCTCAATTTTAGGTGGAGCATCTAGTTTGGGCGGAGGAGGCGGTGTCAGCCCACGCGCAAGATTATCACGTAGGCGCAGCTGGTAGTCTTTTATCGACTCCTCTGCTTTGATTTTATATCTTTCAAAATCTTCTCTCGCTTTTTCTATGAGTTTATCATTCTCTGCTTCAATCCATTTATAGTAGCCTTTTCCTTGTGTCTCTCCATCCGGTTTTGCGCCTTCAGGTTCTAAGGTATCAAGTCCCGAAAAACTCTTTATTGCGTCGAACGACCATGCGGCTGGCATCAGCAAACCGATCACCTTATTTAATCCACTAGGAACTCCCACAAGACCAGAAAATAAAATCTGTGGTATCAGAATCAGAGGCACTAAACTAGTAGCCATCTCAGAAGTTTTCACCAGGGCTGAGATGAAAAGTCCTAGGGCAATTCCTACAAGCGCAGTAAGAAACATCAACCAAAGCTGAGGCAATCCTAAAAATACTCCAGGCATTTTCATCAATCCCAATATGTCTAGTAATTTCAGTGGCAAAAATAGAAGAAGACACTGCAAACCAACAATAAAACTAAGAACAAATATTTTCGACATCACATAGGGGAACAGCCCAAGATTAAACATCCTCTCTCGTTTGTATATAGGCTTTTCTCTTATTATTTCTCTGGCAGCTACCGATGTCCCGAACCATATGGAAACCAAGGATAAAACAAAGTAAATAAAATCCCTTGTTTGATTGTTATCAACAACAAGAAATGTCATCAGAGCAATAATAGGAGCCTGTAGGAAAAGAATCGCTAAATTGAGTTTATCGCTCGATAAAACCTCAAAATATCTGATCGAGAGATAAAACCATTGTCTTACTGCTCCAAAAATCCCAAGATTCCGGTTTTGCTTTATCCTTGTAAGCTGTAGTTTACCTATGCGGCTTAATGGCTCCTGTACATTTTTTCTATACTGAGGTGTCTGAAGGAATCTTTCCTTCCATCCATCTGCCACCTTATCCATCATCAAGCTTTTAGATCCGGCCCCCGATATTAACTGCGCGGGTTCTTCTAATTTGTCATATAGCTCCTTGAAACTTTTTGCTCCGACAAAATCCAATGCCTCTTGTGGTTTGCCATAAAAAACCAATTTCCCTCTCATCAGAAGGACTATCTTGTCGAAAAGCTTTACATTTTCCATTGCGTGAGTGGTCAGAATAACGGTTCTTCCAGACTCTGCAATCTGCCTAAAAAGCAACATGATCTTTTCTTCTGTGGCTGGATCTAGTCCAGAAGTTGGCTCGTCTAAAAAAATTATGGAAGGTTTTGTAATCAGCTCTACTGCAATGGAAACACGCTTTCTTTGTCCGCCTGAAAGCTGACTTATCAGTACATCTCGACGCTCTGCAAGACCTGTAACATCTAAAACCTCATTAATTATTTGCTCTATTTCTGAATCAGATACATCGCTGGGAAGTCTCAATTTAGCAACGTAATACAAAGTTCTGTATACCGTCAATTCACGGTGAATTATATCCTCTTGTGGAACATAACCAATCGATTGCTTCAAAACACTTAGATTCTGATAAAGATCTAGGTTATTAATTAAGACGTGTCCCCTTGAGGCTGGTCTCATTCCATTCAGGGCATCCATGAATGTAGATTTCCCAGCGCCAGAGGGCCCCAAAAGTCCTACAAACTCATTGGGCATTATCGATAGCGAAATGTTATCTAACAATCGCAGTGAGCCACCGTCTCTGTCGTTTTTAACATCCTTGGTGAGTTGAATCACATCAATCCTGGTTCTTGCCCGCGTATCGTAGACTTTGACGTTTCTGGCTGCATCGACTTTTATTATGAAAGCCCCAATCTGCATTATGTCTTCAGCAGTTACTACATGCTTTGATACCCTGCGTCCATTAACAAAAACCCCATTCGTTGAATCCAAATCCTCAAGTAAGATCTTTACTCCATCCCAAACTAAACGCGCATGAAACTTTGAGATTTGTAGGCTGTCCAACATTATGTGGTTAGCTGCATCGCGCCCGATTCTCAATTCATTTTTCTCGTCAAGTCTCAAAGTCATGAGCAATGTTGGCTCAGCCATCTGAGATTTAGACTTTACCTCTTGGGAGATCAATCCTCCATGAAATACTATGGTTTTTGGACTGGCCGCAGACTCAACGGAAGAATTGCTCACTTTCACAAATTGAGGCGTATCTTGCCGAAAGTTCTGCTGTACAGCAGAAGATAAGCAAAACTCCAATAAAGGGCCATTAAACCCCAGCTGAATCGCGTCGCCGTGAGTTAGCTCAGCGACGGCAACAATTCGTTTTCCGTTTAAATATGTGCCATTAAAACTGTTGTTATCAACCAATAAAAATTTATCTTCACTCGTTAGAATCTTTGCATGCCTGCGAGAAACCATCACAGATGAGGCCTCAATCACCAAGTCACAGCTTGAATCTCTTCCTATCCAAAACTCCTCCTTTGTTATTGGAAAGTTTCTATTAGACTCTCCGCGAAACATGAGAAAGGCTTTAGCAAATCCGGCATTCGGCATGAATTTCTCAACCAAATCGCTCCTATTTCCATAAGCCCCTTTGGAAAGACCCTGTGCCCTCACTTGCTCTTGGAACTCTGATCCCACTTCGAGAAGAATAATCTTTATGACAGGACCATTTTGTCCCAATTGTATGACATCGCCCGCTTTTATTGGTGTGGCAGACGACAGCCTCTTGCCATTCAGAAAAGTGCCAAAGGCGGATCCTAAATCAGACAGTAGAAAAATGCCATCTTTATAGCTTATTTGCGCATGACGACGTGACACCATTGGATACTCTGAGGTATCGAAGGTTAACTGACAAGTAGAACTGTCACGTCCCATGCGAACTACTGGCGTTTGAAATTCAATCTGACGCTCGTTCGCACCGTCTTTATTTTCAGCCAGTATGACTCTCATTTCTCTAGTTCACTGTTTGCGAGATCTCCTCTGGTGAATTCGAGAGTGAAGCAGCATCGGCAATGATAAGGGGTAATTCTTCAGCTATCACTGAGTTTGCTAACGTTTGCACCCAATAAACTCCTGCGACCGGGAAAACGACATTAACAAAAAAACTTACGTTGTCCGTGAAACCACCTAACGGAATTTCTATCTGAGTTGGCTGAGAAGTCACTACTAAATTTGCTTTGTCGGGCGACAGAATTCTTACTTCAGTCATATGCCGCCCCTCTCCACGCCAATGATTGACCACGGCAAACTTTATGACGGAAACCGGCAAACGCTCTACAACTATGTTCTGAAAAATACCCATGAGGGAAATTTTATTCCCGACTTCGAGTCTCACATCATCACACAAAATCGTATAAACCAACTGCAAGTTTCCATTGGCCATAATTAAGCTAGCCTCGTCTTTATTGGGCTAAAGTGCTCCGTGCTTCTTTAGCCAATCTGTCATCCGTCGCCATGCATCTTCAGCAGATTTAGGTTCGTAACTGGGTCTATAGTCAGCTAGAAAACCATGACCTGCATTTTCATAAACAATTATCTGAGATCCAGACTTACTCTTCTGTAACTCCTCTTGCATTTTCTTGACCCCATCTAATGGAATTCCAGCATCCTTTGCCCCATAAAATCCTATTACTGGCACAGTCAACTTGCTCGCTATCTCGATTGGTTGAGTTGGTTGTAGAGGATTTTGTTGAGATGAGGGCACAAGTCTTCCATACCATGCTACACCTGCTTTTATCTTTGGATTATGAGCAGCGTATAACCACACTATTCTGCCACCCCAGCAAAAACCAGTTATGGAGATTTTTTTGGCATCGCCCCCGTTTTTTAGAGCCCAGACAATGGTTGAATCCAAATCAGACATTACCTGCGAATCAGGAACCTTCGAGACCACATCGGAGATTATGGACTGCAGATTTTGGATTTTTGAAACCTCACCCTGCCTCGCATATAGATATGGTGCAATAGCCATCATGCCTAGTTTCGCCAGCCTTCTGGATATATCTTGTATCCATTCATGCACGCCAAATATCTCATGAACCACTAAAATTACCGGCAATTTTCCGCCTTTTCTATCCGGCATCACCCTATAAGCCGGAATCTCACCATCTGATACAGGAATCTTTACCTCGCCGACAATCAAACCCTTCGAGTCTGTAACAATTCGTGTCTGAGTCTGAATAGGTTGAACGGCTAAAGCGTATGTCCCACTGGCCAGTATCGAATTAACTAAAAAATCCCTTCTACCAATTTTCCTCATCTGCGCCTCCTCAAAAAAAACGACCAAAATCTTTCTGACTCAAATAATTTTGTTCTTTCCTTTCTTCAAGGTCAAGAGTATAATTCAACTATCGAGATTTTATGTCATTTTACGTCATGATCATTGCTCTACTATCTCTAATCGGTATCTGCGGAATGCAATTTTTGTATCTTTTGTACATAGAAAGAATGGATAAAGAACGCAGAAAGCGTCTGGCAGAGCTCGAGAGAAAATGTAACTATTTAATGGAAAAACTAAAACAAACCGAAGCTAAGCTGCATGAACAAGAAGCCATGATAAACGATTTGTACGAAGAAGATGAAAATATCAATGACTCATTGAATATCTTCGAAATCGAAGTAGTGCAGGATGAGCAAGAGGAAGAAATCTGGGCAGATATCATCGAAGATAACTCTAATCCAAGAACCTGAACGCAAAATCCCCCAATTCTCGATCAGAAAATAGTTTAAATCAAGCGTTGAGTATGATGGATTTAAGCTGATTATGAGTCGGAATCAAAGTAGACTATGGTAGCCCCCGATCCACCACCAGTTAACTCATCAGCTGTCCTGAACGATTTAACAAAAGTAGTTTCTCGAAGCATCTTTTTTACTATTTCCCTTTGAACTCCTATTCCCTTACCGTGGATGATTCGCACCATCTTAAAACCCTTTTTGTACGCCTCTTCAAGATAAATCTTAACTAAGGCTTTTATCTCCTGAGGTGCGAAAGCATGTAAATCTATTGTGTCCGTAATCTCTATCTCTATTGGTTCAAATTCATTGACCTCAGCGTTTTCATTATTCTCGGTCATGTCCTCTCCAGTTTAAATCTTCGTGGGTAAATAGTACCTCAGTCACGATACTTTCATTTAGCCCTGAATTTTGGGACATCTGACGGTGGAATCACCTGCATATGCCCTCTAGCATTTCTGGATATCGTAAAGGTTTTTTCCTCAAATTCCCCATTCATATTTCTCAAAGGCACTGTGAAGGTTTTATTCAAACCTTGTCCACCCACTTTAAGTGGCAGCTTCCCCCAAACCTCTCCACTACGGTAAACCGTTACATGCTCTTCGCTGTATTTATCGTAGTAAAACACTAGAATTTCATCAAAATCAGGCTCTTGATCAGCAGTGTCGGCTTTTACAGAATTGCTTCTCGACAAAACTACCCAGCTGCCTGGCCTAGAGGTTTTGCTAACTGTATATGTATCAGAGTCTGATGAATCAATTCGATGCCACGCCACAAATCTCTTACCCTGAAACTGATAATACATTATGTCCTGAGGAACTAATAATTCAACCTGTCTGCCAAATATCCAGCCAGCAGGAGCGGGTGAAATTGCTGGACTCAATCGCACCTTATACCAAATATCATATTTCTCATCTATGGTTTCTTGTTTTTTGTCTTGCTTGACTGTCTCGATCTCCTCCTGTCTCTCGTTAGAATTATCAGAAACATCCTGCTTAGGAACGTATTTCCATCCCATTATATCGAATACAGTCTGGATCTCACCCTTTTTCTCCAATGTTAACAGAACATTATCATCTGAAATCTCAGGCGAGAACCTCAATTTAGCCGTAGCTCTCAGCTGAGCTTTTGCTTGTGGCTCTCTATCTTTATCTTCTTCGGCTAATTTTCTAGACTTTTCTAGGAGACTTCCAATTATTACATTCTGAGCCTCGATCCATCCTTCTGTCGACTCTTCATCATGTGCACGTACTCTATACCATTTGACCTTCTCATGTACCGTTTCATCTAGAATGTCCAGTATATCGCCTCGCTTGACCTCCAAGATATCAGCGGCAACTACAGCATAAGAACTCCTTATGTAAGCCCGACTTGCGATAACTGTTGCAGTCTCCCCTATGACAATTTCTCTGTAAAAATCCTTAAAAGCATCCGTAACCCACACACAGGAAGTCTGTGCTAGTAAGAATACAAATGCTAATAAGATATAAGCTCTTCTCATCATTTTCGCGACATTTTCATTTGAGGTAACTTTCTGTTTCGCCATTGATTATACCCTAATTTATTGAGTAAATTCTTCTGCTGAGAATTTAAATTTTGTAGAAGCGTAACCTTAGGCATTGTGGTGTTTGGAACTAAGCTTAATCCAAAAAACACTAGCTCATCAGATAATGAAGGTGATTCATCTCCTTCAATGTGCTTAGTCACAACTTCTCGAACACCTTTATATTTGGACAAAATCTTAATTATCGCCTGATTACCATCCTGTCGAGCACTGTTAATTCCATGCTTCTTCAGGATTTCAGTTAGTAACTCCTCTGAATTGAGGCCATTTAGTCTGATTAACTTCATATCAGTCAGGAATGCGACAATCAACCCTTTTGCGTACAAGATTTTATTAGCATCATACCAACGCCTGAGTGAAGCTTCTATCAATGAGAGTCTTCTAGAATTTTGCAGAAAAGAATAGCCTCTGCTTATCGTAGCCAAAAAATCATCAAAACGAATTTGCCCAAGAAATACACCCGTTTTTAATGACTGATAAGCAACAAATCCCTCAAAGAACCAATCATATCTACCACTTAAGTTGAGTGAGTTCGGAATCCACAGATGTAATAACTCATGGCGCAATTGATCATTCAATAAATTGAGTGCGTTAGACTTGAAAACTGGTGGGGCGAAGATTATCGTCACAGTCGCTCCTCTAGTCTCTGCTCTCCAAGAATTTAACCGCTCGTTTTTATCTGGAAAAGGAATGACAAAAAGTCTTACCTCAGAAAACCTCGTGGAACCAAATTTTTGCTGATAAAAAGAAAAAATCTCCTTTACAGATTCGATGGCTTCACTCTCATTAAAGTCCAAATCACCGATAAAACAAACCTCGAGCCTAGTGATACCGACTTTGATAGTTTGAATTCTGATATCACTAGCAATTAAGAATACAGCCTCCTCAGGATTGGAGACTAAAAAATTTTTCGGTGTAAGCTGTAACTCAGATGAAACAACTCTCCAACCATCTGGCAACTTAAACGAAATGAGAGATTTCTTTCCTAAAAGCTCGACAGGCATTAAGTCGTTCAAAAGTAAAAGCCCAACCTGCTCGTCCACCCACGATACATTGGCTGATATCTCATCATCCGGTTTGCTGATCACCTCATACTTAAAATACTTGGCCTTAAGATCAAGTTTGAATCTTCCATTACTGAGCCGCTCTAACGGAAGCTCTCTTCTTGCTTCATCGAAGAACTTTAAATTGACGATTCTATCTCTCAAATCTGTCTGCTCAGCATATTCATTCACAAAAGACCAGCTACTTTCATCAGATCTATTCAATGTGCCCTCTATTTCAATATTTCCACTACCAAAATAACTCAATTCGAGACTCACTTCCTGCGCCATGCACAACCAAGCTAAATGAAAAAATACCAGTAAAAAAATCATCAATCGCATAGAGCTAACTTGAATCTAAAAGAATTGCCTGAATAAAATGTTAGCAATGAGCATAATCAAAATCATCATTTACGCGATCATATTAATACTGAGCTTGCTCTTCTTCGGAAAATTCTTCCTACGGATTTAACCAAAGAAGCCTCAGATAATCAACACTCTAATTGATCATCCTCTCGCTCGATGAAAGAGAAGACTTATTTATAAATTCTCATGCATACATGGAAAATCTTCGACTCAAGAGTTAATCTATTGTTTTATGAAAGAGAAATTGAAGCGGATAACACGTGCTTTGATAAGCGTTTACGACAAGACTGATATCATCTCATTTGCTAAAGAACTACAAAACTTTAATATTGAAATAATCTCCACTGGTGGAACAGCTCAAACTTTAAAACAAGAAGGAATCAGCATAACGGAAGTCTCCCAAATAACAGGATTCCCAGAGATACTGGACGGCAGAGTTAAAACTCTGCACCCTAAGATTCATGCTGGTCTGCTAGCCATAAGAGAAAAAACAAGTCACTTAGAGCAATTGGAAACATTAGGAATTGGTTTAATTGATTTGGTAGTAGTAAATCTCTACCCTTTTGAAAAAGTAATTCAAAATCCAGATTGCACACTAGCAGAAGCAATCGAGAATATTGACATTGGTGGGCCAGCTATGATTAGGGCCGCTGCTAAGAATTACGATGAAGTTACGGTCGTGACTTCACCAGCATTTTATCAACTCATTCTTGAGGAACTGAGAGCAAACAATGGATCCACAACATCACAAACTAGGCAACTTCTCGCTACATATGCTTTCGCGCTAACTTCCTCTTATGATAAGGCTATTACTGATTTCTTGCTGTCTAAATGCTTCCAATCTCGAAAGGATCTTTCCTTTGGAAATCTTCATGCGATTTTATCCGAGCTGCATAAAGCCTCAGAGAAAATTAGTTTGAATTTGCCGACCGACTTTGCTTACAATGCCGCTGAGATCGAGAAAAAATCCTTAAATGGCTCTCACGAAATATTTCCAGAAAGTTTGTCTCTGAATTTAAAGAAAATACAAGATCTCAGATACGGTGAGAATCCTCATCAAGCAGCTGCTCTTTATTCAATATCATCCGGAGGTATTGCGAAAGGTCAACTCATACAAGGTAAAGAGATGTCATTTAATAATTACCTAGACTCAGATACCGCGTGGAGCATAGTATGCGAATTCGATGAGCCAGCTTGTGCCATTATCAAACACACTAATCCCGCTGGTGTCGGAATAGGTAATGATACACTAGAGTCCTATGAGCGTGCTCTCTCAACGGATCCAGTTTCAGCCTTCGGAGGTATCGTAGCCTTTAATCGAATAGTAGACGAAAAAACAGCGAATAAGATCCTAGAAATCTTCACGGAAGTTGTCATCGCCCCCGACTACACAAATAATGCGCTTGCAATCTTCAGTAAAAAGAAAAACTTAAGAATATTAAAGGTGGAGTACGATACGTCGATCAATCATCAGCTGAGTTATCGAAGCATCTCCGGCGGCATTTTAATTCAAGAACAAGATGACAAAAAAATTCAAAGAGCTGATCTGAGAGTCGTTACTAAAAAGGCACCATCAGAAACTCAGATAAAGGCAATGCTATTTGCTTGGAAAGTCTGTAAACATGTAAAGTCTAACGCCATAGTATTAGCAAATAGCTATCAAACCCTAGGTATTGGAGCTGGACAAATGAATCGGCTTGATTCTATAAAGATCGCAGCTATGCGAGCCAAAAGATTTAATCTGCCATTGGAAGATGCCGCCCTTGCATCTGATGCTTTCTTTCCATTTAGAGACAATGTGGATGAGGCAGCAGCTCATGGAGTATCAGCTATCATCCAGCCCGGTGGATCGATCAAGGACGACGAGGTAATAAAAGCTGCAAACGAGCATAATATTTCAATGGTCTTCACAGGATTCCGACATTTCAGGCACTGAGTAACTATCCATATGTTAGTAAAATGCCCAACTTGTGGTAAACAAAAAGAATATGAGGGTAATCCCTTTCGCCCCTTTTGCTCAGAAAGATGCAAACTAATAGACCTCGGCGCTTGGGTCGATGAAGAATATAAGATTGCTTCGGAAGAAGAATCGATCTCCGAGGCAAACACCGACAACTCACGAATTTTGGAGGAAACCGGTGATGAATGACTCAGTTAGTTTTCTCGTATGGATTCTACCAGCAGCTTTTTTTCTAGGTCTATCCGCTTTTGCACTGTTTATTTTTTTCATCCTGAAGAAAACTGTGAAGATAGTAATAAGGCTAATATTGGTAGGGCTCATAATGATAGTTGCCTTGATTGGTAGTTTAGTCATTTGGTTTAGCTTCGGTAGCAATGAGTCAACAAAACGCCCTGCAATGCACAAATCTCGTTAATGAGCGTGAAGCAAACTGATAATCAATCTTTTATAGCTCGTTATAAATCGCTGCCTCGTAATGTCTTTGCTCTAAGCTTAGTCTCCCTACTTAATGACACTTCTAGCGAAATAATCTACCCAATATTACCAGTCTTTTTAACTATCGCATTAGGCACATCACCATTTGCAATTGGTCTCATAGAAGGATTAGCTGAGTCTATTGCGTCCTTACTTAAGCTTTTTTCCGGTTATTGGAGTGATAAGATCCGAAGAAGAAAACCGATGGTTTTTTGGGGCTACGCACTAACAGCCTTTACTAGACCATTCCTTGCATTTACAACGACATGGCCCCAGGCCTTAGCAGTTAGAGCTATCGATAGAATTGGAAAAGGGATTCGTAGTGCTCCACGTGATGCTTTAATTGCAACAAAAATATTACCAGAGCAGAGAGGTATCGCCTTCGGTATAAACCGCGCTGCAGATAACTTAGGTGCGGTTATTGGCCCGCTTATCGGCTATATCCTAATTGTGACGATAGCGAGTAATCCCGATAAACTTTTAATAGATGACTACAGAAAAATATTTCTACTAGCCTCAATCCCAACCTTCGTAGCGCTTCTATTCATAGTATTTTTTGTTAAAGAACAAAGGACCTCTGAGGTAAACAAAAAAATTCATGTAAAACTCTCTCTAAAAGAATTCGATCCTAATTTTAAGCGTTTCTTAGTTTCAATCTCCCTCTTCACGCTTTCAAACTCAACGGACGCCTTTCTCTTATTGAAAGCACAGGAGTTAGGGGTCAAATCCTCGATGCTACCAATTTTGTGGATGCTCCTCCACATTGCAAAGGTCATTAGCTCCCTTATCGGAGGCGATTTCTCAGATAAAATCGGAAGAAAAAGGATCATATTATCAGGATGGATATTGTACTCACTAGTATATTCCGGTTTTGCATTTGCAGATTCAGAATGGCAGATCTGGCTACTTTTTTTCATTTACGGATTCTATTTTGGTTTTACCGAAGGAACTGAAAGAGCGTTCGTTGCAGATCTAATACCAGAGGAAAAAAGAGGGACCGCCTTCGGACTATACGCCTTAGCGTTTAGCATCACTGTCTTTCCAGCATCAGTTATATTCGGCGCAATATGGAACTTCGCGGGTCCTACATCAGCGTTTTTATTTGGCTCAACCTTGTCTCTCCTTGCTGCGATACTATTCTTAACAGTTAAGTCACCATCCAGCGCTTACATCCCAAAATCATAATCAAGAGAAAATTTCCCCTTCTGACAAAGTTTTCTCAGGTATAACCATCCTCGATGAAATCGAGCAAAGAACTAGCTTCGGGAATCAGTAGTTACTATGCCTTGAGGAACTCATATAAACCATCTTGTCTAAATCTACGGTTGTATAAATGAGAATCAATTCATCCTATCGTTTAAGAAGCTTATTATAGCTTTAGCTAATTCAATTCGAGTTATGGGACGATTTGGACTAAATAGATTACCATCTAAGGACACCCACCCCTTCTGCAAAGCAAATGCAACATGACCTCTATATTGTACTGGGACTGCTGAATAGTCTGAGACAGAGGCTGGTAATTGCAGCATACCCACCTCATCCTCTTTACCGCTAGCCTTGACTAGAGCTACGGCTAAAATTAGCTTTGTAGCTGGATCAAAATAACCAAATCTTCTATTTTCAGTGGATGAATCAGGTATTAATTTGCCAAACTGGCTGAATTGACAACTTTCGACTGCTGTTCGACTTATTATATCTCTTACATCTGAATAAACAGGCGATGGCGCTAGGTACTGAGGCACAATTCCACTACGTACCAGGGATTCAGCTAATTCTCCTTTTAAAACCTTCGAGGTTGGAGAAAGCTTGTTCCCCTCTGAAGAAATAATCAGCTTTTGCAGAGCCTCCAACACTGCAGAAGCATCTTGTTGATTAAGCTGAGACAAATCCGTAAGCTGCGGAAAATCTATTTTAGTTATTTTGAGAGCCCCAGCGAACTCCTCTGCAGAGCCTATTCCTGAAGAGTGTGTAACCAGCACTTTCAACGTGTGAGACAGAGGATTTTTGATCGTTACCCGTTCGAGTCTCCCGCTCAGAAATGGCGTGTTAATGTAATTAGATTGAGCTATGAGATTCCCATACTGATCGTATACCTTGAGACTCAAATCATTTAGAGGATTTCTCCAGCTAATAGAGATATCTACTTGTAGCACATTCGACGGAATCGAGAGTTGAATTATAGATTCTGAGCCAGGGGTAGCAATTGCACCGAAATTTTGAGCCCGTGAACTGGTAAATGACAAAATCGTGGGAAACATGGAACGAAATCCTCCCATTCTATTACGAGGATTTGCGGCCTCTAACACGGCAGCATAGCTATTTAACATTCCAGCACCAACTTCATGAGCGTAGTTGGGTGGTAGAGGAGTTGCTGAGCGCTGAAGAATGTCTTTTATCTGGGCTGGCGTAAGATTTGGATTAACCTCCAGCATCAATGCTATGGTACCTGCAACCTGAGGCGCTGAAAAGGATGTCCCACTAGCAGTGGTATAGAATGGTAATTCATTAGGCGTTAATCTTTGAAGATCGTCTCCTAAACCAACCCCGAATGCACTAACTTGAGATGCTATGGAACGCAAACTGACTAGATTCACTCCCGGGGCAACTATAGATGGACGGAATAGCTTAGATCCTAACACACCACGCGACGAAAAATCTGCTAATCTACCATTTTCATCAGTAGCTCCTACACTGATAACCCATGGTGCGATTGCATAAGGATTGAGAGTGCCATTACTAGGTCCATTGTTACCAGCGGAGAACACAACACTTATTCCCTTCTGAGTTAACATGTAAGTAGCAATGTTCACAGGATCATTGAAGTCAAAAACAGAATCGGAGGAAAAACTGCAATTGACCACTTTTACATTGTAGAGACTGCCCCTATATAGCAAGTAATCAAATCCAGACAATATATGGAAAAGACTCAGATCTCCAGCACTTAAACCTAGCAACTTAGCAGCGGGTGCTACTCCTTTGTATCTTCCATATGAATTAGATCCATTTCCTGCTATTAGCCCTGCAACAAAAGTCCCATGACCGTTTATCAAATCTGTATTTTGCAGATTTTCAATCGGTGTAGGATAAAGGAATCCTACCGCAACACTTTGACTATCGATTAACCGCACATTCTGTACCACTCTACCCAGTAGATCACCGTGCGTTGCGTTTATACCTGTATCTAAAACCGCAACAGTTACATTTCTGCCGAGAACAGGCATACCAAAGTTTCTCTGCTGCAAGTAGGAATCCGTCGCTATCCTTTGAACTTGAGTCGCTCTCAAATACGGATCATAGTCAAACTTCAGTGTTCTATTACCGTATATGGAGCGAACATTTGGAAGCTGGGAGGCTGCGATAAGCCTAGCTTTAGTAGTTGTAACGGCTACCATCGGTAGAACTCTAAATAGGGTGCCACCTTGAATACCGAGAGCGAAAAGACTTTGTAAATCAGACGCCGATGGATAATTGTGAAAAACTATTATTGCATTTACGCTACTATCGTCCGTTAATCTATCAAGCTTCACTGCTAAATCTGGGTCTAAACTCTGCAATCCATTAGATACGACATTATAAATCTCATTGGTGAGTTGATAACCATCAGCACCAGTAAATCTAGCTCCATCGGGCCTAGTTATTAAAACTTCAATGTTTTCAATTCTGCTACTATCTGGCGATGTTATAAGGAAATTTCTGGGAAGATTTACCTGAAAAACTACTCCGTTAGAATTGTAACCTACCACTGTAGCTGCGTCGCCTAACTTTATAAAATCCGCAGAGTCTATCCTCCCACCATCAGCTCTTTCAAAATCTGCATCAGCTCCCGTAAATCGTAGGCCGTCCACTCCAACGAAGTTTAAGCCATTAGGTCTAACAAAAACTATAAACCGGGGAGAAAGAATTAAAATCGAATTAGCTTGATAAGATACGCCGTCTGCTCCAGTAAATCTCACACCATTCGGACTGACTAACCTTATTGAATCTGCTGATGAAAAGTTTGCAGAATCAGCTCCTGTGAAGCGAACGCTATTTGTACCAGTGTAGGTCACTCCGTCTGCACCTGTGAAACGAACCCCATCGGCTCCCGTAAAACGAGTGCCATCAGCTCCAGTAAATCTTACTCCGTTAATGTCTGCAGCTGATAAACCATCAGCGCCTGTAAACCTTATGCTATCTATACCTATGTATTCAACACCATCAGCACCTGTGAACCTTACACCGTCACCTTTACGAATCAAAAGCCCAGCGAAAACATTGTTCAGGAGTAAACCAACTATGATAACTTGGCAAGCTAATTTTTTCATTTTTACCTCGCGGGAAGCCGATATAAAAACTTGGGAAGGGCGGCTGTGTTGTTTTACAGGATAGCTTATCTTATAACTGCCGCCTCCCGCAAGCTGAGATAATGGCTTTTTCTAGATCGCTATTTTTCAATCGATTCGATCACTCTCAGCTTGAAAGTAGTGCCTTTTTGCAAATTGATGTTACCTCCATTTAAGGTCAAGACGGAAGCCCCCTCAGCAGATGCTTCAGTTGATTGAGAAATCCTGATAGCACTTACTGCATTATTCAAAGTTTCGGTGGCTTTGACTGTAGCCGCAGTAGTAGAGTCAATCAATCCACCAGCCGTATTTACTGTCGTCCCTACTGCACTGCCTAAAGTATTTGTAACTCCAGCTAGCAGACCGCTAGATCCTCCTGTCCCTACTCGAGTAGATGAGTTGGCACTTATTGAACTGCTTGAATTAACTGAGGTAGAATGCATTTGACCATCGGAGTCCATTTTCTCATCCACTGAGGCACGAGAAGAAGCGCTGGTAATCGAGACTATTTCCGCCTTTATAGGTATGATAAGGTTCCGCCCCTCTATTCGATCAAAAAGCAAACATATTTTAGAGGTTCCATTACCTTCATTCATGCTTTTTACTTCCGTTACACGCCCTAATATACGAGATCCAGCCGGAACTATTACCTTATTCTCTTGTTTCAGTGCTTTACTTACTCGCAAAGCCACTTGATCCCCTGGCTTAGCCTTCTTTACATCTAAATTACCCTCGAGCTTACCTTCTAACATAGTCCCAGAACTCAAAACCATCCTTCTATGCTCTTGCGCGAATGATACGAGGGATACTGCAGCAAAAAGTATTCCTAAAAGAGCACCTCTTTTCATATTTACTTCCTCCTTTTTATTCGAATTGATTGGAAGGGCGGATTCTAATCCATTTGGTTTTTTGCAAATTAAAAGAGTTGCCAATTTAATGAAATGAAATTGAAAGTGAATTTCATCTAGGATAAAATTTTTATGAGATTATGGAGAAGAAAAGAACGCTGGCAGGCTTATCTATCGGAGAGACTGCGGTGGTCAAAGAAGTAAGAGGAGAATCCTCGATTACCAAGCGATTAATGGAGATGGGAATAATTCCTGGTGTATCAATCGAAGTTATAAAAACAGCTCCATTTGGAAGCCCGATTCAAGTTAGATTAAGAGGCTACAATTTGGCAATTAGAAGAAATGAGGCCGAATTCGTTGAGATAATTCCTTAATTTTAATCAACACAGATAAGAAACGAGATAAGTTTGTGAAAGATTCATTCATTAAAGTAGGAGATTCGCCTTCAGAGATCGTTGTAGCTCTTGCTGGTAATCCCAATGCTGGTAAAACGACGCTTTTCAATGCGTTGACAGGATTAAGACAAAAGGTCGCCAATTATCCGGGTGTAACAGTTGAGAGAAAAGAGGGGATTTGGAAGACAAAGGATCTGTCTCTACAGCTTATTGACCTGCCCGGACTCTATAGCCTTGAGGCTACCTCTATTGATGAGCAGATAGCTCTCGATGTTCTCACAGGGAAGATAAAAGGTTTGACTACGCCATCAGTAGTAATAGCAGTAGTAGACGCGACGAATCTAGAAAGAAACTTATACCTTGTTACTCAACTCATCGAGAAAGAAACTCCGTTAGTGATTGCCCTGACAATGGTTGATGAGGCAGAAAAAAATGGGTTGAATATCGATACTGAAAAGCTCAGTCAAATGCTCGGTGTTTCTGTCGTTGCCGTCACAGCCTCAACAGGTCGTGGTTTAGATGAGTTAGCAAAGGCTGTTAAAGCGAATATAGGTAAAAAAACTAAGGTGCCAGAGAGATTACAATCAGAGAACAATGACCATACCTCAAGGATTTTTAAGCGGTACAGTTTCATAGCCGAGGTAGTTCAGCAAAGTGTTTCATATGGCGGCCAGAGGGATCATAAATTATCCGACAAAATCGATAAAGTGCTGACTCATCGCTTCTGGGGATTAGTAATCTTGTTTTTTGTTCTTCTCATAGTGTTTCAGGCGATTTTCTCCTGGGCTTCAATACCCATGGAGTTTTTAGATAAAGCTTTTGGAAATCTAGCAGATCTTGCACGAACTCATCTTCCAGCCGGTATCATAGCCGACTTAGTTGCAGATGGAATAATAGCAGGCGTCGGAGCTGTATTAGTCTTTCTTCCTCAGATACTAATTCTTTTTTTATTTATCTCGATTCTTGAAGATACAGGATATATGGCCCGCGCAGCTTTTTTAATGGACAAAATAATGTCCAAATTCGGACTACATGGTAAAGCCTTTTTGCCGCTGATATCCAGCTTTGCATGTGCAATTCCAGGAATAATGGCGACTCGAACAATAGAAAACCCGAGAGATAGATTAACTACCATTTTAATAGCCCCATTTATGAGCTGTTCTGCCAGATTACCAGTCTATACAGTAATGATAGCAGCATTTTTCTCGGACCAAACGATACTTGGTTTCATATCGATTGGTGCTGTACTGATGCTTGCGATGTATTTACTGGGGATCTCCGCTGCTATACTGATTGCATTCATCCTCAAAAAAACGCTTCTAAAATCTCCACCACCTCCATTCGTCATGGAGCTGCCGCCTTATAGATTACCAGCGTTTAAAAACATTATTCAAAACATGCTATTGCGCGGATTGCTGTTTGTAAAGCGCGCCGGTACTATCATACTGCTAATCTCAATGATCCTATGGGCTCTAGCGTATTTTCCTAGATACGAAACTGAAAATAACGAAATCACAGAAGTCGAAAAAGCGAGTGAGCAAATAAGGCATAGTTATGCTGGTCAATTAGGGCATCTAATTGAGCCAGTAATAAAGCCGCTCGGCTTCGATTGGAAAATAGGCATTGCACTAATTTCTAGTTTTGCAGCAAGAGAAGTATTCGTTTCGACTTTGAGTATCATTTATAACGTCGGGAAAGATCAGAATGAAAATAACTCAAATCTCGTGGAAGCTATTAGGATTGCAAAAAAAGATGACGGCAGTCCTGCTTGGACTCCTCTAACGGCTTTGACCCTGATGGTGTTCTATGTATTAGCTATGCAGTGTATGTCAACCGTTGCTGTAGTGCGCCGCGAAACTAATTCGTGGAAATGGACACTACTCATGATCGCCTACATGACAATACTTGCGTATACCGCAGCTTTTCTAACACACCAGATCGGTAGCCTTTTCCTCAAAGGTTGACCTTATCTTAAAGCAAGCGCTTACCTTTATTTGATCCGATCAGTAGATGAGATAAACTGCGGCAAAGACGACTTTTCAAAACCATTGAAGCAATTACTGGTCAGAAACTGTAAGCTTAGAGGAAAAGACTCTGCTGTTTCGCGATCAAATCACCAGAATCTCGAAGGATTTTAGCTTAAAGTATGACGTGTGCTGTTAAAATGCAGAAAAATCTGATTTGAATTCTTTAGCTCTATCTGGATCTAGAGCTTGCAATCTTTCTCTTGCCTCTCTAACAACTTGTGTTTGAGCGAACGGTTTATTGTCAGAGTCCTTAGAATCGTTGGCTGACTTCACAATGTTGTAATAGATCTCAGCAGCCTCGGGCCTTTTACCTTGCTTTTCATAAATCTGCGCTACGTTAAAGTTCAGTGTTTCCTTAGAAATTATCGGATCAGGCAGATTTAAGAGTGATTGATAAATCGTTAGTGCTTCATCATATCTTCCCTCGGCAGTTTTTGCTTGTGCTAATGCAAATTTTGACAAAATGCCAACATCGTCATTTCTCTTAGCTAGATTCTCGAGCTCAGAGATACCAGATTGACGATCTATGTATAATTTATTCACTGCAATGAAATACTGAGCTTTCTCTCGGTAAGGGCTTCCGTAATTATCAACTATTTTTTGAAACTCTGCTATTGCAGCTTCAGCTCTTTCCCTTTCATTCTTAAAAACTTTCTGGTCAGATCCAGCCGGTAAAGGGGTCTCTGAAATTGGAGCTTCAGCTGTTTCTATCGCCTTTGCTAGAGCTATCTGGGCGGCAGCATCAATGCGCTTTGACCTCATGTAATAAGCTCCAGCGAGTATGAAAACGACTACCAAAGCAATTATGGAGTAGAGTAAAATGTGTTTTTTCGTAGTGAGCCTCTCAAATATTTTACTTAAGCGACGCTCAACCTCTTGCTGAAAAGTGTCCTTATAAACCTTGGTTTCCTGCGTCTTCAACTGCTCTTGTAGCCTGCTTTTCCTTCTGCTCATCTGATTTTGTTATCCTTTCGGCAAGTCGAAAAAAATAATTTACCCCAAAAATGGTAACACTAGCAAACAGGAACTCTTGATTTCAGAAAATTTACGGATAATTTGGAACTAATAGTTTATAATTTTTATCTAAGTAAATTGGAAATCAAGTAGTGGGCTTGAGAGATGATAAAATCAGTTACCATAAATGAACAGTTGACCAATGAATCCACCGTTTCTAGTCTACGGGTTGAGCCGGAATTCATTGAGAGACTAATGGCAGGAGATGCTGAAGCTCTTGAAACATTTGTAGCCCGCTACATAAATGATGTTTACAAACTTCTGCTACGATTGACTGTAGATAAGGAAGAGGCCAGCGATTTGACTCAAGAAACTTTTCTCAGAGCCATAAGAGCCATAAAGAGCTTCCGTGGAGACTCAGACCTGAAAACTTGGCTCTTTAGAATCGCTATAAATGTTTCAAACAGTAGATTTCGTTGGTGGCAAAAAAGAGGGGCCTCGATCACTTTTTCTTTTGATTCAGAGGAGGTTGACTTAAGAAAAATCGCTTCCTCAGATACTGAAAATCCTGAATGCGTAGCTTTAAAAAAGGAGCGAGAATCTATTTTGATAAAAGCCTTGATGAAGGTGCCTAAAAAGTTTAGAGACGCGATGATATTGAGAGACATTGAAGGTTTCAGCTACGAAGAAATAGCAGAAATCTTACAAGTAAACTTGGGCACAGTTAAATCGCGCATAGCTAGAGGGCGTGAGGAATTCAGAAAACATGTATCTACCATGGATCTATAAGAGTATTGTGCCCTTACAAGCTGTAGGAGCTGATTCCAGATATCAAACAAATAAAGCGCCAACAGAGGATTGATGGAATCAGCTCAAATCCAATCTCAGTAAAGATGGAAGAAAACATGAGATGCACAGACTTAAAATTACTGCTTTATGGTGAACCAATATTGGACGAGAGAGAAAATTTTCTAATCGAATCTCATCTGCGTAGCTGTCCAAACTGCCGAGATCGTTTAATGGAGGTAAGAATTTTAACTCAAGAGCTCAAGCACATCGAATTTTCTAATCCTTCCGAACAATTGATACGGTCCGTAAAGAGAACAGTTACTACTCAAATCAACTCAAACACTCAAGAGCGAATGCCATCTGAAAACTTGGTTCGGTGGCTACAATTTCACTTTCTACCATATTTCATAGGTGTTACATTGTCTTTGCTGATATTTTCCTCATTTCTATTAAGCCTCTTCTCTACAGGAGGACAAAGAAATACAGAAATCGAAATTCAATCTACATTGGGTTATTCTCAGCCATCCCCAATGGACCGATTTGATGAGGCTATATTAGAATATGCAGCAGCAAGAAGAGGAGTCTCGATGGAATCTCCCTCAATCAATCCCTCAGGATCACTGATGAACCTAGCCCCATCCGTATCTGCAGATACTCTAGGTAATAAAGAAATAGTTGTTGTCGCAGAAGTATTCAGCGATGGAATGGCAAGGATAGAGCAAGTAATTAATCCTCCTAAGAATCGGCAACTCTTGAAAAATCTTGAGGCCGCTCTTCAACAAAATCAAACCTCGCCAGCCTTTCTACCTGCTAGCCTGGATAATCGTTCTAGTAACGTGAGAGTTGTTTTGAAAATTCATGGAGTTGAAATAATTGATCGAGTAGGTAAAAAGCCAAGACAGAATAAGGGTATATAAAATCCGGTAAATAACAAAAATGGAGAAACTCAGAAAAATCGTAAATGTCAATTAAGAGGTCGCAAGTAGAAGCTTCAACCAATGTTTAACCAAGCGCATAAATGCGATGGCATCAAGTGTAGGAAGTTGCGGTTTAGCAAAGTAGGGTCGAGCGTGGGCCACGATAATATTAATCGGATAATCGGAGAAAAATTCTTTCTAAATCAAAACTACAAGCATATTGATAAGTGGTTAGGGGTTAGTGGTACAGATCTGCATTCTATAGATCCAATTATAACTTTAGACAAGTTTTGAGGGGACGTTGAGAGAACTAACCCTTTCGGAGTTCCGTTAGTACTTGCTTAGCTACAGCCTTTAAGGTCTCGAATACTCCTATTCCTTGCGAAGCTACAGCCTCGAAAACTGGCTCTCCCTTCCGCTGTAGCTCTGCCACCATTTCTTCAACTGGTACTATATTTGGCAGATCTCTTTTATTTAATTGAAGCACGTAAGGAATCTTCATGAGATCGTATCCATGCTCTTTCAAATTTTCCTCGAGATTACACAGTGATTCAATGTTAGCATCCATTCGCTCTTCTTGACTATCAGCCACGAACACAACACCATCGACGCCCTTTAGAATTAGCTTTCTCGAGGCATCATAATAGACTTGTCCGGGTACTGTGTAAAGATGAAACCTTGTCTTAAAACCCCGTATGTTTCCAAAATCCAGAGGCATGAAGTCAAAAAATAGAGTCCTGTCGGTCTCAGTTGCAAGACTTATCAATTTGCCTTTAGCTTGGGGAGCTGTTGAATCGTATATGTACTGTAAGTTAGTCGTCTTACCGCCTAGACCAGGACCGTAGTAAACTATCTTGCAGTTTATCTCACGTGAAGCGTAATTTATAAAAGTCATATGCTAAACCAGATAAGAGAGATTTTGAGATAAGTATAACTATCACCTAGGGAATTTTCCAGTTTATTTCATTAAAATTTCATTAGACACCGATAGTGAAGCGGGATAACCGCGGTCTTATCTGATAATCAGCGAGGAGGCTTTTAACTAAAGAGACTATCGATCTCTTCATCAGTGATTTCGGCAAAGAAAGAGTTATCTTCCTGAGATTTTTGAGACTCACGAGCTATATCTTCTAGGACAGCTAGTATCTCATGACTAGCGCGTTTAGAGCGAAGTTTCACAAGCCCTAAAGTGGATCTCTGATCAAAAACCACAACCAATAGGGTCCTTCCTATGACGCAGATGTATATGCTCTCTTCTTCGCCTTCATGCACGACGGAAGGAAAAGCGTCTTCGCCGATTAATTTTGCCATTGAACTTGTTGCCGCAACGTTGCCAGCAGCTAAGGATGCAAACGAGGTGGTGTCCATATTACCGATGTCACCATGGAAAGCTATCGGCTGACCATCTCGATCAATGAGAAAAACCACCTTCGCCGCCGACTCTACGCATAGGCGTGCAAGCAGATGCTTTATTCTTTGATAGTGATGTTCGCTTATGATTATCGGTGTCTTTATCATGCGTCTTGCCTTTTACTGTGGATTTAATCAAAGTATTGAGTAAAAATTTCGGTTCGCAGGGCAGTTTTTCAAACTTGCCGTCACCATAATTTAACACAACACAAAATCATCTTCAAGCGTTTTTTCAAAAGTTTTAAACAAAATAAACATTTTTCTTTCTAATTGTTGCTATTAAACGAATCTATTGCTTTCGGAAATTCGAAAGTGTTAAACTTTTAAAGTCTACAGTGAAGGTGAAAGATTTGAATATAGTCGCTATTGGTGGTGGTACAGGTCTTTCGACCCTGCTATCAGGGTTGAAGAAGTTCGTCGGCAATGAGATTGCTTCGCTATCCGCAATAGTTGCAGTATCGGATGATGGAGGCAGTTCAGGTAGACTGAGAAATGAATTTCAGGTTCTGCCACCCGGAGATATTCGCAATTGTATAGTTGCCCTCTCGGAAGATTCGCTACTAATCTCTAAACTCTTTCAACACAGGTTTAGAGGAAATGGTGAACTAGGCGGCCATAGTTTCGGTAATTTATTTCTCATAGCCTTGACTGAAATAACAGGGGACTTCGCTAAAGCAATTAAACTTTCATCTGAGATCTTGGCTAGCAAGGGTCATATCTATCCAGCAACATTGTCAGACGTGAGGTTGATAGCTGAATTGGAGGATGGGTCAATAGCTGAGGGTGAAACGAATATAAGTAAAGTGGGCACAAAAATAAAGCGTTTAAAGCTGAAACCTGACAATTGCTTAGCCTTACCAGAAGCGTTAGAGGCCATAGGCAGTGCTGACATTATAACGATAGGTCCAGGCTCTCTGTATACAAGTCTTCTACCGCCGCTACTCATAAATCAAATTTCCAATGCAATCATCAGATCTAAGGCCATAAAGGTATTCGTGGCAAACCTGATGACTCAGCCGGGGGAAACCGATGGATACTCGATCAAAAAGCATGTGCAGGTTATCTACAATCATATAGATGGACTACATTTTGACTATGTTATAGTTAACGATGAACCGATTAGCGAAGCCCAGGCTGAGAATTATGCTAAGGAAGGGGCCGTTCAAATAGGTCTATACGAAAATGATTTGGAGGAATTCCTTACGAATACAACTATAGTTAAGGCTGACCTTCTGGATGAAGGCGAAAAAGTTCGCCATGATCCACATAAACTCGCAAAATTGATAATATCCTGTTTCTCAGAGAGACCGGATTTAACTAAAATTACATATTCATGAGCTTTTTGGTCATCTTTCAGATAGAATTTACCAGGAGAATTTTCACTTATGGCAATTTCTCAAACTCAAACAAACCTCAGTGTTTTAATACTGGCAGCAGGCTTAGGTACCCGTATGCGCTCTAATATCGCTAAGGTACTACATCCACTCGGTGGAGTGCCTATGATAAATTACGTATGCCGAACAGCTTCAGCTTTAATGCCTGAAAAAATCTATGTAATAGTAGGACACCAAGGTGAAGATGTAAGAAAAGCTGTGTTACAAGAGCTTGACGAGACTCAAGTTGAATTTGTTTGGCAGACAGAGCAACTCGGCACGGGACATGCGGTAAGCATGGCTCAAAAATTCTTTGAGTCAAAAGATACGACAGTTCTTATTTTATCTGGTGATGTACCTTTGATTCGTCCTACCACATTAGCTGCGTTGCTTCAGAAACACCGAAGTCATGCTGACAAAGGCGCTGCGTGCACTATACTGACTGTGAGAGTAGATGATCCGACTGGTTATGGCAGAATCGTGAGAGATGACAGCGGATTTTTCCTTAAGATAGTTGAACAAAAGGATGCTTCCGAAGAGGAAAAAGGTATAAAAGAGATAAATACCGGTATATACTGCTTCGAAGCATCGAAGCTATTCCGAGCTTTAGCAAAAGTTCAAAATAATAATTCCCAACGTGAGTTTTATCTAACTGATGTTCCATTCATCTTGAGAGAGGAGGGCGAGGAGGTAGCAATATATCTACACAGCGATCCTAAGGAAGTTTCCGGAATAAATAACCGAATGGAACTGGCGGAAATGGAGCAAATACTGCGTCGTAAGATTATTAAAAGGTTGATGATCGAGTCAGGTGTTACATTCATTGACCCAAGCAACGTCTACATAAGCGAGCTTGCAATAATCGGTAAAGACACGATAATTTATCCAAATGTCACCATCGAAGGTGCAACAGAAATCGGTGAGGGATGTTTGATTCGGTCTGGTACTCGCATTAGCAACTCTCGTGTCGGAAGAAATGTCGAAATCCTAGACAATTGCCTTATAAGTGATTCAGAGATTGCGGACGGCTGTACAATTGGACCAATGGCTCATCTTAGAAATAATACAAAACTCTCGAGGAGGGTAAAAATTGGTAATTTCGTTGAGGTTAAAAAGAGCTTAATCGGTGATGACTCGAAAGCTAGCCATCTAAGCTACTTGGGAGATGCAACTATTGGCATCAATACTAACATAGGCGCTGGAACAATAACCTGTAATTACGACGGTAAGCAAAAGCACCCGACTAAAATAGGCAATGATGTAAAAATCGGCTCCGATACAATGCTTGTAGCGCCAGTAGAAGTCGGCGACGGAGCTGTAACGGGTGCGGGTAGCGTAGTTATCGAAAATGTACCTCCAAACTCTCTCGCCGTCGGAGTTCCAGCAAAAGTCAAAAAGAAACTTCATGACAAAGAATTGACAGAGGTTAAAAAGTAGTTATGTGCGGCATTGTAGGATACGTTGGTAATAAACAGGTTGTGCCTTTGATCTTGGAAGGCTTAAGAAAACTCGAATACCGTGGTTATGACTCAGCTGGGATTGCAGTTGTCGATGGCAACGGTCAGCTTTATATCCGGCGCGCAGAGGGCAAATTGCGAAATCTTGAAGAGATAATAAGGCTTAATCCTATAGATGGCAATTACGGAATAGGGCATACAAGATGGGCGACTCATGGAAGACCTACCGAAGAGAATGCTCATCCTCATAGAGATCAAAGTGGTAGAGTAGTTGTAGTGCATAATGGGATAATTGAAAATTACATGAGTCTAAAGGAGCGATTGAAAGCCTTAGGTAGTGACTTTAAGACCGAAACGGATACAGAGGTCATCGCTCATCTGATAGGACATTATAAATACACCGAAAATCTATCGTTAGAGGAGGCCGTCCGCAAAGCAGTTAAAGAACTAAAGGGAGTTTTTGCTTTAGCAATAATCTCTGCAGACGAGCCAGATACCATTGTGGCAGTAAGGGAAGGAGCACCTGTCGTTATAGGTCTAGGTGACGGCGAATTTTTTGTGGCCTCTGATATCCCGCCAATTCTCCAACATACACGTGACGTTTTCTACTTAGGCGATAAAGAAATAGCAGTTTTGACACGTGACTCGGTTAAGGTTACAGACTTTGACGGTAACTTGGTGGAACCTAAAAGGCACAGGATAACCTGGGATCCAATAGCAGCAGAAAAAGGAGGATTTAAACATTTCATGCTTAAGGAGATATACGAGCAACCTCGCGCTATAAGGGATACAGTGCGTGGCAGAATCTCTCTTGATAGCGGTAAAATCTATCTCGATCCCATGAATATCTCAGAAGATGAATTTAAAAGCATAACCTCAATAAAAGCCGCAGCATGTGGCACATCATGGCATGCTGCGCTAGCAGGTAAATACATGATTGAAACATTGGCAAGGGTCCCCGTAGAGGTAGATTATGCCTCAGAATTCCGATATCGTAATCCAGTTCTTGATGAAAAGACATTGATGATAGTCATCTCTCAATCTGGTGAGACTGCCGATACGATAGCAGCAATGAGAGAGGCTAAAAATGCTGGCTGCAAGGTTCTCTCGATCTGCAATGTTCAAGGCTCGATGATCGACAGAGAGTCAGATGGGACCATTTTGACTCATGCAGGACCAGAAATTGGTGTTGCCTCAACTAAAACCTTCACCTCTCAAATGATCGCCTTATATCTATTTGCACTTTATCTAGCTCAATTAAGAGGTAGAATATCATCAGAAGAAGCTAAAACTCATGCTCAAAACATTGCTCAATTACCACTCAAAATTGAACAAATATTAAATGATGCTGACTCAATAGAGGAACTATCGAAAGAATTCTTCCGCTCGCAGGACTTTTTGTATTTGGGTCGAGGTATTAATTTCCCAGTGGCACTAGAGGGAGCTCTGAAGTTAAAAGAAATTTCCTATATTCATGCTGAAGGATATCCTGCAGGAGAGATGAAACATGGTCCTAATGCCCTAATAGACGAGAAATTACCTGTAGTCGTCATAAACACTCGGGAGCGTGGTAATCCATCGTCCGAGCTTCGATATGAAAAGACTCACTCAAATATTGTAGAGGTAAAAGCAAGAGATGGGATTGTCATATCAGTGCTCACTGAGGGTGATGAGATGAGCTCCAAGGTCTCCGACCATGTCATAGAAGTGCCCGAAACTGCAGATCTGCTTTCACCAATTCTCTCGATCGTACCTCTACAATTGCTTGCTTACCATATCGCCGTAAGGAGAGGCTGCGATGTAGATCAACCCAGAAATTTAGCTAAATCTGTCACAGTTGAGTGACAAAGCTTAATTTTCTAGGTTTATTGAAAATAAAAGATGAAAGCGCGGCATTTGATCTGCACAGCTGTAGCAAGAATTACAATCTTGCCAAACATTGGATTAACAACAGCCGCCGAATCGATATCATCCGTCATAAAGTTACAAACTCAGATGATTATTGAAATAAACTCGATCGCAGTAGCAATTTCTCAGCCTAATGAATCAGATTTAAAATGGCCAGATCGTGCGGAAATTTTGAAAATCTTTCGATCATTCAATGTTGATTAGAAAATGAATCTCTCAGTAAACTTGCCTATTCTCAGAAAAATTGTCAAGCTGAAGTGTGATGTTGAAGCGCTATAGCAGGCAGATTCTATTTACTGAAATTGGCCAGGAAGGGCAAAGAAAACTTCGAACCTCAAAGGTGTTGATAGTTGGATGTGGGGCTTTAGGTTCAGCACAGGCGGAGACATTAACTAGAGCCGGTGTGGGTCATTTGAGATTGGTCGATAGAGATTTTGTAGAATTCTCCAACTTACAACGACAATCTTTATTTGATGAAACGGACGCAAAACAGAAATTACCTAAAACTATCGCTGCGAAAAGAAAGCTAGAGAAAATCAACTCAAACTGCATGATCGAAGCCATCGTTGCAGATGTCAACAATTCTAATATTGAAAGGTTGATCAACGACGTAGATTTAGTGCTGGATGGTACGGATAACTTTCAAACAAGATATCTGATAAATGATGCATGTGTCAAGCACAAAAAACCCTGGATTTATGGAGCAGCAGTTTCAAGTTATGGGACTACAATGACGATATTGCCAAACAAAAGTCCTTGTCTTCGTTGTGTATTTGAAGAAATCCCATCTGCCGCAAGCGCTCCCACTTGTGAGACAGTCGGCATAATTCAACCAATTATCTCCATCGTTGTATCTATTCAAGTGACCGAAGCAATAAAAATTATTATCGACAAATTGGAGAAATTACACAGATCAATCATTCAGATAGATGTCTGGAATAATCAATATCGTGCTATAAAAATTGGACAGCCACAGAGAGATTGTATATGCTGCGGTTTTGAAAAGTACGAATTTCTATCAGCAGAATGGCGAGATTTCGCTACAGTTTTGTGCGGAAGAAAGGCAGTCCAAATATTGCCTGCTAATCGAGCTTTTATAAACTTACAACAGCTAGCTGAAAAACTCAAAAATATAGGCCCAATAAAACAAAACGAGTATTTGATAAGATTAAATCTTGGCGAATACGAGTTGACCGTCTTCAATGACGCAAGAGCAATTATTCAGGGCACCGATGATGTCTCAGTAGCAAGATCTATTTACTCAAAATACGTTGGGGTTTAAAAAATGAGGAAAATACTATTTTTTACTGTCTTGATTTTTTCCTGCGTGAACATTCGAGCGAATGAAACTAAGATATGGAAAATAAACTCTAAAGAAGAGATTCTACGTGGTAGATTTAACGGGATTTCCGTAAATGAAAATGGAGTCATAACTTTGGCTCCAGAATTACAAAAAGTCTTTGATACAGAACAACCCTATGTATGGTCAACTGCGTCGGACCCTGGCGGCAATCTATATTTAGGAACAGGCAGTGAGGGTAAGCTTTTCAAGATCGATCGCAATGGAAATGCCAAACTGATCGCAGACTTTCCTGAGTTAAACGTTACTGCAATAGCAATAAGTAAAAACGGAGACGTATTCGCTGCTACATCCCCTGATGGTAAGGTTTATAAAATATCTGCCGACGGCAAAAGTGAAGTTTATTTCGAGCCTAAACAAAAGTACATCTGGGCGCTTGCTTTGCTACCTGATGGTAGTCTAGCAGTAGGCACGGGCGAAAAGGCCAATATATACTTAGTTCGTCAGCCAAAATCAGATCCAGAAAAGTCCATATTTTTCAAGACTAATGTATCACACATAATGTGTTTAGCAGTCGATGGTAATGGTAACCTTTACGCTGGTACGGATCCGGAAGGGCTTTTGATAAAAATATCACCTCAGGGTAAACCTTTCGCTCTGTTAGATTCAGAATTAAGAGAGATACACGATATCTCAATTTCTTCCGATGGCTCCATATATGCACTCGCCTTGAGCGATTCAATTGCGAATGCACCGAAAACTCAATCTCCTGAGCCAGAAAAACCTCAAGAAAAACCGATTCCTACTCCCGAAACTACATTATCACAAGAGAAACCAACAAAAAGTAGGTACGACTTCAACAATACAAAATCTGCGATTTATAAGATATCTACCGATGGAAATAGCGTCGTCATCTGGAACTCAAACCTAAGTGCCTTTTCGATAATCGCAACATCAAATGGAGTCCTAGTCGGCACCTCAGACAAAGGTAGAATATACTTGGTGAACAAAACAGCAGAAGAGTCATTGGTTTTGGAGACTGGAGAGGGTCAAATCTCTAAACTCTTATCCATTGAAAACAAAATATTCGCACTTTCTAGCAATCAAGCTAAAGTTTTTGCTTTCTCAGAAAATCAAAAAGTGGCTGAGGGAAAGTACGAATCTCACGTGCTTGATGCAAAGGGCGTGGCATCATGGGGCCGAATTTGGTGGCAATCTTCAGGTAATGTAACTATACAAACTCGCTCTGGAAATACAGAAAAACCCGACGATACATGGAGCGAATGGAGCACAGTTACTGGAAACTACTCTGCACAAATACAAAGCCCGAAGGCTAGATTCTTCCAATTGAGAGCTATTCTACGGGCTACGGCAACTCTCAATGAGATCTATGTATCTTATTTAACCTCTAATATAGCACCAGAGATACTGTCCATAGAGGTTCTACCACCCAATGTAGGACTGGCTACTAATCCTCTTCCTCCAATTGATCCAAATATCGAGAGCAGCGGACTTGATCCCCAAACTTTTGGGATACAAATACAAGCAGTTCCACCACGACGAATCTATCAGCGAGGAGCCAGAGCTCTCCAATGGACAGCAGAAGATAGAAACGGAGATAAACTCACCTACGCCATCTACTATAAGGAAATAAATGATTCAGAATTTAAATTATTAGCTAAAGATATTACAGAAAACTTCTACACAATTGACGGTCTTTCTTTACCCGATGGACGTTATATATTTAAGATAATTGCGAGCGACTCAGCTTCAAATCCTATTAATCAAAGCCTGACAGCCGAACGAGTTACAGAAGTAATAGAGATTGATAATTCTCCACCAGTTATCAAAGAAATCAGTCGGCAAGCAATAGGAAACAAAGTTAGATTAATTTTCGAAGCCACCGATTCATCTTATCTAACTAAGGCTGAGTATAGTGTCAACGGTGGTAAATGGGAAAAAATTTATCCAGAAGATGGTATCACCGACAGCCCAAAGGAACGATATGTGATCGAACTTCCATTAGAAACATCTGAGACAATCGTAACCCTGCGTGTCTTTGATTCTAATGGAAATATCGGAAACGCAAAAGCATCCTTGAGAAGATGAAAAATTGTGCCTAACATTTTCCGCTAAAACTCGAACGTTTGAGCCTGACGTTTCGATCGGGAGAATTACGCTGAACACTAGCTTGCAGCAAACTCATTAGCATCAGTCTAACTATCGAATCTGTCGATTTCGGCAAATATCGTAATCACATATTTCTGATTCTTCTGACACAAATTTATTTCTCTAGCTGATTTCAAGCTAATGCAACAGCTATATACCTTTAGTTTGTATTTACACTTTCGTGCAAAAAGTTTCGGAAAACGTTTGAACGAATTATGACTTCAAAAGGTCATGGTTCTGTGAAAACAAAGTCATCGTATTTTGGCATTGATCTTGCCTGAAAATTAATAAGGGATTTTTTCCAGAACAAAATCATAAATGGGTATATGAAACTTATGAAAAAAATTATATTTTCCCTCGCTCTAGTTTTTATTGTTAATACTTTTGTCTTAATGCAGAAGAACGACGATAAAGGTAAAGGTACTCCACCGAAAAAAGATCCTCCAGTAGTGGTTGCTCCCGATAAAGATAAGAAGCCACCAAAAGAGAGAGGACGCCCTGATGAAAAAGACCCCGATAATAAGGGTAAAAATAGACCATAAAACTCTACGGTTATGGAAACTTAGCCAGTCATTTAAAGAGTTTCCGTGCTAGGGCTTAGATCTCACTCTCTTTCTTCCGCGTTTAGCTGAATTTTTAGACTTCGCTTCATGCCGAGGAAATAAGAATTCTGAGAATCTCAAAGCCTCATGCTATTGATCTGAGTATCTTCCCACTGAATCTTAAACTTGAAAGCTAGTTTTACAAGTTAAATTAGGCCGACAGAGTAACAATAAATTCTTATCAGCATTATTTTCTAAATTGTGTGATTCTACGTAAAGACTTGAGTCGCAAGTTTGAGTAGTGAAGTCGTTGGTGCCGACTAGAAGATTCGAACTTCTGACCCCCCGCGTGTGAAACGGGTGCTCTACCACTGAGCTAAGTCGGCTTGTTCAAATTGCTATTTTAAACATCAGAGTTTAAAAATCAAAGATTCACTCGATGCTTTTATACTCTCTTGCGGTTCATTAAATTAGCTAAAACTATGCTGCGTTCGATGGTAGAATAAAACTATGGAAACTAAAAATAGAGATCTAAGCACTCAATTACCCGCCGATGAAGAGCCAAATGAAGATTCATTGGAAGAAAAGATTGACGAAGCATTAGAAGAAAATTTTCCCGCGAGTGATCCACCAGCATGGACGCTTGGAATAGATCAAAGATGGACTACTCGAAGCTCAATCCAAATAGCCTCTGACAACTTTTGAGCCCATGAAATCGTTAGTTAATTGAATACAGCGAAATACCCGATTGATTCTCTCCAAATCAATAATACCGCTGCATTCGCAGCATCCGTCATGAAAAATCGACTAAAATAACGTAAGTAATTTTCATGAAAAATTCAATTTATGGGCCGCGCCAACGCTTTTCTTTTAATTTCGTAAGTTGTAAGCTGAAAGTAAGTATGATGAATAGACGCTCATTTCTCAAAGGTTCAGGTTTTGCGCTTGGAGGCGCTTTCATAGCTTTTAATGGTTTTCAGGCTCGCCTTGAAGCATTATTGAGCTCTGGTAAATCAGAAAACCTTCGGGCTCCTGGCTTTGGTGAGCTATTCCCAACTCCAGCTAAAAACACAGGGGAGCTTTACCTGGCTTTGCCGAAAGGATTTCAATATAACGCATTTGGAAAAGCCAGAAGTAAGATGAAAGACGGTAACATAACTCCCCCGGCACATGATGGAATGGCAACTTTTATGGTTAGAGATGAGCTTCGTCTTGTAAGAAACCATGAGGTTTCTGGCGGAAGAGTCCCGAATCCTTCAGCTGCGATAGGTGCAAATCCCTATGACGAATCTGCTGGCGGGGGCACAACAACTTTAGTAATCAATCCACAAACGCATGAACTCGTTAAAGACTTCGTTAGCTTAAGCGGAACTCTCATAAATTGTGCAGGAGGAAGAACTCCGTGGGGAAGTTGGATATCTTGTGAGGAAACAACGCTCGGTCGAACTGTTATAACTACAAAGGACGGACAAAAGCAAGGAGGTTTTCTAAAACCTCATGGATATTGTTTTGAAGTCCCTGCCTCATCTAACTCGCCTGTAAATCCGATACCACTCAAAGCAATGGGTAGATTCGTTCATGAGGCAATAGCCATCGATCCAAGGTCTGGAGTCGTATACCTGACAGAAGATAATAAAATGGCAGGCTTTTATCGCTTTTTACCAAAGCGTTACGGAAGATTACAAGATGGTGGCACTCTACAAATGCTGAAAATAAAGGATAGAGATAACTATGATACTCGTAAAGGTCAAAAAGTAGGCGCAAGTTTTCCAGCTACTTGGGTAAATATAGACAATCCAGATCCTGAAGAAGCAGATACAAACGAATTAGCAGTATTCAATCAAGGAGCTAAAAAGGGAGCTTGTATTTTCACTCGACTAGAAGGCATTTATTCCCATACTAACGGAGAAATCTATTTTGTGTCCACGAGCGGAGGAAATAATAAAGGTGGCCAAATATGGCTGTATACCCCTTTAAATAAGGATGAGGGCATGCTGACTTTATTGTTCGAATCGCCGGATCGTGAAATTCTTGATATGCCTGATAATATCTGTCTGCATCCTCGAAAAAAACTTCTGTTCATCTGTGAAGATAGTGACTACATAGGTGCAGGTGGAACTGTTGATAACTACTTAAGAATCTTGACACCCGAAGGTAAAATTGCAGATTTTGCAAAGAATATAACGCCAAATTTCATAAGCTCAGAGTTTGCCGGGGTCACATTCTCTAAAGATGGAGATACACTTTTCGTCAACCTCCAAAGTGTTGGAGTGACGCTGGCAATTTGGGGTGATTGGGATAAATTTAGAGCCTAATAGAAAAGCTTTAAGGCGACAGATTAAGCCGCAGTCTCAAAAAGTGCCATTATCTTTTTACCCTCTGCAGATCTGGGATGAATAGTGCGCAAGTGTTTCTTGCCTTGCATCTCCCAAATAGCAGTTATTTCGCCATCTTTTTCGACAGCGTGATAGGTAATTTCTTCAGCCACTTCTGCTTCTGCAGTTTCCGTGGTTTGTTCTATGGTCTCTGCGGTTTGTTCTGTGGTTTCTTCGATTACTTTTGCCGTAGCACCAGTGCTTTCTGTTTCTATCATATTTTCTTTTCCGTGTTTTGCTTTCTAGCTTTTAAGTTTACGTTTCTTTTGTGTCTAAAGTCAAATACCGAGATCCGTCAATGAAGTAAAGAAATTTCTCGCACTACTTTGTCTATTAATTCATTAGCTTTTGTGGAATCATAAATATTATTAGAGAGCACGACAAAAACCAGCGTTTCATCTTTAAGATTAAGATATCCGGCTAAGGAGGCAACCGAGGTTATATTCCCTGTTTTTGCCATCAGCTTATCAGACAAATCATGAAGTCGGTTTGTCATAGTCCCATCCTTACCGGCGATTGGTAGCGAATTAAGAAAAGCCTCTGAGTCTTTAATTTTGGTTGCTGCTATGAGCGCTCTACCTATGGTTTGAGGGGTTAAAAGATTCAACCTAGAAAGCCCCGAACCATCGTGTAGTGCCTCACTTTTATGCAATGTTATCTCATGCTCTGACAACCATTGCTTTATCACAGCTATGCCTGCCCTGTCATCAGTTCTAACCTCCCTAAATTTTGGATCATCCTCAGGAACAAATTCACCAAATTTTTTCCCCAAGGTACGCAAGATTAGCTCAGCATATAGATTTATCGAGTGTTTATTCATTCTGTAGACGATTTCACTTAATGGTTTGCTATCGATCACTGCTAATTCGTTAGCCATTTTGATTCCGGATCTATTTGCTGTTCTCCAATTGACGGAACGAATATCACCATTTACCTGTATACCAGCCCTTTGCATTTCCTCTTTTAAAATCCTTGCCGCCCACAACGCAGGATTCTGAACGGCAATTTTTACATTCAAGTTTCGGCCTGTCCCCCAAACATAGACCCGATTTTGACATAACTCGCGTTTGACACCTATAGAATCCGGCATCTCGGACCTAGGTGTTTGCACATTAAAATAAGCTTGTATAAACTCATCAAAGCTGGGTCTTCCATCGTTCAATCTTATCTGAGCTTGGTTTAGATTAATACTCAAAGCTGAGGCTTCCGCTCCGTAATACCATTGAATTTCATTCCAAAGCCAACCATCCCCTAAATTATCTGCAAGAAAATAACTCTCATCCCCTACGATATCACCCTCTACCTTTCTAACGCCTAATTCTTTTAATTTACTGACAAGTATCCTTATATTTGCATCATCCAAATCCGGAGCTCCTTGGCCATATAAAATCAGGTCACCTCTCAAGACGCCATTTTCTAGTCTTCCTGAGCTGAGGAGTTTAGTCTGCCATCTGAAATCCTTACCCAGCTTATCTATGGCAACCATGGAGGTTAGTAGCTTCATTATTGAAGCAGGAATAAACGGCCTATCAATATCTCGTGCAACTATTAGCCTACCGTCCTTGAGGCTCACGACAAAAAGTCCCCATCTCGCATCTGCTAGATCGCTATTCGATATAATCTCATCTACTTTCTTTGCTAGTGCTACATCTTCTGCTCTCTCGGATAATTGGAAAGTATCTGAGGGGTTTATGTTTGATTCAAGAATATCTTTTGACTGCTCAGAAATTACCGGCGCTGAGTTCTCTGGGCTTTTCTCGATACATGAGGAAAAAGCTAAAAGTGTAATCAAAATAATGCTTTTTAGGGCATAGACTAACCGCATCTTGTAGTTTATCTAAACATTTTCTCTAAGGTCTTCTCCTGTCATCTCATCTGGTTTCGATATACCTAAAATACCTAAGATAGTTGGAGCAACATCTCTTAGTGAACCCTCTTCGCGCAATTTTATCCCATTAGATCTCTTATCGATTAAATGAAACGGCACTTTATTGAAAGACGTGATGGCTGGATTTTTACCATTAAATGTAAGGAGTTCTTCACAATGTCCGTGAGTGCTTGTAAGCACGACGACTCCATCGATTTGTAGCACTCTCTTGACTATAGCACCAATGCACGTATCGACAAATTGTATTGACTCTATAGTTCTCTGAAGATCTCCGGACGAAGCTAAAACGTCTGGAGCAGAGAAATCAACAATGAAAACATCCTCCTCGTCAGCCTCTATCCTTTGTAAAACGGCATCAGTTATTTTAAAACTTGCCATTTCAGGGGCAAGCATATAATTCTTAACAGCGGGTATTATAACCCTGCGTTCATCATCAGCTTTGAAACCTACGTTGAAAAAATCACTAACAAAATGAATCTTATCGCCTTCAGCAATTCGGCAGTTTTTGATGTTATAGTTTGAAAATACCTCGGCTAAGACGTTTTGATGAGGTTCTTTAGGAAAAGCTACAGGTAAAGACAAATTCTCGTCGTATTCTGTTAAGCAAACCATGTGTGTTGCTGGTCTATTAGTATGTAGTTCATCCCTGAGTAATGCCCTAACCAACTGACGCATTCCATCTCCCCGATGATTAAAGAAAATTACGACATCTCCATCTTTGATTGAGCCTATTGGATTTCCCTCTTCATCCTCGAGCACGATAGGACGAATGTACTCATCAGAAATACCACGCAAGAAGGATCTACGAACAGCAGTAACCGCATCTTTGATTCTCTCGCCCTCTGAGTAGACAAGCATCGTATAAACCCTAGCTGTCAGCTCCCAATTCTCATCCTTATCCATTGCGTAATAACGTCCACATAGTGTAGCAATCTTACCTATCTGTATCTCAGTCATTTTAACTTCTACGGCTTCTACGAAGGCATCCGCAGTTCTTATTGGCACATCCTTACCATCCAAAATCCCATGAACAAAAACATTCGTAACACCATGATTCTTCGCCATCCTTAGCAATGCAAAAAGAACTTCCTGAGACGAGTGCACTTCTGCGTTGCTCAACAATCCCACTAAGTGAAGCGACGAAGTAGTCGCCTTCTGCATCGCCTCGATCAAAACCTTATTTTCGTAGAATCTGCCATTCTCTATGTGCTGCTTAATACGCATGATGTCAGTCTTAACTATGCGCCCAGCACCAATGTTCATATATCCAACTTGAGCATCCCCAGGTGAGTCTTTTGGCAATCCTACATCTTCTCCAGATGCCTTGAGCAGCGTAAACGGGTAATTTTGTCTGATTTCATCGTAAAAAGGTGTATGTGCGAGAGCTACAGCATTACCCTCATGCGAGTTTGAATGTCCCAAGCCCTCTATTACAATCAGCACCAGCGGTCTTCGATCGATCTTCTTCATACTCCCCCTCTGCAAAAATGATAATCTAAGCAAGTAAAAAATCAATCTTATCTGAATGGATATTGCTAAATCTAATCAGACATCGTAGATCACTTTGACAAAGTTCATCAGTAAAAAAGATAATAGAATCCTTGAACGATGCTTCAATCTAAGAAAAGAAAAAATCTTCCATTCGGCACGATTGCTATAGAAGACGACCTGCAAATAGAGATTCTAAATCCTCGTCAAGAAGAACGAAAATACCTGTATTCAGAGATATTCAAATTCGTAAGAGATCTTTTTATCATCTTATCTATTTTCATTTTGTTTGGAGTTTTTGTTGCACAACCTGTAACGGTCGAAGGTATCTCAATGCTTCCCACAATTCACGATGGTGAAAGATTAATAGTCAATAAACTCATATACTACAAATGGCGAAACTTCCCGTGGTCACGTATCGAGCGTGGTGATGTTGTAGTTCTCTGGTACCCAAAGGATCCAGATAAAAGTTTCGTGAAAAGAGTCATAGGTCTTCCAGGTGAAACCGTGGAAATACGCAATGGAGTTGTCTATATCAATGGTTACAAGCTTGAAGAAAATTATCTAGACTCTCAATATAATCAAGGACTTGCTAATCTTCCACTAAAAAAAATAGATGAACATTATTATTTCGTGATGGGAGATAATCGAGATAGTTCATCCGATTCCAGATATTGGGGATTAGTGCCGGAAAAATATATATACGGAAAAGCATTCTTCAGATTCTGGCCTATTGACAAAATAGGTTTCATAAATAGAGGCGCCTACGAGCTTAAACTTGATGGTATTGATAAAGAATTAGAAAGGTCATACAAATGAGCATCTCTAAACCAGCGATTTTAGTGTTAGAAGATGGGCGTACTTTTAGAGGCAGATCTTTTGGGGCTGAGGGCGAGGCCTTTGGTGAGATTGTCTTCAATACTTCCATGACGGGGTATCAAGAGATATTGACTGATCCAAGCTATGCCGGCCAGATAGTTTGTATGACTTATCCATTGATCGGAAACTACGGAGTTAACAGTCAAGACGTTGAATCTCGACGTCCGTGGGTTGAAGGATTCGTGGTAAGAGAGGTAAGCAGATTTGTCTCACATTGGAGAGCCACTGAAACCTTAGACTCATATCTGAAGCGCTATAACATAATAGGCATAGAACACATAGATACTCGTGCACTAGTGCGCCACATACGAGATAAAGGAGCAATGCGAGCTGCAATTTCAACAATTGATACAGATGAATTCAGCCTACTAGAGAAAGTAAGAAAGTCTCCTGAGATGCTTAATCGTGAACTCGCAAGCACCGTTACTACGAGCGAAATTTATGAATTTCCTGCAGAGGGCAATGAGCGATTTCATGTGGTTGCCATAGACTTTGGTGTTAAAACAAACTCACTCAGAGAATTGGCTAAACGTGGCTGCAAAGTGACTGTAGTTCCTGCAAATACATCAGTAGAAATGATTCTTGCGCTAAACCCTGATGGTATCTTCTTATCAAATGGGCCTGGCGATCCCGCATCCATGAAAAAAGTAGTCGAGGAAATCAAAAAATTAATTCATGCCAAAAAACCAATATTCGGAATTTGCTTAGGTCACCAGTTGATCGGCCAAATGTTTGGCGGCAAAACTTATAAACTTAAGTTTGGACACCGTGGAGCAAATCAGCCAATCATGGATATGAGCACACGAAAGGTTGAAATCGCATCTCATAATCATGGTTTCGCCATTGAAGCTGAGTCTTTACCGGAAGAAATAGAAATTACACACATAAACCTAAACGATAAAACCGTAGCCGGGTTGCGACACAAATATCTGCCCATTTTCTCAGTTCAATACCATCCTGAATCCTCTCCAGGACCTCATGACTCTAAATATCTTTTTGATCGATTCATCAAATTGATGGAAGACTGTCGATGAGCAAGTTATCCATTATTATTCCCACTCATAACGATGAATCAATAATTCAGGATACCCTCGAATCCCTCGCAAGGCTCGTAAACATAGATGAAGTCGTCATAGTAGATGGCTCAAGCGTTGACTCTACGCCCGAAATTATTGAAAAATTCAATGATAAACTAGGAAAAATCGTTTTTCTGAAAACCTCGAAAGAAAGCCCTGCGTTTCAGTTTCACACCGGCGCTAAGCATGCAACAGGCGACACTCTATGGTTCTTATATCCAGAAATGCGCCCGAAACAAGGCTCAGCAAGAAAGATAAAGGACATCATGAAATACCAAGAGGTTGTAGGCGGCAGTTTTGAGATGATTTATGAAGCAAATAAACCAATTACCAAGCTCCTCGTTAAAATTCAAGAAAGAACTAGCCAAGACACATTTTTGTTTCTGGAAAACTCCATTTTTGTCCGACGAGAGATTTACGAGGATATTGGAGGTTTTGATTTGCTTCCAGTTTTTGAGATAAAACAACTACAACACAAAATAAAAAAGCGAGGAAGCTTCATAGTTCTGAAAGGATTCCCAGTAGTTACCTCCTTAGAAAAGCTCGAGAAAGACCTTTCGTTACTAAAGCTTTTGAAACTGACCGTCTGCCAGCTACTATGTTGGATTGGTTTACCAATCAGCCTGTGTGCTAAACTCTTCTTCAGAGATGCTGATTAGGATCTTGATCGTAGGAGTTGGTGGATTCATAGGATCGGTTTTTAGATACCTGCTAAGCGGCTGGATTCAGGATTTAAGTAAAAGCATCTCATTTCCATTCGGAACTTTAGTCGTAAATCTCAGTGGCTGTTTCATCATAGGGTTTCTATCATATCTTGCTGAAGAAAGAGGCTTATTCAATACAGAAATGAGATTATTGCTATTCGTCGGATTTTTAGGCGGTTTTACTACGTTTTCGACCTTCGGTAATGAATCACTTAATCTACTAAGAAATGGTGAAAATCTCTACGCTATTTTAAACGTAACATCCCATGTTGTTTTAGGATTACTGTTTGTGTGGATCGGGAGAGTAACAGGTTATCTGATTTGGAGATAATCCTATGCATCTGCAAAAAGAAGGCTATCTGCTGAGAATTTTTATAGGAGAAAGCGACCGGCATCGAAGCGGCACATTATTGTACGAATGGATCGTCAAAAAAGCTCGCGAAGAAGGGTTAGCAGGCTCTACAGTTTTACGTGGCATAATGGGCTTCGGAGCCAATAGCCGTTTAATACACACTTTTAAAATCGAGAGACTGTCCGAGGATTTGCCTATAATCATAGAAATTGTCGACGTCAGGGAGAAGCTCGAGAAGTTCCTTGAGTTGATTGATGGTGAAATCGGAGCTGGCTTGGCAACACTGGAAAAAGCCGAGGTTAGGTTTTATAGGGACAATCAGCGCACTAAATAAGCTATACATGACTTACCTGAGAGCCAAAACATAACTCTTAATTTAGTTTGAAACATGGCCTTACTTCTCCTACTATCTCATCTTTTCTATTCTTCACCGGTAGAGGAGAATATTCGTGCAATGTGTTTTCATCTAAAATCCCCAATTGACGCAGTATTTCGATAGCCACGACGGCACGTGCTCGGTTATCATCTCCATCCTCTATCTTCATGGCAATCGCAACACCTAGAGGCCAAGATGTTGATGGCAAAATCCCACAAAGCCATATTCCCTCAGCGCCAATTTTTGAAACTAATGCCTCAGGACAAGCCCTCATAAGTAAGGTGTCTAATCTTAAGTTTCCACCTACCAATTCAGGATATCTGGTCATCGCTGATACGACACGATTGCACGCAGCCCGAAGCTGCATATCAAAATCCTCAGGTGGATTTATGAGTTTTGCCATGGCCTTAGCCATGGAGAGAATTCGTACGGCAAAGTTCGGAGCAGAACAACCATCAACTGCAATACGAATACAGTCCTTTGGAGTCTCCGTAAAATCTGCAATAACTTGCAAGATAGCTTGCTGAGCTGGACTCTCTAATCTTAAGTATGACTTTAGGTCAGCTCCTAAGTGCTTGGTCAAACCCAACATGCAAGTGTGCTTACCAGAGCAATTATTATGAAGCTGAGTCGGCAATTTAGAATTGCGAATCAAGTCCTCTGCGCTTTTCTCATCAAATGGCAAATGAGCACCACACTGAAGAAAACTATCATCCAGACCTATCTTATTCAGCATTGCCTCAACGATTCTTACGTGTCTATCCTCTCCTGAATGCGAGGCACATGCAAGAGCGATTTCTTGATCGGAAAAATCGAAGCTCTCGGCTGCGCCAGATAGCAAAAACGGTAAAACTTGCAGAGGTTTTGCAGATGAACGCATGAAAGTTACCAAATTAGGGTTTCCGACAAAACTAATTACTTCGCCTTTTCCATCTAAGATTACAATGTGTCCGCGATGCAGAGACTCTACAACATCTCCTCTAAGAACTTCAGCCAAAATCTCAGCCTGCATTTGATTAAACCGCCATTCCTTTTCTTAAAAGCTCTTCTGCATGCTTTTGAGCCGTCAAGGTCACTTTCTCTCCAGCCAACATCCTAGCTATCTCTTGAACTCGCCCATCTATATTTAATTTCTTGATTAAAATCTTAGTTTTACCATCCTCAATCAATTTTTCAACTAAAAAATGATGATCAGCCAACGCAGCAACTTGCGGCTGATGAGTTACACACAAAACCTGATGATGCTTCGCTAGTTCCCGTAGCTTCAGCCCAACAGCCTCTGCCACTCTCCCGCCAATTCCTATGTCAATTTCATCAAAGACCATTGTCTTCTGATTCTCAGATAAGTTTGCCACGGTCTTGAGAACCAACATCAAGCGTGATGCTTCACCGCCAGAAGCCACTTTCACCAGAGGTTTTAGTGACTCTCCTAAATTCGCCGAAAAGTAAAATTCAACCTTGTCAAACCCTTTCGCCGTCAATCTGCTTTCGTCGCGCTCAATTAAAACCTTGAACCGCCCCTTCTCAAGCGCTACTTTTTTTAGATTTTTTTCTACCTCTTCTTCGAATTCCCTAGCAGCATGTTGCCTTGCCTCGTGTAACTGACCAGCGAGTTTATTATATTCAACCCTTAAGCTCTCGACTCTTTTTCTAAGCTCCTCTTGGTGAATCTCCGTATTTTCTAACTTCAGAAGTTTACCCTCAGCCTCTTCTAAATGTTTCAAAACGTTCTCTACGCTTCCGCCATATTTGCGCTTTAATCGAGATATCTCAGCTAACCTGGCTTCGATGTCTTCTAGTCTCCCGGGTGAAAAGTCCAGAGTAACTCTGAACGATCTGATCGTAGATGCTAAATCCTCTAACGTAACTATTGTATTCTGTAGATCCTCCAAGTAACTTTTGAAACCACTCTCGTATTCTGCAAGCTCAGCTATCTGGCGAGCCACTTTCTCTAGACTGGTGACAACTGCATTCTCATCTTCATAAAGCAAACTGTAACTTTGCTCGCTAAGTTGTGAGAGCTTCTCAACATTTAGAAGCTTTTTGCGTTCCTCGATTAAATTTTCCTCTTCCCCTATCTCAGGCTTAACTTTGCTTATCTCATCTATCTGAAAACGTAAAATATCCATTAATTGTAATTTCTGGGCTTCAGATTGCTCGAGATCTCTCAATTCTCTAGAGCTCTCTGTAAGTTCGGCAAACACGTTCTGTATTTTCTCTCGAAGATCATCGAGTCCAGCATATTCATCCAGAATTTCTAGATGAGTGCTCGGATCGAATAAAGATGCTTGATCTCCTTGCCCGTGAATATCTACCAAAAATGCTCCAAGTTTTTTTAGAAAACTTTGGGTTACTAATTGGTCATTAACGAATATTCGATTCTTTCCCGAACGTGAAATTTCCCTGCGTATTATCAACTCGAGATATTCACCATCAACATCAAAGCCACCTTCTTTTAGGATATTTGCCAAATCATCATTAGCCTTTATGATAAACAGCCCTTCAACTCTGGCAGATTCAGCATTTTCCTTGATTATGTCAGATGAAACTCTCTCGCCAACTAGAGCACCTAACGAATCCACTATTATTGATTTTCCCGACCCAGTTTCACCTGTTAAGAGATTCAAGCCTTCAGCAAATTCGACCGTCAGCTGATCGATCAGCGCAATCTGGCTTATCTTTAAAAGCGAAAGCATACAAAGCTCCTAGGCTTACTTTTGAATCTTACTTTGACGTTGAAGGAAAATTCAAGCTGGAAAAGATAAAAGTCCTCTAGCTCAGCCAGCCAGAGGACTTAGCATTTACTCTCTGGAGGAAACAAATTCCGGTTATCTTATCGGATTCTCCTTGGCATAGTTATAGGCAGCCCATGCGGAGATTACATGAACAATCCAACCCAGCATTCCCGCAGATCCTATCCACGAGAAGCCTGTAAGGATTAGCCATAAGATCCCAATCAGTATTCTGCCGTTGTAAATTTGGCCAAGACCCGGAATCAAAAAACTTAGTATACCCGCTAACACTGGATCACGCATTTTAAATCCTCCACTGTTCATTATACGACAGAAGCTCACTCTACGTTCCAGAAATCTTTAAATGTCTCTCTAGCATAAACGATCATCAAATCAGTAACTCATTAAATTATGAGCTTCTGGCTTGCTATTTCAGATAAAAAACACCGAAAATTATCATCATGCATACGGAAGATGATCAGTATTGGATGCAAATCGCATTACAAGAGGCAATCAAGGCGGAAGAAGAAGGTGAAGTCCCTATCGGAGCATGTTTGATTAGTCGAGACGGAGATCTCCTGAGTGCTGCTCACAATCGTGTCATAGGTGATTCTGATCCCACTGCTCATGCAGAAATACTTGTATTACGAGAGGCAGCCAAAAAAATAGGCAATTATAGATTATTGAATACAACACTTTATACGACGATAGAGCCATGCGTGATGTGCGCAGGGGCTTTAGTGCACGCGAGAATAGAAAGATTAGTCTTTGCAGCTCATGATGAGAGATTCGGTGCAGTAGAAACGATATTTCAACTATGCAATAGCCCACTACTAAACCACCGTCTCGAAATAACTTCAGGCGTTCTAGCCGAAGAAAGCCGACAAATCATCAAGAAATTTTTTCTCCGCCTGCGCTTGGAAAAGCGAAATCATACAGATTAAAATTTCCATTGATAATTCTCTAATGCTATTTGTAAATTGGACTACATCTTAGTCTCTGACACCCAATGCTAAAGATTTGATCATCAGAGAGATTCGGAGAGGTGCGAGAGTGGCTGAATCGGGCGGTCTCGAAAACCGTTGTACCCCTAAAGGGTACCGTGGGTTCGAATCCCACCCTCTCCGCCATTCATTTACCCTCGAAGTTAGAACCTCAACCTGAGTAAAATGACAACCAAGGAAATGTCCATTCTTGATAGTAAATACCAGCTCAATGAAGATTTGTTGCTAGCCCCCGAGTTGATTGGAATTGACTGAGAGCCGTTATCTCATTTCTTCCTTGGGCTTTATCAGAAATTCCAATTTTCCACAGTGCTCATTTATATCGCTCCAATTTTCTATTAGCATCGTGATTTTCGCTAAGGCAGCTGTTGGCATCGAGCGAGTTTCGCTCGTTAGAAGTTTCAGCAAAGATTCAAAACCTGGATTATGGCCAATTAGAAGTAATGAATTTACGGCATTATCGACTCGTTTTAGTAAATATAAAAGCGTGAGTGGGCTGGCTTCATAAATTTTTTCATCATATGAAATCTCCGCTAAGAGCTGACCTTCTCTTTTCACTATCTGGGCAGTATGGGCAGCTCGCCTGGCCGGCGAACTTAAAATCAAGTCAGGTTCAATTCCTCTTTCCTTCATTAGTTTACCCATGAAAGCTGCGGCTTTCAGTCCTCTCTGATTGAGAGGCCTATCGAAATCAGCTAATTCAGGGTTATCCCAACTTGATTTAGCATGACGCATCAAAAAGAGAGTTTTCATTGCTAGTAACAAGATGATTCTTAAATTGGAAGAGCAAAGTTTGATTTATTATCATGTTTGATAATGAAAAATCAAACAATCGCAGCGATCGATATCGGCTCTAATTCAATAAAATTATCCATAGTTCAAGCAGCAGCAAGTGATTCCTTCACAGTGATTTTGCAGGAGCGAGAGAGGGTCAGGCTTGGCGAAACCTTGCTCGAGAGAATGATCACTTCTGATGTAATGCAGCGTGCTGTAGAAACCATAGCGAGATTCAAATCGATCGCTGAGAATCGTAACTCTGATAAGATATTGGCTGTTGCTACAGCATCCGTTCGAGAGGCCGAGAATTCAGCTGAGTTTATTGCAGAAGTTGAGAAAAAGACTGGTGTAAAAGTGGAGATAATATCTGCAGTTGAGGAAGCTAGGCTGATTGGAGTCGCAGCTACTAGTTATTTTCACAAGACAAAAGGCTCCTTACTGAATATAGATATCGGCGGTGGCTCTACCGAGTTATCATTGATGAAGGATTCGATGCCTGAGCTTTTACTCTCCATGAAAATAGGCTCTTTAAGCCTGCGAAAAAAATACCTGACCTCTGATCCACCAAAGAAAAAAGAGCTTAAACAACTATGTGATGAGATAAAATTCGCACTAATCCGCCCGGTCCGTGAAATCTCTGGGAGAACTTGGGAGATGGTAAGCGGAACCTCTGGCACTATCTTAAATTTAGCTCATCTCATTGATCCATCGAGAAAACAACTCACACTAAAAAAACTGATAAATCTAAATGCGAAATTAGTGAAGATGACCGATGAGCAGCGCGCTACTTTACCTAGCATAAGTCTGTCTAGAGCGGAAACCATAGTGTCTGGTGGGCAAATTCTGGAGCATATAATGAGAGAGCTCAAAATTCAAACACTTTATCCGTGTGGATATGCATTGCGTGAGGGTGTCATAATAGATTATCTAAGAAGAGTTGAGGCAGAGGGACTACCACCAGTACCAGATGTCGAAGACCCAAGATTGAAGGGCATATTCGCGATCGGAAGACGTTATGGATACGAAGAGAAACATGCTCTTCAAGTCGCAACGATCGCAGAGAAGATTTTCGATCAGCTAACAAGCTTGCATAAACTCGGCCGTCACGAACGAACAATACTGTCCGCGGCTGCATTGCTACATAACATCGGGTACTACGTTTCTCATGAAGCACATCACAAGCACTCGCTTTATTTGATAAAGCATTCAGAAATCATCGGGTTCTCAGAGCGAGAAAAACTAATAATTGCTAACGTAGCACGCTATCATCGAGGTAAACTCCCAAATGACAAACACCCCGATTTCATGGCTCTTGATGAACAAGGCAGAGAAATTGTCTGGAAACTGGGTGGTATTCTACGACTTGCAAATGCTTTGGATCGTAGTTACGAGAGTAAGATAAAGGATGTGAGAATTTACCATGAAAAACGAAGGGTGACAATGGAGTTGATTACAACTGAAGAAAACCCATTAGAGATTCAGGCGGTAAATCAACGTAAAGATATGTTTGAAAAAGCCTTTAATTGTGAGCTAGTGATTTCAACCAAACTCTTACAAACCGCAACTTCGAAATGAAGATAATACAAACGCTCGATACTTTAGGTCGAGGAGGTGCTGAGATACAAGTTCTAGACATCTGTCGAAATGCCGCTAGTAATGGGCTAGACATGATCTTCGTATGCTTCGGCGATGGACCATTAAAAGATGAATTCCGAAAGCTGGACATACCATTCATACACATACAAAGACGCCTCCCAGTTGATTTAAATCTAATAAATAAGCTACGAAACATAATAAAATCAAATAAAGTAGACATCGTACATTCTTATCAACCAGTAGAAGGTATCCACGCTTACCTGGCTACTTTAGGTAGCAATGTCAAGAGAGTTCTGAGCTTTCAGGGTTTTATTCAAGACGAAAAGAATAGACTGGCAGCCAAATTCCTTATTCCGAGGGTTCATGCTAATATCGTAGCAAGCAATGGCTTGAAGCAATGGCTCAAAAATTCCGCTAGATTAGATGTCGAGACAAACTTCCACCTAATTTACAACGGAGCTGATCCCAAAAGGATACTAACTGAAAATCCATCTTTGAGAAAAGAGCTAAACATTGATGATGACGAAATGCTGATAGGAATGATTGGCAACTTTTACTCCGACCCTAGAAAGGATCAAATGACTATCTGTAAGAGTCTTCCGAGAGTTTTGTCTGAGATACCAAAAGTCAGATGCGTTTTTGTAGGAAGAGTGGAAAAGGGTGCTGAGAGAAAATTTAATGAGTGCATTGAATTTTGCAGCTCAAAAGGGATCTCAGATAAAGTCCATTTTTTAGGCCCTAGAAATGACATTCCAGAAGTTTTAGCCTCTTTGGATTTATTCGTCTTTTCCTCTCTGCATGAGGGATTACCACTAGCAGTTTCGGAGGCCATGCTCGCTGGTATACCGACGATCCTCTCCGATATACCACCATTGCTAGAAATGTCTGAAAATGGTAGATACGCCGCCATCTTCCAAACACAAAATGAAAGTGACTTAGCAAATAAAGTTATCGAACTGTTGAAAAATAAGGAAAGAAGGATTTTGTTGAGCAATGAGGCCAAAAAATTTGCTTTACAAAACTTCAGTATATGCGCCCACCTTGAAAAGCTTAAACTCCTCTACTCACAGATTTTATCCAGTTAAATTGTGATCCTAATCTTCAAAATCAGAGCATTGTAAAAATCACAAAACCCCGTGCGATTTACTAACTATTTATGGACACTTCATCGAGAATCGACTCATGCTGAGTCTTGAGCGAAAGCGCCATCTCCACAGCTCGTCTTGGATCGATAACACCCCAACCCTGCCTATCTACCTCATAATTTGGTAACCGTTCTGCTGTTAAAATCAAGCATCGCTTTACCTGCTGTGGCGTCAAATCTGGGTTTGCCTCTAACATTTGCGCGGCAACTGAGGAAACTATTGGAGCTGCAAAACTGGTCCCATCTACGTATTTATAATTCTTAGTTATCACATTCTCTCTTCTTATCTTGAGAGTAACAAGTTGCCTTATAGTGTGGACTGGACGATCCATAACTGCATCAAGCTCCTCGTCGATACCCTGGTTCTCTCTCAAAATCTCGTGCAGCTGATCATCAGGAGCTGAGTCTAGTTTTTCCAAGAGTTCTGCTTGTTGAGCAGTCGGAGTATTTGGAAGTATCGGTGCAGGAACCCAAATTGAAGGAGCTATAACCTCTGGCTTCTGTAACCCATCGATAGTTGGACCATAACTCGATCTATACATACCTCGGCGAGCACGGTTTATCGAATTTTTATCATCTAAACCACCCACAGCGATGCAAGATGGAGCCGAGGCAGGAGGATAAACAGGGTGATTCGGTAAATGTCCAGCATTCCCAACAGCACAAACGACAACTAAGCCCTGCCTTACGCATTCTTCAACCGTCTGGGAAAGACTGTCGTGAAGATAACTTGACTCAAAATCCCCTCCAACAGATACATTAACTATTCGTATCTTGAATTTCTTATGATTTTCCAGTACCCATTCAAAGCCTGCTTGAATATTTTGCTCAGTTATTCTACCTGTTCTGGCAAGTTTCACCAAAACCACGTTTGCTTCTGGGGCAATACCTCTATAAAAGCCATTTGATAAGCTACCATTACCAGCTGCTACGACGCTTGTCATCATCCCATGCCAACTTGCAGCATCCACCTGAAAAAGTGATGAAAGTCCACCACTTCTTGTCATATCTTGATAAGCCAAAATTCTATTAACCGGCTTTGTTAGATCAGCATGAGGATAAAAGCCAGAATCCAAAAAGGCAATAGTCACTCCTCTACCCGTGAACCTCTCATCAGCATCCAAACGCAGTGGAATTGAAAGAACATGCGAACCATCCTTAGTAACTGCGGCTTCCTTGAGTATCTGATCCTTAGCACGCTCGAATAGTCTGGCACATCTAGCACATACAGCCTGAAAATCACGACTGCTCAGGGCATTAGCACGAATCAATTTTCTTAGTTCCTCGTCAAGAGCTACTAATGGCACAAATTCATCTCTTGCATCTCTAGCACAAACTGGACAAGCCCTCGTGAAACTCATCTTTCTACTTCTAAAAAATCTATCACCACGGCGAACCCTCATAGTCGAAGTTAAGTTTTTCATAAAGTAAATGTAAAATCAACATTTGTAGATAGAGATGGACGAAACCCAGAGGCAAACAAAGAGAAAAAAAGTTGGACTAGCGCTATCGGGCGGTGCAGCGCGAGGATATGCTCATCTAGGTGCATTGAAGGTTCTAGTTGAAAACCAAATCCCGATTGATTGCATTGCGGGAACATCGGCTGGATCTATTGTTGGAGCTGCCTTGGCTTGTGGTTTAAGCGTTGAGAAGATAATTGAGATAGGAAGTCAAATGCATTGGCTAAAAATTGCAAGATTTTCCTATTCGAGAAAAGGGCTACTGACAAACGAACCCCTCGGTGAATTCTTAAAAGAGCATCTACCATACAAAAATTTTGAACAGCTTCCTATACCATTTGCTGCAGTTGCATGTGATCTCGAGACTGGCGATGAGATGATACTCAAAGGTAAAGGTGATCTGATTCGAGCCATAAGGGCAAGTTGTGCAATTCCCGGAGTCTTTGTGCCCGTTGAATATGAGGGCAGATCACTAATCGACGGAGGACTTACCTCCTTAGTCCCCGTAAAGGCAGTTCGCCAGTTAGGAGCTGAAATAGTCATAGCAGTCGATGTAAATGCCTGTGGTTCATCTTATTGGGGAACTCCATCGACTTTTCTCGGCATATTCTTACAATCTGCGATGATACTGCTCAGAACAGCCGGAAGAAGCCAACACTATCATGCAGATATTGTCATAACGCCACAGGTATCTCACCTAAGGCCGGATGAAATGGGCAAAATGAATGAGTTCATAAAAGCCGGTGAGATTGCCGCACAGGAAAAAATCGAAGAGATCATGAAAATCTTAAGCTCAGCGCAAAATATCTCAGTTAGTTAAAGGATTTTACCCTGGATTAATCGAGTATTATCAGGTAAACTTTAATTTCCCTCTTTTACAGAACGCTATGGATGAAAAGTATTTTGCTAAGAAAATAGAGTCAAAGTGGCAAAAAATATGGGAGGAGACGAAAATATTTGAAGCTGAGGTGAGCTCGAATAAGCCCAAATTCTATGCGCTCGAGATGCTTCCATACCCCTCTGGTAGTCTTCACATGGGACATGTAAGAAATTACTCTGTCGGTGATGCCCTAGCCTGGTACAAAAGATTAAAAGGTTTCAATGTGCTGCATCCTATAGGATGGGATTCATTTGGTCAACCTGCCGAGGATGCAGCCATAAAACGTGGCATCGATCCACTCGAGTGGACTGAAACCAACATCTCACAAATGCGTAAGCAATTAAAGAGGTTAGGCATTAGTTATGATTGGAGAAGAGAGATTTTTGCCCATAGACCTGATTACTATAAGTTTGACCAATGGTTTTTTCTAAAAATGTACGAGAAGGGCTTAGCCTATAAAAAAACCACCCAGGTCAATTGGTGTGAAAATTGCAGTGCGACTCTCTCCAATGAGCAAGCTAGTGGCGGCTTGTGCTGGCGCTGCGGTAACACCGTAATCAAAAAAGATATGGAGCAGTGGTTTCTCAGAATAACCGCCTACGCAGACCAGCTTTTAGATGACATGAAAGAAATACAAAGCGGCTGGCCTGAAAAAGTCCTAAAAAGACAGAGAGACTGGATTGGCAGATCCGAGGGAGCTTACGTAGACTTCGCTCTTGAAGAAAATCCAGCAAATCTAAAAACCATTCGTATTTTCACCACTCGCATCGATACCATATATGGTGCAAATTCCATCGTGCTGGCTGCTGAACATCCGTTTATTAAAGCTAATTTTGAGTATTTAAGCGAAGAGGTAAAAAAAGTTGTCGAAAAAATAATAGAAGAGAGACGTAAAATAGCTGACCATGAAACTGAGCAGGAGAAAGAAGGGATAGACACAGGATTTAGAGCTATAAATCCTTTCTCTGGGGAAGAACTCCCGGTTTGGGTCGGGAATTACGTCATGATGGAATACGGAACCGGCGCTGTGATGAGCGTTCCAGCTCACGATGAAAGGGATTTTGAATTTGCTAAAAAATATAATTTGCCAATCCGACAAGTCATATGCCCGCTGGATCAATATCCCTACACTTGCAAAATACCTCAGCAAGCCTCATTAGAAAAAGCATACACAGATTACGGCATATTGATTAACTCAGGAGAATGGACTGGAAAAACCTCCGAGCAAGCCCGAAAAGAAATGACACAATATGCCGAAAATAAAGGCTTCGGAGCTCCAGCCATAACCTACCGCCTCCGAGATTGGGGCATCTCTCGTCAGAGATACTGGGGGGCACCTATACCAATCGTCTATTGCAATGAATGCGGGATAGTGCCAGAAAAATATGAAAATCTGCCAATCGTGCTACCGAAAAACGTAAAAATCACAGGGACCGGTGAATCTCCACTAGCTAAAATAGCTGATTTTGTGAATTGCGAATGCCCAAAATGTAAAAAACCAGCTAAGCGCGAGACTGATACGATGGATACATTTGTCGATTCTTGCTGGTACTATTTCAGATACTGCGATCCACAAAATCAAACACTCCCGTTTAATCCAGAGCTTGTATCCTACTGGCTCCCGGTCGATCAATATATCGGCGGAGATGACCACGCAGTCATGCATCTGATTTACACTCGCTTCTGGAACAAAGTAATGCGCGATCTGGGGCTTGTTAGTTTCAATGAACCTGTAAAAGCTCTCCTGACTCAAGGAATGGTGGTTGGAGAGACTTTTTTTGAAATAATCCCAAATCCAGATGATCCACAAGGAAAAGGCAAAAGAATTTATCATCCGCCCCACACAGTAACTGTACAAAGAGATAATAAAGGTAGAATCATCTCAGCAAAATCTCAAGATGGCAGATCATTACAATGGGCAATCGAGAGAATGTCGAAATCAAAAGGTAATGGAGTCGATCCAGATGAAATGGTAGAAGCCTATGGAGCCGATGCCACGAGGCTTTTCATACTTTTCGCAGCCCCAATAGAAAATGAACTAGTATGGAATGAATCTGGAATCGAAGGATGCGTTAGGTTTCTTCAAAGATTGTGGCGCTTTGTCCGAAAATGGAAAGACACCATAACCAACGCTAACACGAACCCAAAAAATCTCACCTTTTCTGAAAACGCAAGAAAAATCAGGCAAAAAACTCATCAAACAATTAAAAAAGTCTCTGAAAATCTGGAGTCCCTTCAATTTAATACTCCTATCGCGGCACTCATGGAGCTACTCAACACACTTTATGATCTTAAAACTGAACCAACTAATGCTGACGAAAGTGTAATTTTTGCCATAAGAGAAGCTGTCGAAAGCCTTACCATAATGCTTGCACCATTCGCTCCACATACTGCTGAGGAAATCTACTCAGAATTGATCGGTAATCAAAATGGATTGCTCTATAACGGCGCTAGATTCCCCACATATGATCCATCATTGGCAAAAGCTGATGAATTAGAAGTTCCAATTCAAATCAACGGTAAGACTCGCTCGAAAATAAAAATACCAGCAGAAACCACAGATGAAGAAATAAAAAATCTTGCTTTAACTGATAAAAAGATTTTCGACCTGATAAACGGCAAAGAAATAGTGAAAATTATCGTAGTGCCTAAGAGACTGATCAACATCGTAGTTAAAAATTAATTTAAATCAATAATCTACTTACAAGACCGCTTAGGCATTCAAGGAAACAATACTCATGCCATCCATTTAAAAATTTTTCAAAAATTTAAAAAATTTCTTTTCTTTTTGAAAAAATTTTCTTATAATGACAGAGGCAAATCTCAGAGGTGTTTGAGTAGCTAATCACAAGAGAAAGGTTTTAAAAAGTTATGTTAACCACAAACGCAGTATTGCAGCAGAATCGGTATCGAATTCTTCAAACATTAGAGAACAGTGGCTCTTCACTGCCCGTTTACAAAGCATTCGATGAAAATCAAAAACGTGAAGTAATATTGAAAGAGGTTCCTGCCAAGTTTGAGGAAAGCTCCTCCGTAAAACTAGAGAAATTGTTAGATTTAAAACATGAAGCATTCCAGAAGGTTTTAGAGATATTTGAGGAAGCAGGCAAGCGCTACTTAGTAATCGAAAATATAGATGGCGATACGCTGAGTCAATTGATCGAACGTAATAAGAGACCATTTCCTTTATCGGACGTGGCAAACTGGGCGAACGAATTGCTCGATGCATTGATATATTTACACTCTCATATTCCACCATTAATTCATCAGAATATTAAGCCTCAAAACCTGCGTCTCACAGTTGATGGAAAAATCAAACTCGATATCTCCGAAATCGGGAGAACGCCACAAGCAAAAGTCGGGGCAACGATAACAAACCAAAACTTACATTTCATCCCATTTGAAATAATCTTCGATCAGCTCGATTCTGCTTCACAGAAAGTTTTGCTAAATGATTATGATGAAAAATCAGTTGAAATATTAAAATCTCCCCCTGATACCAAAAGTGATATTTACTCGCTAGGAGCAACGCTCTATTATCTACTTACCGCCAGACCTCCAGTTGATCCATTGGAGAGATCGATTGAAATTCTAGAGGGCAAACCCGATCCATTGGTTTCTCCGACCCAATATAATCCAAAAGTTCCACTAGAAATAGCTGAAGCGATAATAAAAGCTCTGGAAATAAAGCGCGAAAATCGTTTCGATTCTGCTGCAATAATGCGTCAATTCCTGAAAACTGCGTTCGTAAGAATCAAAGAAAAACAAAAAGCTGATTCCAGCACTGTAGAAACAAATCTCGAAGATATTCTTGAAATAGAAGCTGAGCCTGTGCCAGTCGTAGACCTAGTAAGAAAACTCCAGGAAGCTGAAGCAAAGAGGTTAGAAGCGGAAAAACGCGCTGCTGAAGCAGAGAAAAAACTCCAAGAATCTTTCAGCACACGGACTCAAAATCTAGGACTTGAAAATAGCACGCTTTTCGCTGAAGAGGAACTGCCATCATCTGGCATGAATAAGATGAAACTAGCAATAGCAGGTGCGGCGGTTTTTGTCTTCTTAATAGTTGGAGTTGCTGTTTTTGCACTACTGAATTCAGGTGCGCCAGATGTAGATAAGCAAGCTCAGACACAAGTGAAAACCACTTCAGATTCCCAGGTTGCTCCAGAGTCTCAGCAAACTACTCAGACTCAAACAACCTCTACTCAGCAAAACCAGTCTGAAGGTAAAGATCAAACTCAAACGACCTCTGTAACGAGATCAGAAAGACAAACACAAGAACGCCGATCATCTGCTGTAGCGCAACAACCAGAAACTAAGCCGCAACCTAAACGTGAAGATCAAACTCAACAACAACAGCAAAAACCCAAGAAGGTTACAGTTGATGATTTGATAAATGACAATTAGTTTCAACTAAATACAAAAAGGAAGAAAGTTTTTAAAAATTTTCTTCCATTAATAAACGAAAGTTTGATATTGTATAAGAAGTAAGACGGCCTCATCTTATGAAGTAGGTGAAGTCGTTGACGATTCCCAGCAAACTCTCTCAAGAAAGGATCAAAATTATGAAGACGCTACCGCTAATCATGAAAGTTTTCCTTAGAGCATCTCTTCTAGGATTAATGCTTCTTTTAGGAACCAGTCAATTACAAGCTCAAGCAAAACCCCCTCTGACATTAGCAGATATTTTGACAGCACTTCGTTCTAAGAGAATTGAAGATCCTGAAGAGAAAAACCGTCTACTAATCGAAGCTGTAATAGAGCGCGGCGTTACTTTTTCTGTCTCCCCAGAAATCGAAAAGGAGCTCGAGATAACAGGGGCTAGCAAGGCTCTAATTGACGCAATTAAGTTAAAGAGTCCGGGAGGAAAAGCAAATACTACTCCTACGCCAGCCCCATCTCCCTCAACCCCGGATTATAAGCCAGTTGAAGAGCGAGCGGATATGTATGCTCAAAAGGGTGAGTACGATTTAGCAGTGTTTGAGTACAATAGAGCCATAGAGTTAAGCCCCAAAAATGCTACTTTGTACGTAAAAAGAGGGTTTGCCTTTTTCAATAAGAAAAATTTCGATTTGGCCTTAGCGGATTATAACAAAGCAATTGAGCTTGACCCTAAGGAAGCAAAAGCCTACTTTTACCGTGCTGCCTTGCATGAAAGAAACAATAACATTACAAAGGCGATTGAGGACTACCAAAAGGCCGTCGAACTAGATCAAAACAATGAACAAGCAAAAGCAAATCTGAAAAGATTACAGGAGCAACAAGCCAAAACTGCTCCCACTCCGACACCTCCTCAAGAACAAATAGCCTCTAAAAATCCAGTGCAACCTCCATTAAATAGGACTACTAACAATGATGTACGACAGCCTCAACCTAAAGTTGAACAACCTAAGGAGCCTAAAGAGCAACCCAAAGAACAACCTAAAGCTGAAAAACCCAAGGAGCCTAAAGAGCAACCCAAAGTCGAGCAGCCTAAAGAACAACCTAAAGCTGAAAAACCTAAAGAGTCTAAAGAACAACCTACAAGCAATGAACCTAAGAAAAATGAGGCATCTAACACTGAGCCAATCGATGGGACCACAGTCGTTGGAGTTGGTCAGCTTACATCTTCTGACGCAGTAAGACTTGTAAAACCAACTTATCCACTAGTAGCTCAGAGATCAAACATAGAAGGACAGGTAAGAGTAGATATCACTCTCGATGAAGAAGGAAATGTAATTTCAGCAAAAGCTGTTGAAGGACCAGCTTTACTGCGTACGGCGGCTGAGGAAGCTGCTATGCGTTCAAAATTCAAGCCTGTCATCCTGAATGAAAAGCCGGTGAAAGCAAAAGGGTTCATAGTTTACAACTTTACAAGAACCCTGCGAGAAGAGTAAGGAAGTCGCTAAATCGACTAAACTTTGATTCTCAAGCAGAATGAAATCAAAAGGGCGCTCCAAAAGCGCCCTTTTAATTAGATCGAATGGGAATGGATATTGATATCGAGTTACCGATTTGATTTCTAATAAGAGTCAGATGAGCTGCTTCGAATTTGTTTTCCCTCGGCCTCCTGTGCAATTTTAACTCCTACGCTGGCACCTATTCTTGTAGCACCAGCTTTAATCATTTCTCTAGCATCTTCTATGCTTCTAACTCCTCCGGATGCCTTAACACCTAATTCATAACCAACTGTACGCCTCATCAATGCTACGTCGTGTACTGTGGCTCCACCCTTAGAAAATCCTGTAGAGGTTTTGACAAAATCTGCACCAGCATTCTTTGCGGCGAGACAAGCTCTGACTTTTTCATCATCTGTTAGAAGCGCAGTTTCTATTATTACTTTACACAAAACACCATGTTCATGAGCTACTTTCACTACAGCCCTTATGTCTTCTTCAACGGCACAATCATCACCGGATTTAAGCGCTCCTATGTTTATTACCATATCAACTTCCTTAGCCCCATCGAATATTACTCGCCTCGTTTCATATGCCTTTACGTCTGAAAGAGTAGCTCCTAGAGGAAAACCAATCACAGTACAAACCGGCACACGAGAACCCTCTAGAAATTCGACAGCTCTCCTTACCCATGCTGGATTGACACACACCGACGCAAAGCCATACTCTACAGCCTCCATGCACAATCTCTTTATTTCAGATTCAGTAGCATCAGGTTTTAAAAGCGTATGATCGATTATGCTCGCCCAGTCTCTCGCAGTTGCAGTCTCTCCCAATACTATACCGATTCTTGAAGCCCCTGCATCAACTATCCTCTGAACATCTGCACTACAGAATGATGGACAGTAATGCTCTTCATTTAGCTTCTCTAGAACTTGATCTGTAATCCAGTCTACTAGTTCCTCGTAATTTCTCATTTCTGATTCTCAAGAACTAATTTTAACATCGCAAAGCTCAACTATTTAAGGCTTAGATCAAAAAATTTAAACGCATCATCGAGTGAAAATTGAACAGCAGTAAGGTGCTCTACGTTTTCGTAAACCTTGAATTGCAAATTTTTTACTTCTGATTGTTTTAAAAATTCATACAGGCTTTTGGATGATTGCAAGGAAAAATCTGCAGAGCCTGCAGCTATGAAAATCGGGAGTTCACGCATTTGTTCGCTAAATTTCTGTAATCTACCCACGCTGATTAAAGCTATAGCTCCAAACAAAGCCGGTTTTTCTGCGACAATATTAAGTGCTTGTATCGCTCCTAACGAATGCCCAATGATAAAGACATTTTTTCGATCAATGTTGTAAATCTTAGCCACTTCATCTATGAAATTTTGCATTTTTTCAGCGCTAAAACCGAAACTTCTAGGCGCTATCAGGATCCATCCTCTATCTTTGCATAACTTAACAATCTTCCCATTTCCATAACCCTCAAAAAACAGATTTTCGCTTCCGCCAGCTCCGTGTAATGCTATCACTAATGGGTAAGCTTTCCGGTCAGAATAATCCTCTGGAACAAAAATCCTACTGACTTGCGCTTCAGCTGGGGTGTAAGGGATAACCAATAAGCCTTGTCTAGGTAAGAAGCTATTTAACCGCTCCATTCGAGCTAGAAACTCGAATGCGGGTATGTCCATTTCCAAAACCTTGTTCTGACTAAGATTTTTCAATATCCTTAGATATTCTCTCATTGTTTCTCGGCGCCAGCTGCTCTCCTTTGACTCATTTATCAACTTCTCCCATCTAGCCAATTTCTCACCGAAGCTTTTGATGAAAGACAGCAATATGGTTTTTGTAGAGATGATCTTACGGTTGATTATGATTTCTGATTTCAGTAAATAATCACCTTCCTTGAGATTTCCTATATCGATGCTGCAAGACAATGGTAAACTCTGCACATTGGTGGTATAAACGACTTTAGAGTTTTTGCCTCGTGTGTCCGAGATGCTAAGACGCCACGATATCTTATCAGAAAAACTTCTCTCTACTTTATAAAACTCGTCGAGTTTTACCTTGAGTAACCTGACCTCAGAATCATATAGGCGTGCGTCAGAATCTACAAATAAACTTTCTGCCCATGATGATCGCGGATCTTGATCTAGACCTTCTAGTATCAATCTTGCTCTATCTAAATTTGCTGCTGCCTTATCGAGTTGAAGTGAGAAAAAATTTTGAACCGCCTTGTTGATTTGATCCAGCGCAGCTTTACGCGAATCCGGATTATTATTTTTCTCTAGCTCAATCTCGAGTAGTTTCATTCGTTTACCAAGTTCATAACGTTGGATCTGTCCCGAAACCCTCGAAATAAACAGCAAAAACAGGATTATAAGGTATAACCATCTCATATCTTGTTCAAATATTGCCTTTCTATTCCTTCTATTTTGCTTACTCGTTTTTTATGTCGCTCTTCGATTAAATCAGAGGATAAAAACGCATCAACGATCTGAATTATCTCCTCGAATGTATTTTGACTACTGCCCAAGGTAAGAACATTGGCCCCGTTGTGTTCCCTGGAATTTTTTGCTAATGCCACATTATAGCAGGCAGCCGCACGCACTCCAGGTATCTTATTAGCCGCAACAGCGCTACCAATGCCTGCACCATCTATCAAAATCCCGAAATCTGCGACACCATCTGAAACTGCTTTGCCGACAGCATGTGCAAAGTCTGGATAATCGACAGGATCTTTTGAGTTGGTTCCAAAATCATAAACCTTAAATCCCCTGTCGAGTAAATAACTCTTTAGACGCTCCTTATAATCGAAGCCTCCATGATCACTACCAATGGCTATTGATCCGGAAACACGAGCACCTCTTTTGCGTCGTATGACTTCAATTTTCTTCTCTTTTACAATATCCAGAGCCAATGGAGTGAATTTTGCATCTTCCATAACCAGGATACTTGCTCCATCCTCTAATCCACGCAGCTCGAGCTCAGTGATTAGTTTTCTTTCAGATTCATCTCTGATCTGTTGGCTCTGTTTCACTGAATTTGTTCTTAGTATCTCCGGGAATTTCTCAGACATAGATTCTTCTACTTGAGATTTAAAGCTTGTTTGAATAATATCTTTACAAAACAACTTAATCAAACTCAAGGATTATGAATGCCGAAACAAAAAAATACACAGAATTTACAAACCCAAATTTAGAGATACTTTTCACTGCAGATCAGATAAAAGCCAGAGTAGCCGAACTTGGAAAAAAAATAACAGAGGATTACGCCGATAAGGATTTGGTACTAATAGGCGTATTGAAAGGCTGTTGTGTTTTTCTATCAGATCTAATGCGAGAGATTGACTTAAAATTATCGATAGATTTCATGGCTGTATCTAGCTATAAGGATGAGCAAGTCAGTTCTGGAGATGTAGAGATTCTCAAAGATTTAACACATCCTATACGTGGAAAAGACGTAATCATAGTTGAAGACATAGTTGATACAGGTTTGACGCTGTTTAGATTGATAGAGCTATTACAGACGCGTGGAGCTAACTCGATCAGAGTGGCGGCACTTTTAGATAAACCAGAACCAAGAGTTAAAAAAGAATTGAAAATTGATTACTGTGGATTTCGTATACCAAATAAATTTGTCGTCGGCTATGGTTTAGACGCAGCTAATCGCTACAGAAATCTACCTTTCATTGCGGTATTGAAGAATTCTTGATAAGGAACTCTTTCTTATCAACTAAGCTGTCTACACGCTCAGTCGAGATTATCACTCGTTAGTTAGTCGCTACTAACTCTGAGACTACCGACTAGCTGCTGCTGAGAATTTCCAATGTTCGTCGTTCGATTATTACATCGTCTGGAAAATTCCTCATGAAATCGGCTCTTAATCGACTCGCCTCCTTCTCAAGGTATAAACTCAGAGATCTTTGATCAGTGAAATACTGCACTTGGTAAGTTTGGAAATCTTCCTTAGAAAAAACGTATCTCTGAAATAAGCCAGTTGCCATCACGTCAAGTATGTGTTGTTTAATCATGTAATTTTCGAACCTTTCGGCTATGTTCTCAGAAATTTTTATTTCGACCTGATATATCAACATTTTCATCTACTTTCGAGAGGATAAAATCTCCAATTCGCTTTAAATGCCTTTGATGGTAACTCTTTTCTTAAGATCGATCTCAAAACTTCGATGGGCATGGGCCCCTCCCTCAAAATAGTGTCGTGAAATTGGCGATTTGTCATTTTTCCGGACACTACTAACTCTCGACGGAGTTGATAAAATTGTAGACCTCCGATCATATATGCGATTTGATAAAGAGGGCCATAATCGCCTGAAAGTGAACGTCTGACTTCTGCCGTAGCATTTTCTCTTTCGTGCCCTACACGCTTAATTAAAAATTCTATGCATTCTTCCGGTGTCATCTTTTCAAGATGAAAACTTAAACTGAAGATGATTCTAGCGGCTCGGTGCATTCTCCAAAATAGAGCACCAATCCGATCCTCTGGAGTTTTAAAAAATCCTAAATCCCATAATAAGAATTCCCAATACAAAGCCCAACCTTCGATCCAAAAAGGAGTTCTGAATATTTGTCGATAGGCTCTATAACGCTTATTCATAAACCCCTGAAGATGATGTCCAGGGATGAGTTCGTGATGAACCACTGCTCTTGTAAAATGAGGATTATTGCCTCTCATAGACATTAATTTCTGTTCGTATGACATAGAATCAGTGGGATAAGCTACTAAAATAGTTTCCCCACCGAGGAAAAAAGGAGCCACGAGCTGAAGTTCGGGAGACATCATCTCCATTCTCCATGTTTGTTTCGCCAGCTCCGGTACGCTAACCAGTGCATTTTTCTCTACAAATTCTATTGCTTCAATGGCCTGACGGCGGATTAATTCTGGCTGCTTGCCAGGCTCCACATATTTTTGCTTGACGACTTCCAAAGCTTTTTTCCAGTCGTCTCCATACCCCATCTCGCGTGAGGCAATTTTCATTTGATCCTCACACCATGCAAATTCCTTATTTGCTATTTCTATTAACTCCTCAGGTGTGTATGGGATCATTTCATACTCAAGCTCTTGTAGTAGAGCTTCGCGTCCTATTGGATCGCCGATGACCGCCCTTGTATCATCCGGCTTTATACCAACAAATCTATCCAATAAGAAAATACGATAATTCTGCAAGGCATTAATGGTAGTTTTGTAGTTTTCTCGATTCCACCAAGTGAACAAAGGATCATATCCGTCATAAAAGCTAAACCAATTGCGTAATGTGTTCTGTAATGAAAGCAAAGTTCTGGCTGCACGATTTGCAACGCTTCGCTTCGGCAGAGGCAATTTAGATGTTTCTAGGTTTTTCCGGGTGTCCTCTATGCTTTTATTTAGTTGATAGAGTTTAGAGGCAACCTCAGCTGCATTTACTGGCTCAAGTCTGCGTCTGGCATCCTCTAAATCATTTATTGTTTGAGCAAATGGTATTAGATACTGCATTTCCTCAAAACGCTTTTGATTTCTCTCCAATTCACTAAGGCTATGCCTTAAGTAATTTTGAAAAAGTAAATAATCAACTTTTTCATCGAAGCTCAGAGAGGAAAAATCCTGATTACCTAAAGTTAAAAGCCACTCATTATAGAATTCTCGTAATCGCTGAAATCTATTTCTAGAAGTCTCGGCAGTATAGAAACGATCTAGGCTTCCATAATCCTCTTCGAAGCGATTTATTATTTGATTAAACCTGCTGTTACTTTCTATATAATCATCGAAATTTCCTTTAGGCTGAGAGTAACAGAACAAAGCAATTCCCAAGGTCCAAATGAAAATACTCATTTTCCTCATAGCATCTTATTCACTTTTACTTGCTTTTTGATTGTCTATCGAACTTACGTCGAAAATCTGGACCTTCAATCCTCACGGTTTGACACATTTCATAAAGGCGGGACCTAAGACGAACGCCGATTCTATCCTCCAGAGTCTCTTCGGTATCATCAGTTCTTTCATCAGGATAATTAGTTGTAAAGATTGTCAACTTTTCATCATTGTATCGGCGGTTAATTATGTAAGACATGGTATCTCTCACCCATTCAGTAGGCTTAGAGACTGCCAATTCATCCAATACTAACACCTCTGCTTTGAAAACAGGCTCCAAAACCTTTAATTCAGAGGTTTGAGTGGTTGGATTATATGAGTCCTGAATCTCTTTCAGAAGAGATCCGAAATCATAAAAAAGACAGGAAAACCCCCTTTCGGTCAGACATTTTAATATGGAAACTGCAAGGTGGGTCTTGCCAGTGCCGACACTACCAGTAAAAAGTAACCCCTTCTCTACATCTGGGTATTTATTAGCCAGAGTGTAGGCGTATTTCATTGCTTGTTCTTGGGATTTTGTGATTGGCCTATAGTTTGTAAATGAACAATCGCTATATCTTTTTGGGATGCGTACTCGTTCAAAAAACTTATCCTGAATTTTCTTTAAGCGACAAGAGCACCTTCTAGCGCCCTTGCCCTCTATGATTTCTACTCCAGTTCCAAAGCAAATAGGGCAAATATCATCCTGTGGAACTTCAATTCGCTCTATGTTGAGACGTTGTTCATCATTCCCTGGACCAGGGAAAAGCTTTAGGTTTGTATTCTCTTGTGCCATCAGTCTGAAAAGCCTTAGAAATCTCTACACAAGCTGTTTTTGGATTATAACACTGAGAAAATAGATTTCAAGTTTATCCATGAGAATTATGTTTTAGATCTTTAAGCGCACTTTTAAGATTACAAATGATGAGTTTCAGCGTATTATTACAGATAGATTTTTCTATATAAAACACTTCTTGTAGAATTGACTTATGGTAAATGATTTTGAAACGCCACCGGTAAATAGACAAGGATTAAACATACAGTCAACTCCTAGAGACCAAATGAACCTTTATCCACTCGATACTTTTCCTTACGAATTCGTTGGTCGGAAGATAAAAATAAACTTTGAAATACCAGAATTTACAGCAATCTGCCCTTTTTCTGATTTTCCAGACTTCGCCACGATACGAATTGAATATGTACCGAATGAAAGATGTATAGAATTAAAAAGCCTCAAGCTCTACATAAACTCTTTTCGCAATGTAAAAATATTCCATGAACACGTGATAAACGTAATCCTGGAAGATTTTGTAAAAGCTTGTGATCCTCTAGAGGTTAAAATAGTTGGGGATTTTAACGTTCGTGGTAATATAAAAACCATAGTAGAAGCTAGATACAAAAGACGTGGCAGAAAGAAGAAATCGAAAGATTCGATAAAATTAAATGTTATACGTGAGGAGCCAATAATGAACTGGAACCCTCCTCTCTCGTGATCATAGTTACTTTTGATCAGTGTTACTCTGAAGATAAGCGCTCAAGCAAACCTAGTTTAAAACTAATGAATAGCCGTGCTCGCTGTCGCTTTAAGACCTGAGCCTATATGCTTTTGATAGGACATCTCTAGTAATTCGCAAACTCTCTCTTCAACTTTACACTCAGGTTGAGAGCAAACGATTGCCATCTCTGAGATTACAAGAAACTTGGTCTTCTCAAACATTCTTTGATCACGAAAAGATAATGGTTTGAGCCGGCTCAGGAAATAGAGCTTTTTCAATACATCAGCGACTTCAAAAATATTACCTGTTTGTATTTTAGTGTGAAACTGCTTTGAACGAATCTTCCAGTCTGATGGAGGATCTTCAAAATCCTCCGATAAGAATTTCATTAAGTCTTGGCATTGAACCGAATTGATAATAGGACGAATACCTATTTCTTCAACCTTCGATTTAGGAACCAAAATCGAAGAATTGTTCGATATTACTCTCAACATGTAGAATTTTTCAAATACGTCTCCAACTTGTTTATCTTCTATTGCTTCTACTTGACAAACACCATGGTTGGGATACGCAACCTTCTGCCCAATCCTTATAACCATCATTCTTCCTCCGCAAAAAGAGCGAGATTTTGTAAATTTGAATTCCGCCTCTTTTCCTATCTTACACAAAATACGATTAATACAAAAATAAAACTTGCGACTCAAAAGAAAAAATGCTGTTGGGATTGGATGATCCAACAGCATTTCTATATAGGAAAAGATTTTCAGGCTACCAACTAAAGCGGATCTGCAACTCGACTCTCCGATTGCCAGAGCTGGTGCCTCCACCAAAGAAGCCAAATGAGCCCGCAGTAGAGACAGACTGTCCAAACAATGGAGAGCTCAAATTTCCAACGGGGATTGCCTTATTATTCCTGTTAAGAAGATTAGACACTTGGATACCAATTGTCAGATTATACGGCTTATCAGTAGTAGTGGAACCAGCAAAATCTGGTCCTCTCGGTCCTCCACCGAAGCCACCTCTCGGACCAGCACCTGGATTACCTAATCCACCAAATGGCCTATTACCCGTTGTTTGTCCAGCTGAGGTATTTACGTCCTTCTGAGTGTTAGCAGAACTGCTTTTACGAGCACCACCAAATCCGAACGTTTTATTCACGTTTAAATTGACTGTAAAATTTCCAGGTCCTACACCGTAGTTTCTGGGTATGATAGCATTTGGATCTTTACCGTTTACGTCGCACCAGGACTTCCTCAAATTAAGAGACTGACAACGCGCATATAGAGCAGCAAAGGTGGGTCTTTCAGTAAACAACGAATCACGATTAGAGTCTACTCCAGTAGTTATATTGAAAGGGATGCCGGAGGACAGTAGAATGAATGGGCTAAAGCTGACACGCCATGGCAGTGTAATCGAGGCTCTTATTGATGCGAAATGTCTGACCCCTAAAACAGACCTGCCATACTCTCCTCTAAGGTCATAACTATAAGCTGGGAAAATAATGCCTCCTCCACCAAAAAAGCCTCCACCCTCAGCATCGCCCTTTGCCCAACCTAATCTGTAAAATCCAAATAAGGAAAATCTCTGGCTAAAGCGAGAATTGAAGTTTATTGCTAGCTGACGTTGGTTAAGAATACCAGTAGATTCATATTGATAGATATTCCCGAGCGATGGATCGGGCCTTAAAGCCTGGAGATCGTTTTGACTAATTGGACACGGAGAAGTAAAACCGCAAACCGGTGCATTAATGTTTCTCAATCTTAACACGTGCAAATTTCTGCTTAATATCAAGAAGGCAGATACTGTCGTTCTCATCGGCAACTGCTTCTCTGCCCCAATGACAGCCTGAATGGTATAAGGGGCCTGAAGGTCAGGCGAAATGCGACGAATCGTGCTTGTTGAAGAGGTAAAAGGAGCTAATTGATGGGCCGTCGGAACATTCAATACTCTTCCATCAGGCAAAAATACTGGCTGCGATAGAATCGCCGAGCCAGTCGGCACTATATACTGCACTTGACGACTACCGTTGAAACGTTTGGTCTGTAAAACGTAGTTCTCACTGAATCGATCATAAAAAATTCCTGCGCCGCCACGAATGACAAGTTTTGGTTGGCGAGCGCCTCCAGCTCCTGGGGACCACGCAAATGCAAAACGTGGAGCAAAATTCAGTTTATCATATATATTAGTTTGATTTTCATACCTTAAACCAAAACTAAGCGTCAGATCTGGCCTTACTCTCCAATCATCTGTTATAAAAGCTCCAACATCTATCTGAGACACTTTTGCAAGCGGATCACCAGCAGTTAATATGAACTGCGATGGATTGTACCTGGCCTCAGTCCTACCAAGTACTTTACAGCGATATTGCTCTATTGAAGAAACAAAATTGTCATTGTTTATATCACAAGGATCTCCGATGGCCGGAAATCCAGTAAATACAAACGTGCCACCAAATCCTGCTTCAGATCTATCCTTTATGATGTTTCCTCGCAACCGGATGCCAAATTTAATCGAGTGAGCATTATTTTTACCGAGAGAGGTAGTCGTGTAATTCTGTAATTCCCAACGATATTCTCTATTGTAGTTAAAACCTATCTGAGCTCCACCACCCGTAAAGGCTGATGAGACATTGATCGTTGGGATAGAGTTATCACCCTGCTGTTCACGATTATCATATTCAAACCTGAATCGCGTTTCATTAACAGTTTTTGGATTTACGATCATTGTCTCAGTCAATTGAATTTCATGATCTACGTTTTTAGTCTCGAAGGCTCTGGAGATCAAAGAAAATCCGCCTATACCTTGGTTGTCAGCCGAGTTACGAGTAAAACTGTACCTTACAACTAGCGTATTGTTTTGATTTATCTGATAATCAAGCCGGGGGCTAATTGAAAAACGACGGGTTGGGACTGTATATTCCTTCCGAAAAGGCACTATATTCAAGCTAGAATCTAGTACGGTAGCACTTACAACGGCTGTGTTATTTATTTGTCTGTCACTTACGTCCAAGAATATAGAGGACTTGCCTTTTTGAAGAGGGCCTGAGATATTTCCACCATAAAATTTGGTCTGTGAGGGAGCTCGATTCAATGCAAATGGATTGCGAGAGTTTAAACTTTCATCATTAAAATTGAAAAAAGCCTGACCACGCCATTTGTCAGAACCTGGGCGGGTTAGAATTTCAATTCTACCAAAACCGAGTCGGTCAAACTCTGCAGAAAAAGGATTCTGATTGATTCTAATTTCCCGGATTGCCTCTCTTGGCGGTAATCTTCCACCGGTAAAACCATCTATGTATATCTGCCCTCCATTTGGGCCAGCAGATGGCCCAGCTAAAGCTTGCAGAGCCGCTTCTAATTCATCGGGGTCCTCAGGTAGTGACTCTAAGTCTTTCCCTTTTATAACAATTGCACTCTGATTTGTATCCGAATCGGTGCTTAGTTTGTCATTTGCTGCAATTTCCACTGTTTCTTGAATTTTCGCGACGGATAAAACAACGGTCAATTCTTTCCGATCACCAGGTAATATCTCTACCTCAGGATTTTCGTATAAGTCAAACTTAGGAGCAGCAACCCTGACAATGTACTTACCAGCGGATAAACCGCTGATTGTAAATTCACCTTTCTGATTAGTAACTGTCGATTTCTCCTTTCCATTAGAATCTACGACATATACATTCGCACCTTGAATAACGGCCCCTAGGACATCTGTGACTTGTCCCGTCAATGTCCCAGTTTGCTGTTGTGAATAGATACTAATTACAGAGAAAAGTATAACTAAGTATGATGACAATAAAAATTTCATATCTTTTAATAACCTCCAAAATTAGAGTTTATGAAAGTTTATGGGAAGCTTATGGCATCGAGTCCAGGGATATTTAATCCTGGTCCTTGTCCATTAAGAGATCTCCTTGATTGTATGGCCTGTTGAACCTCTAGGAAAGGTTCTATTCCAGAAAGGAGCTTTATAGCCGTAAGTCGATTTGGTACTTCGCCAACGGTACTTGCGACAGCTATTGCATCCCCGACTTTAAGATCCTCAAGTCTAATGCTAGGGAATCTTTCCAGTAAATCATCAAAGTCACCACCTCGAACTTGTGGCCTTTCTGATGGCACATTAGTGGGTTTTGGCTGCGGTGGCTGAAATGTTTGATTTCCTCTTGATAAAAAAATTGCAGCTATCTCGGCTGGAAATCTTTTAAGAATCGTATCCGGCCTGATCAAAATAGTAACCTCTTTATCGGTTAACAAATCTTTGATCTTTATCTCTCTTTTCTGAGGATCAATCGCAGTTATTTTCCCACCAGCTGTTTTGAAAGAGCCAAAAACTATTTTTTCTGCAGTGAACGTCGTACCATCTGGGCTCCTATCTCCGAGAGCTCGGAGCTCATCCCCAACACTTAACTCAGCATAACTACTCGGCTTAGCATCCGAAAACTTAATTGAATCAGGAGCATATTTGCGGTATTCAACGTTATCCTTCGGAATTATGGTAACAACCTTTTCTCCAGCAAATCCGCGAGCCGATATGATTATTCTTTTATTAATCACATCCAACGAGATCACCTTCCCGGAGATCCCTCGAACCCGCCACTCTTCTTTTTCCTTTTCCTGTTTTCGACTGATATCAGCCTTTGTCATCAGGTAGATGGTTGTGGGGTTTATGGATTTCCTATCAGGCGAAACTTGCCCACTAACTAAAATCTTGTCACCAGCTGATATTTCGTTTATCGAAGTTTCAACTGCTACTGATAATTTCGGGTTCTCAGGCGAAACTTTCTTATAAATTGTTTTAGGAGATAAATTTACTTCGATTACACCATCCCTCGTTTGCAGCGTTATTTTACCTGCACTTTGATTGACAGAAACTACTTCACCCGCAGCGTAGTTTTGTTTAATTCCCTCTTGCGCGCAAATATTCAAAGCTAAATTCGTAAAAATTAAAAATATGATTACGATCTTATACATCGTTGCGTCTCCCTTGTCAGGTCCAATCCTAGAAGACGTTTTTTCGGACTGTGAGGTTTCAACTTTCTCTAATTTTTTGGCCCGGGTTTTTGGAAAGGATAAAAATCCCCATGCTGAAGCACCAGATAATAATTACCATGAAAGCCCAAAGATACGGTATGGAGAGTAATGAAGTTACAATTAATATCCCAATCAAGGAAGCACTGGTTTCAGATCTATACTGCTCAGGCAAAATTTTTTTTTGCAACCATTTTCCGATGATTAGCTGTAGAGTCACTCTACCAAACATGTAACTAACTACTAGGATTAGCAGTATTACTAAGACTATGATCGCACTCACATAAGCAGGGAAAATTGATATGGCGGCTATTATCAAGAAAAGCGAGAGAAAAAAAGCTAGCGCTCCAGCCATGAAGACTCTTGTTGGATAGATTTTTAATCTGGTAATAAATTGTGAAATCGTACCAGAGGCAATACTGGTCAAAACTAAAGAAATCAAAAACCAAAATAGAACCGATGTGAGTCTTTGAAGTATGAAAGCAAATGAAATTGTGATTGTAAAAATATCCGTAGGATTTCTAGCTAGATTCCTGAGTTCTTCCTCATAAGCAGCATAGATTATCGTCTGCTTACCATCAGCTCTTAAAGGCTTTTCATCTTCATACAGGTAGTTACCTCCAAACACTATGACATCGCCACCGATGTATGCACCTTTTTTTTGAAAAACAGACCCGCCTATAGTAGCTACATCACCTTCTACTGAACCTTCGATCGTTACATCCCCACCGAATATCAAAACTCCTTTGACTCTATTTTTTACCAATACGTTTTTACCTAGTGCGATAAGCTCCTTTTCATCTACTCTATCAATTACAAGCGTTTCACCACTAGCTTTCGCCTCAGAGACATTTAGCCATAATACTGTTAATGCGATCAATACGTGGAGGATTAACCTACTGTGCGATGCGTTTTTTTTTCAACACCGAAAACTATCCTTGCAAGAAATATAAGGTTAACTGCTATAATGAGTAACAAAAACGACCTGTTGATAAAATCTGAGCCTATAAATAAGCCTACGTTTTTAAGGATAACTGAGACGCTAAAGAAAAGTTCTGCAACAAAGGTGCAAACAAATCTCAGAGATACAATTATTCTCTCGCTTACATAGACATTGCTGAAAGAAGCAGAAACTACAATGGTTAAAACGATCAGAAAGAGCAAAGTCGAGGCTCTAAAAGCTTCTTCCTGATTTGTGCAGCCCGTTATTCTACTTTCGGCGTTTGTAACTAATGATTTAACAAAGGTGTTTGATAATGGATTACGTACATTCTCAGAGAAAGCCGCCTCGATTAGACACGCAATTTGTCTTTGAGTATAAAGCTCTTGACTACATAGTTTACAAGTTTTCATGTGAGATTCGAGCATCTGCTGTTGCTCAATAGAAAGTTCCCCGTCAATGTAAGCTGCAATTTCAGGTAAAGGACATTTCATATTAATCTCTAATGAAACCTCTTTTTATCAGCATTTGCTTCATCATTTCTCGTGCACGAAAAAGTCGATTCTTTACAGTGCCAAGTGGTAAACCGGTCACCTCTGCAATTTCCTCATAACTCAGATCTTGAGTATGACGAAGTATTATCAGCTCTCGATAGATGGCCGGCAAACACATTATCATCTTCTCTATTTCTTTCATCCACTCTCTAGACTCACTCTCCATTTCAGGTGATAGAGATCTACTAATAGGCTCGACAATAGTAAATTTCTCACTGTCCTCATCTAAACTTTGTTCAGAACGCTTATGTCGCCTTAAATAATCTACAGCTGCATTGTGTGCGATTCTGTAAAGCCACGTTGAAAACCTATAGACTGATGAGTACTGAGAAATACAATTGTAGACTTTTAAGAAGACTTCCTGAGTTATATCCAATGAAATCTCATAATCACCTATCATCCCGTGGATGTACATGGTCAGCGGACGATGATATCGGCGCACTAATTCCTCAAATGCACTCTCATTACCATCCAAAATGAAATTAACCAGCTCAACATCCTGTAAGAAAGTTAACTGCTCACTTTTATTACCGTATTCCACTAGTTCCATTTTCCTTTGACATCTACTCTCAACATTAATCCATTGCTCTCAATATTAATCCATGTTTCCGCATTAATCCATGTAGCTGCAAGCTACTACGTAAACGACTAAAAGAGGGTTTCAAAAATTGAGGACCTAAAGATATTAGGATGGATGAAAGCCACCTGTCGGATTCGAACCGACGACCTTTCGATTACGAATCGAATGCTCTACCGGCTGAGCTAAGGTGGCGTGCAAGCTAAAATATATTTCCTTAAAATATGCTTTGTCAAGAAAAGCATCTAAAAACTTTCCGATGGCATCAGTAAAATTTGAGAATTGGTTTTTAAAAAATTTCGTTAATGATAAAATGAAAGCGGGGTTTTAGAAATCGCACGAGAGGAACAAAACATATGAGGATTGTCAAAAAATACTGTGAAAATTGCGATGAAACCTATTCAGAAAAATTTAATTTCTGTAGATTTTGCGGCAATCCATTGAAAACGGTGGACATCGACAACAGTAATAATCAGTCGGCAAAATCCACGTCAGATTCTACTGCAACACCAGAAATAATAACCCCTGTAAATGTGGCTGGCTTTTTGTCTAAAGCTGATCCTCTCGGACTGATCAATGAAATTAAAATCACAAAAACAAACAGTGATCCTGATGAACACCTCTCTTTATCAGGTTACGCTGAGGAAAATAATGGATATTCTTACGAAGATATGCAAAATCAAGAAAACATTTATCATATAACCTTCGTCGAGGAAAGAAACTCTAAAACACGTAATCTTCTTCTTTTAGGTTCATTAGTCTTAGTTACTGTTACTTGGACCATTGGCATAGTATGGTCTTTATTCAGTAAAGACTTATTTATCTCTGACTTTGGAGATAACGAGTTGATCTCGGCGATGGTAATCGACGAAACACCAATGGAGGTGGAATTACAACAAGAGGAGCAAATGAAAAAAGATAAAGGTGGCGGAGGCGGAGGAGGCGGACGTGAAGAACTAGATCCCGTCTCGAAAGGAAGGCTAGCTCCTCAAACGCGAGATCCGTTAATCTCCCCTACTAAAACCATTCCTCAAATGGATACAGAGCTTAAAATGCAAGCCTTTACTCAAGGTCCAGAAAGACCTACAAAGGTGACCGAAGAGCCATATGGAGATCCTCTATCGAAATCCTACAAACTTTCTGATGGTACTGGTACAGGCGGTGGCCAAGGTTCTGGAATCGGAACTGGCCAAGGTTCGGGTATAGGATCAGGAGCAGGATCAGGAAGAGGATCTGGAATGGGAAGCGGCTTAGGATCTGGAATAGGAGATGGCACTGGTGATGGAATTGATGACCCAAATGAGCCACCTAGCATCAAAAAGGGGCCATCTACACCCTTGAACATTCTTTATAAACCGCGCCCCAACTATACAGAGGAAGCAAGAAAAAATCAGATTCAAGGTGTAGTACGTCTAAAAGTTACATTTTTAGCAAATGGAACAATAGGTAGCATAGTTCCTGTAAGTGGGTTACCTTACGGATTAACTGAACAAGCTATTGCCGCTGCCAGACAAATAAAATTTGAACCAGCTAAGAAGAACGGAGTTCCTTACACCGTAACCAAAACTATTGAGTATGTTTTCAACATATACTGATACAAATTGAGGAGCCATAGCTCGAATGGCTCCTCGATTTTTTATTTTTAAGAATACTAGTGCTTGCAATCTCTAAAAATTCTCCCTGTTCTTCGCCTGATACTCCTGATTAATCTACTTCAACAAATATACGAATCACTATCTAAATCAAGATTGGTAATGCTCTCAGATTACAATAACGCGCCAAACTGTTATAATTTCACATGAAGACAACATATCTAAACAACTCTGGCATCAGAAAATTTGGTCAACACGAAAAACTTATGAAAGTAAAATTTTATCCTTACATTCTTGCTCTATTCATAAGCCTCTTTATAAACAGCATGATATGGGCACAAAAACCTAATCCAACCCCGACTAGAACACCCGAGAAGAACGAACCTGTAAGAACCTTTGAGGTGCGATTACCGGTAACAGTAAGAGATAAAAAGAAGAACTTGGTTTCAGGACTAACCAAAGAAGATTTCATAGTTTTCGAAGATGGTGTGCCCCAAGAGATAACCTTTTTCTCTGATGAGAAAAATAACCCTCCAGTGTATGTTGGTGTTCTGATGGATACTTCACCATCTACTGCCGGCAAGATGAAGTTTTCAAAAGAAGCAGCCAGAAATTTTATTTATAACGTGCTAAGATTGCGGAAAGATAAAGTTGCTTTCGTAACCTTCGATCATGAAGTAAATTTAGTTCAGGATTTTACCGACAAACTTGACTTACTCGATAGAGCGATCGATGGTGTTAAAAAGACTGGTTCACAAACTGCACTGTACGATGCAATATGGCAGTTCTGTGATGAAAAACTGCGAACTGCCCCTGGACGTAGAGTCGTCGTGGTCATAACTGACGGCGATGACACTTTTAGCAGAGCTGACCTTGAAGATGTAATAGACATAGCCCAAAGAACCGAAACAACGATCTTTGCGATCTCTACAAAAGCCGGATTCTTAGGCACCGTTCCGGGCGTTGAAGCGGGAACTGTTAAGGATGAAGGTGATAAAATACTCGATCGTTTATGTCGAGAAACTGGAGGAGAGGCACTCTATACGGGAGACATGCTGGCTCTTGAAAGAGCATTTAGAAGAATCTCAGATGAACTAAAAAGTCAGTATATCTTGATCTATCGTCCGAAAAATCAAGAACTAGACGGCAAGAAAAGAAAAATCGAGGTAAGACTGGCAGATAAAGATAAGGCTAAAGAATACAAAATTCGCACGAAAACTGAATACAGAGCAGTACGCGACATTCTAACGATGCAAAACCCTGGATTATGAACGATATTATAAAGACACTACTAATTTTTACCACGGCGATCCTCGCAATAGCATTACTTCTAACTGATCAGCCAAACTCTTACCACACAATGGCACAAGCAACCCCAACCCCTCCCATAACAGAAGATGATGAGCCAATTAGGATTGAAACCGAATTGGTAAACGTATTGCTCACAGCACAAGATAGCAATCGTCGCTTCATAACTAACCTATCTAAAGAAGATATAAAGGTTTTTGAAGATGGAGAAGAGCAAGAGATCTTCGCGTTTTCCCGTCAAACAGATCTACCATTATCGATCGCAATAATAGTAGATACGAGCTTCTCCCAGTTCTCAATAATAGATGAGGAAAAAGAAGTGGCGAAGACGTTTATAGAATCAGTCGTCAGACCCAATAAAGATGAAGTGGCTATAATTTCTTTTTCAGGTGAGATAATGCTCGAGCAAGAGTTAACCAGCAATCTCATCAGACTACGGCGTGCAATCGACTCTTTAAAAATCTCTAGACCATCGCCCATGTTCACATTTCCCACAACTCCACCCATATCGAGTGGTAGTTCTAGATTATCCGGTTCAACCGCACTTTGGGACGCCATTTGGGTAGCTTCCGAAGAGGTTTTGAGTAGAACACCTGAAAGAACCCGCCGTGTCATCATTGTGCTTACTGATGGCAGAGACACCTCCAGTCGTAAAAATTTAAATGAGGCCATTAAAGCAGCCCTCATCCACGACATCACAATATATTCGATCGGTATCGGTGATGACTTCTATGGAGGAGTCGAGAAATCTGGATTAAACAAACTCTCTAACAGCACGGGCGGGCGTTCCTTCTTCCCCAGAGATGAATCGCAACTTCGCCAAGCCTTCGCAGAAATCGAGACAGAAATGCGCTCGCAGTATTTAATAGCCTATCAACCCAAAAATCAAAGGCGTGACGGATCATTCAGACGTATACAAATAAAGCTGGTAAATCCGCAACTCGCTAAGCAAAATATAAGACTAATCTATCGGGAAGGCTATTTTGCCAAAGGCAATAAAACAGACAAAAAGTGATTCAATCTTTAAGTAACTTTCTATCGGGCATCTCCTGTAACTCATCTAGATTCAGACGAATCATGCCACCCGCGTCAGAAAATCGCGTCCACTTCTTTCTTTTTCTCTCCCGCACATGAAAAATTACCATTCCCACGCAGACACCTAGAATCGCAGAAGCCCCAACACCTAGTAGTACAGCCAGTATCGTAGAAAATAGCATCTGTCCTACAAATAATGCATAAGCTCGCTGCAGTTTCTCCCATTGAAATGGATCTTCGCTTAACCACTGTACGACTTTTTCATACCTAACCTTATCTAACAAAGCATTCGCATCCTGAACATTCTTCACGTCCAGAACAAAAACGTTATAGTTACCAATTCGTCGGTAAATTATCGAGTTATCAGCTAGCTCGTCGAGTCTCGTTTTGATCTTTGCATCTGCATCTATCGATAGCTGAGGAGTATTATGTTCAATAATTAAAAGCCTGCCTGATGGATATTCGGCAGTTACAGCTTCAGCTCCTCCTACAAATTCAACTGCCTGAAAAATAGCCCTATCACCTAAAGCCTCTATCAACTCTTCTTTAGTCTTCATCAGAATCGCCGAATCCTTCTTTGTTTCCCAATCAGGAAGGTGTTTGATTATAACTGGAATCCCATCATCACCAACCTCTTGGCTTTTGGAGGCATGGTCCATTTGAAGATTGAAAACTAATACTAAGATTAGAGAAATCATTCTTAGCATTTGCTCTTCTCCTTATTTGATATTAGCAACTATAAGCAAAAATACGAACTGTGATGATGAATCAAATCAGTAAAACCTCATACGATTTCGTTAAGTTTATACACAACAAGTGGTTAGTCTCTTAGTACTTTAAAAGTCATATAAAGTCACCATTTTCATGCGCCAAACGACAACAAAAGTACAAACGTAAAGCTTTGGCACGGAAAATGATTTAAATCCACGACGTAAGGAGGAAAATAAGATGTCAACACAAACAATAGATCTGATACAGAATTGGATAACGGTAGAGGATAAAGAACAAGAAATCACTGAAGTTTTCAGTGAAACTCCTGAGATCTCCGATGAGACAGATTTGAATCTCGCAAGACTAGCTGCTGAAGGTAACATGGAAGCCTTCGAAGAAATCTATAAAAGACATTACCGCAGGGTTTACTCATTATGTCTTAGAATGCTTCAAAATCCTACCGAAGCTGAAGACTTAACTCAGGATGTTTTTATACAGTTGCATAGAAAAATATCCAGCTTTCGTGGGGACTCTGCATTCACAACATGGCTTCATCGTCTGACCGTTAACCAAGTGTTGATGCACTTCCGCAAAAGAGTGGTGAGATATGAGAAAACTGCAGATGAAGAGGAAACCCCGATTCAAGTTGTCCCCGGTACGGAAAATCACAATAGAATGTCGGTTATTGACCGAATCGCTCTGAAAAAAGCAATCCAGCAATTGCCAGCAGGATATAAAAAAGTATTCCTTTTACATGATGTCGAAGGATACGAACATGAGGAAGTGGCAAGGATTCTAGGTTGTTCAGTTGGCACATCAAAATCGCAATTACACAAGGCTAGAGCAAAACTCAAGAAATTGCTGACCAAAAAAGCTAATCCACGCCTGGTCAGAAAAAGCTAACGCTAGGACAAAAAATATTACATCAAAAAAGGCTTTCTGTTAGAAAGCCTTTTTTGATGATCCAATTTAATGCTTATCAGGAGGAGCGACGTTGTGTGGCACAGACGAATCTAGCTTGAGCTAAATCTAATCTATCTTTCTCAGTCTTGAATTCCTCTTCGGATCCCGTCCAACGACTGAGATTTTTTTCTAGTTCCTCTTTTTCTGAGCGAGCCTTCTCATAATCTATCTCGTAATCATGCTCAGCTACGTCAGCTAATACAGATACTTTATTTTCATTTACTTCAACAAATCCACCAGCCACTGCAAGTTTCCCAACAAAATTTGAATGAGAGTAACTCAATACTCCTGGGCTCAAGCTCGAAATAAGAGGAGCATGATTAGGCAGGATACTTATTTCACCGGTCACTGTGGGAATTGTTACCCACTCAACCGACTCACTCAGAACTTTTCTCTCGGGAGTAACTATCTCTAGCTTTAACATAAGCACATCCCAATGACTTATAGAATTATCAATTGCTTTTAAGCGGTTGCTGCGAGTCGCTTCGCTTTCTCACGTGCTTCCTCGATCGTTCCAACCATGTAGAACGCCTGCTCCGGCATATCATCGCATTTTCCGTCGACAATTTCACGAAAGCCTTTTATTGTATCTTCAATCTTTACATACTTACCTTGTAGGCCGGTGAATTGTTCTGCGGTGTGAAAAGGTTGTGAGAGAAAACGCTGAATCTTACGAGCTCTTGCCACAATCAATTTATCCTCTTCGCTCAACTCATCGATGCCGAGAATTGCGATTATATCTTGCAGGTCTTTATATCTTTGTAAAATGCGCCTGACGTCTTGAGCGGTTCGGTAATGCTCTTCGCCTACTATCTGTGGATCTAAAATTCGTGAGCTTGAAGCTAGTGGATCAACCGCCGGATATATACCAAGCTCCACGATCTGGCGTGATAGCGCCGTAACCGCGTCTAAGTGGGCGAATGTGGTAGCTGGCGCAGGGTCTGTGTAGTCGTCAGCAGGAACGTATATGGCTTGTATTGAAGTAATAGCGCCGACTTTCGTGGAGGTGATTCTTTCTTGGAGTTCACCCATTTCAGTAGCTAGATTGGGTTGGTAACCGACTGCTGAAGGCATTCTGCCGAGCAATGCGGATACTTCAGATCCGGCTTGGGTGAATCGAAAGATATTATCAATGAAAAATAGAACGTCTCGTCCTTGATCACGGAAATACTCGGCAACAGTTAACCCCGTCAAAGCGACTCTCAATCTAGCACCAGGTGGTTCAGTCATCTGTCCATAAATCAGAGAAACCCTCGAGTTACGTAAGCTTTCTTTGTCAACCTTGGTCAGATCAAAGCTACCTGTTTCATGAAAATGTTTCATGAAAACATCGCCATAGGCTATGACGCCAGACTCAACCATCTCACGTAAAAGGTCATTACCTTCACGAGTTCTCTCTCCAACCCCGGCAAAAACAGAGTAACCCGAGTGAGCTTTAGCTACGTTGTTAATTAGTTCCATGATGAGAACCGTTTTTCCCACTCCGGCTCCACCGAAAAGGCCTATCTTGCCGCCGCGCAAGAAAGGCTGCATTAGGTCAATAACCTTGATCCCCGTCTCGAACATTTCGAGCTCAGTCGACTGTTCTTCAAAACTGGGCGCATGTCTGTGAATCGGATAACGTATCTCAGATTTTATCTCTCCGAGTTCATCAACCGCCTCCCCAACAACATTCATGATTCTACCCAGGGTTGGTTCTCCAACAGGTACAGTTATTGGGCCACCTGTGTCTATAGCCTTCATGCCACGCACCATTCCTTCAGTCGGCGCCATCGAAACAGCACGAACGCGTCCTTCACCCAAATGTTGCTGAACTTCTGCTATTACATTTATAGGTCTCTCAACATCAAAACCTTCCGAGGTTATTCTTATAGCTTGGTAAATAGGCGGTAGATAACCATCTGAAAATTCTATATCTACTACAGGTCCAATCACCTGAACGACTCGTCCTATGTGATCATTATTATTGTGTCCCATTCTATGTATCGCTCCTCATTTCAGGATTTACCTATCAGGAATGCGTAGGTTTAACAAAAGAGTAAGATTAGCACAATTTTGAAGTCAAAAGCAAAAACGGATTCTAAATTGTACGTATATGAGTTAAAATTTCGTCTACTAGCTTTTTAGCGTCACCAAATAGCATCATCGTGTTTTCTTTAAAAAAGAGAGGATTTTCCACACCTGCATAACCACTCGCCATACTGCGCTTCATTACTATGACATTTTTCGCTTCCCATACTCTCAAAACCGGCATTCCAGCTATCGGACTATTCGGATCCTCAAGAGCACTCGGATTTACAATATCATTTGCACCAATAACCAAAACAGTATCCGTCTCCTTGAACTGATCATTTATCTCATCCATCTCAAAAACTATGTCATAAGGCACATTAGCCTCGGCAAGTAAAACATTCATATGCCCAGGTAATCTACCAGCGACTGGATGTATTGCAAACTTAACTTCAATTCCCCTCTCCCTTAAAACACGAACAATCTCAGCCAGAGAATGCTGGGCTTGAGCCACTGCCATTCCATACCCTGGGACTATCATGATTTTCTCAGAGCTTAATATTATTTCCGCAGCTCTCTCAGCATTTATCTCATTTATTTCACCGGGCATGACACCAGCCATGGGAGTCGTTCCTTCAGTTCCGAAGCCGCCAAGTATCACGCTAACAAATGAACGATTCATGCCCCGACACATTATGTAGCTCAGGATTGCGCCGCTGCTTCCTACTAATGCCCCAGTAATTATTAGCAGATCATTGCTCAACATGAATCCGGCCGCTGCCGCAGCCCATCCGGAGTAGCTATTGAGCATTGAAACTACTACAGGCATATCTGCCCCACCAATTGCCATCACCAGATGCGCTCCGAGAACACCAGTTATTATGGTCGCTACCAAAAGCGCTCTCTGACCATTTGCCTGATCACTCTGAACGAACCATACACCTAATGCAACGGTCGCTAACAGCATTAACAAATTAACTAAATGTCTACCCGGAACTAAAAAAGGTTTTCCACTTATGAAACCTTGTAGCTTACCAAATGCAATCACTGAGCCAGTAAAAGTTATAGATCCTATGCATACACCCACATACACCTCAATCAGATGAGCCAATTGCTCACTCTCTGGAATTCCTTTGTCCGATAAGTACGTAGCAAATCCTACAAATACCGCTGCTAGACCAACAAAGCTATGTAATATTGCGACAAGCTGTGGCATTGCCGTCATTTGCACACGCAGAGCCACTAGAGCGCCTATCAAAACACCCGGCACAAGCGCCGCAAATAAGACCAGATAACTATCGTATGGCATTTGAGCCACGGTCGCTAGAAGCGCTATGAGCATTCCACATATCCCATACAAGTTACCTCTTCGCGCTGTTTCCTGATGAGATAGCCCACCCAAGCTAAGAATAAACAAAATTCCCGCCGCAATGTATGAAATAACAACTAAACTTTCCTTCATTTTTTTGCTTCACCAAGATTATTTTTTGAACATTGCTAGCATTCGATTAGTGACTAAAAAACCTCCAGCTATGTTTATCGTAGCTACGAACACGGCTAAAACGCCCAAAATAGTCGTAAGGTTAAGTTGCGATCCGGAAAGTTGAAGCATTCCGCCGACAATTATGATACCGCTGATCGCATTAGTTACGCTCATCAAGGGGGTATGTAGAGCCGGTTTAACATTCCATATGACCTGCCATCCAACAAAACATGCGAGAATAAAAACAGTAAAATGACTTAGTTTCGACGGGGGTACTAGAATACCTATCAGTAAAAGCGCAATTGCCGCTAGCATCAACCAAAATACATTAAGATTTTTCCTCGATTCATGTTCGCTTGTGGCGTTAGCAAGCTGAGAGTTGATGACTATGTTTTTCGAAGCGACTCCAGGCTCAGGTGCGGGTGGAGTCATTGGTGGCGGATATGTTATTTTACCTTCGTGAACAACCAATGCTCCCCGGACAACCTGGTCTTCGTAGTCAACTCTCAGCTGCATGGTCTGCTTGTCAAGCAACTCCTCAAGAAATGCGGCTAATGTAGAACCGTAAAGTTGACTGGAGAGACTAGCCATTCTACTAGGTAAGTCGGTATAGCCAATTATAGTCACCCCTTTATACGTTACAACCTTTCCTGGTTCTGTCATTGCACAATTCCCACCTTGCTCAGCCGCCAGGTCAACAATCACCGAGCCAGGTTTCATGCTTTCTACCATCCCCTTAGTTATCAACTTAGGAGCAGGTTTTCCAGGAATTAGAGCCGTGGTTATGATTATATCGACCTCCATAGCCTGCTGAGCAATTAGAGCCATCTCGGCTTGAATGAAAGCCTCACTCATCTCTTTTGCGTATCCGCCGACACCTTCACCTTCCTCTTTGACATTAATTTCTAAAAACTCCGCACCTAGGCTCTTAACTTGATCCTTTGTAGCAGAACGCGGGTCGAATGCTCTAACTACCGCGCCTAATGATTTAGCTGTTCCTATGGCTGACAACCCTGCTACTCCGGCTCCAATCACAAAAACCTTGGCAGGCTCAATTCTCCCCGCAGCAGTCATCTGCCCACCGAAAAACCTAGGAAAATGACTTGCTGCTTCAATGACGGCTCTATAGCCGGCAATGTTTGCCATGGCACTCAAAGCGTCCATCTTCTGAGCTCGTGTAATCCGAGGGACTCCATCCATGGCAAAAACCGTGGCTTTTCTGCTTGCCAAATGTTCGAGAAGTTTTTTATTCTGTGCAGGCCAGATAAAACTGATTAACCATCCGCCCTCTCGCAACAAGTCAGCTTCATGTATGCCCAACTTACCATTTTGCTCTGGAGGGCGTACCTTCAAAATTACGTCGGCCCACGCCCAAAGCTCCCTAACATCCTCAAAAATACGAGCTCCAGCTTCTCTGTAACCACTGTCAGAACACTCGATTTCCTTGCCAGCATTTTTTTCAATGCCGACCTCGAAGCCCAATTTCCGCAGTCGCAGAACAGTTTGCGGAGTTACGGCTACCCTCTTTTCACCAGGATGAATTTCTTTTGGAATTCCTACTTTTATCATCGTCTCTTTACAGAATAACTACACGAAAAATCCAAAATCAAAATATCTTTATTCAATTCGATCATTCTTCGTCATAGCCGTATTCGTCTTCATAACTCTCCTCATCTATCTCAGAGGTGTCATAGCGACGCAGTTTGACGCTGTCATTCTCCTTTATTAAAATTTCCACTCTTTTCTCTATTTCCTCGAGCTTTCTTTGACAAAAGTGTAAAATTTTCATCCCTCTTTCGAAAAGTTCACAACTTTTCTCTAACGACAAACGACCGCTTTCGAGCTGATCAATTATCTCTTCCAACTCTCTCAATCCCTCTTCAAAAGTTTGCTCTTGCTTGTCCATAATTTTTCCTAAGGTAGTGTCATTTTCTTTAACAAATCCTCAACACCTTTGATGCCTAGCTTTTCAGCAGCCTTTTTCGCACCCTCACGATTGAACATTAATATTAAATCTTGACCAATTTTTTCTGCTATTTCGCGAGCTAGGCGATCGTCTCTCACCGCTACTACTTTCCATATTTCACCGCTACGACGTAGCGTAATTCCCACATCCTGGCCATCCAGTTTACCTCTAACATACGCCAAATCACCTTCAACCTTGATTTCCAAAACTCTGTCTGCGCCTAGCGCGATTGCCCACCATGGAATTTTCTCTAAAGCCTTCGTCTTCTCTCTTAGGATGCGAGGGACTTCTTCTCTGATTTTATTCTTCAAGGATGGCATAATGGGCGCTACGGCTTCTGAAAATTTTTTGATCGTTTCAGGCGGAAGATTTCGACCGTAAAGCTCAGTCGCCTTTTGCATCACTTGAGGCATAAAGTCATCAACTACAGCATCTACGTCAATAAAGCGAGCTACAGCTTCTCTATCGTCTACTCGTGCGGATTCAACCAAAATGGCCAATGAGTATTGTGGTGATTGCTTGACTCTCTGCCAATATAGATAAGCGCCTAAGGCAATCAAAATAATAAAGATTGTAGAAAACGCCGTCAAAACTATTAATACCCTAAGCAATTTGCCTGACATAAAAATCAAAATAGATGAGAAATCATATTTCTCTATCGGTAACGATGCTTGTAATCCGACCTTTCGCTAATTTTATTTTTATCTCTTCACCATCGACAACCTGAGAAGAGTCTCTGATGACCTTGCCATCTTGGTCAAAAACTATGGCATATCCGCGTTCCAAAATCGCTAATGGAGAGCGAGCACGCAATGACGCTTCCTTGATTTCTAATGCATTACGAAATTTTTCGACAAAATATCTGTTTGAAATCAAACGCTGCTTCAATAGCAAATAATCGCTTCTCCCTTTCTGTAAAATGCTCAAAATCGCTGCAGGTGTCAGCTTGTCCTTAATCAAAAAGAGCTTGTCTTTATCATTTGAGATTCTCGCTCGTAATGAATCTTTCAATCTTTGATTGTATCTATTGAGTGTTATTTGCAAGTCTTTGATTCTAGTGTCAGTGCGTTCGAGTGGCGAGCGAAGTTTGTTAATGCGATTTTCCATTGATATCAACCTGAATCGGATCTTTTCAATGAGAGAGTTTTTGGAGCGATTAAGTCGATTAATAAGCTCCTTACGGGCTTCGACGATCATTTTGGCGGCAGCAGTGGGAGTTGGCGCTCTTAAATCAGCTACTAAGTCAGCTATTGTAAAATCTCTTTCATGGCCGACTGCTGAAATGATCGGAATAGAAGAGTTAGCAATGGCTCTAGCTACTATCTCTTCGTTAAAGGCCCAGAGATCTTCGACCGATCCACCACCACGTCCCACTATTAACACGTCTATCTTATCCTTATCCAGGCATTGAAAATTATGAAGATTGGCTAGCTCTATAGCATTTGAGATACTTAGACTTGCCCCTTCGCCTTGAACGCGTGTTGGTATCAAGGTTACATAGAGATTTTCAACCTCCTCAAACATCTTAAGCATGTCTTTTATGGCAGCTCCTTTCAGAGAAGTCACTATCCCTATCCTACGAATAAAGGCTGGTAAGCTTCTTTTGCGAGACTCATCAAAAAGCCCTTCTTTCTCTAGCTTTTCCTTGACTTGTTCATATGCTTCTTGAATAGCACCCTTACCGAATGGAGCGAGGCTCTCAACTACTATCTGATACTCACCTCTCTGTTCATAAATCGTCAGTTTACCCCATACTTGAATGTGCGTTCCATCCTCGATCGAAAATCCCAATCTAGAGTTTTGCCGCGAAAAGCAAACGGCTCTTATCTGCGAGTAACTATCCTTCAAACTAAAATACCAGTGGCCTCGATCGGACTTATGAAAGTTCGTTACCTCTCCTTCAACCCAGATTCTCAGAAAATGTCTTTCTATAAGATCTTTTATTTCATTGTTCAACTCTGATACCGTTAGTAGCTTTTCAGAATCTTCCTCATCATCGAAACTCTCGTCAAGAATGAAATCAAAAAGATCTACCATACTAGTTTACTGGTTTTACCTCCTCAACTATTGCGAAACTACCATCTCGTAATACTCTAACTCTTAGACGAGGACTGACTTTTCCTACTGAGGTATCCAGCTTAGAACGAAAGGTAATGGAATAAGCACTTTTCAGTTGTTGCGCTATATCGTCATACGCCTTCTGAATTTGCTCGATGCTTTTGATTTGATAATAAGTCCCACCCGATATCTCTGCTAATTTTGCACCTTCCTGCTGTGCCTTAGAGGTTAATGACATGTATTTAGTCCAAACCGGATCTACAGCTTTATCAGGATCGGTTTGAAATGAAAATGCAATCAAACCAGACGGCACATAGAGTGGATAAATTAAAGCTCCACTTTCCTGTATAGATGGGATCAAATCGTTAAAGGAAAGAAACGAGCGATTGTCATCACCATCCGAAATCACAACAATAGCCGAGCGATTCTGTTTCGTTGGCTTTAAGATCTCAACCAATGTGTAGGCTAATGCGTCGTAATATGCGGTTCCTCCGCCAGCATCGAATTCATCCAATGTTTTAAAGAGCCTCTCTCGATCAGTGGTAAAATCCGACAAAATCTTTACGTCATCATTAAAGATAACTATCGCAATTCTATCCTTTGGAGCCATGGTGTTGATAAAGGCTCTAGCAGTCCTTCGAATAAAGTCAATATAATTCTCCACGCTGCCTGAAACGTCCAGTAATAATACGAGATTCATCGGTGCCGTTACTGGCTCAACTGAGATGATCTCCTTTTGTTGTCCATCTTCCAAAACTAAAAAATCCTTTTTTTCGAGACCGCTTATTGCCCTACCCCTAAAATCCAGTACTTTCACTATGGCTTGCCTTTTATCTGAGCTTTCTAATGACCCTTGCTGCGAATACCTCAAACCAGGCTCAGCCTTTCTGGGAGGAAGTGTTTTTGCATAATCACCGAAGAACCTCGGGCTCACCCGGCGAATTGCTTCCATTAAAAAACTATCGCCGCTACGAATTATCGCCTTAGCAGCCTCTGTCAATGGTCTCTCTCTTAAATCAGACGGCACTTCGGAAGGATTGACGTTAAAAAGAACTATTCCACGAGCCGTCTTAAAATCCAATCTGAGTTCTCTCTTATCCTTCAACTCCTCAGCAGGATTCTCAGATACATTCAGGGCATCTTTATCGATCGTCTTACTTTTATTTCTATCTATTCTTTCAGAATTCTTGTTGACTTCCCTTTCATCCTCGCCAAGCCTTCCAGCAATCAAAAATTTGCCTGCAGCCTTTTCCTTTACCTTCTCGAGAGGGACACTACTTAAAAATCGCGGATATGATGAAGTCCAAAGAAAAGAATATCTTACATTGTCAGTAGGCACGTCCGTGGAAATCGTGCCAGTCTCTGTCGTTACTTCGCACGAAGAAAAATAACCAGAAATTCTAACCTCCCCATCTCTACTTTTAATTCTGGCCTTAGAATATGCTGGCACTTTTATCATCAGGTCTACGCGCTTCTTCTCCCTGGGATTAACGATGACAACTGCTCTATTCTTATGAACAAACGTTCTTACGTCATCATCTGATGGGTTTTTCTCAAATGCAATGTCAATCAACACATTCTTATCTGTATCTCTATCACCGAAAATTGCAATTTTTCCGTAAAAATTCTCAATTTCCACCTCCGACGCCTCAGGTAGTTCCTTTTTTAGTTGTAGCTGTTGAGCTCTAACCTGCGAAGAGATCGAAGCAACAAAGCAAATAAAAGCTAGAGAATAAAAAGCTAATCTGAGCATATTTCACTTACCGAAGCTTACGAGTCTTATTTTCATTTTTTCTTGCCACTTCGAGGTTTTAAAATTTTCTTGCTCAAAGTGTATAAGCAAATCCTGTAATGATTCGCCTCCAAGCAATCTAGTCTTAAAGTAAAACAAGGCTGAGCTGATAGACATAAACGGAAAAAACAAAATGCCGAAAGGAAGGAAAAACAGCTGAAATAATAATCTTTGCATGTCTTTTTGCTCGCTTTTCTTTTTTATCTGCTGTTGCGGCATATTCTCCCTTTTCATCTCAATCTTTCCCAATAGATTGAAAGCAGAGCTCTCTACATTGAGGAACTGCCCCTTATCTTTGGATTTTTCTACAGCCCATACACCCGAAGCCCTCGGTTCAACTGAAAAATAGGTTTGTATTATCGAGTTAGTAGCTATTGCCAAAATCCAGCTTATTAAAAGCGGAGTAGCATAGGATATGAAAACTAATGCTAACGCCGTACCATAGGCGCGTCTCACAAGCTCTACAGATCTACTGAAAGACTTTTTGATGCCAATCTCTTCGATTACGATGACAGGTGAGACTAAAGAAAACCTTGCTGATAACCAAACTCCAGGAATAACAAAACAAATAAAACCCAGAGAGACTAAGACTGACACTATCAGATTAACTATCAACAATTTTTTAAGGCGTGGTCGTAAAAGGCGGAATAATCCTCGTAGCGTCAGCGGTCTAAGTGGAATAGCTAAACTTTTTGCAACCAACCAGGTAGTCAAACCGATTAAAATTGAAGTGCTCAAAAATGAAAGAGGTGAGAAGATAAGCGCAACAAAGTTTTCCAGCAGCATCCGCACCTCGAGATTGATTATTCCCAAATTATAGAAAAATATGAGAAATAGCCCAGAGATGCCGATCAATATCGATGGCAATGATGTTATTGACCCTATCAGCAAAAATTTCGGAAAGTGCTGACTGTAAATTATCAAAGCCTTTTGTAGCAAAGTTCCAATCCCTTCACTTGCAGCACGTAACTTCGAGGCAAATATCAAGGGTGTTTGTGGCCGCTTTTCCGGATCTTTCATTAAGGCCTGATTGATTACCTCTTTTACCTTTGTAGGAACGGTATTTGAATCGAGTGGAGGTGGGGTTTTATCAATATGAGCTTGCATCACTTGATTAAAATCTCCTTCGAATGGCACCTTTCCGGAAAGCATTCGATAAGCTATAACGCCTAGCGAGTAAACATCGCTGCGAGCGTCTAATTTGTCACCTCTACACTGTTCAGGTGACATATATGCCGGAGTACCTAACACAACTCCGAATCTTGTCAACTCACCTGCCGCGCCAGTAACTCCTCCAGCTACTTGAGTACTCATGTTTTTTACGCTTTTCGCCTGTAAAATAGCCGTATCTTTTTCCTCAGAGATTAAAAGAGTTTGCCTTTCCAGAGGATTTACTGAATCCTCATCAGAGGTAAATACTATTGGCTTGGTCAAAACGGCTCTTTTCTCCTCTGTCCTATTTAACTCAGCATCAACGTATTCAGAAGCTTCACATTGTTCAGCTCCATGATCATTCGGCGTATCTTCTGATGCGTTATCTGCCGATCCTACAGGTTTTATGACCAGATTCTCCAGCTTAGCAATACCAAAATCCAGTACCTTTACCGTATAACCGCCGCGTTGATTAGGCTCTAACCAAATGTTTTCTGGTTTCAAATCACGATGAATAACCCCTTGTAAGTGTGCTTGATGGACTGCCGAGCAAATTTGCTCAATTATGTCCAATGACCACGAGAGCGAAAGCTTCTTTTCCTCCTCTAATATCTCAGCCAGCGTACATCCGTCCAGATATTCCATGACGAGATAAGCCACCTTCCCTTGTGATGTGTTCGCAAATCCAAAGTCAGTTACATTGACAACATTCGGATGTCTTAATCTGCCTGCAGCCCTGGCTTCCCGACGGAATCTCTCAACAAACTCAGCTTTTTTCATGTATTCCGGTGAGATAACCTTAACAGCGACGGGACGATCCGTCCCGATGTGAGTGGCAAGATACACAGTTCCCATCCCGCCTTTTCCTAGTTCACGCTCAATTCTGTATTTACCATCAAGCATCTCCCCTTTCATATAATCCCGTAATCCTCTTTGAACTAATTATATTTCAAAGCTATAACCAAAATCTTCTCCCAGGCTGACTTTTTTACTTTTCTATGTTAAACTTCAAAACTTGTTACCCTTTAATTCAATTTTTAATTTTTCTTCTTAATTTTTCGATTCGGAGTTAAACAATGAGATTAAGAAATGGTCGTCTTCTTATTCTGCATAAGCATAAAGATTTGAGAAAGGAAGCTAAAACAGGGGTTTCCCTTCACTGCCACACTCAACGTTCAAAAGAAATACTCGATTTTGTTCCTTACTACGCAGAAAAGTTGCCAATCATATCCTACTTTTGGAAAAAGGAAAGAGATAAATATTTAAAACGCGAGGGCAAAGGAATAGATTTTTCAAGCGCTTACTGGACCCCGCCACTTCCAGAAGAAGAGGTTTTCCGAATCGAAAAAGAGCAAATAAACAATGCAGGGCTAGATGCGATGGTTTCGCTAAGTGACCATGACAGCATAGAAGCCAACTTAAACATCAATCGGCATCACGATAACCATTCTGCTCCTATTTCGATGGAGTGGACTGTGCCGTTTCAATACGGATTTTTCCACGTAGGTGTTCACAATCTGCCACAGGAAAATGCAACTGAAATAGCTAAAAAACTTTTGGATTACACTTTTAGTAAGCAACCCACCAAAGAGCATTTAAATGAATTATTTGCGATGTTACATTCGATTCCTGATATTTTGGTTGTATTAAATCATCCTCTGTGGGATATTGAAAGAGTTGGAAAGCAAAGACATGAAGAGTTACTCAAGAATTTCCTAAAGGAGCACGGTCGTTGGATTCATGCATTTGAAATAAATGGCTTTCGTTCCTGGTCAGAAAATAAAGCTGTAATAGAAATGGCTGAGGCATTAGGTATACCGCTAGTTACCGGAGGCGACAGACACGGCTGTAAACCCAATACCGTGATAAACCTGACAAATACCTCGAATTTCTCTGAATTCGTAGAAGAAATCAGGGTTTATAAGCAAAGTCATGTAGTTCTTCTACCTGAGTATTCTCAACCGCTGCAATCACGTCAACTACAATCCTTCGCAGAAATACTCTCCTACTATCCAAACTTCCCGGATGGCCGCAAAAGATGGTTTGATAGGGTGTTTTTCGATGTAGGGGACGGACGCGGCTTGAATCCTCTGTCTGCCTATGGATGGCAACGCGGTGGTCCACGCTGGTTGAGATGGGCTATATGGACACTAGGCTTTCTCGGCAGCCCAACGATGAGACCGCTCTTTAACCTCCTCAGAGATAAGAAAGATCGTGTTCCAAAAGATGCAAAGCTTATTGATCTACAAATACCCGACGTAAAGGAGCTACAAGAAATAGCTTCCGAATTAACCAGTGCTACCTCTGTAGAAACGGAATTCTCCTCTTAAAATGTCTACACCACGCGTCGCATTTTTCCCAGACTCCTATCTCGAAATTAATGGCGTGGCGATGACGAGTAAACGTTTCGTCAAATACGCCCAAAACTGTGGATATCCGATGATCTGCATCCATGCAGGTGAAAAAACTGAAGAATCCGTAGAGGGAAGCGTGATAAACTTATGTCTGGCACGCTCTGTATTATCAATACCAATGGACGAAGGCTTAAAGTATGATCCACTCTTTCAACGACACAGAAAAACTGCGCTGAAAAAACTGATAGAATTTAAGCCCGACATAATCCACATAACGGGACTAAATGACGTAAGCATTTTAGGTGCTTTCTTAGCTTGGCAAATGAAAGTGCCTCTACTTGCCTCATGGCATACAAATCTCCACGAGTATGCAGCTAGAAGATTTGCTGAGCTGCTTTGGTTCTTTCCTAAACGCATTATCGACCCGGTCTCGAGCTTCATAGAAAAAAAGGTTTTACAAGGATCGATTTTATATTACAAAATGGCAAGAATGATCCTCGCACCCAATCAAGAATTGCTCGACATACTGATTCAAGGAACTGGCAGAGAAGGTAGACTGATGCTACGTGGCGTAGACACTAATTTTTACTCACCCGATAAGCGCACAGTGAATGATGGAATTTTCAGATTCGGATATGTCGGCAGACTCAGACCAGAAAAAAACCTCAGATTATTAGCGAAGGTAGAAAAAAGTTTACTAGAGAAAGGCAAAGAAAACTTTAAATTTGTGATAGTCGGCGAGGGCAGTGAACGAGAATGGTTAGCTGAAAACATGAAAACTGCTGAATTGACTGGATTCTTGGAGGGCGAGGCACTCGCTCAGGCTTTTGCGAACTTAGATGTGTTTTTATTTCCCTCCGAAACGGATACATTTGGCAATGTCGTACAAGAGGCCAATGCTTCTGGAGTTCCAGCAATAGTCACCAGCAAAGGCGGCCCAAAATTTCTGATTAGACATGGAAAGACTGGCTTTGTAGCAAAAGACGAAAATGAATTTATAGAGTTTTCGATGAAAATCATGGAGGATAGCCATATGTTATCAGAAATGAAAAAAGAGGCTCGATTACATGCACTATCCAGAAGTTGGGAGTTAGTTTTCCAAAGCGTCTACGAAGCTTATGTCGAAACAATGAATAAAAGTCTGAGATTATCATTTGCAAAGGTTTGATTTAAGTTTCTACTGAAGTTAGCATAGGTAATTTGCAAATAGAAGTTTTTTATGAAGAAAACACATACCATAACTGAGGCCTTATTAAATCTACTTAAAGATCCATCACAGATAATCCGCAATTGGAATTATAAGGGCGCTATTTTAAGTGGTATCTTTCGAGCTCCAATTTTTTTTATAACCTACATAATCGGCAAGGAAAGTATCAGAATAGCAATCGGCGCGGCCCTAGTTCAATTTTTCTTCAGATTTTTCTATGCCGGCATTAGTGGGGCAATGGTTCAAAATTTCAGGCATGTAGAACCGGCATGGAAGGCGTTGACAGCGATTTTACTGATAATTCCTCTGGTCAGTCACGGACTAGAGTTCATTTTTCAAAGCGTCTTTGCGCATCTAACATCTACTCACCAACATACTGATGAGGCCATAATTCGGTCAATATGTGTAACCATTATATCAGCGCTATTCACACTCTTCGTCATGCGACGCGGAGTAATGATAGTAGGAGAGATAGAAAGTAAATCACTAAAAAAGGATATTCTTCGCTTACCGGCTCTCATTTTCCAATTTTGTGCATTCATACCCAACGAAATCGCCTCGATGATCAGACGCAACGCATTTTTCGCTGCATTCTTAAGTTTCGTAGGGTTCGGTATTTTTTCACAATTATTCGTGTGGGCCGTCACCGAAAAATTCTATTGGACCTACTCTGGCGGGAAACAAATTCCTTTATTGAAATATTGGGGAATCGATGGAATAATCCTGCTGTTGATCGCAACCGTAATATCGCTTGCAATCCCACCTAAAAACCGTCCTCTCGAAGTCAAATCTTCGCTGGAGAGCTCGTTAGAAGAAATAATAAACATAGATGAGCTAAAACCTGTGGAGAAACTATAGAACCCGAGATGTTGTTAAAAACAGTATGATTGCGAGTTGATAATTCGCATTTATCCGTAATCCCGCAAACCGCCGTGCCGATGGTTTTCTTAAAATCCAGTTAAACATCAAAAATTTTTGGCGAGAGCTGAACAATATTCAGGTAAATTCTCAGTGTTCTTTTTGCTGATTAGAATCAACTTTCTGATCCGTAGATCTTAGACGCGAAAATTCCTCATACATTCTATCGTAAGTTTCAAAAAGCCTTCTTATCGCATCCTCTTTGGAGTTTTCTAGAGCTGTCTTTATCGCATTTTGTATTCTTACTTTCCTGAGACGCCGATTTTCAACTGCATCTTTTATAGCTAAGGCAAAATCCTCTGCTGTCGGATTGACAAGCCATGCATTTAGCTTATTGGCGTAACTGAGTACCCCACCGGAGTTCGGAGCTACCACCGCACATCCAGAAGCCATTGCCTCTAAAACCACGTTGCCGAAAGGTTCACGAGGATTTGGGTGAATGAAAACATCCGCGTTAGCGTAGTAATTCGCAAGTGTCTCTTTATCTAAATGTCCGACCAGAACGATTTTGCCCTGTAGCTTTCCAGCCTCTAGTTCAAGCCACTCTTGTTTTGGTCCGGCACCAGCCACCAGCAGTCTGAAGTCATGATCTGCATCCTTCGACAGGATCTGCATTATCTTCGGCAATAGCTCTATATTTTTCTCTGGAGAGATTCTGGTCGAAGAAAGTAAAACTATCGCATCAGTGGGAATCTTATGCTGTTTAAGTATCTCAGTTCTTAAACTTTCAGAGCGTCTTGAAGGTGAGAATTGAACAGTGTTTACTCCCCTAGGACAAATGGCAACACGTTCTTTAAAATTATCAGCAGACGAATTAAAAAAACTCCAACAAAAATTAAAGAATGTCTTAGAACGCCCCGGATTAAACTCAGGCAGCACAGATTCGAAAAGCTCCTCTGCCACAAAAGGTGAATTAGCTATGAAATAATCAAACATTGCTAGGTTGTAATTTCCCATCAGGCGACGTGAAAACCATGTGCCCAACCTACCGTTTAAAACGAATGAATTGAAAATGGTATCGAATCTCTCCCCAGTAAAATAGACCAACATCGGTCGGCCCAGTTTTTTAAAGTAACCTTTGCGTATCATGCCTGCCATTAATGTAAGCGAATAGTTATCGTAAATTTCTATCATCTGAGGCTTTTCTTCTAAAAGGATCTCCCTGATTGGTGAGCCATCCTTTAGATAATGAAACGGCAGCATTAGGCGATACCTACGATCGAAAAAAGGTGCACGTTGAGCCTTAACAAAATAAATTTTTCCATAATCGCCTATTCTTTTTAGACGGTTTTCCTCGCCCGGCACTATGAGGCTCACGTAACGTCCATACTCATTTGCTGCAAGCAGAAGATTGTCGTAGTTGGATTTTACTCCCCCGGAAATGTCATGGTAGTAATTCGTGAGATGAACTGACCTAAGCACTTTGCTCATACTCTACCAAAAGCATTTATTATCATTCAGAAAACCAAGTTTGAAAAGCTTTAGTTCGCTTAAATAAAATAAAATTTGAAAATGTCTATAAAAACAGTTCATCTAACAAATTACTATCACGAAAATTCAGGTGGTATAAGCACCAGCTTAAATAACCTTCTAAAAGCTGCCGAAAGAAATGAAAGAGAAGTTACGCTAATAGTACCCGGCGAACAAAATAAACTCGAAAAACTTAATCGTTTCGCCAAGATCTATTACGTTGCAGCACCACGCTCCCCTTTTTTCGATAAACGATATCGATTGATGATGCCATGGCAATATACCCTCAAGGACTCCGTGATAAGACGCATTTTAATAAACGAAAAGCCGGATTTAATAGAAGTAACAGATAAATACACGCTTGCCTTCACTGGGGCAATGATTCGCAAGGGCTTCTTTTCAAAACTTGGCAGACCCGTTCTAGTTCATTTCAGCGCAGAGAGAATGGATGACAACGTTGCTCATTTCGTTACAAAAAGCAAGATAGGCAAAATCCTCGCCCAGAATTATCTAGCAAATTTGGTCATCCCATTTTTTGATTTTCATGTCGCTAACTCTGAGTATACAGCGAGCGAATTTTTTGAAGCTTATGAAAAGGTAGTGGATGGAAAGATTTCATCCTGGATTTTGAGCAAGTCAGAAAAAATTTTTCTAGCACCTCGGATATCACTCAAAGATCGCGTCTTCGTCTGTCCCCGCGGAGTAAATATCGAATTTTTCTCACCAAAAAGAAAAAATCCTGAGATTCGACAAAAAATTCTAAATGATTTTAAACTGCCTGAAGACTCGATCCTTCTACTTTACGCTGGTAGGATCTCTCCCGAGAAAAACGTCGAACTTTTAGTCGATACGATGAAAACCCTCAGTAAAAATCAAGATAAATTCAAATTATTCATCGCTGGCTCAGGACCAAAAGAGGCATGGTTGAGAGAACAAGCTGAAAAAATGAGAGGTAAAATTTTTTTACTGGGTCATCTAGATAAGCAAGCTATGGCCGACTATTATGCAAATGTCGATATTTACGTGCATCCCAATCCCCGAGAACCTTTTGGTAACGTAGTTTTGGAGGCTATGGCCTCAGGCTGTGCCGTTGTCGTCCCCAAGTCAGGTGGTGTGTTGACTTATGCAAATCAGCAAAATTCTTGGCTTTCAGAACCATCTCCCGAAGGCTTTGCATCAGCTATCGAGGAAATAGCAAGAAATAAGGCATTGAGAAACCAAAAAATTGAAAATGCTGTTAAGACTGCCTCAGAAAATAGTGTAGAGCACTTCGCTGAGAGACTTTTTAATACTTACGATAAGATTTACGATTTCTTTCATGAAAATAGAGAAGCTTTCGGCGTTCGAGAAATTTCCTCAGTAATGCTCAATACGAGTAAGGAACGATGTTTGATTTGGTTCTAGCTAATCTAAAAGTTCGTCCTTTCAGAACAACAATAAGTATCATCGGTGTTGCAATCGGTGTTACTCTGATTCTTCTATTCTCTGGCTTAGCTATAGGTATCAGCAACGATATGGCCAGGCGAGCCGCAAACTGGAAAGCAGAAATAGTGTTTACCCGACCAGGAGCGATGGAACTTACCAGCGCCAGTCCATCGCTCTCGACTAGTTATGTTGAAAGATTGATGAAAATAGATGGAGTAAAATCTGCTGTTCCAGTTATTCGTTACGTGTCACCAAATCCAAAAGGCAGATGGGGATTTCAGCAACTTGACGGTGTAGATTGGGAACCCTTTGCATCGATGAATCAAATGAGAATAATAGAAGGACGAGCACCGGTTGCTAATGATGAGGTAATTGTTGACGAACGTCAAATGCGTGCAGAAAATCACAAAATCGGAGACACCATAAATCTATTCGGCGATAGACCTTATAAGATCGTTGGAGTGTTCAGTCCGCCATCTGGGGCTAGAATAAAAATGTCGCTCTCTGCCATGCAAGAAGCCATCGAATCTCCGAATAAATGTACTTACATTTTAGTAAAGGTCAAAGACGGTGAGGATCCGGAACAAGTAGCCAATCGCATAAATCAAGCCTTACCGGGAAATAAAATTAACCTAACCAGAGACTTGATAATAGACGCGCAAGATCGGGTACCGGGATTGAATAAATTTCTGCGGGTTCTGATCGGCCTTGGAGCTTTCGTCTCCGCTATTTTCGTCCTACTCTCGATGTATACAACGATAACCGAAAGACGACGTGAAATAGGTATCCTAAAATCACTTGGGGCCTCGAAGGGCTTCATAATATCCGTCATTGAAAGTGAGGCACTTCTGATAGGATCAATTGGCGTAACACTAGGCTTGCTTCTTTCCGTTATCTCAGCATTCTTTATCCGAAAATATTTGGAACTTGCAGTAGAGTTCACCGCTCAGTGGATTTTAATAGCTATTTTAATATCTCTAGTTGGGAGTCTTCTAGGAGCGTTTTATCCGGCATGGAAAGCCTCAAAAATAGATCCAGTCGAAACCATGGCAAATGAATAATCCATGCACGAAGCTGCCATTATTGCATTAAAATAACAGATTAGCAAAGCGCATTTGGAGTCGCTGTTTCATCTCAGGAAAAACACTCGATCCCTACATCTTCTCAATAAGAACTCAATTCGAACCAAGCCTAGCTCAAAATCAAGCCTGATTTCTGCCAAGCTTATCGCTTTTTAATTCTTCTGAGCCAATAATTTATGTTCAGGTAAATACCGCTCAACGTCATTACTGTAGCCAAAAGCGAAAAGATAATTAGCAACGGAACCTGGAGAGAGCCAGCAAAGAAATAAAAATGAGCCTCACGAAAGAATCGCTTTTTTAGCGATGGTGGTTTAGAGAATTCAGCCTCGCCTGTTTGCGCATTTATGAATACTGAGTCAGCTCCTAATCCGCCAATGGCTTGATAATACGGCTGTCCGTCTTTCATTAACAACGTCAGTGCCGTTATCGGCAATTCCCTCCCGGCAAGCTGGTTGGCTCTTAAAATAGCATCAGATGGGGAGATGCTAACCTTCGAAACATCTATTTGTTGAACTATACCACCATCTATCCTGTCAGGTAGAAGATAAACAAGACCACTTACAGACCAAGCTAAAATAGGCACGGAAACCACTAAACCAAGTATTAAATGGAGTCTATAGAGAAAATCCCGCATAGAATTAAAGTATAGAGCCCTCAAATCTAAAGTGTCCATCGACTTGAAATGAAAACAAAAACTCTTTGCCGAACAACATAAGAATGTGATAACCTTTAAATTTCGTGATAAGGATTGAAGGAAAGGATACTATGAGTAATCAACCAACCGTTTCTGACATCTTTCGAAGAACCCTAGAAATCAGAAAAGCAAATCCCAATGCATCTTATGAAGAAATAAAGCAGCAAATTGTGAGAGAATTTTCCTCGTGTGAATTTCCATCACCAGCAAAATTGGCCATTCCAGAATACGATAATATAGCCCCCGAGGAGGATTGGACGGCGGGGCTACCTATAATTCTCAGAGGCATACAAAACCAAGATTGGGATGAGATAGCACATGGCATAGTGATAATACTGGACCAGCTTGAAAACTACCCAAAACAATCTGGCCGGGAGGATGATCCGCGTAAAGAGTGGAGAAATCGCCAAAAAGGCATCGAAGAAGTATTGACCAAAAATCTTTCAAAGTGGATGCCTGAAGAATTGATGGAATTAGCTCGCAGAAACACAAATTTCTCTCGCCAAAAGTAACGAGACATCCTGTGTATTCATGCGAATAATCAAATCCATATGCTGAAAAGGAACGTCTTGTTACTAAGTTGTATTGTCCTATTCTCATTCACTCCATCTTGTGTTTTTTGTCAAAGAAATTCGACAACGCAAACCGGTGAATCTGATCTGCGAAAAATACGCGAAATAATGGCACAAGGCAAACTGCCACCCGAGGATATCGTGATTAAAGTAGAAAGAGAATCTGCAAACACAAAAATAGGCGCTCTCGCAACATTACTACGCTCTTACATACTCCTTGAAAACGGTAACCCAACTTTGGCTGCAGATATACTCAACACAAAAAATATCTCGCAAAAAACAGATTTGGAAGATTATCGCCTATGGTTGAGAGGAAAAGCTCTCAAGCAGGCTGGCCTCTTAAACGAGACAATATCAACCTTGGAAGTCTTGATCAAAAATTATCCTCGATCTTCAAGAGCAGAGGAATCTAGACTGATCATCTCCGAAGCAGCGATACAAACCAATAATCCCCAGCTTGCAATATCAGTAATTCAAGACTTAATCGAACAAAAACATCCTAAAGCCCTTCTTCTAGCCGCTCAAAGCTATGAACTTCGAGGCGATGAAAATAGTGCCTTAGAATTCTACAGATTGGCAACGATATACGCAGCTGATAGCACAGAAGCTCGAGAAGCTGAATCCCATCTCAAATCAAGCGCTCTAACAGATCCAAAGAATCAAAAAGAAGCGATAACAAAAGCCGATAAGTTATTTGAATCTAAAAAATTTGTCGAGGCAATATCGGCCTACGATCAGGCATCTACCTTTGGCGAACTCCCACCCGAAGCAAAGCTAAAAAAACTTGAGGCTTTGGTTAAACTTAAGAAGCTTGCCGAAGCAAGAGCTTTTCTGAATTCAATTCCACCTACACAAAAGGAAAAAGCTTATTACATTCTCTCGATTTCATTCGCCTCAGATCGTCAGTGGGCCGAAGCTAGGAGCTTTGCAGAACAAATGTTGAAGGAATTCCCAAAAAGTAAACTCACGCTTAGAGGACTAGTAGAACTTGGATTCAAAGCCCGAGACGCTAAGAATAAATCTGAGCAACGTTACTATTTCCAGTTGGCGATAAAAAATTTTCCTGATGATATTGAGGTCGCTAAAGCCCAATTTGAACTGGCATGGCTTGAGCATGAATCGAAAAATTATAATGTCTCTTCCAAAATGCTCATCGAACACCTTGCTAAATATGCAGATAGAGACAACTCTTACAGAGGACGCGCTGGATATTGGGCTGCGCGCGACGCTGAACAAGTCGGTAGTTTTGATAATGCATGCTTACTCTACCAAGCATTAATATACCGATATAATGCCAATTGGTACGGATATCTAGCAATTCAACGACTGGATAACCTCAGGAAACTAGGAAAATGCACAGATAAATCGGCACCGTCTAACCCAACATTGACAAAAGCAATAGAAAATCTGAAGACCGTAAATGTATTTGCCGAAACCATAACCCCGAAAGAGGAAAAACTAATTAAACGTGCTGAGGAATTAGCAACCATTGGTTTGTTCAGTTGGGCATCAGACGAATTCCAGGAAGCCAGTAAATCCGCTCCAAAAAGCCCGAAACTAAATCTTTCAATCGCAAGGATTCTTCGTTTGAAAGGAGATTATGTAGGAGCGCTTTTAGCTTTGGCAAACAGTTACCCAGATTATCCGCAGATGTTCCCTGAAGAGATGGGACAAGAGCAATGGTCAATATTCTACCCACTCGAGCACTGGGACAAGATAAAATTTTGGTCACAGCAGCGAAATCTGGATCCATATCAAGTAGCTGGATTAATCAGACAAGAATCCGTGTTCAACCCACGTGCTAAGTCTCCAGCAAATGCCTACGGATTAATGCAACTTTTGATTCCTACAGCGCAAACTTTATCTGCTAAGTGTCCAATAAACACACAGATAAACGAGGAGACCTTATATCAACCTGAGCTCAACATTTGCCTAGGAACAGCCTATCTGAAAAACATGCTAGATAGATTTGGAAGAATCGAGTATGCTGCTGCTGCATACAACGCAGGCCCCGCAAGGGTAGCCCAGTGGCGAAATACTCTACCTATAGAGCTAGATGAATTCGTGGAGGCAATCCCCTTTAATGAAACACGCGGTTATGTGCAAGGGGTAATCAGAAATACTGCTCAATATCGGCGATTATATGATGAAAATGGAAATTTTCGCCCGAATGTTGGTTCAAAGCTGACTCGTGAAAGAATAGTGGAAATAAACACAAATGACGAAATGGTAGCCGCTACTAACTAGGCACCTTCCTTACATTCCATCATAAAAGTTATAATGCTCATTGAAGGAGGCAATCTATGAGGTTAATAAAAGTTATCTTGCTCTTGTTGTCGATCATATCACCCACATTGGCACAAAACGAGAAAGCACCGATTCAAGAAAAACAAGTCAATTATAAAGACTGGACCTTTAAATCCATATTCGACGGTAAGGAAATACGTTTGAGCGATTTCATCCGAAATAAGAAACTTGTTCTCATTGTCTATTTCGCCCCGTGGTGTCCGAATTGGAAACACCAAGCTCCTATTACCCAACGTCTCTACGAAAAATATAAATCTAGTGGATTTGATGTAATAGGTGTCGGAGAATACGACTCAGTAGATACAATGCGAAAAAACATAAACGAAATGAAAATCTCTTTCCCCATAGTCTACGAGTCAGATTCTAGGGAAGCTAAGCAAAAGACCACGCATTACGAATACCGCAAGCAAGCGGGCGACACAAGGAACTGGGGCTCTCCGTGGAACATCTTCATAGAGCCATCTAAAATTGAACCTGAAAGTGAAATATTGATTCGAAAAACCTACGTAGTAAACGGAGAGTTGATCGAGGAAGAGGTTGATAAGTTCATCCGTCAAAAGCTTTCATCGCAAAATGTTTCAATCGATAAAAAGGATAGGACAACTCAGATCGAAGTTTGCGATCCAAATAAAATCGGCTCAAAAAAGCCATGAAGATGGCTCTCAGGGCGTTCTCTCAGTAAGAAAACTATTGCTTATGTTGAAACCAAGCCAACAAAGCAGGCTCAACATAGAAATTGTCCAACCAAAATCCATCAGAGATTCATTTGAAAAGAGTCCAAATAATATCATCAAGAAACCGACAAAGGCAGATTTCAAAGCAATCTTTTTGCCCAAAAGCATATGATTGAACCAATTTATTCGGTTTATTTCCTTTTCGGCATAATCATCGTCAGTATCTAATCTCAGAAAATATGTGGCCTCCTTCTCAGCCCAATTCTTAAGCGATTCCCTCTTTGCAAAGCGGCTAGCCAGTGAAAAATAATAAACCACTTGTTTTAGCTTACCTTCTTTCAAAGCAACCTCAGCAAGACCGTAAGCTGCGCGAAAATTTTCGCGGGTCGATTCAATAGCCTGCTGAAAAAGCTTTCTTGCGTAGCGTAGATTCCCGTATTGAAAATGGGCCTCGGCGATAGATGTAACTAGCTCCACGTCGCCATTTGAGCGCATGCTGGCTAACCTGAGAGCCGCTATCGCTCGCATCTTCAATCTCTGATTGCGTTCAGAATCAGCAAATGAATAAAGACATCTTGCATAGTCGAAAAGTAGCCTTGGATCTTTAGGCTGTAAAAATAGGCTTCTTCTAAAAGCCTCTAAAGCTTGTAAAAGATGTCCAGCAATTTTTAATTGATTTCCAAGGCGCCTTAACCGCTCAGCCTTATTCATCTCAGATGTCTGGAGATCAGATTTGTCAGATTTTTTACGTCCATTAGCACTTTTAATTCCTTCAATGCTGTTTTCTAAAAATTCATCTGATGGTAAGCCTAATCTCTCTGCCTCTATCTTTAAACGCCGAGGATCACTTAAGAACTCTCTCAATTCTAAAGTTCGCAGGTCTAATATCTCCGAAGGTAAGCTTGAAATAAAAGATTTAAAAAATTTTCTATAGCCCTCGCTATTGGATGAAAGAATTACAAAATCTTGTTTATTTCCTCTTATGACCGTGCGATACTTGTATAACACTGTTCCACCACTTTTCATGGTACGAAAAGCAAAGGTTTCTACTTGCCTGATCTCATCTAATCTAAGAACTAACTCCTGCCCATTTAATCTTGCCCAGAGTTTCGGGAATATGCCAGTTCTATAAATCTTCTGCCCATCAAATACAAACTTGTCCATCAATAGTAAACTTGGGACTACTAACAGTGCGAGGATGAAAACTGCAAGCGCCCATGCATCTTGTTCTAGATAGATCAAAAATGCAGCGATAAACAATAAGAGGAATATAGCTGAAAGATATCCATTCGATGGTACTCTCACTGCACGAACCGCTGAAATACCCGATGCCGTTTCAGTTAATAACGTATTATCTCGGTCAGCATTCACACTTCTTAGAATAGAGTTTTGTTATCAAAAAGAAAAGCCAGAATCGGATAGGCATGATTATTTTCCTCCATTTTCTTTCATGCGAGAGGAGATCTTAAAACGATAAAGTCATAAAATTTATGAAAACAATTGTTGATCAGTCCCTGCTGAAAAAATCACCACAAACTACATTATTCATTGTTAATCTATAACGTATCGCTACACGAATATTATTGCCTCACCTGTCGTTGGAACAATCTTCTGCGTCCAGTGCTGAGCCGAGTGGACGTTGATCGAACGCAGGACTGGTAAAGCCAAAGCCGCATCCCAGCTTCAACGAAAGTTCGAGCAGGTGAAGCTGCTGCCGCGTGAAAAGCAAAAGTTCGTCCTTCAATTTCTCGATACGGTTTTGGAAAGCAGTCAGCAAAAGCGAAAGGTGTGAGTTCAATCACGCCTTTTTTATTCTGGAAGTTGAAAGTTGAAAGCCAAGTCTGCTTCCGCAAAGCATTCTTTGGGCTTGTAATCAATAAAGCCGAAGTTTCTCTTGAACTTCCATTGCTTTGCAACTTCCAATGAGGCTGCTCGTAAAAGTAGATGTCCTTCAACCACACAAGCCTCTACAACATCGTCCTTTTTATTAACTAATATCCGAACAACAACTTTTCCATTAGCTCTTACGCTTCTGGCGGCTGCTGGATATTCCGGCTCAACTTTTTTGATACAGCTTTAAATAAGGCGTGTGGCTCTTTTAATGGTTTGTAATCGAAAAAGTCTCAGCTATCTTCATTTGAAGAACATCTACCTGTCCACAAGCTGTTTTCGTAAAGATGCCTGAAAATAATAAAGCTACAATTCCGAACAATGCAAAGACTTTCATATTTATCTCCTTCAAACTCGATTTCTCAATCTTCTAATAATTCCTCTAGCTTTTTCTTTGGCGGCAGCAAAGGCTCTAAGGGTCTTGGAATAATAGTTTTTTGTATTTGCGCCGGAGCAGTAGTAATGATTTCGGCAGGCGCTGTTACTTGAGTTTCAAATCGGTGGTCTTCGCCACTTCTTTCCCCCAAAGCGGGATTACGACTTCTTCGATAGTTGTTCTCCGCCGCAATTGCATCGTCTCCATCTCTGCCCGAAGCGTGTCCAAAGACTTCGTGAGCGAAAATAGTATCTTCGGTTGCAGGAACTTTATTCCCAGAACCCGGCGGATTACCAGCAAGCGGAGCAGCACCGCCAACAGGTATCACAACATCTCTCGTAGCGTTTCCCGGACTGCCAAGAGTTATGCCTGCGCTGTTGTATGCATCTTGATATGAAACGCCTGCGCGGTTTGTCCTCTAGCAACCGAATAAACATTGATTGTTAGATTCCGATTGTTGATGATTCCAGCTATTTCTTGGTAAGCGTATGAGGCATTTTGCAAGTTAATTGCATTCGGATTTTTCAATACAACTCTACCGTTGGCAAGAACTCTGATGTTATTTCTTTCAGCTTGCGTAAGCCCGCAAGCCATTACTTGCCTGAAAGTTCCTCTAGCATTCCTGTTAGCCAACACCAAATCTTCGCCGATGCTGTCAACGAATTTGAAAGGATTGTTTCTGACATAGGCGTAAAGATTCAATCTTTGCGGGTCAACAAGCCTGTCTTTCTTTATCAAAATCGGGTCAGTTGAGATAAAGCGTCCGTGCTGATTTGAATAATTTGAATAATATCTGGCTTCGGCGAAGTCCAAGCCGCTCTCGTTATCTCTTTCATAACTGGTGAACTTCTGGCGGATTGTGTTGGTGGTGTAACCGAGTGCGGCGGTGCGGGACTGCGGCGAGCCGGGCACAACAGCCAACGTCCCTATCTCCTCGCCAAACGGATGAAAATCTCTTCGGGAAATTACCCTGCCATTAGCATCCGTCAAAATGCGCGGGCTGCCGAGATGATCGTTTGTCAAATAACTGACTTTTGCTGTTGCGGGCGGCTCAACGATAATCGAATACTCTGCCACTAACTTTCCAGATACATCATAAACAAAAATTGTTGTCTCGCCTGTCGAGGGAACATATTTCTTGACCCGCCTCCCGTCGCCATCATAAAAATATCTGCCAATCACATTGTTCGCTGCATCCCTCACTTCCTCTGCTTGCTCTCTCCATCGTAAACATATTCCCGACCCGCAGCATCTCGAATCAAACTCCCCATTAAATCATAAACATACCCTTGCCCCGAAGTAAAGCGATTGTTTGTCGTATCCACTGTCGGATTGCATTGCAGCGCAGGACAATCCCCCAGTGTCGTCGTCTCCCCTACATCAAATCTGCGATTACCGTAGCGGTCATACACAAAAG
>Ga0101943_1000261_pt1:82500-100000 | contig 111422 bp, 104 predicted proteins | sample DewCreD2012metaG_5_FD_75244 | JGI IMG/M metagenome (GOLD analysis project Ga0101943, IMG submission 75244) | Hot spring sediment bacterial and archeal communities from British Columbia, Canada, to study Microbial Dark Matter (Phase II) - Dewar... ... | reverse complement strand
AAAACGGCGCTGCCGTTTACGAAATCGTCAGCGTGGAGCGCGGGCAGGATGTGCTGGACGCCGGGGGCAACCCGGCCATGCTGGGTACCGGCGTGCGGGTGCTGCCGGCCGGCTGTCACTCGGCGGATTGCGCCGTCCGCTGGGACGGGATTTCTCCGCTGCAAATGGAACGCCTTACGCTTACTTTCCGCCTCAAAGCCGGTTTGCAGTGGCAGGACGGCGCTCCACTGACGGCTGCCGATTCGGTGTTTGCCTTCTAAATTGCTTCCGACCCGCAAATCCTCGCCCTGCGCTGGCTGACACCGCGCACGGCGGCTTCTCGCGCCGTGGATGAGTTGACCGTCGAGTGGCAGGGCATTCCCGGCTATCTGCCCGCCGAATATAAGATGCACTTCTTTCTGCCGCTGACCGAACACGCCTGGGGCGAGTACACCGCTGCCGAATTGCTGCAAAACGAGGATGTCAACCGCCGCCCGCTGGGCTGGGGGTCTTATCAGATCGAAACCTGGACAACCCGGCGAGAGCATTCGCCTGAGCCGTAACCCCAATTACTTCCGCGCCGCAGAAGGATTGCCGCGCTTTGACCTGCTCACCTTCCGCTTTTTTGGCGAACCGGCCGATAACAACATTGCCGCCCTGCCCAGTGGTGAGTGCGACTTTGTGGATGACACCGTCAATTGGGAGGGGCAGTTGTTTGTGCTGGACGAACTGCAGCAGAAGAACGGGAGTGGCTAAACATTGGGCTAGAGAAACTGAAAGACATGAGCCGGGTAGTTGGGGAAACGCTGCTTGTACAACTGGCGCCGATTGAAGCAGTAAATGAAAAGATGGAGAGCAGCTTTCAAGGCTTGCGGGCAACGAGAAAAGCAACGCGAGCGACGGGCCAGTTGCGCCAGATAATGGCGCAACTCATCGTTATCCCCTTCAACCGAATAGATGTCCGTTTTGCCTTGGGAGACTTCATAAATGCCCCCGTGATACCACAAGCGCTCATAGGCATCAAAAGCATCGCTGTAGGAGCGCTTGGCTTTGGGCGCTTTGTCCACCATCTCCTGAATCACTTCTTGGGTTCGCTGCCAGACCACTTTGAAGCCCAGATAGCAGCGGGTGAAGCGGTCTACGATTGTGATAACGTAGATTTGGTTTTTTCTGCCCAATGAAGGTGAACAGCTCGTCCATCTCCGCTTCTTTGACCTGGCTGGGGACGGGCGGGTTGGGCAGTTGGTCTGCTTGCGCTTGGATCCACAGCGAGACCGTGCGATGATGTACCCCAAGATGGCGGGCGATCCGCCGCAGGTTCATCCCATCCACGTATAACTGCAGTGCCTTCTTCCGCATTGCCTGGGGATAGGCCCAAGGTTTCGGCTGGGGCGTATACTTGATCTGACAAAACATACAGCGATAGCGTTGGCTGCCGCCACCTGTTTTTCCAGCTCGATTTTGCCGTTCCGTTCGGTGAGATTTTGGACACTCAATCATCCTGAAATTTTACCAGATTTGACCCACATTTTAGCCACTCTCCGCACTTTATCCAGTATCTCCGGGTTGTCTGCATGCAGCTTGAAAATGGACTGTCCAACGACTTCGCCGGGTCGCCTGCCAATAGCTTCCAGTCTCCGCCCCTCGGAGAACAAAAATCGTCCTTCCGCGTTCAAAGAAAAGAGCACAAAGGGGGGAGCATCGATCAAAGAGCGCAACATGTTGCGTTCCCATAAAATGTTGCGATGCACAGCGGTCAGCTCTTCCTGTTGTAAGCAAGCACGCCCTGCCTCTGTGAGCTTGATCAACAAAGGCCCTAACATCTGCTCAAGTTCTGTATCGATCGGGCAGTCGTATTTCACCAGCGAGAGCAGGCCTAAATCCCCTAACGCGAACAGATAGGCAACTTTTGCCATGTTGCTTTAGCCAACTACCCGACTGAGGGTCTCTGAACCATGAGGCGCCAGCCCCACGTCGACAATGACCACCAAGGCCGCCAACACACTAAATAGCTTCATCCCATCCGTTCCTTTTTATTGCCTGATCCTGCGCCATGCCGAACGCATCGTATACGCCCCGGTCTCTTGCTCCTGAATGCATGCAGTCCATTCATAGGTGGTCGGCCATGTTCTGAAGACCCTTGCCACCGTGTAAAGGAAGCGCAACGAAGCCTTGGTGGGCCGCGGCAGCCAGCCCTGCGTAGGAATCATAGTGATCTCGATGCGCGCGTTCGCCTTCGTCACGGTGTAGCGCCCACCGATGCGCCCTGTGGACGGATGGCCTTCGATCTCGAAGCTCCCGCCGTGATAGGTACCGTCTTCCAGGGTACCCAGGCACGGAAAAGCCGGGGTAAAGCGCAGCTCGATGGGGTGAATGGGATTTGGGCGGGTGATGCAACAGATGGCCGGCCCGGCTGCCGTCCAATCCAGCGCCAACATGTGATCTCCGGCGCGCACCTCTGCCTGCCCCCTAGCAACTTCCACCGATTCGAGCTTGCCATCGAATGCCGGATTCAGCGTGGCGATCAATGGCCTGGGGCTGTAGCGGGTGAAGTACATCCACGTGAAATCCATCGGCATGGGCAGCACATCCGGTTGATGCCGTTTGCCGGCGATGCTGATCTCGAATGTTGTATGCCGTTTTCTCACGAAGCAGAAATCGTGCAACAACGCCAGGGGCAACGCCGAAGGGGTTTCGGCGGCGGCGCCCATTGGCGCTAGCAGGCCAAAAGGCTTGCGCGCTTTCGGATTTTGCTCGTTGATGTGGATCTCGACAGGCCGGTTGTGAATGTCCTCGAATTCGTAATGCGCCTGCGCGCCAAAATCATTCACTTCGTAGGTAGCCCCAGCCAGCTCCCGCTCCATCATGTGCGCCAGCCCTTTGCCGGCGATGTCATATTTGTCTGCGTCCAGGTGCAGACCGGGCTGGTGGAACACGTCTATCCGGCCATCCCGCCGCCAGCCGATGACGAGATGCCCCCGGCCATTGATGGGATCGTTGAAGACCTGGGGCTCGAACCCAGTGTAGGTCGTATCGGGATCTTGCTCGAAATTGACCAGGAGCAATCGCTCCATCGGGTCAATGTCAATGCAAAAAGGGTTGATGAAGAGTGCAGTGCCCATATCTTCCTCGAGAATTTTGCAGCAACTTTGCCAGGAAACGCTATAATGCCCACAATGTCGATCTCTGCCACACCTGCTTTGTTGGTCACCAAATTCAATCGGCCGCCCATTCCCCGCAACGCTGTGTCGCGGCCGGCGCTGCTGGCGCGGCTGAACGACGGTCTGGCCGCCGGCCGGCCGCTGACGCTGATCGCCGCGCCGGCCGGTTACGGCAAGACCACCCTGGCCGCGCAGTGGACCGCGCAGCTCCCGCAGCCTGCGGCCTGGCTGGCGTTGGACGAGGCCGACGACGACCCGCTGCGCTTCTGCACCTACCTGGTAGCCGCGCTACAAGGGGCCGACCCGGCCGTCGGCGCCGAGCTGACCCCCGTGCTGCGAACCGGCCAGCTCCCGCCCTCCGACGTGCTGGTGACGACGCTCCTCAACGACCTGGCCGCAAGCGGGCCGACCGGGCCGCAGCCCCTCGTCTGCGTGCTGGACGATTGCCACGTCATCCAGGACCCGGCCATCCTGGCGGTGTTGCAGGGGCTGCTGGCCCACCCGTCCGCCGGCCTACACCTGTGCCTGGTCACGCGCGAAGACCCGGCCCTGCCGCTGGCGCGGCTGCGCGCCCGCGGCCAGCTGACCGAGGTGCGCGCCGCCGACCTGCGCTTCGCCGAGGCCGAGGCCGCCGCGTTCCTGCGCGCAGGCCTGGGGCTGACCCTCTCCGACGCCGACCTGGCCCGCCTGGCCGAACGCACCGAGGGCTGGGCCGCCGGCCTGCAACTGGCCGGGCTCTCCCTGCAAGGCCATGCCGACCCCGTGGCCTTCGTCGCCACCCTCAGCGGCTCCCATCGCTTCATCCTGAGCTACCTGACCGAGGAGGTGCTGGCCCGCCAGCCGGCCGCGGTGCAGGAATTCCTGTTGCAGACCTCGATCCTCGACCGGCTGTGCGGGGAATTGTGCGACGCAGTGAGGGGAATCAGCAAATCAACGAATCAGCGAATTCCAGATCTGCCATTTGCCCATTCACAGGCCATCCTCGCCTACCTTGACCAGGCCAACCTGTTCCTCGTTCCCCTGGACGACGAAGGCCGCTGGTATCGCTACCACCGCCTCTTCGCCGAGCTGCTGCAGGCCCAGTTGCGCCGTCGCGATCCGGGCGGCGTAGCCGAGCTGCACCTTCGCGCCAGCCTGTGGCATGAGGCGCACGCCATGCCCGCGGAGGCCATCGGCCATGCGCTGGCCGCGGGCGAGCACGGCCGCGCGGTGGCGCTCCTGGAACAGCACGGCTGGGCGCTGCTGAATGCCGGCTATGCCCGCACGGTGGAGGGCTGGCTGGCCGCGCTGCCCGCGGAGTGGCGCGGCCACAGCCCACGGCTCAGCCTGGACTTCGGCTGGATGTACCTGCTGCGCGGGGCGTTGGAGCGGGTCGCTCCCTTCCTGGCGCAGGCGGAAGCGGCCCTGGACGCGCGCCCCCTCGCGGAACAGAGCGCCCTGCGCGCCGAGTGCCTGGCGTTGCGGGCCAACCTGCTGCAGGCCGGCGGCCAGGCGGCCGAGGCCATCGCCGCGGCCGAACGCAGCCTGGCGCTGATCCCGCCGGCCGCTGACCGGCTGACCGCGCTGGCCGCCCTGGCGCTGGGCGGGGCCTATCGCCAACAGGCCGACTTCGAGCGGGCCGTGGCCGCCCTGCAAACTGCCATCCGCGCGAGCCGGGCCGCGGGCGACCGGGTGACCGAGATGCTGGCCGTGGCGCACCTGACCTTGATGGCCGTGCAGTTCGGCCGGCTGCGCCTGGCGGCCCAGGTCGCCATCGAGGCGCTGGCGCGGCTGGAGCGCGCGCCCGCGGGGGCGCCGCCCATCGCCGGCGCCGTGCACGGCGCGTTGGGGCTGGTCTACATCGAGTGGAACGACCTGCCGCAGGCGCGGGAACACCTGCAACGCGGCATCCGCCTGGGCGTGCTTTCCGGCCACAACGCCTCGCTGATCTACAGCCAGTGCAACCTGGCGCGGCTGCTGCAGGCCGAAGGAGACCTGGACGGCGCCGGCCGGACCCTGGATAATGCCGCAGCGCTCCTGGCCCAGGGCGCGCCGGGCTGGGTGCGGCCGGAGCTGATCGCCCGGCAGGCCGAGCTGGCCCTGGCGCAAGGCGACGTAGCCGTAGCCGAGGCGCACCTGCGGACGAGCAACGTCGCCCCGGAGGACCCCGTCACATACCGCACCGATCCCCTTCACCTGGCCTGGCTGCGGCTGTTGATCGCGCGCGGCGACGCTCGCGCGGCCGACCTGGCGCAGCGCATCATCCGTTCGGCCGAGGCGGGCAGCCGCCACGGCACACTGCTGCCCGCGCTGCTCCTGGCTGCCCGGCTCCACACAGACCGGCTGCCCATGGCGCACGGCTTCCTCCGACGGGCGCTGGCACTGGCCGAGCCGGAGGGTGCGATCCGCGTCTTCCTGAACGAGGGCGAGGCCATTGCGGCCTTGCTGCGACAGGTCGGCTGCCCGCCGTGGCTGGCACAGGCTCTGCCCTCCCCCCAACCCCCTCCCTTGCCGGGCGAGGTCTTGGTCGAGCCGCTCTCCGAGCGCGAGCTGGAGGTGTTACGTCTGCTGGCCGAGGGGTTGCGCTACGCCGAAATCGCCGGGCGGCTGGTGGTCAGCCTCAACACCGTACGCTTCCACGTGAAGGAGATCTACGGCAAGCTGGGGGTCAACCGCCAAGCGCAGGCGGTGGCGCGGGCGCGGGAATTGGGGTTGTTGTAGGTTCGACAACTACATCATTCGCGGCCAACGGACTACATCACCATGTAGTCCGTTTTTGTTTGCGCGGGTGTAGATTGAGGGCAGACAAGCAAGGAGGACGCCGATGGCCGACAGAGCCAACCCGCAAGACCAGCGCATTTACTGCCTCACCCTGCAGGGCGGGGTGGACGAGGAATTCGTGGCCGCCTATTGCCCGGCCGGGACCACGCTGACGCGCGCGGGCGCTGTCACTTGCCTGACGAACATCCGCGCCGACCAGACGAGCATCGTCGGGCTGGTGCGCCACCTGCACAACCTGGGCTGCGTTATCCTGGCCCTGGAGAGCTGAGCTTGTTTACTCTCGGTTCGCTCATTTTTAGGGTGGAATCGCAAAATGTGCGAGCCGCGTATAAATCTCTGCCGGCAAGTCCAGCAGGGCAAGTATCTTGAGCTGTAATTCGGAAAGTGGCGTCAAATGAAGATAGGTTTGCTCGCCGAGGGTGACAACGCTCAGGAAAATATCCTTGAAAGCGCGCCGCAGCGCCTCGGTGGTGGGACGGTCGGTCGCCCGTTTGGGATTGCCGGCATACAATCCGCTCAGTTTTTCACCGGTCTCGACCAGGCGGCGGCGTACGATGTATTCGGTCGAGGTCAAAACGCGCAGAGCAAGCGAAAGCAGGCGAATCAGTCCCGTCACCCGATCGTCGTCTTCCAGGTACATCGGGGTCAGGGTCAGCGGCTTGCCTTTCAGACGCCTAAAGTTGTGCTCGACCACGTACTCGGCGCGGTAAGCCAGAACCGCTTGCGCCAGAGACAGTTCTTCGGTCGGCGCGTTGGTGCCGTACACGCGCCATCCTTGGCGGCGAACGACCTCTTGCACTGCGCTTTCGTTCCTCTGCACAGTGACCGAAACCTGACGCTCCTGGCGCGTTTCGGCCGGACGCTCCTTGTATTTGCGAACGTGGCGCTCATGCACTTGCTCGCTATACTGTGCTTCCAACAATCCTTCGACCTGATGCTGCTGAATGATCGCTTCCGTCGCCTGGCGCAGCATTTCGACGTCGGTAAATCGCTTTTTGCCTCGTTTGCGTTCGTTGAGCGATTCGATGGCTTGTTGCGCCTGCTGCAACCGCCGCCGCAGCGCCGTTTCGACAGCCTGAGCCTGCGCCAGCGAGCGGACGATCAACTGACGCTCAACCCAGGTGATCTCTTTGCCATCTACCGTGGCGCTCAAGACTTGGCTGCGCTCAAAGCCCTCAGCGATTTTCTCTTCTTGCCCGTCGCTATCAGGACGATACACCGGAGTCAGCGGCTGCTCTTCCGCCCAGACCGGGGCAAGATATTCGTCCAGGGTGGCCTGCGGAACCTGGACCAGCGAGAATGGCCCCAGATAGTGGTCGGTGCCGGCTTGCAGATGCGCGCGCGTAGCCAGCGCCATCAGTTTGCAGTCCCCCACATACAACAAGCCGCTTTGGCCTACACTGTCACGCACCTGGTCGATGGCCGGGATGTACAACGGGTCGTCCGCTTTCTCCCCGGAAACGACCTGGGTGACCACCGGCATCCCCAATGGATCCAGCGTGGACAGCACCACTTTGACTTGCGGCAAGTCGGGGCGATGGTCCTTGCTGTGTCCAAATTGAAACAAACCCTCTGCAGTCACCTGGCCATATCGGCAGGCCGTCGTGCTGTCGATGCGCACACAGCCAGGCTTCAGATTGTAAACCCGGATGGTGCGTTGGTTCAGGGCCGTTTCCAGGGTGGTCCAACAGGCATCGTGGCGCAACAAGTTCAGCACCAACGCCAGCCGATCATCGCTGAAATCCAGGGCGCGAACCGACTCGTCCAGACAGCCACGCAAGGTCTGAATCCGTTTGGCGGCCCAATCTTCTACCCGGTTCAGTCGGTGATCCGCTTCCGACAGAATATGGGCCAGCCATCCGGTGACCGTCTTGCCCAGGCTGATCCCTTCTTTCTCTTGCTCGCCTGGCTGGGACGCATTCTGCTTACGCTTGTCCCCCTCTCCCAGGGGGAGAGGGGCTGGGTGAGGGGCATCCCCGCGCTGGATAACGTAACCAGCATGTTCATCCAGGCGATGGACCTGGGACTCATCGTCCCGCTCTGCATCTTATCGGGCATCCTGCTCCTGCGCCGCCGCGCCTGGGGTTACCTGCTGGCTTCGGTCGGGCTGACCAAATTCCTGACGATGGGCGTTGCGGTCAGTGTCATGAGTCTGAACATGGCGCGGGTGGGTGTCCCGATTAGCATGGTTGAAGTTGTGGTGTTTCCAACCATCACGCTTGCAAACATTGTTATGGTGACGCTCTTGCTTCGGAACATCAAGGAATGAAACAAAGGAGAAAAAATGGATAGGAAGTTTGGCCTCTACATCGTTTTGGGAATGCTCATTGGCGCGTGCTTTGGAGCATCGTTCACTCCAGTCGTCGAGAACGACATGCTTGCAATTTTGGGTGGTGCGCTGGCAGGCGTTTTCATTGGATGGTTCGCCGCCGTTGCGGTGCGCGAAAGAACAATACGAAAACAGGACAAGAAATAATCCAGAGCAAACGAAAATGAATAATCTCAATTTTCAGAACCGCCGCAAGCAAACTGCCGCCAGTATGGCTCTTGGAATAGGCATTGGACTTACGCTCGGCGCAGCGCTGGGCAATATCACGCTGGGGCTTGGCGTTGGCATCCTCATCGGCGGCGTGGGGGCGCTGTGGAAAACGAAGGCGTCGTGACCTTGCTCCGCAAGCGAACTCATCCAGTCAGGCAGGTTTTCTCCAGGGCGGGCTGGGCATTGCTGCTGGTCTTTCTCATTGTCATGCCTGCCCTGATGTTCCCGCCGCACAAAACGCCAGAGCCGACGGGCGCGTACACGGTCGCCAGTGTCCGCTACACCTACACCGATGAAAGCCGCATCGAAACGTATACCGACACGGGCGAGAAGCGCAGAGTCAATGTGACCTGCTGGCATCCCACCCATGCCGCAGGCGATACCTACCCGCTGATTGTCTTTTCGCATGGCGGGCTGGGGCTGGAGACCAGCAACGAGTCGCTCTATCGCGAACTGGCGAGTCACGGCTATGTGGTCTGTTCCATCGGACACCCCTATCACGCGTTCTGGACGACAAGCAACGACGGGCGCACAACGTTTGTCAGCAGGGATTATTTCCGTGAAATCCAGCGAGAAAACGCCAGGCGCGACCGTCAGCAAAGTTTCCACGCTTACCAGAAATGGCTGGAAATCCGCACAGGCGACATCAACTTCGTGCTGGATACCATTTTGTCCAACGCCGCAGGCGGCGCGGACGGCGTGTATGGTCTTTTGGATGGGAAACGCATCGGCGTGATGGGGCATTCGCTCGGCGGTTCGGCGGCGCTGGCGATGCCGCGGCGGCGAAACGACATTGACGCCGTGATCGCGCTCGAATCGCCCTTCCTGTACGATATTGTCGGCGTTGAAGATGGCGAATTTGTCTGGCTTGACCAGCCCTATCCCGTCCCTGTCCTGAACATCTACTCGGATGGTTCCTGGAGTCATCTCGCTGAATGGCCGCAATATGCCAGAAACTACGCCATGCTTGCGGACGCCCTGCCAACCGTTTCCAGCCTGTACCTGCCTGGCGCGGGACATTTCTCCCTGACCGACCTCTCGCTGGTCAGCCCGCTGCTCGTGCGGCTGTTGGAAGGCGCGCCGCCTGCCCGCGACGGCGTAGAATATCTGCAAGGCGTGAACCAAGCCTGCCTGGAGTTTTTTGACCACTACTTGAAGCGCAGCGTTGATTTCACAGTTGCTCAATAAAGGAGACCCCATGAAAAAGCCAACAAAAAAGACATGGGTGGCAGCGCTTTTGGCGCTCCCGCTAATTTGCGGCGTTATGTTCCTATTCGCCTCGCGCTACGGTCATCTTTCGATCAACTTGCCAATGGCACATAAGGCTGCTTTCGATACAGACGCCAGCGCTTATCCTGGCCAACTCCATGCCGAAGGCAATGGACTGGTGGATGCAAATGTACAGGTCGTGACCCTGCGCGGCCTTATGCCTCCCGATCCAGCGGTGTTGAGGCGCAAGGGACGGTTCGAGCGCCTTTTCTTCGACGAGATGGCTGATTCGGGCGCGAACGTCATCCGCCTCCCCGTCCACCCCGAACGCTGGGAGCGCGATCCTGATTACCTGTGGCGTTACCTCGATCCTGTCGTGGCATGGAACGGCGAGAACGGTGTCTACACCATCATTGACTTGCACTTTATCGGAGACATCGACACAGACCGCGGTGCGCAAATGCCCGACATCCGCATGCCCAGCAGGGATTTTGCCATTGCGTTCTGGCGGCAGGTTGCCTCCTACTTCAAGGACGCCCCGCATGTCATCTTTGAAATATTCAACGAACCGGCTGATATTTCGGCCGAAGACTGGCGGACAAATGCCCAGGCGTTGGTGGACGTCATCCGCTCCACGGGCGCGGACCAATTGATCATCGTGGGAGGAATCGAATATTCCCGCGACCTGTCCTGGGTGTTGGAGGAACCGATCAAGGGTGAAAATATCGCCTATGCCACCCACATCTACCCGGCGCATAGCAGGTATTCCTGGGATCACTGGTTCGGGGATGTCGCTGAAAAATACCCGGTGGTGGTGACCGAATGGGGCTGGATGGAGACCGATCCGGGCGGGGAGCAGGCCTATCTGGTCGGCAGTCGGAAGACTTATGGAGAACCGTTCATGGAATATCTCGATCAGCGCGGGATTGGCTGGGTGGCATGCTGGTATGATGACGAATGGAGACCCGCCATGTTCGAGAATGGGATCGAACAGTCCACGCCCTTCGGGAAATTCGTTCTACAAAAACTATCCGGACAATGATATCTCTCATCCGAGGAAAAGCTATGAACATCCACGAAAGTCAACGTGAAATGCGTTCCGCTTTTTTGGGCGGATTTGCCGGGCAACTGGTTTCCGGCTTGATCTGGTTCGCGGCTTCGGGCATCAGCTTGTGGGGGACGCCGCGTTACGGCATGGCGGCGCTCTTCTTCGGGAGCATGTTGATTTTTCCGCTCACACAACTGACGGTGCGCCTGATGGGACGTCCCGGCAGGGTCAGCCCGGAAAATGAATTGTGGCCGCTCGGTTCCCAAGTCGCCTTTACCGTGCCGCTCAATTTCCTATTGGTCGGCGCTGCGACGCTTTACCGTGAACATTGGTTTTTCCCGGCGGCGATGATTGTGGTCGGCACGCATTACCTGCCCTTCATCACCCTGTACGGCATGAAGCTGTTCGGTATCCTGGCCGGACTGCTGGTTGTCATCGGCGTTGGACTGGCGCTGTATGGACCGGATGTTTTCAGCCTGGGCGGCTGGATCACAGCCATGCTCCTGGCCGCTTTTGCCTTTTTGGGGCGTTATCTGGTTTTGCTGGAGGAGAAACGCAATGAGACCAAGTTATCCCATCCTTGAACACGATTTCACGTCGGAAGCGAAGATCGAACCTTCCCGCATCATCAAGCCGCGTGATGTCCCGGAACATTGCGTCATCTCCTTCTTCCAGGAGGTGAATGAGAAGGTGGTCCACGAGAGGCAGGCGAAGGTCGCCGTCCCGAACCGCTGGGAAAACGGCGAACATCCCATTTACGAAATCGAGCATCGCGGTCAGCGGCTGGCATTTTTTCATCCTGGCGTGGGCGCGCCGCATGCCGCTGGTCTGCTGGAAGAAGCGATTGCCTTCGGCTGCAAGAAATTCGTCGTGGTCGGCGGGGCGGGGGTTTTGGTCAAGGAATTGACCGTCGGCAAACTCATCCTGGTCGAAAGCGCGGTGCGGGACGAAGGCTTGTCCTATCACTACGTCGAACCTGGGCGCGAAATCACGGCGCAGCCGCGAGCGCTGTCCATCATTCGCGCCGCGCTGGAAAGGCGCGGACTCCCGTTTGTGAGCGGCAAGACCTGGACAACCGACGCCCCCTATCGCGAAACCCAGGCCATGATTGACGCCCGCCGCGCCGAGGGCTGTCTGACCGTTGAAATGGAAGCCGCCAGTCTGATGGCGGTGGCGCAGTTCCGCAACGTCCTGCTCGGTCAGATCCTCTACGCGGGCGACGACTTGAGCGGCGAGAACTGGGACAAACGTGGCTGGCAATCGCGCCAGGAAGTGCGCGAGAGTCTGTTCTGGCTGGCAGCGGATGCCTGCCTGGAGATGTGACCATGAAAAACCGATACACGCATCTCATCCTGCTCATCGCCGTCATCCTGTCCATTTTTATCGGGCGCATGCTGCTGGCGCTTTCCCACAATGCGCCGCGCCTGTTTGACCTGTTCAGTAGTCTGACCATGCTCGGCGCGCTGTGGGTCTTGGTGAAGGATTATCGCCGCCTGCGCCCGTCCGATTGGCTGATGGCTTTGGGGCTGGGCGCGCTGGTCGGCGCGGGGATGTTGTTTGCCACGCTCTTTTCGCCCTATCCGTTCTTTGGAATTGTGCGCGATGCCCAAGGACAGGCGTTGATGCGCGGGCTGTTCACGTTCCTGGCCGCGCTGGGCGGGCTGGTCATCCTGCGCCAGGACGGACCCGTTCCATTTCCCGCAGCCAACGGCCAGTGGGGAAAGAGCGGCGGCGGCATCTTGCTGGGGCTGGCGGTCGGCTTGCCGCTGGCGGTCATCAATGTCTTTGCCTTGCGGTACACGCAGGGACAAGCCATTCAGTGGCAAAGCCCGCTCGCCGCGCTGCTGGACGCCTTGCAGCCAGGGATTGTCGAAGAAGTCATCTATCGCTTTGCGTTGTGGGGCCTGCTGTGGCTGGTCTTGCGGAACTCGCTGCCTGAAGGGGCGCCCTGGCTGGCGGGATTGCTGGCGACGCTGGTGCACACCTTCGCTCACCTCGATGCGCTCTTTGTGCAGGCGCCGCTGGCTGCGCTGGGCATGGGCTTGGCGATGTTCCTCCTGTGGGGCTTGCCGCTGTTCTTCCTGGCGCGCTGCCGCGGCCTGGAGTCCGCGATGGCTTTTCACTGGATTCAGGATGTGGCGCGTTTCGTGGCAGGGTTTTGATGTGGGTGGATCCGGGCGGCAGCGTACCTCTTGCGTCGCTTGGGGGTGTCCTAACCCGCGATCATCTTCTCCCAGGCCAGCCAGCCCGGCAGCCGGCGATAGCCCAGCCGCTGGTTCAGGGCCAGGATGGGCGGATTAGCGGTGTCGTTGTGGGCGCAGGCCTCGTGGTAGCCGTGGCCGCGCAGGTAGCGAAACGAGGCCAGCTTGAGCGCCATGGCCACGCCGCGGCCGCGGTGCTCAGCCAGCACGCCGGTCATGCCGGTGATGCCGACGCCGTTGGGCAGCAGCTCCAGTGAGGTCATGCCCATCATGCGCCCAGCCTGCCGGGCGATGAAGATCGCGTCGGCGTTGGTGGCGGGCGTGTCGAGCACGTGGGCGCGAAAGTTGTCGTAGGTGGGAAGAGCACAGTCCTCGCCGGGGAAGGGCACGTCCGCCACCGTTGCCGCGAACACAGGGAAAGTGCGAAAATCAGTCGGGGTACAGGTTGGGATTCTCGGCTGCCAGGCCCTCGGCCTACGCCGCCGCCACCAGCCTGTCGTCGGCGGAGGCAAAGACCAGCGGAGCGGCGCCGGCTTCCGTCAGCGCCTCATGGATCTGCATGGCCGCCGCAAGCTGGATAGCATCGTAGGCGCGCAATGGATGACGCAGCACGAGGTCGCCTGCCGTCTCTACAAGCTGTCGGTTCACCTCGGCGACATGGTACTGGGTGTCGAAGTCGTGGCGCAGGTTCCTGATGACCTGGCTGACGTCTGTGGATGACAGACTCTCTTCACGTCGGCGACGAGCCAGCGCGCTGAGCGTCTCAACCCATGTGACGCGGGCGATGATGATATGGTTGCGCGCAGCGGGCGCAGTAATCCTTCGGATGGAGGCGCTACCGGGTTCGGTCACATAGCGTTTCACCAGAGCGCTGCTATCGAGGAAGTAAACGCTCACCTCGACCCTCGCTCCTCGATGATGATCTCGGAAAGCGGCTTCCCCGGTACACTACCCAAGCGGTCGGCCAGGTCTTGCCGTTCCGCTTCCGACAGGAGTTCGACGTCCGGGCGCCCCGCTGGCGGGGTCAATACACCGGCGGCGATCAACCCCTGCAACGCTTGATCAACGGCCTCGGTCACATCGTCAGGCAGCAGTTGTACGCGCACCCTCTGGCGCTCGCGCAGCGGTACAGGCTGCAGCAAACGCAGGACGCCCTTCTCGTACACAGCGGTTACTGTAGTGCTCATCATGCACCTCCGGCCTTATTATACCACACACCGCAAAGGACATGCCCCGCACAGCTCGCTCGATAGCTACAACTACATCATTCGCACTCAACGGACTACATCACCATGTAGTCCGTTTTTGTTTGCGCGGGTGTAGACTGAGGGCAGACAAGCAAGGAGGACGCCGATGGCCGACAGAGCCAACCCGCAAGACCAGCGCATTTACTGCCTCACCCTGCAGGGCGGGGTGGACGAGGAATTCGTGGCCGCCTATTGCCCGGCCGGGACCACGCTGACGCGCGCGGGCGCTGTCACTTGCCTGACGAACATCCGCGCCGACCAGACGAGCATTGTCGGGCTGGTGCGCCACCTGCACAACCTGGGCTGCGTTATCCTGGCCCTGGAGAGCTGAGCTTATTTAGCCACGAATTGCACGAATTTCACGAAGGGAGAACTCATGCAGACCCAAAGATTATCTCGCCGCCGTTTTCTCCAGGCTGCCGGCATCACCATCGCCGGCGCCACGCTGGCCTGTTCCGGCCTGGGCTTCGCGGCCACCCGCGCGCCCGGCATCGAATACCCTGAGATCACCCTGCAAGGAGCGAAACCCATGAACAACCGCATCCTCGTCGCCTACGCCACCCGCGCCGGCTCCACCGCCGAGATCGCGGCCGCCGTCGCCGAGACCCTGGCCGCCCGCGGCTACGCCGTGGACGTCAAGCCGGCGAAGGAGAAGCCGAGCCTGGATGGCTACACCGCCGTGGTGCTGGGCAGCGCCATCCGCATGGGCAACTGGCTGCCGGAGGCGGTGGACTTCGTCAAGGCCAACCAGGCTGCGCTGAATACCATGCCTGTCGCGCTCTTCACCGTGCACATGCTCAACACCGGCGACGACGAGGCCAGCCAGGCCGCCCGCGCCGCCTATCTTAAGGCCATTCGGCCGCTGCTGCCCGACGCTGAGGCGGTCTACTTCGAGGGCAAGATGGACTTCGCCCGCCTCTCGTTCCTCGATCGCTTCATCGCCAGGATGGTCAAGGCCGTCGAGGTGGACAACCGGGATTGGGACAAGATCAAACTATGGGCAAACACGCTTGAGGTGTAACGATGAAACACAGTTATGCGCTCAACTGGCTCGTCCCAGCCATCTTCATCCTGACCCTGGTCGCTGCACTGGCGGGTCTCTGGCCTGGGGAGGGGACGCCTTACCCGCTAACCACCTTCCGCGGCGAAGAAGTCACTATCAACGCGCGCGGGCTTTATTACTGGGACACGGTCAGTTCCGCTGCGCAGATGCAGGCCAACGACCTGGTGACGCTCGTCGTCGGCCTGCCGCTGCTGGCGATCTCCTTCTGGCTGACGCAGCGCGGCTCCCTGCGCGGGCGCCTGCTGCTGGCCGGCACGCTGGGCTTCATCCTGTACACCTACATCACAATGACGTTCGGCGCGCATTACAACGCCTTGTTCCTGGTCTATGTCGCCCTGTTCAGCCTGAGTCTGTTCGTTTTTGTGCTGGTGATGATCTCCTTTGACCTGGAGACCCTGCCCGCTCACTTCTCCGCAAAATTGCCGCGCGGCTGGATTGCCGGACTGCTCTTTTTCGCCGCTGCTTTTCTCACACTGGCCTGGTTAGGTCGCATCGCCGCAGCGTCTGCGCCAGGAGCAGTTCCAGCATTAGAGAATACTACCAGCATGTTTATCCAGGCGATGGATTTGGGGCTGATTGTCCCGGTTTGCATCCTGGCGGGTGTTCTGCTCTTGCGCCGCCGGCCCTGGGGCTACCTGCTGGCTTCGGTGGGGCTGACCAAGTTCCTGACCCTCGGCGTCGCAGTCAGCTTGATGGGGCTGCACATGGCGCGGGTGGGTGCACCGGTTAGCGCAGTAGAGTTGGGTATCTTTCCGATCATCACGTTGCTGAACTTGATCATGGCTATCGCGCTGCTCAGGAACGTTCAGGCATGAAACTGGTCGCCTGACCAGGCCCAAACTCTTCCGGCGACAGGGAAGTTATTTGCTTGTTGAGCTATGATGATGCTCGAGGCCATTTGCGTGAACCGTCTGATAGCAGAGATTGGAGTGGCGATCCGTGCCCATGGACAAACACATCCTCATCATCGGCGCCGGCATTGCCGGGCTGGCCGCGGGCTGTTACGCCCGTATGAACGGCTATTGCGCCACTATCTTCGAGCTGCACGACCTGCCCGGCGGCCTGTGTACTGCCTGGGAGCGTAAGGGCTACGTGTTCGATGGCTGCATCCACTACCTGTTCGGCTCCGGCGAAGGCCAGCCGTTCTAGGCCATGTGGCAAGAGCTGGGCGTAGTGCAAAACCGGCCGATGATCAACCACGATGAATATCAGCGCATTACCGACGGAGAACACACCCTCGGAAGCATCTGGAGCGCTGGCATCCGGGCATCAACGCTGACGTGGAAGTGGTGGGGACGAGGCCACGCGCCGCTGAGCTACGGGCGCTACACCGGCAACTGGATGGGATCCACCTGCGGCTGGCTGATGACCACGGAAACGATGCCGATGCTCATTCGAGGCGTGCCCAAGACGTTGCCCGGGCTAAGAAACTTCTACATGGCCGGCCAGTGGGTGGAGCCGGGCGGCAGCGTGCCCCTGGCGGCTGCGTCGGGGAAGGCCGTCATCCAGTTGCTCTGCGCGGCAGACGGTAAGGCGTTCGCTGTGTCAGCGCCGGCGTTCTCCTGAAGCGGATGGTCGTGATGGCACACTTCGGCACGCGCATCAACGCCTCCGGCGCGCTGGACAACGCAGACGGGGTCGCCGCACTGCTGGCGCTGGCGGAGGGGCTGAACGAAGCGGCGCTGCCGTTCGACCTGGAATTCATTGCCTTTAACGGTGAGGAATGCCTGTCGATGGGCGATGACGAGTACGTGCGCCGTGCAGGCGAGACTTCCTTCGCCGACGTAGCCCTGGCGATCAACATGGACGGCATTGGCTACGCGACCGGGCACAACACGACCGCTCGGTTCAACGCTGCGGCAAAGCTGGCCAAACGGCTGGAAGTGCTTGTGGGCGGCTACCCCACGCTGCAGTGGACCGAACCCTGGCCGCAAAGCAACCACTCGACCTTCGCGTTCTGCGGCGTGCCAGCCCTGGCATTCAGCTCGGCCAGCGCGTTCAACCTGGCCCATTTCTCCGGCAACACGGTCGAGCAGGTGAGCGTCGAGAGGGTGGCCGAGGCTGTGGCGGCCGCACGGTAGATCATGATATCGCTTGCCGCGTCGTGAGTCTCCGTAGCAGGGCAAAGCATTCAATCCTTCAACACTTGCTTCGGGCGCGGCAAAAGCGTCTCCGGCCCGTAGCGGCGGACAATCAGGATAAAGGCCAGGATGACGGCCGCAGTGAGCGCTGCCGCGGACCCGACTGCTTCTGCTCGTCCTTGTACTCGAAGGAGAGCGCCGCATCGTTAGCC
>Ga0101943_1000248_pt1 | contig 114932 bp, 113 predicted proteins | sample DewCreD2012metaG_5_FD_75244 | JGI IMG/M metagenome (GOLD analysis project Ga0101943, IMG submission 75244) | Hot spring sediment bacterial and archeal communities from British Columbia, Canada, to study Microbial Dark Matter (Phase II) - Dewar... ... | reverse complement strand
GTCCTGCGCCTGGACAGGAGGCTCGACGAGCTGATGGCCCGCGTCCACCCCTCCACGCGGGGAGGGATGCGCAAGGCGCAGCGGCTGGGCCTGCGGGTGCACCAGGCAGGGCCGGAGGGCCTGCCCGCCTTCTATGAGCTCTACTGCCTGACCCGCCGCCGCCACGGCCTGGTGCCGGCGCCCTACCGCTTCTTTCAGGCCATGAGCGTCCATCTCCTGGAGAAGGGGCTGGGCACCCTCCTCTTCGTCGAGTTCGACGGCGAGGCGTTGGCCTGCAATCTCCTCCTCTGGTGGCGCACCACCATGGTCTACAAGTTCAACGTCTCCCGCCCCGATGCCCTCCAGGCCCGGCCCAACAACCTCCTCATGTGGGCCACCATCGAGCTGGCCAAGGAGATGGGGATGTCATGCCTCGACCTGGGCCGGTCCGACGCCGACCAGGAGGGGCTACGGCGTTTCAAATCCGCCTGGGGGGCGGAGGAGCACCCGCTGACCTATTTCTACTTCCCCGACCCGGAGGCCCGCTCCCGCGGCACCGCCCGCTGGGTCGGTCGCCTTCTGGGGACGCTGGGTAGATCATCCCCGGACTGGGCCCATCGACGGGTGTGGCCGCGGTTCTACCGCCACCTGGGCTGAGACCCTTACTCGGCTCCCTCCCCGCCTCCGGGGCGTGCTATCATCCTTAACCGGCAGCCCCCGGGGCTCGATATCGGACTGCAGGAGGAGCGGAGCATGGCCGATTTCATCAAGGTAGCCACCCTGGACGAGGTGCCGCCGGGCGAGATGAAGCTGGTGGAGGTGGACGGCAAGGAGATCGTGCTGGCCAACGTGGACGGCCAGATCTACGCCTTCGACAACACCTGCACCCATCGCGGCGGCCCCCTCCACGAGGGCGAGCTGACCGGTGATGTGGTGGAGTGCCCCTGGCACGGAGGCCGCTTCAACGTGAAGACCGGGGAGGTGGTGGGGCCGCCACCCTCTCGCCCCATAGCCACCTACCAGGTACAGGTAGAGGGGAGCGAGATCCGCCTGGCCCGGCCCTGACCCGCTGGGTGCCCGGGAGAGGAACGGGGGACGCCAGACGGCGTCCCCCACGGCTTCTGTGCGCCGCGCTCCCTAGCCGCCAGCCAGGGGCGGGATGAGGATGATCTCGTCCCCGTCCTGGAGCCGGCGCTCGAAGTCCACGCTCTCGTTGTTGACGATGATTACCTGGGTCTCGTCGTCGGGTATGGCCAGCTCCCGCAGGAGCCGGTCCACTGTGGCCCCGTCCGGCAGCTCCAGCTCGAACCTGGGAGCGCCATTGGGCGAGAACTTCTCCAAGTAGGCCTGCAGCTCCACTCGCACCTTCATCTCTATCGCCCCGCCGGCCAGCGGCGGTCTGGCCTAGCTCTTGGCCATCTGGGCCTTGAGGCTCTCATAGGCCATCATACCATAGTTCACCCGCTCCCCTGCCAGGTGCCGCTTCCAGCGGGAGACGCTGCTCCGCCGCCGTATCAGCGATTGCAGCACGCCCAGCTCCTGGACGTCCTGTCCCCGACCTATCACCACCACACCGACGACGCGATCTTCCCCATCCAGGAGTATCTTACGGTAGACGCCGGTGGACGGGTTGTAGAAGACGATGGGCTCCAGGCCCGGCCCCTCCCGGAACTGGCCCACGGAGGCACAGGCCCAGCCGAAGAGCTCGGTGACGTTCCAGCTCAGGCTGCCCGGGTAGGTCAGGCTATCACCTGCCATGTTGGCCCCCGCCACGCGGCCCTGCTCCACGGCGGTGGGCCATATGGCGTGGACCACTGCCTCACCGCTGAGGAAGTCCCGCGTCTCGGCGCAGTCGCCTGCGGCATAGACATCGGGTAGGCTGGTCTCCTGACGCTCGTTGGTCTTTACCCCCCGTCCTATCTCCAGGCCGGAGCCCTCCAGGAACTGGACGTTGGGCTCCACGCCGGTGCCGCACACTATCATGTCCGCCTGGCGCTCCTGGCCGCTCCGCAGGTGGATGACGTAGCGGCCGTTCCTCCCTCGCTCGATGGCGGTCACGGCGTCCCCCAGCAACACCTCGATGCCCAGCTTGCGCATCTCCTCCTCGAGGCGACGCCCCGCCGCCTCGTCCAAGAGCTGGGGCATCACCTGATCAGCTATCTCTACCACGGTGTAGCGAAGGTGGGCCCGCTTCAGCAGGGCGTTGATGGTCAGGAGGCTGATGAAGCCAGCGCCGATGACGAAGCAGTGCTGCGCTCCCTCGCTGGCCTGCTCGATGCGGCGGGCATCTGCCAGCGTCCAGTGATAGCAGACCTCCGCTTCCCCTATGCCCTGGACGGGCGGGACGCGGGAACGAGAGCCGGTGGCGATGAGCAATTTGTCATAAGATAAAATCCGACCGTCCTCCAGTCGCACCTGTTTGCTGGCGGCGTCCAGGGCCGCCGCCCCTACCCCCCACACCACCTCCACGTTCTGGCGCTGGAAGTATTCGGCGGGCTGCAGGGTGATCTGGCCCAGGTTCTTCTCGCCGGCGATGAGGTAGGGCAGCGCCACCCGGGAGTAGCAGGGCTCCGGCTCCTTGGAGACCACGGTTATCTGGCCGTCAGGGTCGCGCTGCCGTATGGCGTCGATGGCGGAGAGGCCGGCGGCGCTTATGCCCAGTATCAGATAGCGGGTCATCACGTCCCCCTTGCGGCTGGCTGTGTTGCTCTGGACACGGCGTCCCGCTAGGCGAGGCCCAGGCGGGCCAGGGTCTCCGGCCGGGGGTGGCCCTCCTCGTCCCAGCCCCGCACCTGGTAGTACTCCTCCAGCATGGGCTCCAGCTCCACCACCTGGCCCTGGACGGAGCCGCCGGTGAGGGGTTCCCGGAGCATGCGGGGCGGCAGCGTATCGTCCTGGCGGCCCAGGCCCGCCCGCAGGTTGAAGAGGCGCTCCAGGTTCCAGATGCGCTCGCCGGCCAGCCACCAGTCGTCCATGCTGAGGCGCTCTCCGGTGGCAGCGTTGTACATGGCGCAGAGCTGCTCGTGGCTCACGGCGAACATGCTGAAGGTGCAGATGCCGGCCGAGTCCTCGCAGGCCGCCTTGTCCTGCACGTACTTCTGGAGGGCCGCCTTCCCCTCGATGCTGAAGGGGTCGCTCCGCTTGTCGGGCGGGGCGAACCACTCCTGGCTCATAGAGTAGCCCCGCAGGTGGCAGGCGCCACGGTTGGAGGTGGCGTAGCCCAGCCCCATCCCCTTGGCGCCGCGAGGGTCGTAGGCGGCGAAGTCCTGCTTCTTCACCCCCATGAAGAGCTCCGGGTGGCCGTAGTGCTCCGCCAGGCGGTAGCCGCCCTCCGCCAGCAGGTTGCCGAACTTCCCCCGCCGGTAGGCCATCAGCTCCAGGCAGCCGATGACGGCATCCGGGTTGCCGAAGCGCAGCTCGAACGGTAGCTCCGCCAGGTCTTCGGGCGGGATGTAGCCCCGTTCCGCCAGCTCCATGGCGGTGGCGATGGTGCCGCCGGCGGAGATGGTGTCCATGGCCAGCAGGTTGCACAGGTAGTTGGCGTAGAGGACGGCCGGGAGGTCTCCCACGCCGCAGTCGGTGCCCAGACCGAAGATGGTCTCATACTCCGGGCCCTCCCCCTTACCCTGCCACTTGGAGGCGCCCTTGATCTCCGTCACCCGGGCGCAGCCGATGGGGCAGGAGTAGCAGCCCTTGTTGCGGGTCAGCACCGTCTGGGCGATGGTCTGTCCATTGACGTTATTGGCCAGCTCGAACTGGCCCACCTGGAAGTTGCGGGTGGGCAGGATGCCCACGGCGTTGGTGAAGCCCACGGTGGAGGCTGTCCCCAGTCCGCGCAGGGCCTTGGCGGTGGTGGGAGACTTGTTCACCACCTCCAGCGCTTGGAAGACCACCTGGGAGAAGCCCAGCGGGTCGGCTATGGGGACGGCGCCCGTGCCGCGCACGACGATGGCCTTGACGTTCTTGGCTCCCATGGCAGCTCCCACCCCGGAGCGCCCCGCTGCCCTCGATTTATCGTTGATGACGCAGGCTACCCGGCAGAGGTTCTCACCGGCAGGGCCGATGCCGGCGATGCGGGCCTGGGGGTCGGTCTCGGCCCGCAGGATGTCCTCGGACTCGTCGGTGGTCTTGCCCCAGACGTGGGAGGCATCACGTATCTCCACCTGGTCGTTGTAGACCCAGATGTAGACGGGCTGCGGCGCCCGGCCCTCCAGGATGACCATATCGTAGCCGGCGAACTTCAGCTCCGGCCCCCAGTAGCCGCCGGAGTTGGAGCAGGCGATGGCGTCGGTCAGGGGGCTCTTGCACAGTACCATGTAGCGGCCGCCCGTGGGGGCGTAGGTGCCGGTGAGGGGCCCCGTGGCGAAGATCACCTTGTTGTCCGGGCCCAGGGGATCGCAGCGGGGGTCTATCTCTTCGTAGAGGTACTTGGTTCCCAGCCCCCGCCCGCCGATGAACTGTCGAGCCCACTCCATGTTGAGAGGCTCCTTGGTCACCCTCCCCGCCGTGAGGTCTATGCGCAGGACTTGACCTACCCAACCGTAAGGCATCGCCGCGTCCTCCTAGCGCTTCTCGTCTCCATGCCCGCGGGACGGCCACCTAGCTGGCGGCGGCGGGCCGCTCCAGTTGCTCCAGACGGACGGCCCATTCCAGGGGCTCCACGTCGGCGTACTCCAGGGCGCCGTAGACACAGACCTTGACGCACTGGGGATCGCCGCCGCAGAGGTCGCAGTTCTGGGCCACGCGCTTCTCGGCGTGGTAGCCCATGACCCCGAAGGGGCAGGCCACCAGGCACATCTTGCAGCCGATGCACCTGTCCTCGTTCACGTAGACCTGGCCGGTCTCGGGGTGGCGGCTGATAGCGTAGGTGGGACAGTTGGCCAGGCAGGGGGCATCGGCGCAGTGGAAGCAGGTGACGGCGCCGTAGAGCTGCTCCTCGATGAAGTCGAAGACCCAGATGCGGGTCTTGGCAGGGACGAAGGCACCCTCGTGGCGGAAGGAGCAGGCCCCCTCGCACAGGTGACAGGCCACGCACTTCTCGGGATGGGAGAGGATCATCTTCATAGACTGCGCCTCCTGCTCATGCCGCTGCTGCAAAAAGATACCCCTCGCCCGATGCCCTGTCAATGAGACGAGGGCGGCCCGGGAGGGTCGTGGCCCGCCTCGCGGCGGCGGGGTATACTGGTCTGCAGCGGTACGGGAGGGACGGGATGCCCAGGGTGACCGTCAACGGCACAGACATTCACTACCTGGACGTGGGAGAGGGCAGCGCCGTGGTGCTCCTCCACGGCTTTACCGGCAGCTCCCGCAACTGGGCTTACACCGTCCCCGCCCTGGCCGGCCGCCACCGCCTCATATGCCCCGACCTGCGGGGCCATGGCCTGTCCGGCCGGACCGACCGTGCGGAGGACTATCGTCTGGAGGGGCTGGCCCAAGACGTGCTGGCGCTCCTGGACTGCCTGAGCGTGGAGCGCTTCCATCTGGTGGGCCATTCCATGGGGGGAATGGTGGCCCAGCACGTGGCGCTGGCCCGGCCGGAGGCGCTGCTCTCGCTGGTGCTGCTGGACACCTGCGCCGAGGCTCCCCTGAACCTGGTCACGGAGGAGCGCCGGCGCCTGGTGGATCTGGCGCGAGAGCAGGGGATGGAGGCGGTGTTCCAGGCCCAGCTGGCCAGCGCCGCCCTGCCCCAGGGAGTGACGGCCCAACCGGAGCTCGTCCAGGCATGGCGGGAGGAGTTCCTGATGACATCACGCGAGGCCTACATCTACTGTGCCGAGGCCATAGCCCGGCGTGAGCCCCTGCTGGACTCCCTCTCTCGCCTCTCCGCGCCGGCGCTCGTCGTCTGCGGCGAGGACGACGAGCCCTTCCTTGAGCATTCGGCGCGGATGCACGCCGCCATGCCCGGGAGCCGTCTCGTTATCCTGGAGGGGTGCGGCCACTCGCCGCAGATGGAGCGCCCTGAGGAGTTCAACAGCCTCCTGTCCCGCTTCCTCGCCGAGGCGGAGGAGGCCTGGCGGCTGCCGGGGCGTCAGTCGTAGTACTCTTCCTTGACCCGCCAGCCCTTGGGCATCAGCCGCGCCTTCACATCGTCGATCATGCCAGCGTGGCCGCAGGCGTAGACCAGCGTGTCCTCCGGCCGCAGGCCGAACCGCTCTATGTACTCCTCGACGATGGTATTGACCCGCCCCGTCTGGCCTCGCCAGTCGGCGTTGCGCGGGTCGTTGGGCCGGCTCACCGTGGGGACATAGGCCAGGAGGTCTGGACGACAGGTGGCCAGCGCCGTCAGCTCACGGTCGTAGACGAACTCGTCGTGGTAGCTGGCTCCCTGCAACACGTAAAAGCGATGGCCCTGAGCGCCCCGGTGCAGGTAGTCCCGGATGATGCTCATGAAGGGGGCGATGCCGGTGACTGTGGCCACCATCAGATGGTGGCGGTAGCGGGGCTCGAAGGTGAACAGTCCCTTGGCGCGCGGCCGTATGGTGACCACGTCCCCCTCCCTCAGCCGCCACAGCCGGGGCGTGAGCTGCCCCTCCGGCACCAGCTCGATGAAGAGCTCTATGCGTGGCAGCTCGTGCGGCGCCGATACGATCGAATAGGGCCGCTCTATCCCCTCGAGGCCGATGGTACAGTACTGGCCGGGCTTGAAGCTGAAGGGTACTGAGGGCTCTATCCAGATCACCATCAGGTCAGGGGTCAGGTCTTGGCGACGGACCAGGCGAGCTGTGGGCAGGGGGCCGCGTTTGGAGCGGACGGGAGCGGGCGTCAGCTCTTCCTGCAAATGACTAGCACCTCCGCATCTAATGACCCATCCCTAATATACATTGTTACACGAATCACCCGCCGGGACAAGGAGGGCCGCGGCGCTCCTGACGGTGCGATGATACGGGCCTATAATGGTGGCGGCGTAGCCATCGTATCGGGAGACAGGTCATGGCCAGGTACGACATCGAGGAGGTGCGCCGCCGCTTCATCGGACTGGAGTTTGCCGAGAGCCGCGGCCGCTACCCGGTGGAGCATGACCCCATCCGCCGCCATTGCCACATGGTGGAGGACATGAACCCCCTCTTCCTCGACCCCGACTACGCCCGACGCTCTCGCTGGGGGGCCGTCATCTGTCCCCCCTCCGGCTGGCTGGCCATGTACTTCGCCAGCCTGGGCCCCTGGCCGCCCGTCTTCGAGCCGCTGTTGCCGGTGGTGCCCACGCCAGGGAAGCGCATCGTCAACATGGCCCAGGAGGTGGAGTGGTTCGATGTCATCCGCGTGGGCGACCACCTCTCCGTCAAACGCCGCATCGCCGATATATACCAGAAGCCTATCAGCATTGACCCGGAGGCCGTCTGGGTGGTGAGCGAGTCCATCATCCGCAATCAGGAGGGGAAGGTGGTCTGCGTCGTCCGCAATACCCTCCTCTTCCACCGCACGCCGGAGGAGGTGGCGGCCGCGCAGGAGGGGAAGGAGGCATGAAGCGACGCCAGCCCTACTGGGAGGAGGTGAAGGTGGGGGAAGAGCTGCCTGGCTTCTCCCTCCAGATCAACGAGCGGCGCATGTACCTCCAGGCCAGCGGCACCCAGGACTGGTATCCCCTCCACTTCGACCGCGACTTCGCCCGTCAGGCGGGGCACCCGGACATCTTCATGAACACTGGCTTCATGCAGGCCGCCCTGGTGCGGGTCATCACCGACTGGATGGGAGACGAGGGCTTCCTCAAGAAGCTCTATTTCGAGATGCGACGACAGCAGCGCCCGGGCGACCTGATGGTCTGCAAAGGCCGCGTGGTAGCCAAGTACGTGCAGGACGGCCAGCACATAGTGGAGTGCGAGGTCTGGGCCGAGAACGAGCGGGAGGGCGTCACCACGCCGGGGCGGGCGTGGGTCGTCCTTCCCTCTCGCCAGGGAGCAGACGACACGGGCTAGAAAAGCGCCCCTGTCCAGTTACTTACTCCATCTCGGCCAGCAGGCGCTTCAGCTCCGGCAGGGCGCGCCGAGCCACTCGTCGCCCCTCCTCGATGGCCTCCCGCATGCGGAAGGGCAGGGCGGACATGATGCCTCTCAGCCTGGGGCTGACCAGCAGGTGCTGCCCGTCCCGGACCGGCCGCCCCTGGGCCAGTAGATGGGCCATGAAGGCCACCTGTCCCAGGACGGAGGAGGGGCTGGCGTTGCGCCGCCTGAGCCGCAGGGCCACCTGGGCCGCCCGCGGCCGAAGCCCCGAAGGGAGGACGAGGAACTCGCCTACGGCGACGCCTACCAGAGGGGCGTCCGGGTAGAGGGCACGGGCCAGGGCCAGGGGCAGCGTGTCCTGGAGGCCGCCATCAGTGAGATAGCGGCCCTGCAGCTTCAGGGGTGGCATCAGGACGGGTGGCCGGATGCTGGCCTCCACGGCCCGCCCCACGTTCCCCTCTCGCAACAACAGGCGCTCCCCGGTGGCCACGTCCAGCACGGCAGCGGCGAAGGGCACCGCCAGCTCCTGGAAGTTGAGGCGGCCATAGGCCCCCCACAGCAGCCGACCGAAGCCCCTGGCCTCCCGGCGGATGCGGAGCCCGTCCAGGAACCAGAGGGTCAGGGAGAGCGGCGTCGCCGAGAGGGCGACGCGGAGCATCTCGTCCGGGTCTCGTCGGGCAGCGTAGAGAGGAGCGATGAGGGAGCCGGCGCTGGCCCCCACCAGGCCCCGCACGGGCACCCCTGCGCGGTGGAAGACCTCCAGTGCCCCCACATGCGCCCAGCCGCGGATGCCGCCGGCCCCCAGCACCAGCACTACGCCGGCCATGGCTCAGGACGCCTCCGCTATGCCCAGGGCGTGGGGGCGGGCCAGGAGCATGGGCGGGACGGGCGGCAACGGATAGGTCATCTCCAGACGGCGGAGGCGAAAGCCCGCCTCTCTCACCAGCCGGGGCGTGTCGCGGTTGGGGTGGCAGCCAGCGCCGAACCAGCGCCAGACCGGCGTCACCGCGTCCTGCAGACGGGCCAGCAGGCCACCGTAACGGACGTGCTCGTAGAAGCGGAGCTGACCTCCCGGCCGCAGCACCCGTCGCACCTCCGCCAGGGCCTGGCCCGGCTCCCGCACCGAACAGAAGACCAGGGTGGCCACTACCGCGTCGAAGGTGGCATCGGCGAAGGGGAGGGCCTCCGCCACTGCTTGCACCAGCTCCAGGCGATGTCCCAGCGCTCGGGCCCGCCTTCTGGCCCGCTCCAGCATGTAGGGGTCTGGCTCCGTGGCCGTCACCTGCGCCGCCTCGTCGTAGTAGGGGAAGTTGGCCCCTGTGCCACAGCCTATCTCCAGGACGCGTCCCCTGGCGCCCCCGGCCACCTCGGCGCGGACGGGGCGCATATAGCTGGCCTCGGCGGCGGCCGAGAGCCTGTCGTACCAGGCAGCGAACCACCGGTGCCCGCGGGACATCGCTGTCTTCCGACGCTATCCTCACCATATGCTACTTCAGCGGGAGCCCCCAGACGAGGTCACCTAGCCCTTCAGCGCTGGGCTTCTGGCTCGAGCCGCGGTACGGCAGTTGCGGCGGGAAGGCCGCCGGGGTATACGAGAACGGCCCAGCCATGGTCGAACTGGCAGACTCTATGGGGCCTGAAGCCGGGGGTAGTTATACGGGGGACATGCGCCGCCATAGTCATGGGCCTATCGGTGAGTGGCCACCGGCGTCCGCCGTCCAGGGGACGCCTCCGAGACTCGCTAGCGCCCCAACGGGTGCCTTCAAGGCGACGCAGGTGGACGTGGATGATAGCGATGCTGGAGTGGTCAGTAAGCTGGAGGCCTCCTCTCAGTCCTGGTATGTCAGCCTCGTATCCGGCGGGTAATCTATCGTCGTGGCTTCACGAACCATCGGTTGCCACGGTGCGCTATCCTAACATAAGCGTGCGCCCGCAGGGCGCCCCTTCACGCCTGAGATGACCACCGAACGTACTGCGCCCGGCGCTGCCCCCGCCCTGGACGAGGCCGCCCTGGGGTGGTCCGTCTTCCGTCTGGCCTGGCCGGTGGTGGTCCAGCAGGTGAGCTTCTCCATAGAGCAACTGGTGGACGCCGTTCTTGTGGGCCGACTGGGGGAGGACGCCCTGGCCGGGGTGCGCCTGGCCAGCCAGCTCTTCTGGCTGGCCATGGCCGGCATGACGGCCGTCGGTGTGGGGACGATAGCGCTGGTGGCCCGCAACTTCGGCGCCGGGCAGCCCGAGCGGGCCGCCGCTGTGCTGCGCAGCGCCCTGCTCCTCGCTCTGGCCTGGGGAGGGGCCATCGGCCTAGGGTTCTGGGCTCTGGGAGGCTGGGCACTGACCATGATGGGGGCGGAGCCGGAAGCCGGTCGGCTGGGCGCCCACTATCTGCGATCGGCGGCGCTGGCCATGCCCTTCTGGTCGCTCCTCTTCGCTGTTTACGCCTCCCTACAGGGAGCGGGCGACACCCGCACCCCGATGGCCGTCGGGGTCGCTGTCAACGCGGTGCACATCGTTCTCTCCACGCTGCTGGTGAACGGCGTGGGGCCGTTCCCTCGCCTGGGAGTGGCGGGAGCCGGGGTGGGCTTCACCGTGGCTGTAATAGCGGGCGCGCTCGCCGCCCTATTGCTACTCTCGTCCGGGAGGCTGGCGCTGCGCTGGAGTCCCTGGATGGCTCTGGCAGTGGACCGGCGCGAGCTGTCGCGCATCCTGCGCATCGGCGTGCCCACAGGGCTGGAGCAGGCCCAGTTCAACATCGCCTTCATGCTCTACACCCGCACCATCGCCAGCCTGGGGACGACAGCGGTGGCCGCTCACGGCATCACCCTGGCCATTCAGAGTCTCACCTACAACGCCGGCTTCGGCCTGAGCGTGGCCGCCTCGGCTCTGGTGGGCCAGGGGCTGGGGGCGCAGCGCCCGGACCTGGCCCAGCGGGCCGCCTACCTGGCGACACGCTACGCCCTGGCACTGATGGGTCTGGTGGCCGTCGTCCTTCTGGTCTTCGGTGGGGAGATCACCGGCCTCTTCGTGGCCGGCGAGGAGGCGGACCGCGTGGTGGAGACCGGGCGGCGTCTGATGATCATCTTCGCCTTCGCTATGCCCGGGATGGGGGTGAGCCTGGCGTTGGGCGGGGCACTGCGGGGCGCCGGGGATACGCGTGCTGTCCTGTTGATCATGGCCTTCTGCACCTGGGTGATAAGGCTGCTGCCCGCCTACCTGCTGGCCATAACGGCCGGCCTGGGCGTGCCCGGGGCGTGGACGGCCGCCGTCCTGGACATCGATATCCGCGCCCTGCTCATCTGGTTGCGCTTCCGGCAGGGCCGCTGGCGCCACATCCGGGTCTGAGCTCACTGGCGCGGGAGGACTGCTACACGCCGGCTGTGACAGGCCGGCGCCGTTTGCGATAACATAACGGCTGGAGGTAGCGGGCCGTGAGCAAGGTCATCATCTACACTCTGGCCAACTGCCCCACCAGCCAGAAGGCGCTGACCGCCCTGAAGGAGCGGGGCCTGGAGGTGGAAGAACGGCGGGTGGACATAGAGCCCCAGTGGTGGGAGGAGGCGCTCAAGTACTCCGTCACCGTGCCCGTGATAATCTGGGAGAACGGTGATGTCGAGATCGGCTGGGAAGGGGAGCACGGCTGAGAGATAACCTGAGGCCGGCCGTAGGCCGGCGACATGGCCTCGGGGTCGGGGCCGTGCTGGCCCCGGCGACGAGCAGGGGATAGCGTGGGCAGGCTGGCGATAAAGCTCCGACTCTACAACACTCTCAGCCGCCGTATCGAGGAGTTCCAGCCTCGAGAGCCGGGGATCGTGCGCCTCTACTCGTGCGGCCCCACCGTCTACCGCTACGCCCATATAGGGAACCTCCGCACCTACCTGATGGTGGACTGGCTCCGCCGTACTCTGGAGGGGCTGGGCTACCGTGTGGTCCACGTCAAGAACATCACCGATGTCGGCCACATGCGGCAGGAACAGCTGGAGCGGGGCGAGGACAAGGTCATCGCCGCTGCCCTGGCCGAGGGGAAGACGCCCCAGGAGATAGCCCAGTTCTACACCGATGCCTTCCTGAGGGACGAGGCCCGCCTCAACATCCTTCCCGCTCACCACTTCCCCCGCGCCAGCGACCACGTCCCGGAGATGATCGAGCTGGTCCGGCTGCTGGTGGACAGGGGCTACGCCTACGAGAGAGAGGGCAACGTCTACTTCGAGGTGGCCCGCTTCCCGGACTACGGCAAGCTCTCGGGCCAGCTCGCCGAGGGTCTGGAGGAGGGAGTCCGCGTGGAGGCCGACCCGCTGAAGCGGGACCCGCGGGACTTCACTCTGTGGAAGGCGGCCGAGCCGGGTCGCCTCCTCCGCTGGTCCAGCCCCTGGGGCGAGGGCTTCCCGGGCTGGCACATAGAGTGCTCGGCCATGGCGATGAAGTACCTGGGCCGGCCCCTGGACATCCACACCGGTGGCGTGGACAACGTCTTCCCCCACCACGAGGACGAGATCGCTCAGAGCGAGGCAGCCTACGGCGCACCTTTCGTCCGCTACTGGGTGCACGGCCAGCACCTGCTGGTGGACGGCGTCAAGATGGCCAAGTCCACCGGCAACGTCTACACCCTGGAAGACCTGGAGAAACGCGGCTTCGAGCCCCTGGCCTTCCGCTACCTCTGCGCCACCGTCCACTACCGCAGGCGCATGAACTTCACCTGGGCGGCGCTGCGGGCGGCCCAGCGGGGCCTGCTGCGGTTACGCCTCCACGCCCAGGACAGCGGAGCGAGGGGACGGCCCTCGCCGTCGCAGCGGCGGGAGGCGGACGAGGCGCGCCGCCGCTTCTGGGCAGCCCTCTGCGCCGACCTCAGCGTGCCCCGCGCCCTGGCCGTGGCCTGGTCGGTGGCCCGTTCCTCCCTGCCCCCCTACCTCAAGCGTCAGCTCCTCCTGGAGTTCGATTCCGTCCTGGGGCTCGACCTGGCCCGGCCCCCGGAGCCACCCATCGTCCCGGACGATGTGCGCTCCCTGGCGGAGGAGAGGGCCCGCCTGCGCCGGGATGGCCGCTACGCTGAGGCGGACGCTCTGCGTTCTCGCCTCCACTCCCTGGGGTACGAGGTGCGGGACGGTCGCCAGGGGAGCAGCGTCCTGCCCCGGCCGGCCTGGCTCGCCCCGGCGGGCACCATCGCCAGCAGCGCCGACGTCCCCTCCCTCCTGCACGAGGCCCCGGCCTGCCCGTTCACCGTCAGCCTCCTGGCCCGGGACGACCGGCCGGAGGTGGAGCGTTGCCTCGACAGCGTCCTGCGCTGGCTGGGCGACCGTGGCGAGGTCATCGTCGTCGATAACGGCTCCACCGATGACACCGGCCCCTGGCTGGACGACCTGGCGGAGCGCGAGCCCCGGCTCCGCCTCTTCCACGCCGACCACTTCCTGGGGACGGCCGCCGCCCGGAACGTGGCCCTGAGGCAGGGTCGGGGGGCCATCTTCGTCCTTCTGGACGTCAGCGTGGAGCTGACCGGAGACGTCTTCTCCCACCTGCAGGGCCTCCTGGCCGACCCCTCCGTGGGCATCGTCGGGCGCTGGGGGCTCCGCACTAGCGACCTGAGGGAGTTCCACGAGACCGACAGCCCGGGCGAGGTGGACGCCGTGGAGGGCTACATCATGGCCCTGCGGCGCGAGGTGCTGCGGGAGGTGGCCCCGCTGGACGAGAAGTTCCGCTTCTACCGCCACCTGGACCTCGACCTGAGCTTCGCCGTGCGGGCGCGGGGCCTCCGCCTCCTGTGCGACCCCTCCCTCCCCGTCCGCCGTCACGCCCACAGCGAGTGGGAGCGCACCGCTCCCGAGGACCGGGAGCGGCTCAGCAAGCGCAACTTCTACCGCTTCCTGCACAAGTGGGGCCACCGTCAGGACCTGTTGGCCCGTCCCGTGTGACCGGCGCCTCGGCCGGGCCCGCGGAAGCGGCCTCCCCTTTGTGGTATACTCTGGTCAGGTTCCGGCCGTTCGCCGAGGTATAAGGAGGGCAGTGCGCATGCGTGACGTGGCCGTCATCGGCGTGGGGATGACCAAGTTCGGCAAGTTCCTGGACAGGGGGCTCAAAGACCTGGCCCGGGAGGCGGTGACGGAGGCGCTGCAATCGGCGGGTCTGGACAGGTCCCGCGTCGAGGTGGCGGTGGTGGGGAATGCCGTCGCTGGCCTCATCACCGGGCAGGAGATGATCCGCGGTCAGGTGGTCCTGCGTGACCTGGGCATCGGCGGCATCCCGGTGGTCAACGCCGAGAACGCCTGCGCCAGCTCCTCCACCGCCTTCCATCTGGCCTGGATGTATGTCGCCTCCGGTCTCTACGACGTGGCGCTGGCCCTGGGGATGGAGAAGCTCTACCACGAGGACAAGCGACTCTCCTTCCGCGCCATCGGCACGGCGGTAGACATGGAGAAATTCCAGAAGAAGGGGGCTGACGACAGCGCCGCCATGGTGCCCGGCGAGGGCGCGGGCGAGAAGCGGACCATGTTCATGGACTTCTACGCCAACTTCGCCCGTCAGTATATGGAGAAGTACGGCGCTACCAAGGAGGACTTCGCCCGCGTCGCCGTCAAGAACCACTGGCACGGCTCCCTCAACCCCAAGGCCCAGTACCGGGAGGTCTACACTCTGGAGGACGTCCTCAACGCCCCCGTGGTGGCGGAGCCTCTCACCCGGCCCATGTGCTCGCCCATCGGCGATGGGGCGGCCGCCGCCATACTGGTGCCGGCCAGCCGCGCCCGCGAGTTCACCTCTCGACCCGTCTTCGTGCGCGCCTCCGTCCTCGTCTCCGGGGCCGACCACGCCCCGGGCGAGCCGACGGCCCCGGAGCGGGCAGCCCGCCGGGCCTATGAGATGGCCGGTCTGGGCCCGGAAGACCTGGACGTCATCGAACTGCACGACGCCGCCGCCCCGGCGGAGCTCATCATCTACGAGGAGCTGGGCCTCTGCCCCCGCGGCGAGGCCCCCGGCCTGCTCCGCAGCGGCTACACCAAGCTGGGCGGCCGGCTGCCCGTGAACCCCAGCGGCGGCCTCATCTCCAAGGGGCACCCCGTAGGCGCCACCGGCATCGCCCAGATCTGCGAGATCTTCTGGCAGCTACGGGGTGAGGCCGGCGAGCGCCAGGTGGAGGGCGCCCGCGTCGGCCTGACGGAGAACGCCGGCGGCATGATCAAGGGCGATGTCGCAGCCAGCAGCATCCACATCCTGAGCCTGTGAGGCCGGGAGCGGGACAGGCCGCCCCGGGAAGGGCCTCCCGGGGCGGCCTGGTTGTAAAATCTCTCTGAAGGCCAGGACGGGAGAGCTCCATGGACTACGAGACACTGATCCTGGAGAGGCAGGGCACCATCGCCCTTCTGCGTCTGAACCGGCCGGAGCGCCATAACGCCATCAACCGGCGGATGGCGCTGGAGCTGACGAAGGCGCTGGACGCCCTGGAGGGGGACGACTCCGTAGTGGTGGTGGTGCTCACCGGTAACGGCGACCGCGCCTTCAGCGCCGGGGCCGACATGGCGGAGATACTGGCCGATCCCACCGCTCAGGGGGTGGCGGGGCAAGTGGCGGCGCATCTGCTGCGCTTCCCCAAGCCGGTCATCGCCGCCATCAACGGCTACGCCTTCGGCGGCGGGGCCATCCTGGCCATCAACTGCGACATCCGCGTCGCCAGCACGGAGGCCAGCTTCCGCTTCCCGGGGGCCAGCTACGGGCTAGTGGTGGGGGCGTCGCAGCTACCGCGTATCGTGGGGCTGGCGGCGGCCAAGGAGCTCATCTTCACCGCCCGTGTGGTAGGAGCGGAGGAGGCGCTGCGCATCGGCCTGGTGAACCGGCTGGTGCCGCCGGAGGAGCTGGAGGCGGAGACGCTGGCCATGGCCAGGCAGATAGCCGCCCAGTCCCTGCCGGCCCTCATCGCCTCCAAGGAGGTCATGGAGCTGGCCCTGCAGAACCAGGCGGCGGTGGCGAGGGAGGGGGAGATAAATCGCGCCCTGCGGCGCTCGCAGGAGCACCAGGAGCGCTTCGGGCAGGCGGCGCGCAGGATCACCGGACAGTCCTCATAAGCGGCCTCCACAATTTTCCCTTGCCAGTTTACTGACCACTTGCCAAGGCGTTCCTCTGGCCCTTATACTGGGAGCAAATCCTATAGCTCAACACCTGAGCTAAAGGAGGTATCTATGTTAGTCACCAAAGATATCTATGAACTCGGCGAGACCCCGCCTCTGGGCTATATCCCCAAGTACATGTATGCCCAGTTGATACGGCGGGAGCGCTTCGGGGAGCCGAAGCAGGCGTTCCAGGTGGAGCGAGTGCCCGTGCCGGCCGACCTGAAGCCCAACGAAGTCCTGGTCTACGTCATGGCGGCCGGCATCAACTACAACAACGTCTGGGCGGCCCTGGGCATCCCCGTGGACGTCATCGGCATCCAGCAGCGGGATGGTGACCCGTCCGACTTCCACATCGGCGGCTCCGATGCCTCCGGCGTGGTCTGGGCCGTGGGGGATCAGGTGAAGAACGTCAAGGTGGGGGACCACGTGGTGATCCACTGCGGCGTCTGGGACCCGGAGGATCCCTACATCAAGGCCGGCGGCGATCCTATCCTGGCCCCTTCCGCTCGCATCTGGGGTTACGAGACCAACTGGGGCAGCTTCGCCCAGTTCTGCAAGGTGCAGGACCACCAGTGCATGCCCAAGGCGCCCCACCTGACCTGGGAGGAGGCAGCCGCTCCCACCCTGGTGGGCGCTACCGCCTACCGCATGCTGATGGGCTGGCCGCCCCACACCGTCCAGCCCGGGGACGTAGTGCTGGTCTGGGGTGCCGCCGGGGGGCTGGGCTCCCTGGGCATCCAGATCACCAAGGCCTTCGGCGGCATACCAGTCGCGGTAACCTCCAGCGATGACCGCGTGGAGTACTGCCTGAAGCTGGGCGCCAAGGGATGCATCAACCGCAAGCACTTCAACCACTGGGGCATGCTCCCCCACTGGACCGACCGCGAGGCCTACAACCGCTGGCTGGAGGGGGCCAAGGCCTTCGGGAAGGCCATCTGGGACGTCCTGGGCGACCGGCGCAATCCCCGCATCGTCTACGAGCACCCGGGCGAGGACACCATCCCCACTTCCATCTTCGTCTGCGACACCGGCGGCATGGTGGTCATCTGCGCCGGCACCACCGGCTACAACGCCGTCGTCGACCTGCGGTACCTCTGGATGCGCCAGAAGCGGCTCCAGGGCTCTCACTTCGCCAACGACGAGCAGTCCTACGCCTTCAACCAGCTAGTCATCGAGGGGAAGATAGACCCCTGCATGGCCACACCGGTCTTCAAGTTCGAGGAGATCGGCCTGGCCCACCAGCTCATGTACGAGAACCGGCAGCCGCCCGGCAACATGGTGGCCCTGGTGGGGGCTCCCCAAACGGGGCTGAAGAAGCTACCCTAAGGGCGTAGGTCGGCGGCAGCGGCCGCCACGACAGGAGGTGAGAGAGGCCGTGCGCTGCCCCAGATGCGATGTCGAGCTCCGCGTGGGGCGGAGGAGTGGCGTCGTCCTCGACTGGTGCCCCAGTTGCCGCGGCGTGTGGCTGGACAGGGGCGAGATGGAGAAGATCATCGAGCGGGAGACGGCCTACTACGAGGGCGACTGGGACGACGACGACCGCTACGAGGACGACCGTGAGCGCTACCGCTACGAGCGGGAGCGCGGCGAGGGTGCCTACTACCGCCCGGAGGGGCGAGGCTACCGGTACGGGCCGCCCAAGAAGAAGAAAAAGGGCTTCCTGCGGGAACTCTTGGACTTCGAGTTCCTAGGCGGCGACTGAGGCAGGAAGGATACCGTTCCCTGACGAGACGGGGGCCGCTGACCCGCGGCCCCCGCTCCCTTCTTCTCTACGCCTTTCCGTGCTAGGCGACGCGGCGCATCACTTTCAGGATGTTGTAGCCCGTCACCTCGGCCGACTTGGCCGCCAGCTCGTCCAGGTACTCCTGGGCCAGCTTCCCCGCCTGGACGGCCTTGGCCAGGAGCATCAACTTCGCCTTGATGGTCGCGTCGTCGTCGAATTCACCCGTCTCGGGGTTGATGATAGAGCCGCCGCCCGCCTTGTAGTAGGCCTCGATGGCCCGCCGCGCCAGGTCTATCTCCTCGTCGGCCGGCGTGTAGCACTCGTTGACGATCTCCGCCTGAGAGGGGTGGATCACCCAGGAGCCGTCCATGCCCAGGTTGGCTGCCTCCAGGTTCTTGCGTCGCAGCCCCTCCTGTATCTCCCGCGCCTCCTCGGGCGGCGTGTCACGGCGGACGATCTTGAAGTAGACGCAGTCTATGGCGTGCAGGCCCGCCGCCTTGGCGGCCACTACCACCGCCTGTTTGGGGTACATGAAATAGCGGTTCTGCTCCTCAATGTACTCGCGGGCGCCGATGGTGGCGGCGAAATCGGCGATGCCGAAGATGAGGCCCGCCATGCGAGGGGAGGCGGAGGCGATCTCATACGCCCGTACCAGCGCCTGGGGTGTCTCGATGAGGGCCTCTATCTGCACGGTGGTGGTCCAGCCTCCCTCCTGCTCCAGGCTGTCCAGCAGTTTGGATACGTAGACGATGTCCTCCGGCCCGTAGACCTTGGGCAGGATAATGCCGTGGAAGCGGTCAGGGGCGCCCAGCATCACCGCCTGGAGGTCCCCCAGGAAGTACTGGGAGCGGATGTTGTTGGGGCGGACCGTCACCACCTTGTTACCGAAATCAATGGTGTTCAGGGCCTCTACGCAGACCTTGCGGCTGGCCTCCCCCTTGAACTCGTAGGGGCAGGCGTCCTCGAAGTCGGCCATGACATGGTCCACCGGAGCGGCGGCGGCGTTGCGGTGAAAGCGCAAGTCGTGGGCAGGATAGGTCAGCTCGGTGCGCGGTATGACGACGCGGTTCTGCTTCTCGAGGTAGAACATGGTGGCCTCCGTATCGACATGTTGTATGGGCCAGTGCCTCAAGTGTAGGCACGGACAGCGACCAGGGTCAAGGCGAGGGAGGGAGCCCGGGCCCCCTCCCTGCCGCTGGCCGCTCTCACGTCAGCTCAGGAGCGTCTGGGCTCCGCTGGGGAGCTGGCCCAGCGCTGGGCGATGTGGGCCAGTTGCTCCCGCAGCACCTTCTTGTCGAACTTGCCGACGCTGGTCTTGGGGATGGCCTCCAGGAAGACGTATTCGTCCGGGAGCCACCAGCGGGCTACCCGCTCCGCCAGGAACTGGCGCAGCTCCTCGGCCGTGATGCTGTCCTTGGCATCGGGCCGGGGGACGACGGCGGCCACCGGCCGCTCCTGCCAGTGGGGGTGGGGCAGCCCCACCACCGCCGCCTCCAGCACCTTGGGGTGGGCCATGAGGGTGGACTCCAGCTCCACCGAGGAGATCCACTCCCCGCCCGACTTCACCAGGTCCTTGGTGCGGTCCACTATCTGGATGTAGCCATCGGGGTCGATGGTGGCCACGTCGCCGGTGCGCAGCCAACCGTCCATGAACTTCTCCTGAGAGGTAGGATCGTTGTAGTAGGTGCCGGTGATGTAGGGGCCACGTACCTGTAGCTCGCCGATGGACTTGCCGTCCCAGGGCAGCTCTTTGCCGCTCTCCAGGTCCACGATGCGGCATTCCACGATGGGCACTATCGTACCCTGTTTGGCCCTCACCGCCAGCTTCTGGTCCTCCGGCAGGTCCTGGAGCCAGGAGCGGAGACGGGAGAGGGAGCCCAGGGGCGAGGTCTCCGTCATTCCCCAGGCGTGGACGAGCTGGATGCCGTGGCGGGCCAGACCGGCGATGAGGGCCGGCGGCGCCGCCGAGCCGCCGCAGATGACGGTCCGCAGGGTGGGCAGCCGGCGGCCGCTGCGCTCCAGCAGGTCCAGCACCGGGATCCAGATGGTGGGGACGCCGGCGGAGACGGTGACCCCCTCTCGCTCGATCAGGTTGACGATGCGCTCAGCGTCCAGGTAGCGGTTGGCGAAGACCTGGCTGGCCCCTACCATGGCGGCGGCGTAGGGTAGGCCCCAGGCGTTGGCGTGGAACATGGGGACGGCGTACATGACCACGTCCCCTTCGGAAAGGCCCACGCTGTCCGGCAGGGCCGTCACCAGACAATAGAGGAGGGTGGAGCGGTGAGTGTAGACTACCCCCTTGGGCCGGCCAGTGGTGCCGGAGGTGTAGCACATGGCGGCGGCCTGGCGCTCGTCTATCTCTGGCCAGGCGAAGGACTCGTCGCCGCTGGCCAGGAACTCCTCGTAGTCCACCACCTCCGGGAAGGCCTGCTGTAGCTCCTGGGAGGGCTCCGGCCCCTCGTTCATCAGGACCAGGAGCCGGACGGTGGGTATCTTCCCCGCCAGTGGCTCCAGTTGGGGCAGAAGGGAGCGGTCGCAGAAGATGGCCCCGTCCCGGGCGTGGTTGACGATGTACTCCAGGTCTCCCGGGAAGAGACGGATGTTGAGGGTGTGCAGCACCGCCCCCATGCAGGGGATGGCGAAGTAGCACTCCAGATGGCGCCGCGTGTTCCAGGCGAAGGTGGCCACCACATCGCCCGGGCGTACCCCGGCCCGCCACAGGGCACCGGCCAGCCTCCGCACCCGCGGCACCAGCTCTCCGTAGGTGGCTCGTTCGGGCGGCCCCTCCTCCAACCGCTGCGACACCACCGTCTTCCCGGGGAAGAGACGCTCCATCCGCCATAAGATGTGGTTGATGGTGAGAGGGTGGTCCATCACGGTGGCATACATGGCTTCCCCCCTTCTTCCTGCCCGGCCGGGACGTCTGCAGGTATTTAAGTAAGGGTCCGACTCCCTGGTCAAGGGTGGGCGTAAGTGGCGAATCAGAGGCAGCAGACCGGGCGGGGGCTCCCTTGACACCCTATGTCGCCGGGACTACACTCGCCAGCAGCCGGACGCCAGTCCCCGCGGGGACTTCTGGGCGAGGCCGGGACATTCTGGCCGGCGCCGCTGCCTGAAGTATGGTGGGAGAAGGGACCGCCCGAAGCCAGATCCGCCCCGCCGGCGACGCCATCACCCCCGCCGTCGCCCTAGACCGCCCTCCCGTCCATCGCGGGGGCGCCTGGCCGGCGGCGCTGAACGCCGAGGAGGGGCCATGACGACAATCGAGACCCGGCGCCAGGTGGTGGGCACCTCCGTCCTCCCCGACGAGGCGCGGCCCCTCCTGCTGGGCGAGGGGCAGTTCGCCGCCGACGTCCAGCTACCCCACACCCTGCACCTGGCCTTCCTGCGCTCGCCCCACCCTCACGCCCGCATCCGCTCCATAGACGTCAGCGGCGCCCTGGCCGTCCCCGGCGTGGTGGCTGTCCTCACCGGACAGGACCTCCTGGGGCAGGTGGAGCCGTTCCGCAGCGTGGAGAACCGCTACGCGGCCACGCCCGCCACCGTCCAGCACTGGCTGGCCGTGGACAAGGTGCGCTACGTGGGCGAGCCGGTCTGCGCCGTCATCGCCAGGGACCGCGCCACCGCCGAGGACGCCTGCGAGCTCATAGACGTGGACTACGAACTCCTCCCCGCCGTCACCGATGTCCACGCCGCCCTGGAGCCGGAGGCCCCCCTCGTCCACCAGGAGGCGGGCAGGAACGTCTTCATCGACCGCGAGTACGAGGCCGGCGACGTGGAGGGCGCCTTCCGCTCCGCCCACCTGGTGGTGCGACGCCGCTTCCGCCTCCACCGCAAGACGGCCCTCTGCCTAGAGACGCGCGGCTGTACCGCCGCCTACAGGGAGGGCGGCTGGCCCCTCACCGTCTGGCTCAACAACCAGCACCCGCACATCGTCCGCTATCTGCTGGCCAAGCACCTGGGCCTCCAGGAGCACGAGGTGCGCGTCATCATCACCGATACTGGGGGCGGCTTCGGCCAGAAGTCCACCGCCTATCCGGAGGAGTTCGTGGTGGCCTACGCCGCCCTGCGGCTGCGCCGGCCCGTCAAGTGGGTGGAAGACCGGCTGGAGCACATGCTGGCCTCCACCCACGCCCGCGACCAGCACATCGACGTGGAGGCCGCCTTCGACAAGGAGGGCCGCATCCTGGGCCTCCGCGCCCAGGTCATCTCCGATTGCGGCGCCTACTCCATCACCCCCTGGACGGCCGGCATCGAGCCGCTACAGACGGCAGGTCTGATGCCCGGCCCCTACCGTGTGCCGGCCCAGCGCTACCGCGCCATGGCCGTGGCCACCAACAAGACGCCGGGCGGCCCCTATCGGGCGGTGGGCCGCCCCTCCGCTGTGGCCGCCCTGGAGCTGGTCCTGGACGAGGCGGCCCGCCAGCTCGGCATGGACCCTGTCGATATCAGGCTGATCAACCTCATCCGCGAGGAGGAGACCCCCTACCGCAACATCAACCGACTCGTCCATGAGCACATCGCCTACCGGCGTTGCCTGGAGACCCTACTGGAGAAGGCCGACTACGAGGCGCTGCGGGAGACCCGTCGGGAGGCCAGAGAGCGGGGCAAGCTGCGGGGCATCGGCGTCATCTGCTACGCCGAGCTGACCGGCCTGGGCACCCGCATCCCCCTCTCCCCCGGCATCCCCATGCGCATGGGGAGGGATGCCGTGACCCTCCGCCTGGAGCCCACGGGCGTCCTCACCGTGGCCGCCTCCATGCCCTCCCAGGGCCAGCGCATCGCCACTGCCATGCGTCAGGTGGCCGCCGACGCCCTGGGCATCCCCGTGGACCGCATCCGGGTAGTCCTGAACGACACCGCTGTGGTGCCCTTCGGCTTCGGCGTGGGCGCCTCCCGTACCGCGGTGGTGGGGAGCGGGGCGGTGATACGGGCCGCCCGTGAGCTGAAGGAGCGCATCCTGGCCTGCGCCGCCCACCTCATGGAGGTGGCGCCCGAGGAGCTGGAGATCGTCGATGGCGTGGTGCGACACCGCCAGGGCGGCCGCGAGCTCCCCTTGGAGCAGGTGGCCTACATCTCCTACTTCGAAGGGCACCGCCTCCCCAGCGAGGTCAACCAGGGGCTGGAGGTCACCGCCTATTACGACCCCATCTTCGGCAGCTTCAGCGGCGCCGCCCACCTGGCGGTGGTGGATATAGACACCCACACCGGCCGGCCGGAGGTGGTCCGCTACGTGGCCGTAGAGGACTGCGGACGGGTCATCAACCCGGCGGTGGTGAAGGGGCAGGTCACGGGAGGCGTCGCCCAGGGGCTGGGCGAGGCCCTCATGGAGGAGCTGGTCTACGGTGAGGACGGCCAGCTCTACACCGGCACCCTCATGGACTACCTGGTGCCCACCGCTCCCGATGTCCCTAACATAGAGGTCTACCATGTGGAGCAGCCCTCCAGTGCCGAGGGAGGCTTCAAAGGCGTAGGCGAGGGCGCCCACTCGGGGGCGCTGGCCGCTATCTGCTGCGCTGTGGTGGACGCCCTCAAGCAGGCCGGGGCCGACCTGACCGAGTTCCCCGCCACGCCGGACCGCATCTGGGAGGCCCTGACGAGAGGCGGCGACGAGGGCCAGCCATGAGCGACGACAGCCTGCTGGTGGCCAGGGAAGAGCAGTGGGGCGTCCTGACTCTCAACCGGCCCCACGTGGGCAACGCGGCTGACCAGGCCCTCTGGCGGCGCATCGCCCAGGAGGCAGCCCGTCTGGCCGCCGACCCCCAGGTGCGCGTCATCATCGTCACCGGCACAGGAGAGCGCGCCTTTATGGCTGGCGCCGACCTCAACGAGTTCCCCACGCTCCTCCAGAGCCCCCAGCGGGCCCGGGATTACGTGGAGACAGTGGCCGCTGCCCTGGACACCCTGGAGGAGCTGGAGGTGCCGGTCATCGCCCAGATCAATGGGTCGGCCATCGGCGGGGGGCTGGAGCTGGCCATCGCCTGCGATTACCGCGTGGCCGTGGAGGGCGCCCGCTTCGGCATCCCGGCGGCGGACGTCGGCCTGGCCATCAACTACTGCGACGTGGAGCGACTGGTGGAGCTGGTGGGGAGCGCCCGCGCCCGGGAGGTCCTCCTGCTGGGACGCGTCTATACGGCCCAGGAGGCGCTGGCCATCGGCCTAGTGAACGAGGTGGTGCCCCGGGAGCAGCTAGCGCCCCGGGTGCGAGAGCTGGCCCGGGAGCTGGCGGCCAAGGCCCCGGCCAGCCTGCGCAGCGCCAAGAAGGTGCTGCGGGCCGTCACCCACCGCCACCACCTGCCCAGGGAGGAGGCCCTGCGCTCCGTCCAGGAGGCCTGGGACAGCCAGGAGCTGAAGGAGCGCGTCCAGCGGCTGCTGGGCCGCCTCGCCGGCGGCGCCCGCTCCGACCAGGAGGGGCGGGGACGATGAAGCCACCTCCCTTCGACTACGAGGCCCCGGAGACCCTGGAGGAGGCGCTCCGGCTCCTTCAGCAGGCCGGCGGTGAGGCGAAGGTGCTGGCCGGCGGTCAGAGCCTCGTCCCCCTCCTGAACATGCGCCTGGTCAGGCCCTCCCTCATCGTCGACATCAACCGTATCACCGGCCTGGACTACCTGCGGGAGGAGGACGGTGAGCTGGCGGTGGGGGCGTTGGCCCGCCACCGGGACGTCCTGGCCAGTCCCCTGGTACGGAAGGGCTGGCCCCTCCTGGCCGAGGCCACCGCCCAGGTGGGGCACCCGGCCATCCGCAACCGCGGCACCGTCTGCGGCAGCATCGCCCACGCCGACCCGGCCGCCGAGCAGCCGGCCGTCCTCTGCGCCCTGGACGGCCGCGTCGTGGTGGCCGGCCCGGCCGGCCGCCGCGAGGTGCCCGCCCGGGACTTCTTTCTTACTTATCTGACCACCGCCCTGGAGCCAGAGGAGATAGTGGTGGAGGCCCGCTTCCCCAGGCTGCCGCCCGGCAGCGGTGCCGCCTTCGTGGAGTTCGCTCGCCGCCACGGTGACTTCGCTATCGTCGGCGTGGCCGCCGCCGTCACCCTGGAGGACGGCCAGTGCCGGGAGGCCCGCATCGCCCTGGTGGGCGTGGGCGGGACTCCCCTGCGAGCACGGGAGGCAGAGGAGATGCTCAGAGGCCGGCCCCTGAGAGGCCCTGAGGGCCGCTCCATCCTGCAGAGGGCAGCGCAGCAGGTGGCCGCCAGCGTGGAGCCGCCGGACGATGTCCACGCCTCGGCCCGCTACCGCCGCCACCTGGCCGGGGTGCTGACGGAGCGGGCGCTGGAGGAGGCGCTACGGCGCGCCGGGGGGGAATGAGAGTGCCGAGAGAGCAGCGCATCAGCCTCAAGGTGAACGGCACCTGGTACGAGGCCGTGGTGCCCGCCCGGCGCACCCTGGCCGACTTCCTCCGGGAAGACATGGGACTGCGGGGCACCCACCTGGGCTGCGAGCACGGAATCTGCGGCGCCTGTACGGTGCTGGTCAACGGTCGCTCCGCCCGCTCCTGCCTCATGCTGGCCGTCCAGGCCGACGGCGCCGAGGTGGTGACGGTGGAGGGACTGGCCCTGCCCGATGGCTCTCTCCACCCCCTGCAGGAGTCCCTCTGGCGGCACTTCGCCCTCCAGTGCGGCTTCTGCACCCCGGGCTTCCTCATCACCGCCTACGAGCTGCTGCGGGAGAACCCGAACCCCACGGAGCGAGAGGTCAGGGAGGCCCTCTCCGGCAACATCTGCCGTTGCACCGGCTACCAAGCGATAGTGGAGGCCATCCTGGCCCTGGCCGGCCAGGAGCTTCCCGGCCCGCCGGCGCTGTCGGGGGAGGACGGCCCCCGCCTGTCCCCACCCTGACACCGCCCCGGGCCCTGCGCCAGTCCCCGCCAGCGATGACCTTCTGGCAGCCACTGTCAGTCGCTGAGGGCTTCCAGCACCCTGGCCAGCATGGCGGGGCTATTCGGCCCAGGTGACCAGGAGCCACACGTCGCTCATGGCGGTGGTCTCGAAGAGAGCCGCAGCGGCCCGTAGGGGGTGGCGGACAGGCCGGCTGTGAGGGAGCCTTTCAGCAGGCCACCCAGCGCAGCGTCCCTGGTGAGGCTCGCTATCCCGGTGCTGTCGCTCCTCTCAGCCGCCTGAAAGACCTCGATGCTGTCCAGCTCGCTGCGGGCCAGCAGCTCCACTCGTTCCACCCTGTCGAGCCATCCCTGGCTCCAGAAGGGATAGTGCTCGGGCAGGAGGGTGAGGGCCACCTCGGCCCGTCGCTCGTCGTCGGGAGCCTGGGCCTGGAACCGGGCCCACTCCGCAGGGAACTCGTGTCGCACCGAGAAGAGACGGACCGACGCGGCTGCCCGCGCCTCCCTGATGAGGTCTTTCATGTTCTCCAGGGCCGCCCGGCGCAACGGCTCCCCACCCTCGCGGGCGGTGTAGCGGATGTGCAGGATGACATCGCTGATGGTGTTGTAATCAAAGAGGCAGGGGTCGCCGCGGGCTGGGGTCGGCCGGCAGCTCCAGTTGCCATTCACTGATGACGCCGGAGTTCTCGAAGGGGAGATAGCGTTCGTCACGCAGGTCGGGCTCAAAGGGGCCAGCGTTGCTCTTGGCGGAGCTGGCGACGACGGACTGCAGGACGCCGTAGTACTCGTCGAACCGGTCGTCCTCGTCCCCTTGCCAGCCATAGACGCCGCCCCGGAAATCCCGCGTCCTACGCACCCGGCTCCTGAGCAGGGTCAGCTTGCAGTTGATCCCCACATAGGGACCGGTGACCCAGGGTACGCTCACAGCCACCGATTTTATGCGCCGGAAGTAGTGCCCCGGGCCGTCCATATCGAACAGCTCCTCGGGCAGGCGCACCGTGCAGCGGCCCGTGGTGCGGAGCTGCACCAGCGCCAGAGGGTCCACCTTCAGCACAGCAGCTCCGACTCCTGCACCTCGTACGAGCTCAGCAGCCTGCCGCCCTGAGGATCGCCGACGACCGCGGGTGAGCCGCCGCTGGCCATCGGCGAGGCCAGCCGGGTGGTAGCTCGTCCACCTTCCCAGCCAGGGGGCATAGTAACGCGCCCCGTAATACGTAATAATAGAGGCCGGTCTCCTCGTCCCGCTCCTTACCCGCGTAGCGGCGTCGCTTGGTCGTCTCTGTCTGGCGACGCAGCGCCTGGTGGGAGGTGCCCCCGTAGGGGTAGTACTCCTCATTCATAGGAGATGACCTGCCCCGTGGCGTCCAGCTCCAGGGTGGCGGAGCCCAGATGGTGGCCTAGCTGGTAACGGACGAGCTGCGCCGGCGACGGATCGCTGCCCTGGGTGCGGGTCTCTATCAGGGCCACACACCGCTTATCGTCCATGATGTGGAGGGCCTGGCGCTCCAGCATCACGGTGGCGCCGTGGCCCCGTATTCGCGGTAGACCTCGAGGACGCCCAGGTAGAGATGCTCCCTCAGGCGCGTGGGCGTCTGGCCAGGGCAGGCCTGACGCTCCGTTACCTTACCCAGGCGCTGGCCGGCCGCGTCATAGACGTAGTAGGTGGTCTCCGGCGTGCCGCCGTCGCTCACCGCCTGGCGCGCGGTGGCCCATAGCTGGTCGTCGAAGTCCCAGCGCATGAGGGAGAGGTGGGGCATGCTCGTCATGTTCCCGTGGGCGTCGTGGCCGTAGGGCTTGGCGATCGGACCGAGCACCGTGCAACTCAGGCAGTTGCTGGCCCCGGCCGGCTGGAGAAGGCTGGGCTCCCCGTAGGCGTACTCCCGCGTCCAGTCGCCGTCCTGCGCCCGGTGAACCAGGCGCAGCAAGTTGCCCAGCGCGTCGTACTCGTAGCGCTCGGTGTAGCGGCGCATGGCCTGCCCATCGTGGGCGTGGGGCAGCCGCACCCTAGGGCCGTCGTCCCACGACGTGGGGAGCAGGGCAGCCGACTGGCCGATATGCTCGCGGCCGGTGGCCTCGATGAGACGGTAGACGGCATCGTAGGTGTGCTCGGCGTGGGGCTGGACGACAGCGTTGTCGAAATAGACCGTCTGCTGGGCGTCGTCCCGGATGTGGGTGATGTTGCCCGCCGGGTCATAGGTATAGGTATAGGTCAGGGCCTGCAGCGCTGCGCCGTTGCGGGTGGTGCGAAGGCGCCTCAGACGGAAGGTGAGAGGGTCGTAGTCGTAGGTCGTGACCGCTCCGTTGTCGTAGACTGTGCGCTCACGCTGGCCTTTGGCGTCATAGTCCAGGTCGGCAACGAAGCCGGTGGGCGTCGCTGCGTCCCGCAGGTGAGCGTCAGTCCGCTCCAGCAGGCTGGCCTCGTTGTAGTGGTAGCGGACGACGCTGCCATCGGCGGAGCGGAGGGAGACAGGCCGGTCCAGGGCATCGTAGGTGGTGCGCTCCTCGTAGACCTCGCCCTTCAGTGGCACGTCGTCAGACCAGTCCAGTGTCGTCCTGTACTCTCGGGCAAACCGGCGGGCGCTGGCCAGCAGGTTCACCTTGAGGTCGAAGGCCAGGTTGGTAGCCTCGCCGGCTTGGTCGTACTGCCGGAAGACGCGGGTGCGGTGGTTGCCGGCCTCGCCCCGGCCCTCGCCGTAGACGGTCCGCTCCTCCAGCCGCTCCACCCCCTCCTCTCTCACGTACAGGGCGGTAGGCCGGCGCAGGGCGTCGTAAGTGAGGCGACGTCGAGTCCCCGGCTGTCCCAGGAGCGAGTGAGTTTGCCCGTGACGTCGTGCAGGAGCCAGCGCCGGCCGGCGTCCATGCTGGCCTGATAGAGCCGAGTCTCCAGCATGTCGTACTCGTACCGCATGACCAGGCGCCCAGGGCATCGGCCACCCGGCGCTGCAGCACCCGCACGCCGAGGCTCTCCTCGGTGACCGTGTAGGGTGGGCCTGCCTGTCGCCGCCCTCCGCGAGGGAGGCGAACTCCTCCGTGTCCCACTGCTCCACCAGCCCGAAGCCACGGAACTCCCTCTCCAGGCCATCGAAGTAGCCGTGGTGGTAAGCGTAGCGAGTGACGAAGCGGTTGCGGCTGACGTGGTCATAGGTCTCCACCCGCTCCACGACGTGGACGGGAAAGGGGAGGCGCGTGACCCAGGGCCTGCCCGCCAGCCTGCCCGCCTGGTAGAACCTGGTGGAGGGAGCGTAGAAGATGCGGGTCTCGGTCCCCAGATCGTTGTCGATGCGGGCGAGCAGGTGCGGCTTCTGGCCACCGGCGATGTCCACGTCCTGGGAGTCCTCGGCCCTGTACTCGTAGACGATGGCGTTGCCCTTGCCGTCGTAGCTCTCGCAGATGAGGCAGGCGAAGACGCGCCGGGGCTCCTCCGGATCGGCGATGCGACTCTGCAGGCTACGGCCGTAGCAGGTAGTAATGCCATCGCCGGAGATGGAGCGCCGGAAGCAGTCGGCCGGGCGGGCGGTGTTCGTCCATCGTTCGATCCGAGCGAAGAGGCCTTCGATACGCGGCCAGTAGCGCTGGATGCGATACTCGGCGCCGCCCACGGAGCGCCGCTCCTACCAGCGGCCTCCGTCCTCCCTCAGGACGGGGACCAGGTCTTCCGCCCCGGAGAGGACGAAGACATCGGACTCCTCATCGTCCCGGTAGCGGGGCAGGCCCTGGCCGGTCTTGCGACTGGTCCTGGGGGGCGTCAACGACCAGCCCAGGCCGAAGCGGCCGTTGCCAGAGCCAGAATCGTAGGAGATGGCGAGAGCGGGGCCGAAGCCGGAGCGACCAGGGCCGGTGGGACTTTTGGGCATCGCTCGCAATGGAGCCTCTCTGCGCCCGCTCCTGAGCCAGCCAGTGGTAACATAGTGCAGTGAGGGGCTCTCGCATTCGACTGGCCTGTGGCCATAGGCAGGTGGCAAGCAGACGGCCCCTGCTGTCGGGGGGTTGCCGAGGCCCTAAGCGTGCGGAGGGGTGCCGGAGCGGCTGAACGGGGCGGTCTTGAAAATCGCTAGGGCCCCGCGCTGGGCCCTCGTGGGTTCGAATCCCACCCCCTCCGCCACCACCCCGGACCCGAGCTGGCCCCGAGTCGAGGGCCCCACCCACAACCTCACCCGCCCGGCGTAACCGCTGTCGAGCCTGAACGCACGCTCTGCCCCTTGCGCAGGCTGCGGCCCCCTTTGTTCCACCCACCAGACCCCTGACCGCCCCCGTTGTCGCTCACCTGCGGCGCTCCTCGCCGGCCATCTCCAGGGGATGGCATCAGGGCACTAGCGTCGTCCCAGCGAGAGCAGCAGGCGGCAGAGGGGTATGGCCAGGGCCACTGCCAGGGAGACCAGGCCCACCGGCGTCAGGGGCGGGCCATCCCTCTCCCCCGCCCGGGCGACGGGTCCGCCGCCCGTCTCCGGCAGTCTAGTTATGGCGATACCCGCTGTCTCAGAGACCCTCACGCTGACGGTGGCCGAGGCGCAGTGCCGCTCTCCTCCGTAGGCCCCGCAGGCGACGAAAGCGCTGACGAAGGTGCCGGCGGCAGCGTAGCTCCCGGCAGCCTGAACCAGACAGGACTCGCCGGGGCGCAGCGTCCCGCTCCCGCAGGCGGCGCCCCTCAGCCCCAGCCCTTCGCTCTCAACGGCGACGTCCGACAGCTCCACGTTACCGGTGTTGACCACCCTCACCAGGTAGGTCACCCGAAGAGGGGCATCTCCCGCCTGGGGGCTGGCCGACACCTCCAGCCCGATGGCCGGCCGGGGGGCCGGCGCCTCCACGAAGGTACAGGTGACGCTCTCGCCAGGGGCCAGCTCCACCCTGACCGATACGTCTCCGCTCTCGCCGCTGGTGCAAGTGACGCTGAGGGCCCGCCCCGGCTTGGGATGTTCCGTCACCGTATAGGTCCCGGGCAGAAGGAGAAAGACCACCCTCCCGTTCCGCCGCACATCCTGGGGCGGCGCTGGCCCCACCAGCACCCCCTCCACCGGGCTCTCTAGCCGCTCCCCGTCCTCCCCCTCCACCAGCTTGACGATGGTCAGGACGGCCAGAGGCAAGTTACCGAACTGGACCTCCGCCATTTCGCCGGCGGAGACGGGCAGCTCCTGGCAGAGCGCCGTGGTGTTCAGCCATCCGTCCTGCAGCGCCTCCCGCACCCAGTACCTCCCGGGGCGAAGGTCGCTGAAGGTGACTGTCCCCTGCTCGTTCGTGATGGCGGCCCGGACGGAGTCGCCGGAGCAGCCTTCCCCAGTAAAGAGCTGCACCTGCCAGCCGGAGAGGCCGGCCTCATCCCCGTCACGCCGGCCGTCGCCGTTCAGATCAGCGAAGAGATAGGCCACGATCTCGCCCGTCGGCGGCAAGACCTGCAGGGGGCCAGCCTGGGGCGAGGCAAGAGGGGGCGCCCCCGCCGCCCTCGCCGGCGATGGCGCGGCGAGGGCCAGCCCCAGCAGGACGACCAGCGCAGCGATGGGCATCGCTATGGGAGGGGAGCAAGCAGCCAGAGGACTCCGCCGGCCGCCGGGGCTCCCGTCTTCGGCAGCCCCCCTGGAGCACCCTTCTCTTCTGATTTCGTCCCCCTGTGGCGGAGATTGGTGGTCGGTCGTGGGGCCCGTCCCTCCGACGGGCTGCGGGTTTTCCCCGACATATTGCAAACGCACCCGGCAGGGGCAGCATTACAGATAGCCGCCCGGCCCAGGGCGAAGATGTCCGGGGCAGCGCTCCGGGGGCGTTCCCTTTGACACGGTTCGTCACAGGAGCATAAAATCGGGCCAGGTCTCGTCCTTCGGGGTCAGAGGCCAGTCTTGCGCGGAAAGGAGAGGGGAGAATGACCGTGCCGGGCATTCGGGTGCAGGGGCTCTGGTCGCGTGAGGAATGGACACGCCTGCCCACCTACCGCTCTACGCTCACGCCCCTGAGCTTCCTCTACCGCACCTCGGCCGTCTTTCCGGAGAAGGTGGGGGTCGTGGACGGGGAACGTCGTCTCACCTACGGCGAGTTCGCCGCCCGCGTCTTCCGCCTGGCCAGCGCCCTGGCGAGGCGCGGCATCTCCCCCGGCGACCGGGTGGCAGTGCTGTGCCGCAACTCGCTGGAGGTGCTGGAGGCCCACTTCGGCGTGCCACAGGCGGGGGGCATCCTGGTACCCATCAACGTCCGCCTCAGTCCCGAGGAGATAGGCTACATCCTGGAGCACTCCGGCTCCAGGGCGGTGCTGCTGGACCGCGACCTGGCCCACCTCCTGCACCCGGTCTACGCCTCCCTGAAGGAGCGCCCCCTGCTGGTGATGGCCGATATCGCCTCCCGGCACGGTGAGCAGCCCTCGCCCCTGCCCGCGGGACTGGCGGGGCCGGACTACGAGGAGCTGGTGGCGGAAGGTTCCCCTGACCCCTTCCCCCACCCCATCGAGGACGAGGAGGCGGTCATCAGCATCAACTATACCAGCGGCACTACCGGCCGCCCCAAGGGGGTGATGGTCACCCACCGCGGCTGCTACCTCAACGCCCTGGGGGAGATCATCGAGACGGGGCTGCGGCCCACCAGCAGCTACCTCTGGACGCTCCCCATGTTCCACTGCAACGGCTGGAACTTCACCTTCGCCGTGACAGCCATAGGCGCGACCCATGTCTGCCTGCCGCGCGTGGAATCGGCGCGGGTCTTCCGTCTGGTAGAGGAGGAGGGAGTCAGCCACTTCTGCGCCGCGCCCACGGTGCTGGTGATGCTAGCCAGCGAGCGGCCCTCGCCGGAGTACCGCTTCCCGCGGGCCGTCACCATCGTCACCGCTGCCTCGCCGCCGCCGCCGGCCATCATCCAGGCCATGGAGGAGATGGGGGCCACCATCATCCACGTCTACGGCCTCACCGAGACCTACGGCCCCCACACCATCTGTGAGTGGAAGACGGAGTGGGATGCCCTCCCTCTGGAGGAGAGGGCGCGCCTCAAGGCCCGTCAGGGTATGGGCTACATCCACGCCCCCGAGCTACGGGTGGTGGACGACGAGATGCGGGACGTCCCCGCCGATGGCGCCACCCTGGGGGAGGTGGTCATGCGGGGCAACAACGTCATGAAGGGCTACTACAACCACCCGGAGGCCACGGCGACGGCCTTCAAGGGGGGCTGGTTCCACTCCGGCGACCTGGGCGTCGTCCACCCGGACGGCTACATCGAGCTGCGCGACCGCAAGAAGGACATCATCATCAGCGGAGGCGAGAACATCTCCAGCATCGAGGTGGAGCGGGTGCTCTACCAGCACCCGGCGGTGCTGGAGGCGGCGGTGGTCGGCGTGCCGGACGCCAAGTGGGGGGAGCTCCCCAAGGCCTACATCGTCCTGCGGCCGGGCATGCAGGCCACCACCGAGGAGATCATAGCCTTCTGCCGCGAGCGCCTGGCCCACTTCAAGTGCCCCAAGGTAGTGGAGTTCCTGACGGAGCTGCCCAAGACCTCCACCGGCAAGATCCAGAAGTTCCGACTGCGGGAGAGGGACTGGGCCGGCTACGAGAAGCGCATCCACTAGCCCACCAGCGGGGCAGGCGCGGGTTTATATTGGCTTTATATGCTTTTCTGGCTAGTCTATAGCCTTTGGCGGCTTGATGGGGGGCGCGCACCCCTTTACCCTGCAGGAGAGGCCAGTCTCCTAGAGGAAAGGGGGTGTGCGGATGGGACTGCTGGCATTGGCCCTCATATTCCTCGCCATAGCCATCATCCTTGGCGTACTGGGATTCGGTTTCATCGCCGGTGTGGCCGGCTTCATAGCCAAGATCCTCTTCATCATCTTCATCGTGCTGGCCATCCTGTGGGTGATAGGCGTCCTAGTGAGCGGCGCCAGACGCGCCCTCTGAGCCTCGTCGGCGGTCGGGGCAGGGGATAGCCAGCCCCGGCGCCGACGACGGGAGTCGGGAGGGGAAAACGGTGCAGGACAGGCCCACCGCTCTGGAGCTCCTGCGAGAGGTGGAACGCTTCCTCCAGCAAGAGGTAGCGCCCGGGGAGGAAGGGGCTCGCCGCTTCCGGGCGGCTGTGGCCGCCAACGCTCTCCGCATCGTCCGGCGGGAGCTGGAGCAGGCCGACGAGCACCTGCTACGGGAGTGGGAGGTGCTGGACCGCCTCCTGGGCGCCGAGCCCCTCCCGCCAGGCCGGCGGGCGCAGGAGGAGGCCCTGCGCCGCCGCGTGGAAGAGGTCTGCCGCCGTATACGGGCGGGGGAGGCGGACGAGGACGGCCCCTTCCGCCGGGAACTCCTTTCCTTCCTCTGGCTCCTCACCCGACACAAGCTGCAAGTCAACGATCCGGGCTGGCTGGAGCGGCCCCGAGCCTGAGTGACGGGCCGCTTCAGCGAAGACGGGCCACCAGATACGCCAGCGCCGCGGCGTGCTGGAGGAACTCCGCCTGCGGCGCTATGGGCGTGAGGACGAGATGACGCGCTCCCGCCTCCACGAACCGCTCCAGCATGGCCCGACAGTCCCGGAGGGTGCCCGCGGGGACGCAGTGCTGGACGATGGGGCCGAAATCGCGCGGGCCGTAGCGCTCGTCCAGGAAGCGGGCGGCGCGCGCCCTGCCCTCCTCCAGGGAATCGGCCAGGGCGACGAACAGGAAGATGGCCGGCGTGACGGCCGAGGGATCTCGGCCGGCCTCAGCCGCCCAGTGCCGCAGCAGCGCCAGCTCCTGCCGGTAGCCCTCCGGAGACACCAAGTAGGGCATGTAGCCGTCCCCTAGGAGGGCCGCCCGGCGGAGGGCCCGCCGGGAGCGCCCTCCCACCCAGAGAGGCGGGCCGCCGGGCTGGCAGGGGAGCGGCTCCAGCCGGAAGCGCTCCAGCCGGAAGCAGGAGCCAGCATAGGAGACCTCCTCCCCGCGCCAGAGCCGTCGCAGGAGGGGGAGGGCCTCGTCCATCCGGCGCCCTCGCTCCCGCGTCTCCACGCCGCAGGCGGCGAACTCCCAGGGGAACTCACCGCCCACGCCCACCCCCAACAGAAGGCGCCCCCCGGACAGCAGGTCCACAGTGGTGGCCTCCTTGGCCACGAGGGCGGGCGGACGCAGAGGCACCAACGCCACCGCCGAACCTATCCTGGCCCGACGCGTGGTCACCGCCAGGGCCGCCAGCACGGTGAAGGCATCGAACGTGGGCCCGTAGCGAGGGACGAAAAGGTGGTCTCCCGTCCAGATGGCGTCGTAGCCGATCTCTTCTAGGGAAGCGACCTGTCGGAAGTCGCGGGCCAGGGACTCCAGATAGAACCAGGGCATGATGCCGAACTCCACCGTTCCCATGGGACACGCTCCGCCAGCACGGGTATCGGTAGCATTTTAAGGTAACGTGGGTGACAGAGGCCCCTTGAGGCGGGCCCGGTCCCGCCCTTACAGTAATAGACGCCTTGCGCACCGGTGCCACGGGGACGGGGCCCGCCCTCAGGCGGTGGTCGCGGCAGGTCCAGGCCCACCACGCCCAGTCCCGGCGCGCCATGCGGGAGGAGCCGGCCGATTTCTGGCGCCCCTTCACCTCCTTCTTCCGTCAGGACCCCCACCGCACTGACGACCCGGCCCTGGCTGCCATCCTCCGTCGCCTCCGCCCCGACGACACGGTGCTGGACGTGGGTGGGGGTGCTGGCCGCTTTGCCCTGCCGCTGGCCCTGCGCTGCCGCTCGGTGACGGTGGTGGAGCCCTCCCCCAGCATGGTAGAGGCCCTCAAGGAAGGCATGAGGGAGGCGGGCATCGACAACATCGCTATCGTCCAGAGCACCTGGGAGGAGGCCCAAGTGGCGCCCCATGAAGTGGTCCTGTGCTCCCACGTGCTGTACGGGGTGGAGCGGGTGGACGTCTTCGTCGGGAAGCTGGTGGAGCATGCCGTCCGCTCCCTGCTGGTGCTCATGTTCATGGACGCCCCCATCTCCGTCTTCAGCCGGGCCTGGCGCCTGGTGCGGCGAGAGCGACGGATAGAGCTGCCCGGCCTGCGCCTCCTGCTGCCGGTCCTCTGGGAGATGGGACTCTACCCGGACCTGGAGATGGTCCAGTGGGGCCCGCCCCGACCCTTCCCCGACCGTCAGACCGCCCTGGATGAGCTGCGCCGCCGCCTTTACCTCCTCCCCGACAGCCCGGAGGACGCCCGCCTCCTGCGTCTGCTCCCACGCCTGCTGGAGGAGACGCCGGAGGGCCCTCGGCTGCGGGACGTCCCTCCTCGCTGGGAAGGGCTACTGGTCTGGCCGCCGGAGCGGGCAGCCCCCGGGGCCTGAGCCCTCCCCTGGGACTTCTGGAGGATCGGGCGTGAGGGTGCATGTCCTCGCCGTCCACGGCATCGGCCACGGAGAGCGAAGGGGCTTCTCAGTGCCGCTACGGCAGCGGGTCATAGCCGAGCTGGAGCGACTGGCGCCGGCGATGGAGGCCGGCCTGCGGCGGCGGCCCCAGGGCCACTTCTGGCGGGAGGTGGTGTGGGACGCCGGGCTGCCCAACGAGACCCTCTTCGCCCGCCTCTACCCCGGCGGCGACCCCATGGCCGCCTGGGCTAGGACCCTCCTCCGCCGCCTGGGCCGGCCCACCTACCGGGAGTTCGCCTTCTACCACCTGGGGGACATCTTCGGCTACTACGGCCGGCGGCGGGCCGTCCTGGCCCGCCTGCGGGAGGAGGTGGCGCGTATCATCCAGGAGCACCGGGGGTTACCCCACGGCCCCCGCTCTGGCTACCTGACGCTGGTGGGCTACAGCATGGGCTCCGTCGTCGCCTTCGACTTCCTGCACGAGGCCCAGCGGTGGCCGGGGCGGGACGGCGAGGCACGGGCCGGGGGCGCCCGCCTCGTCGTCGATACCCATGAGGGGCCGGCAGAGGGGCTGACCGCCGCCGGTCTCTTCACCCTGGGCTCCCCCCTGGCCCTCTTCTCCCTCCTGACGGGGGAGGGGCAGCACCACTACCGGGCCGAAGGCGGGCCTCCCTTCCGTCTCGCCCCGGGTGGCGTATGGTGCAACTTCTACGACGAGGAGGACGTGGTCTCCTTCCCTCTGCGAGGACTCTTCGGCGCCCTGGTGGAGGACGTGGCGGTAGACAACTGCCGCCTGCCTCTGGCCGGCGTCCTCTTCTCCCACGGCGGCTACTGGCGCAGCGCCGCGGTGGCACGGCGGCTGGCCCGTCACATTCTGGCCCTGGAGGGGCCTTCGGCGGCGCCCACGCTTATGTAAAGCCCATATCTCGCCTTGACACACCGGTGGAGCGCAGGGGATGATGGTCATAGGCTTGCCAGAGGAGCATCCGAGCAGTCCGCACGCCCCCGTCATGCTGGAACGTTTCGGCTCCCTGCCCCGCCGGACGAGCATCGTCGAGTCCATAGTGCAGCAGCTACTCAACCTGGTGCAGCAGGGAGTGCTGCGGCCGGGCGACCGCCTGCCCACCGAGCACGAGCTGGCCGAGGTGTGGGGAGTGGGCCGCTCCTCCGTCCGGGAGGCGCTGCGCGTCTTCCAGTTGCTGGGCGCCATCGAGTCCCGGCCTGGCAAGGGGGCCGTCCTGGCCAACCTGGCCCCCCTCTTCCTCATCACTGACTGGTCGCAGTTCACGGGCGTCGCCTCCGTCTCCGACATCCTAGAGGCGCGGGCTGTCCTTGAACCGGCCATCGTCCGTCTGGCCGCTGTGCGGGCCGACGAGGAGGACATCGCCCGCCTGCGAGAGACCATCGAGCGGGGGTGGGCGGCCCGGGACGATGCCGAGGCTGGCCTCCAGGCCAGGCTCGACTTCCACATCGTCCTCATGGAGGTGGCCGATAACGCCACCCTGCTCCTCATAAGCCGCCTGCTGCGGGCCCTCTATTACGAGTCCACCCGCCTCACCGAGCGCGACCCCGATACGGCGCCCCTCCTCCTCCGCGACCACGAGGAGATCCTGGAGGCCATCAAGGCCCACGACCCCGACCGCGCCGCCGAGGCTATGGCCCGCCACCTCCGGCACGGCACGCGGCTCGTCCTCGGCCTCAGGGAGTGGGCCGAGCCGCCTCTCGCCGAGGACGAGGAGGCGGCGGCCCGCCGCCCTGGCGAGCAGCCCCGGTAGCCCTCCCCCTTCCCCAGGGCAGCCCCCGGCCGGCCTGTCTCCGCCCCGGGGCCTCGCCGTCCCCGGCGGCCCAGGCCGGCAGGGCATAGCCTTGACAGGGGGGACCGGGATGTTCATCATATTGTGTGACCAATATCGGGTCACACCCGCTGAGGCGAGGGGGCGGCCGGAGGGTGAGGGGGTCCAGCGTGACGCTTGGCCTGGACTGGCAGCAGCTCCGCCATTGCCTGGGGCGCTTCGCCACCGGGGTGACTGTGGTGACCTGCTGGCTCCAGGGACGCCCTCACGGCCTCACGGTCAACTCCTTCACCTCCGTCTCCCGGCAGCCGCCCCTGGTCCTCGTCTGCATCGCCCGCTCGGCCAAGGCCTGCGACGCCATGGCCGGGTCGCCCTTCGTGGTCAACGTCCTGCGGGCCAGCCAGAGGGAGCTGGCCCTCCACTTCGCCGGGCGGCCCCAGCCAGGTCTGGAGATCGCCTGGGAGCCGGGGAAGGTGGCCCCTCGTCTGGCCGGCTGCCTCGCCTACATTGAGTGCCTCCCCTGGCAGAGCTACGACGGGGGCGACCACGTCCTCTACCTGGGGGAGGTGATCGATTTCCAGTGCCAGGGGGGCGACCCCCTGCTCTTCTATGGCGGTTACTTCCTGTCCCTGCCCGCCGAAGAGACGCAGCTTGGAGGAGGATTGACACAATGGCTGTGGTAAAGAGCCAGACCTCCCGCCCTCTCACCGGTGAGGAGTACCTGGAGAGCCTGCGGGACGGTCGTCAGATCTATCTGTACGGAGAGCGCGTCAAGGACGTGACCCAGCACCCGGCCTTCCGCAACGCCGCCCGTATGGTGGCCCGTCTCTACGACTCCCTCCACGACCCGGAGCGACGCAAGATCATCTGCACCGAGACGGACACCGGCAACGGCGGCTATACCCATTGGTTCTTCAAGGCCCCCAGAAGCGCCGACGACCTGGTCCACGCCAGGGACGCCATCGCCGAGTGGGCCCGCATCACCTACGGCTGGCTGGGCCGCAGCCCGGACTATAAGGCCAGCTTCCTGGCCACCCTGGGGGCCAACGCCGAGTTCTACCAGCCATTCCAGGAGAACGCCCGCCGCTGGTACAAGGAGGCCCAGGAGAAGGTCCTCTTCTGGAACCACGCCATCATCAACCCGCCGGTGGACCGCAACCGCCTGCCGGATGAGGTGGGCGATGTCTACATGCATCTGGAGAGGGAGACGGACGCCGGCATAGTGGTCAGTGGCGCCAAGGTGGTGGCCACCGGCTCCGCCCTCACTCACTATAACTTCGTCGCTCACTACGCCCCGCTTCCCCTGCGGGACCCCAAGTTCGCCCTCATCCTGGCCATGCCCATGGACGCTCCGGGCGTCAAGCTCTTCTGTCGCCCCTCCTACGAGTATATGGCCGAGGTGGTGGGCAGCCCCTTCGACTACCCCCTCAGCAGTCGTCTGGACGAGAACGATGCCGTCCTGGTCTTCGATAACGTCTTGGTGCCCTGGGAGAACGTCTTCGTCTACGGCGACGTGGAGAAGACCAACAACTTCTTCCCCGCCTCTGGCTTCATCCCCCGCTTCACCCTGCACGGCTGCACCCGCCTGGCGGTGAAGCTGGACTTCATCGCCGGCCTCCTCCTCAAGGCGGTGGAGGCCACGGGCGTGAAGGACTTCCGGGGCGTGCAGGCGCGCGTGGGAGAGGTCATCGCCTGGCGCAACGTCTTCTGGGCCATCACCGACGCCATGACCAGGGCGCCCATGCCCTGGATAGACGGCTACGTGATGCCCAACATCGACTACGGAATGGCCTACCGCGTCTTCGCCACCGTGGCCTACCCCCGCATCAAGGAGATCATCGAGCTGGACGTGGCCAGCGCCCTCATCTATCTCCCCTCCCACGCCGCCGACTTCAAGAACCCGGAGATACGCCCCTACCTGGAGCGCTACATCCGCGGCACGGAGGGCTACCCCGCCCTGGACCGCGTCAAGCTCATGAAGCTCCTCTGGGACGCCATCGGCTCCGAGTTCGGCAGCCGCCACGAGCTCTACGAGCGCAACTACGCCGGCAACCACGAGAACATCCGCCTGGAGGTGCTCCTGGTGGCCCAGGCCAGCGGCGCCGCCCAGCGCTACAAGGGCTTCGCCGAGCAGTGCCTGGCCGAGTACGACCTGGACGGCTGGAAGGTGCCAGACCTCATCAACCCGGACGACGTGAACCTCTTCCTCAAGAAGGGGGACTCCGGCGGGGCCGGCTGAACCCAGGCCAACGGAGGAGGTGGTCCGCAGCGGACTGACAGAGACCCTTCCGGGAGAGACCAGACGAAGGAGGTAGGAGACGATGCAGATAGAGCAGGTGGCCAGCGAGGAGCGACTGCGCAGTATCTATCTGGACCTGGTGCACACCCTGAGGGACTTCGTGCGCCGCCACCGCATCACCGAGCCCGAGTACCGGGCGGCCCTGGAGTTCATAGGGGAGATGGCCAGGATACCCTATGAGATCCCCCTCTGGTTCGACCTGGTCATCGGCCGCGTCGTGGACGACATCACCCACGAGGAGTACAACCGCCTGGGCGGCACCGCCTCCAACATCCTGGGCCCCTACTATCTGGAGGGTGCCCCGGAGCGGCCCCGCCCCTACCGCCTGGGCCGCGAGGACGAGCCCGGAGAGGTGCTCTTCGTCTCGGGCCGCGTCCTGGACGCCACCACTGGCGCTCCCCTGGCCGGGGCGCTCCTGGACGTCTGGCAGGCCGCCGCCAACGGCCTTTACGACCACCAGGACCCCCAGCAGCCCCCCTTCAACATGCGGGGCAAGTTCCGCACCGACGAGGAGGGGCGGTACGAGTTCCGGACCGTCATCCCCGGCAACTACACCATCCCCCACGACGGCCCCACTGGCCGCTTCCTCACCGTCCTGGGGCAGCACTACTGGCGGCCCAAGCACATCCATTTCAAGGTGACCCACGAGGGCTACCAGCCCCTGGTCACCCAGCTCTACCTGGGGAGCGACGACCCCTACCTGGCCACCGACGTGGCCGCCGCCACCAAGGACGAGCTGGTGGTGGACCCGGTCCGCCACGACGACCCGGCGGAGCTGGCCCAGCGCGGCCTCGACCGCCCCTTCTACACCGCCACCTTCGATATCAGGCTGGTGCCCGCCCAGGTCATGGCCAAGACCTGAGATAGATAACCCGGCGCTCCCCTGCCTGAGCGGCGTTGGGCCAGGGCCCCGGGGGGATGACGCCCCGGGGCCCTGTCGCGGCCTCTGTAACGGCCCCCTGCACCCCACGTCCATAAGGTCAGGACGCCCCTTCTGGACGGCCGGCACGGCGGGGCGGCAGGCCGGGGAAAATGAGAAACGACTCCCGACTACCGGACGCGGGGCGGCCCGCGGCCCGGCTGCAGTGGCGATGGCCCTTCCAGGCCTCTCGCCGGCCCCGGCTCCTCCTCCTCTTCACGGCCGTCTATATCTCCGTGGGAACCATCCTGGGGGCGGTCATCGCCCTTGGCCTCGCCCGCTACGTGGCCGACCGTGTGGCCGAGCAGGTCTCCCGGGACGTCGGCTCCCTCACGGAGGAGTTCGTGGCCACCCAAATGACCTCGCAGCTCGCCGGCACGGGGCTGGAGGGCCTGAGAGGCAATGGCCTCGCCGCCTTCGATAGCTTCGTCCGCCAGCGACTGCTGCGACCGCCCATCCTGCGCATCAACGTATGGGACAGCCGCGGCAGCATCGTCTACTCCACTCAGGCCGGGCTTCTGGGCCAGTCCCCTGGCCTGGACGAGCACCTTCAGGAGGCGCTGGCCGGCCAGACCGTGGTGGAGGTGGAGAGCGTCGAGGGAGCGGAGGGGGGCGGCCTGGAGGGCTACAGCCGGATAATGGAGGTCTACACGCCCATCCGCCTCGGCCAGGCCGGCCCGCCCGTGGGCGCCTTCGAGATCTACCGGGACTACAGCTCCGTGGCCTCCCTGGTGGCCGGCGTGGAGAGGGGCGTCCTCCTGGCCATGGGCTCGGGGCTGGCCGCCCTCTACCTGGCCATCCTGCTGGTGGTGAAGGGCGGCTCCGACCTCATCCGTCACCAGGAGCAAGAGATCGAGGAGAAGCGGGCCACCCTGCAGCACCTGGCCTACCATGACTCCCTCACCGGCCTGCCCAACCGCGCCCTCGTCCGGGACCGCCTGGAGGTGGCCCTGGCCCAGGCGGCGCGGAGCCGTCAGCGGCTCGCCGTCCTCTTCCTGGACCTGGACCGCTTCAAGCTCATCAACGACAGCCTCGGCCACCGTGTGGGGGACGATGTGCTGCGGGAGATCGGCAACCGGCTCGTCCTCTCGGTGCGGGAGGGGGACACCGTGGCCCGCATGGGAGGCGACGAGTTCGTACTGCTCCTGGGAGGCTTCGCCAGGGTAGAGGAGGTGGCGGACGCCGCCCGCCGCATCCTGGAGCGGCTGCGCCGCCCCCTCCTGCTCGGCAGTCAGGAGCTGCACGTCACCGTCAGCATGGGCATTGCCCTCTGGCCGGACGACGGTCAGGACGCCGATACCCTCATCCGCAACGCCGACGCTGCCATGTACCGGGCCAAGGAGCAGGGGCGGGACAACTTCCAGTTTTTCACCCCGGAGCTGCAGGAGGCCATGCACCGACGCCTTAGCGTAGGCAACGAGCTGCGGCGGGCCCTGGAACGACAAGAGTTCACCGTCCACTTCCAGCCCGTCTTCCACCTGGGGACAGGGAAGCTGGAGGGAGTGGAGGCCCTCGTCCGCTGGCAGCACCCGGAGCGGGGCCTCGTCATGCCTGGCGACTTCATATCCATAGCCGAGGAGACCGGCCTCATCGTCCCTATCGGCGAGCGGGTGCTGCGCCTGGCCTGCCAGGCAGCCCGCCGTTGGCACGAGGCCGGCCATTCCATCTGGGTCTCCGTCAACCTCTCCAGCCGCCAGTTCAAGCAGCCCAACCTGGCCGGCCTGGTGACCAGCGTCCTCCAGGAGACCGGCCTGCCTCCCCACGCCCTGGAGCTGGAGATCACCGAGACCACCGCCATGGCCGACCCAGACTACACCGTGGCCGTCCTGGGGCAGCTCCGCCAGATGGGTGTCCGCATAGCCCTGGACGACTTCGGCAGCGGCTACTCCTCCCTCAACTACCTGCGCCGCCTCCCCATAGACAAGGTGAAGATAGACCGCTCTTTCATCCACGACGTGACCCGGGACGCCAACGATGCCGCCATCGCCCAGGCCATCATCGCTATGGCCCACAGCCTGGGCCTGCGGGTGGTGGCGGAGGGCGTGGAAGAGGCGGGGCAACTGGAGTTCCTGCGCCACCGCCACTGTGACGAGGTGCAGGGCTACCTGACGGCCCGCCCCATGCCCGCCGATGGCCTGACGCGGCTCCTGGAGAGGCCCGTCTTCGCCCCCCTCACGGGCGCCGGCGACCAGACCGCCTGAGCTCGGATCAACACGTCACCCGTCATGTCAAGTTTTTATGCATTTTTTATACCTTTGACGACTAAGGAGTTCTACACCGGACGACGGTCATGTAAATTAAGAGCATGTACGGCTTGGGATGCAGAACTCCTAGCCCGAAGGTCGGGGGGGCATATGCGAGAGGACGAACGACAGATGCCTTGGGCCCACGAGACCCCTGCCAGACATAACGGGGACAATAGACGGGAGAGGATGGAGGCGCTTCAGCTCGCCATCCAGGCTACCAAGAACATTCGCTGCGATAGCATCCACGAGCTGCTGGTAGCCGCCGAGGCGATCATGCGGTGGCTCGAGCAGCCGGTCCACCACGAGGACGAATGAGCGCACCGGGGCAGCCTCGTCCGGGCTGCCCCTAGAGGCCACGGCGGGCGATGTACCCCCGTCGTGGGGGCCATCGCCCGCCGCACCGGCCCGGTTACTCGCTCCCGGGCGCGATTCTCTGCGGCTCCTGGCCCGCTAGCGACGCCAGGGAGCCCCCGCTCACTCGCCGGCGAAGGCCGCCCTCAACGCCCCCGCGGCGGCGTGCACCGCTACCCGCGTCGAGCGGAAGCCGAAGGTGAAGAAGCCGTGTAGCTGGCCCTGGAAGCGGATGCAGGTAACGGGCACCCCGGCCTCGTTCAGGCGGGCGGCGTAGGCCTCGCCCTCATCGCGCAGGGGATCGTACTCGGCGGTGATGACCAGGGCGGAGGGGAGCCCCCGCAGGTCGCTGGCGTGGAGGGGGGCCGCCCGCGGGTCGCTGCGGTCCGCCTCGTTGCGCAGGTAGTGGCCCCAGAACCATAGCATGAAGCGTCGGTCCAGGAAGTAGCCCTCGCCGAACTCAATGGCGGAGGGGGTGCTGGCGTCGTACTCCGTCACCGGGTAGACCAGGAGCTGATGGCGCAGCCGTGGCCCTCCCTGGTCGCGGGCCAGGAGGGAGACGACGGCGGCCAAGTTGCCCCCGGCGCTGTCTCCCCCCACCGCGATGCGGTCCGGGTCGCCGCCCAGGGAGGCGGCGTTCTCCGCCACCCATTTCGTGGCGGCGAAGCAGTCTTCCACCGCCGCCGGGAACTTATGCTCGGGTGCCAGCCGGTAGTCCACCGAGACGACGATGCAGCCAGCGGCGTTGGCCAGGACGCGGCAGGCCGGGTCGTGGGTCTCCAGGTCCCCTATGACCCAGCCCCCGCCGTGGAAGTAGACCAGGGCGCCGAAGGGCCCCTGTCCCTCAGGCACGTATATGCGGACGGGTATCTCGCCCGCCGGGCCCGGTATCTTGCGGTCCTCCACCTTGGCCACCGGCTCCCTGGGGATGTTGGCCGTCATCACGCGGATGAACTGGCGCACCTCGCTGGGCGGCAGCTCCGCCGGGTGCGGCCCTCCCTGGGCGGCCAGTTGCTCCAGAAAGGCCTTGTTCTCCAGGTCCAGAGGCATGCTCCCACCTCCTGAAGGCTGGCAGCGCTAGGCGGCCAGGAACTGGCGGACGGTCGGCAGCACCTGCTCCAGTTGCTCCAGTTGGGGCAGGTGACCCGCCCGTTCTATCATGGCCACGCGGGCGCCCGGGATCCGCCGGGCGAACTCCTCGGCATAGACGGGCGGCACCAGGCGGTCGTCCTTGCCCCAGACGATGAGGGTGGGTGCCCTGATGCGGTAGATGCGCTTCTTGAGCCCCTTGTCGGGGATCGGCCAGGCGAACTTGCCGATGGTGGAGGCCATGGCCCAGATGAAGCGGGCCTGGGCCTCCGCCGCCTCCTCGCCGTCCTGGGGCATGGCCAGCACCATCCTGGCCACCTCGCCCTCCGGGTCATAGAAGAGCGCCTTGGGCAGCTCCTCCGGCGGGTAGGTGGCGATGTTGCGAATGGGCACGTCGTCCCGCCACAGGCCGATGGGCGCTATGAGGACCAGCTTGCTCACCCGCTCCGGGTAGCAGGCGGCCAGCTCCGCCGCCAGCATCCCCCCGAAGGAGTGGCCGATGATGGGCACCCGCTCCAGCCCCAGCCGGTCCAGCAGGTCGCTGTAGAGGAAGACCAGGTCCCAGAGGTCGTCCAGCTTGCGCACAGCGTCGGGGTCGCCGGGGGTGGTGCCGGGCCCCTCGGGGGCGTAGACGGTGTAGCTCTGGGCCAGCCCCTCCAGGAAGGGGTCCCAGCGCAGGCCGCCAGCCCCGTGGAGAAAGACCAGGGGTGGGCCGCTCCCCGCCGTCTTCACGTGCACCGTTATCTCGTCCGACCAGGTGCTCACCGTCCGGTCCTGCACCTGCACCATGGCGCGCTCCTCCTGCATATCGGTCTCGTGGTCCCTGGACGGCGCAGGGGCGGAGGCGCGGACCCCCGCCCCCTCACCCCTAGCTGCTGGACGCCGCCCCCTCCGCCTTCAGCAGCTTCTTGGGCCACCAGTGGTTCTCCCAGCCTTCGTCCTCCCAGTAGTGACGCAGGTGGGGCAGCACCTCACGGGCGAACAGGTCTATGTTCTTCAGCGTCAGCTCGTGGGGCATGGAGCCGATCTGCAGCAGCACCATCAGGTTCCCCACCCGCAGCCCTCTTATCACTTCCTCCACCAGCCGGTCCCGCACCGTGGCCGGGCTGCCGGCGATGACAAAGCTCTGCTCGTTGAAGTCGCGGAAGCGCATCTCCTTGAGGGCCAGCCAGGCCTCGACGATGGCCGGGTTCTTCAGGCTGCTCACCAGGCTACGGTAGTCCTGGTGGCCAGGAGCAGCGAACAAGTGCAGCGGGATGTGCAGGTCCTTGTGGTAGAAGTATTCCACGTGGCGGCCATACTCCTCCTCCGCTCGGGCATCCGTCTCGGAGACACAGACCAACTGCAGGAAGCCGAAGCGGTAGGGGTTGAGGTCCAGGCCGCGCCGGGCTACCGCCTCCCAGAAGCCCTCGGCGAAGCGCTTGGCCGCCTTGGCGCCGAAGTAGCTCAGGAAGCAGTAGACGTGGCCCAGCTCCGCCACCAGATCCCAGGTGCTGACGCTCCCCGCCCCGGGCACCCAGATGGGCGGGTGAGGCTGCTGCACCGGCCGCGGCCAGATGTTCACCATCCCGTACTGGTAATAGCGGCCGTTCCAGGCGAAGATCTCGTTGGTGGTCCAGGCCTTGACGATGAGGTCGTGGGCCTCCCGCCAGCGGGGGCGCTGGTCCATGGGCGGCACCCCGTAGATGAAGTTCACGTCCATGGAGGTGCCCAGCGGCATGCCGGCGATGAGCCGCCCCCCGCTGATCTGGTCTATCATGGCGTATTCCTCGGCCACCCGTATGGGGGGCGAGGTGGGCAGCGTGGACCCCATCTGGACGATGGCCACGTCCAGGCCGTTGGTCATCTTGGCCAGGGCGGAGCCCATCAGGTTGGGGTTGGGCATGAAGCCGTAAGCGTTCTGGTGGTGCTCGTTGGTGCAGATGCCGTCGAAGCCCATCTTGGCCGCGTAGATAAGCTCGTCCAGCGACCAGTTGTAGTACTGGCTCACCCGTTCGGGATCGGCCAGCTCCCACCAGGGTGGCGTCACCCACACCGACTCGTACCGCTTCTCGAAATCATCGGGCAGCTCACGGTGGGGCATCAGATGGAACATGCTTATCTTCATCTCTTAGCCCTCCTTCCGTCTCTGGTCCCGTGGCCGGCGCCAGCTACGGCTCTCCCTAGGCTCCCGCCCCCTTCGCTCGGATGGGCTAAAGTTATGGGCTGTATGGAATAACCCTATGTAACCCGTCTCGCCTAACCTTGTCAATAGCAGGCATATGCCGGCATGACTATTTCATTTTGTGTCAGCGGGCGCCGTCCCTGCCCGGGAGGGCTCCCCGGCGCCCCGTGTTTCCTCGTATCCTCGGTGCAGGGCCAGACGGCCCAGGTCAGGCGCAGGAGGTGGCCATGATCAAGAAGCTGCAGAACGTCTACCTGGCGGCCCCGGACGTGGGGAAGGCGGTCGCTTTCTACCGGGACGTGCTGGGCCTGAACCTGCGCTTCCAGGACGGAGAGCGCTGGGCCCAGTTCGACGCCGGCGGCGTCTCCTTCGCCGTGGCCGCCGTGGGCGAGGGGACGGCCGTCCCCGGCGGGGGCGCCGTCGTCGTCTTCGAGGTGGAAGACCTGGAGAGGGCCCTGGCGGAGCTGCGGCCCCGCGGTGTCACGGTGGAGGGCGACATCGTCGATATGGGGGCCCACGGTCGCTACGTCAACATCCGCGACCCCTTCGGCAATCCGCTCCAGCTCTTCCAGCGGGCCGCCTCCTGACGTCCCGGCGGTTGACACTCGCCAGCGGGCGGGCTATAGCTTAGACTACCACTGCTCGTCCGCCCGGGAGGCCCATGGCAGTGGGGAGGGAGAGAGATGGCTTCGCTCAGAGTCTTCAACCCCGTGGCTAGATCTGTCCAGACGCGGCTGGAGCCCGCCCCCAGGCCGGCCGACCTGAACGGCAAGCGGGTGGGCCTCTACTGGAACATGAAGGCCGGGGGAGACGTGGCCCTGCGCCGGACACAGGAGCTGCTGGCCCAGCGCTTCCCCCGGGCGCAGTTCGCCTTCTATCAGGGGGACGTGGGCTGGCTCATGCGCCATCTGACGCCCGGGGAGGCCGACCGTATTGTCCGGGAGGTGGACGTCCTCATCGGCACCACCAGCGACTGAGGGTCCTGCACGTCGTGGCTTGTCCACGACATGACCCTTCTGGAGCGGCGGGGCATACCCACCGTCTCCTACACGGCCCAGGGCTTCGTGCGGGACGCCCACCGCAGCGCCGAGAGCTTCGGCCTGCCGGAGCTGCCCATAGCCGTAGTCCCCAAGCCCTTCACCAACCAGGAGCCGGAGGAGATCCGCTCCATGGTAGACGGCGCCATTGAGCAGGTCATCGCCGGCCTGACGCAGGAGGTGGCCCGCACCGAGATGCCCAAAGAGCTGGTCTTCCTGGACGAGGAGTGGCTCACCTTCGACGGCGACGATGCCCTGGGCGCCTTCCAGGCCATGAACGAGCGCTTCCTCTCCTACGGCTGGAGCGATGGCCTCCCCCTGGTGCCCCCCACGGAGGAGGCGCTGGAGCGGATGCTGCGGGGGACGAGCCGCAGCCCGGAGGACGTGGTGGCGGTGCTGGAGCCGGGCTTCGGCATCGCCACGGTGGCCAAGATAGCGGCCAACGCCGTCATGGCCGGCTGCCGGCCGGAGCACCTGCCGGTGGTGATAGCCGCCGTGGAGTGCCTGGCGGAGCCCAAGATGTACCTGCGCAACAAGGCCATGTCCACCGGTCCTCACGCCCCCCTGCTGTGGGTGAACGGCCCCATCCGTCGCCAGATCGGCCTCAACAGCGGCGTCTGCGCCCTGGGGCCGGGCGCCCCCTCCTTCGCCAACACCGTCATCGGCCGGGCGGTGCGCCTCTGCATGATGAACGTGGGCCACACCTACCCCGGCGTCTCGGACATGGACACGGTGGGCTCGCCCCTCAAGTACGCCGCCTGCGTGGCCGAGAACGAGGAGGAGTCCCCCTGGCCGCCCTATCACACGGAGCACGGCTTCGACCCCGAGACCAGCACGGTGACCGTCCAGTTCGTCTACGGGATCTGCGAGCTGCATGACTTCCAGAGCGCCGAGCCGGAGCGGCTGGCGGAGGTCTTCGCCACGGCGGCCCTCAACGTCGCCCAGGTACCCACCGGGATGTGGCTCATCGGCCGGCGGGCCGATCCCCGCTACGGGACGGAGGAGAAGGAGCACCACTGCCTCTTCATCTGCCCCGAGCACGCCGCCGTCTTCCATAAGGCCGGCTGGGACAAGGGCGACATCCGCCGCGCCCTCCACCGCCGGGCCCGCCTCCCCTTCCGCCTTCTGATGCTGAACAAGGAGCCCCAGGCCCTGACGCTGGCCCACCCGGAGCTGGCCTGGCTCTGGGAGAGTCCCGACACCCTCGTCCCCGTCCTGGAGGACGCCGACTGCTACGACATCGTGGTAGTGGGCGGGACGGCGGGCCGGGGCGCCTTCTTCTGGGGGGCCGGCGAGCCCGTCACCAAGCCCATACAGCCCTAGGAGGGAGGTAGCATGGCCAAGGACGCCCTGGCCGAGTTCATCGTCCGCCAGCTCCGGACCATCGTCCAGCCGGAGAGCGACGTCGAGCTGCTGGACGTGGAGGGGGGAGTGGCCCGCATCCTCTACCGCCGGGGCTACAACCCGGAGTGCCCGGAGTGCGTCATGTCAGCCGATGACCTGCGGGCCTACCTGCTGGAGCTCTTCGCCGAGAAGGCGCCCCACATCCGGGACGTCCAGCTAGACGTGGTGGAGCAGGGCCAGCCGGCCAGCTAGGCCCGCTGGCCCCGGGCCGGCGCGTCCTCCCCCGCCGCCGGGGCGTCGGTCCTCACCACCGTCAGGCCCAGCAGCTTGTCCTGGAGGCTCTGCCGCCGGCCGTCAACCACCATCCACAGGTGTCCCAGGGCGCCCAGGACGAAGACGGCCAGCAGCAGATAGATGACCGTCACATCGGCGGCGCTGAGGCCGCCCGGCCGGTCACCGAAGCCGAACATGAGGAGCACCAGGGGCGCCAGCAGGAAGACGAGGAGCAACAGCGAGCGCAGCAGCGCCCTTCCCAGGCCCGGCGGGCCACCGCTCCGCAGGTCCACCAGGCGAAGGCCCAGCGCCCACATCCCTGGCGTCCTTCCCCAGGCGTAGGACAGGAAGAAGTAGCCCAGCGGCACCATGACCAGGAGCGAAGGGAAGAGCTGAGGGGCTCCAGCGGCGCCGTTCCCCGTCCCCTCCCGGTTAGGCAGCCCGGGGGCGAAGAGGAGGGCCAGCAGGAGATAGGGGAGCGCCAGCCCCAGCAGGACGTCCACCAAGAAGGCAGGCAGACGCCGGCCGATCCCCGAATAGGTGGCCGGGCGGCCCCCAGCGAGGGGAGGAGAGACCCTGGACAAGCTGGCCTCCTTCCACGGGCTGCCAGGGCAACGAGGGCGGAACGCGACCTCGCCCCCGCCCGATGGGGCCATCCTAAGGGCCCCTACGGCCGCTGTCAACCTCCCGAGCGGCATTCCCCCCTCTGGCCGGCGGTGATAATACTAGAGCTTGAGATGTCACTGGAGGGCAGACGAGCCCGGGAGGTACCAGGCATGAAGTTCGGCATACAGACCAGCCAGGCCCATCACACCTGGGAAGAGATGCTCACTTTCTGGCAGGAGCTGGACCGCAACTCCCCCTTTGACTCCCTGTGGACGGTGGATCACTACCTGACTGGCTTCGGCTCCCCGGCCGACGCCGGGGGCCCCTACATGGACGGCTGGGCGCTCCTGGCCGCCCTGGCCCAGGCCACCAGCCGCCTGCGGGTGGGGATCCTGGTCAACGCTGTCACCTTCCGTCATCCGGCGGTGGTGGCCAAGATGGGGACGACCATAGACCACATCTCCGGCGGCCGCTTCTCCCTGGGCATGGGGGCCGCCTGGCACGTCTTGGAGCACCGGGCCTACGGCTTCCCCTTCCCCAGCGCCCGGGAACGGCTGGAGCGGCTGGAGGAGGCCGTCCACTACATCAAGCTGCTGTGGACCAGCGACGGCCCCGTGAGCTGGCGGGGCCGCTACTACGAACTGAACGAGGCCCCCTTCAGCCCGCGCAACCTGCAACAGCCCCACCCGCCCATCGTGGTGGGAGGGGGCGGCGAGCGACGGACGCTGCGCATCGCTGCTCGCTACGGGGACGCCATGAACTGCATGGGCTCCCCGGAGACGCTCCGCCACAAGGCGGAGGTGATGCGCCAGCACTGCCAGTCGGTGGGGCGGGACGCCAGCCAGGTCAGGGTCACCGCTCTCGTCCCCTTCCTGCCTCCCGACGCCGAGCCCGAGCGCCGTGAGCGCATCGTCCGCATGTTCGCCTTCGGGCGGGGCGAGGAGGAGGCGCGCCGCCTGGTGCTGGCGGGCGAGCCGGACGAGATGCTGGAGCGGCTCCACCAGTACGCCGAGGCGGGCGTGGAGGAGGTCTACCTCCAGCCCTACGTGCGTCTACGCCCCCGGCCCTTCCTGGACTTCGCCGAGCGCGTCCTCTCCCGCCTGGACTAGCTCCCTCACCACCGCTGGCCGGCTAAGACCCCTTGCCGGGGGGTAGGGTTTGCGATAACATAGTCCTAGACACGCCGGAGAGGGAGGGAGGCGCATGGCCACCAGGACCGACGAGCGAGAGGAGCCGCTGCAACTGACCGTCCCCGTGGAGGGGATGACCTGCGCCGCCTGCGTCAACCGGGTGGAACGTGCCCTGAAGCGGCTGCCCGGCGTGCTGGACGCACGCGTCAGTCTGGCCGCCGGCCGCGCCGGCCTGGAGATAGACCCCTCCCGGGTCTCCCTCTCCACCATCGCCCAGGCGGTGGCGGAGGCCGGCTACGAAGTGCCTCTGGATACCGTCCGCTTCCACCTCCCGGCCCGCGGAGAGGCTGAGGCGGCCCGCATCAGGGAGGCGCTGGAGCGCCTCGCAGGCGTCGTCCAGGCGGAGGTAGGGCCGGACGGCACCGTCAGCGTCCGCTACCTGCGGGAGAGCATCGGGCCGGGGCGGCTGAAGCGAGCGCTGCGGGAGCTGGGTTACGAGGTGTCGGAGCGGCTGGCCGAAGAGGAGGGGCTGGACCGGGAGCGCCAGGCCCGCCAGCAGGAGATACGGCGTCAGTTCGTCAATCTGCTCATCGTCACCCCGCTGGCCGCCTTGGTGATGCTGGGCATGTTCCATGCTTACTGGCCCCTCAGCCTCTTCGTCCCCTCCTGGCTGGGCAACCGCTGGCTGATGCTGGGCCTCACCACCCCCATCGTCCTGGGGCCGGCCCGCCAGTTCTTCCTTCGCAGCATCAGCGGTCTGCGCCATGGCGTGGCCGACATGAACCTCCTGTACGCCACCGGCATCGGCGCCGCCTATCTCATCGCCCTCATCAACACCGCCTGGCCGGAGGCCGGCTTCGGCGGGCGGGACGCCACCTTCTACGAGGCGGTGGCCATGCTCACCCTCTTCATCGTCCTGGGCCGTTACCTGGAGGCCCTCACCCGCGGCCGCGCCTCCGAGGCCATTCGCCGCCTCATGGCCCTGCAGCCGCAGCGGGCCCGCCTCCTCCGCGATGGCCAGGAGATAGAAGTGCCCGCCGACGAGGTGGAGGTGGGCGACATCTGCCTCGTCCGCCCCGGCGAGGCGGTGCCGGTGGACGGCGTCATCGTCGAAGGCTACTCGGCGGTGGACGAGTCCCTGGTCACCGGCGAGAGTCTCCCCGCGGAGAAGACGGCAGGCGATACCGTCCTCGCCGGCACCCTGAACCGCACCGGCGCCTTCAAGCTACGGGCCGTCCGCGTGGGCAGGGAGACGACCCTGGCCCAGATCGTGCGGCTGGTGGAGGAGGCCCAGGCCAGCCGCGCCCCCATCCAGCGCCTGGCCGACTGGGTGGCCGGCCACTTCATCCTGGGCGTCCACCTGCTGGCCCTGGCCACCTTCGCCTTCTGGTTCTTCTACGGCTACGACCGCTGGTTCCAGCCCGAAAGCCGTCTCCTCCTCTCCGCCGGCGCCCTGGGCCAGATGGGCGCCTTCGGCTTCGCCTTCCTGATGTCGGTGACGGTGCTGGTCATCTCCTGCCCCTGCGCTGTGGGGCTGGCCACCCCGGCCGCCGTCATGGCCGGCACGGGCATCGCCGCCAGCCAGGGAATCCTCTTCAAGGGCGCCGACGCCATCGAGGCCACCGCCCGTCTCCAAGTCATCGTCTTCGACAAGACGGGCACCCTGACCCAGGGTCGGCCCTCCCTCACCGACGTGGTGGCCCTCCCCGGGACGACGGCGGAGGAGTTGCTGGCCTGGGCGGCCATCGCTGAGCGCCGCTCCGAGCACCCCCTGGGCGAGGCCGTCCTGACGGGCGCCCGGGAGCGGGGCCTCCAGCCCCCCGAGCCCCAGGAGTTCCGCGCCCTGCCTGGTCAGGGCGTGGAGGCGCGCCTGGACGGCCGGACCGTCATCCTGGGGAACCGCCGCCTGATGGCCGAGGCCGGCGTGGACATCCTCCCCCTGGAGGAGCAGGCCCAGCGCCTGGAGGAGGAGGGGAAGACGGTGGTCTTCGTGGCCCTGGACGGCCGGCCCCTGGGGCTGCTGGCGGTGGCGGACACCCCCAAGCCCACGGCCGCCCAGGCAGCGGCGGAGCTGCGGCGGATGGGCCTCCAGGTGGCGATGCTCAGCGGCGATAACTGGCGGACGGCCAGGGCCATAGCCCGCAGCCTGGGCATAGAGCAGGTGTTGGCGGAGGTGCTGCCCCAGGGGAAGGCGGAGGCGCTGCGCCAGCTCCAGGAGCAGGGGCTGCGCGTCGCCATGGTAGGCGACGGCATCAACGACGCCCCCGCCCTGGCCCAGGCCGACGTGGGCATGGCTATCGGCTCGGGGACGGACATCGCCAAGGAGACGGGCCACGTCATCCTCGTCCGTGACGACCCCCTGGACGTGGTGGCCGCCATAGAGACGGCCCGCTTCACCATGAAGAAGGTGCGGGAGAACCTGGCCTGGGCCTTTGTCTACAACCTGGTGACGCTGCCCGTAGCTGCCGGCGTTCTCTACCCTCTCACGGGCCGCATGGTGGGCCCGGAGGTGGCGGCCCTCCTCATGGCCCTCAGCTCCCTCTCCGTGAGCCTCAACAGCGCCAGCATGCGGGGCTGGCGGCCACGTCGCAGGAGCGGGCCAGCGTCCCCCGCTCCGGTAGCCCCCCGGCCCCTGCCCCAGGAGGTGGGGCGATGAGCCCGCGACGGATGCTAGGCCCGCTCGTCTATGGCGGACTGAGCCTGCTGGCCGGCCTCCTCTTCCTGCTGGCCGCCTCTCTCTGGAGCGACGCCGGCTGGGGGCAGCGGCTGGGCGGGGCGGCCTGGGTGGCGTTCCTCTCCCTCATCGTCCTCATGCCTGTCGTCATACCGTGGGCCAGGCGACGCTCCTCCTAAGGGGGCGCCGTTGACTGCCCAGGCGCTCCCCTAATATCGTTGGGCCAGCACAGACTGGCACAGGAGGGAAGCCATGCCGGCCGCGGTCCACGTCTCCTATCCCGCCGACGGAGTGGGACTCATCGTCATGGACAACCCGCCCCGCAACTTCGGCTCCTTCGAGCTGCTGCAGAAGGTGGAGGCCGCCCTGGAGGAGGTGAAGAGGGCCGGCTGCACCGTCGCCGTCCTCGCCTCTGACATCCCCGGCTACTTCATGGCCCACGCTTACCTGACGGACCTCGTGGGCTCCCTGGGCGGCGGCCCCACCAGCGGCGACCCGAGAGTGTGGCGACGTCTGACCAACGAGCTGGAGCAGGGGCCTCTCGTCACCATCGCCGCCAACAACGGCCAGGCCTGGGGCGGCGGCTCCGAGCTCTCCTGGGCCTGCAACCTGCGCATCGCCGCCCGCTCCGCCACGTACGGCCAGCCGGAGGTGCTTCTGGGCATCATCCCCGGCGCCGGCGGCTGCGTCCGCCTCCCGCGCCTGGTGGGGCTCTCCAAGGCCATGGAGCTGGTCCTCACCGGCGAGCCCATAACGGCGGAACAGGCCCTCCAGTACGGCCTCGTCCACCGCGTGGTGCCCGACGACCGCCTGCGGGAGGAGGCCATTGCCTGGGCGGCCCGCATCGCTGCCCTCCCCAGGTGGGCGGTGCAGGCAGCCAAGCGGGCGCTGGTGCAGGGGATGGACCTCCCGCTGGAGCACGCCATCCGCCTGGAGGGTTACATCTTCAACTCCACGGTGCGGCCGGCCGTCCTGGAGATAATGCGCCAGGTGCAGGAGCGCTACGACGCCGGCGCCGACTCCTACGAAGCGCTGGGGCTCCCCCGTCCCTAGCCGCTCCGGGGCCGTAGGCGGTAGATATTCTCGGCGTCGCTGAAGTAGAGGAAGCCGTCCGGGCCGGCCTTCACATCGAACCGGCAGGGGTGGCCGGTGTCCAGGGGCTCCACGGCGGCCCGCCTCCCGTCCCGCACCTCCTGGAGCTGGTCTGCCGGCACCCGCAGGAGGGAGCCGCCGACGTAGGTGCAGAAGAAGAGGTCTCCCCGGAAGGGAAGGCGGTTGCCCCCGTACACCGTCAGGCCCGTCGGCGCCAGGGAGCGGCCCCCCGACTCCCAGATGGGGTCAACGAAGCGGCCGTCCCCGGCGATGCCCATCGTCACCGGCCAGCCGTAGTTGGCGGAGCGCCGAATCACGTTCAGCTCGTCGTGGCCGCTGGGGCCGTTCTCGGTGGCGAAGAGCTCCCCCGTCAGGGGATGGAAGCCGATGCCGAAGACGTTGCGCAACCCGTAGGCGTACACGGGCGACCCCGGGAAGGGGTTGTCCGCCGGTACGGAGCCGTCCGAGTTGAGGCGCAGCAGCGTGCCGGGGAGGGTGGAGGGGTCCTGGGCCTCCCCCGGGCGCTCGGCGTCGCCCAGGGAGATATAGAGCTTGCCGTCCGGCCCGAAGGCCAGACGGCCACCGTTGTGGCAGCAGCGGCTGCCCGTGGGCAGGCCATCGATGATGACGGTGGCGTCGACGCCACGGTTATCCTGGTCCCGCAGGCGAACCACCCGCTGGTGCAGGGGACGCCCCTGGCTGTCCGGGACCGTGTAGAAGACATAGACGAAGCCGTTGCGAGGGAAGTCCGGATCCAGCGCCAGGCCCAGCAGGCCATGCTCCGTGTAGCCCGGCGGACGCGCCACCTGGAAGGCGGCGAAGGGCTCCGGCAGCACCTGCCCGCCCTGGACGACGCGCACCCGGCCGGTGGTCAGCTCGTTGTAGAAGATGCGGCCGTCAGGGGCTATGGCCAGCGCCACCGGGCCCTCGGCCCCCGCCACCACCACCTCCCGCTGCAGAGGCAGGTCTGGCGGCGGCGTGGGCTCCTCCGTAGCCGTAGGCGATGGCGCCTCCTGCTGACCGGGTGTAGGAGAGGGAGAGAGCGAGGAGCCGGAGGGCCCCTCGGGGCTGCCTCCGCCGCAGGCGGTCAGAACAGCCGCCAGCGCCAGGGCCGTCAGCAGGAAACGCATCGCCCTCCCGGTCAGTATACCAGCCCCCGGTCGGCCTCCTCCCTGTGTATACGCTGCGGACGCCCCTGAGGGGGCTGGGCGCCTAGGCGGAGCGCTGTCGCGGCGTCGGCTCCCAGCCTGGCGGCTCCGGCTGGCCCAGGCGGTTACGCAGGACGCCGATGCCGCTCACCTCCAGCTCCACCACGTCGCCGGGCTGTAGCTGTCGGCCCAGCTCCAGCCCGCAGCCCCGGCCCACGGTGCCCGAGCCGATGAGCTCCCCGGGCTGGAGCGTCTCTCCCTTGGAGATGTAGGCCAGTATCTCCTCCGGTCGCCACATCATGGCGGCGCTGGAGCCGCGTGACCACTCCTCGCCGTTGATGCGGGCCACCATGGCCAGGCCGCCCTCCAGATCCAGCTCGTCGACGGTGGTGATCCAGGGGCCCACGGCGGTGCCGAAGTCTTTTCCCTTGGCCGGGCCCAGGTGCCCCGCCATCTCCCGGTTCTGGATGTCGCGGGCGCTGAAGTCGTTGAAGATGGTGACGCCGAAGAGGCAGGCGCGGGCCTCCTTGGGCGTCAGGTTGCGACCCGACCTCCCCACCACGAAGCCCAACTCCAGCTCGTAGTCCATGTTGCGGGTGTAGTGGGGCCAGGGCACCTCCTCCTCATGGGCGATGAGGCTGGTGGGGTTCCCCTTGTAATAGATGGGTATCTCGTAGAAGATGTCAGGCACCCGCAGGTTCAGGCGGCCGAAGGAGTTGACCAGGTGCTCCTCAAAGGCCAGGCAGTCCCGCATCACCGGCGGGTCCACGGCCGGGAGCCAGCGCAGGCCGTCCAGGGGCAGGACAGCGTCGCCATAGTGGCCGTCCAGGATGCGGGCCACTCCTTCCAGAAAGGCCTCCCCGCCGGCGATGGCGGCGGCCATGCTCCCGGGGAAGAGAGCCGCCGCCAGCCGGCGGGCGGCGGCGGGAGAGGCCCCCCGCCGCTCCAGTCGCAGGCGCTCGGCAGCGGCCAGGTCTATGGCCTGGCCGGCCTCCGGCAGGACCGCCACCAGGCGAGCCTCTTCCCCGTCCGGGCCCTCTCGTCTCATGCGTCCCAGCTTCATGGCCAGACCCTCCTTTCCGGCCCGCGGCATCCCGCAGCGCTAGTAGCGTCCTGGCGTCAGGTAGAACTGGAAGGGGTCCAGCCGGCGGAGGAGGGAGAGTTCCTCCGCCGTGGGCGGCTCCACCTCCCGCAGGTCCGGCGCCACCCGCAGCTCCCAGGGGACGAGGGCGGCCACCGCCTCCGGGTCCAGGCCGGGAAAGACGGCCTCCAGGACGGCCTCGCAACTGCCGGTCTCGCCCCCGTCCGGCGTATCGAACCGGTAGACCCCCATGGTGGAGACGATACGGTTGGGCCCCTGGGGCGCCAGGCCATGCTGCCGCCGGGCGCCAGGGCCGTCTATGTAGCCAGGGCTGGTGACAAAGTCCACCCGCCGCTTCCAGCGTCTCGGCTCCTGGGACATCAGGATGAGCAGCCGTGGCGCCAGGCAGGCTATCTCCGTGTTGCCGCCGGTGCCCCCCAGCCGCCGCTCCGGACGGGCGTAATCGCCGATGCAGATGGTGTTCAGGTTGCCGTAGCGGTCCACCTGTGCCCCCGTGAGCACTCCCAGGTCAGCCCGGCCCCCCATGAGCAGTGCGCCCAGGACATCCACCATGTCCGTGGCCATGGCCGCCCCGTGGTTCAGGATCAGGTCGTGGATGCCCAGGGGGGCGCGGGCCACCGTGGCCGGGTCCGGGCGCCAGTCTATGGCCCCCACCTCCGTGCAGATGACCAGGTCGGGGTGGTGGAGGCACTTGGCCAGGGTGCCGGCCAGCACCGGAGTGCCCAGGCCCAGGACGGCCACGCCCCGGTCCGGCATCAGGCGGGCCGCCTCAATGCACATCAGCTCCGCCAGGGTGTAGCCATCGCCCCCGTCCGTCATGGCACCTTCCCCTCCATACGCAGGTTGGTGTTGCGGGAGTAGCCGTAGTCCACCTCCCGCAGGGGCCGCACGTGCTGGTCCACATGGATGGCCTGGAAGGCCTCCTCCCCTATGGTGGCCTTCACCCTCTCGATGTAGGCCTGGCGGTCCCGCACGTCCGTCCATTCCTCGCGAAAGCGGGCGAAGCCCTCCCGGGAGCTGAAGGCCGGGTTGATGACGCGGCCCAGGAAGCGGAAGTCGAAGTCGTAGTAGCCGGCCAGGCCGCCCGGGTGGGCCCCGTAGGGACAGTGGACGACGGCGCTGACGCGGAAGCCGGGCAGGACGGTGCGGCTGGGGTCGGAGCGGATTACCTCGCTGGGGACGATCTCCTCCACGGTGACGATGACCTTACGCCCCGCCCACAGCCCCCAGCGGGCGTCCCCCAGGTGCCCCCACATCTGGACGTTACCCTCGGCGTCCGCCCGCTGGGCGTGCATTATGACCACGTCCGGCCGGATGGCCGGCAGCAGCACCACCCGCTGGCCGTCAAAGGGAGAGTCCATCACCTGCCACTTGCGGTAACCAGGGATGCGGCCGGGATGTCCCTCCGTCCGCTCCGTAATGTAGTCCGTCCCCAGGAAGCTGCGGGTGGGGACGAAGGGGATGCCCAGCGCGCCCGCCATCAGCATGAGGGCGATGGCCTGGTTGCTGTAGTCCTCGTACTGGAGTTCTCCACTCAGCATCATCTCGGTGACGGGGCCGGGGCGCAATGCCCCCTGTATATAGCCGCTGCGGATGCGACGGCAGCAGCCAGCCAGGGCCAGCTCCGTGGCCGGCCAGACCACGGAGGCGCCCACTACCTCCAGGTCTCGCTTCCCCTGTCGCACTATCTCGTGCGTCAGGGCGAAGGGGACGCAGAGGTAGCCGGCGTAGACGGTATCGCCGTCTTCCACGAAGCGGCCCACGGCCTCCTCCAGCGTCATCAGCTTGGGCTCCGGCATAGGCCCTCCTCGCGTTGCCTCTAGTATGCTCCCATTATATTAGCCCCTCGCCGCCGCCCCGTCCCCGTCAGCCACGGTCAGGGGCACCCCGCTTGACAGGCGCCATCGGATTATGACAAGCTGCCAGAGTCAGGTGGCCCGCCAGGCCCCCTGTGTCTACCGCTCCCGGGTTGGGAGGGGAGGTGGTGGCAGAGGGTTGCGTTCTTGAGCCCCCGCAGTTCCCGGCATCTCATGTCGTCGAGGAGGTCGTCCCCATGGCGCGCTTCGATTCTCGCTGGATGAACGCCTGGCAGGACATCGTCAACAGGGACCCGGTGATGCCCGTCATCGGCAAGTACTTCACCGCCGATTTCCTGCTGGGCTTCGGCGACAAGGAATACGCCGTGTCGGTGCGAGAGGGGAGGATAGACCGCGTAACGGACGATATCACCATCGAGGTGCCCTGGGCCTTCGCCCTGCGAGCGCCGGCGGAGTCCTGGGAAAGGTTCGTCCAGCGGGTGCCGCCCCCCATGTACAACGACATCTGGGCCATGGCCCACCCGCTGCATGGACGCCTCAAGATGGACGGCGATGTCAAGGTGATCTGGCAAAACCTGCGGGCCCTCACCTGGATGCTGGACCGCATGCGAGAAGTCCCGGCCTGAAAGACGTGACGGGGAGGGATACCATGGCCGCACGACGCGAGCCCATCACCGGTGGCTACGTCTACGTCCCCTACGACAACTACGAGTACCGTATCTTCTACGAAGAGGCCGGCCGGGGCATCCCCCTGGTCTGCCTCCACACCGCCGGCACCGACTCCCGCGAGTGGCGCCATCAGCTCTGCGACCCCGACATCAACCGCAACTTCCGCGTCATCGCCTTCGACCTGCCGCGGCACGGCAAGTCCATCCCGCCGGTGGGCTTCCACAAGGAGGAGTACCGCCTGACGGCCAAGTTCTACTCGGAGTTCGTCATGGCCTTCTGCGACGCCCTGGAGCTGGAGCGGCCGGTCATCATGGGCAGCTCCATGGGCGGCAACATCTGCCTGCACCTGGCCATGAACTTCGAGGAGCGGCTGCGGGCGCTCATCGCTATTGAGGCCTGTGACTACTCCCCGGGCTGGTTTATCTCCTGGCTATGGCATCCCCACGTCCACGGCGGTGAGGCCTGCGCCACCTCCGTCTTCGGCCTCATGGCGCCCCAGAGCCCGGAGGAGTACCGCTGGGAGACCTGGTGGTACTACAGCCAGGGCGGGCCAGGTATCTTCAAGGGTGACCTCTATTTCTACAGCGTCGACCACGACTTCCGCCATCTGTGCGAGAGGATAAGCGGCAAGGTGCCCATCTACTTCATGACGGGGGTCTATGACTTCGCCTGCACGCCGGAGATGACCCTGAAGACCGCCGAGAAGGTCAAGGGCGCCAAGGCCATCATCATGGAGGAGATAGGCCACTTCCCCATGTGCGAGAACCCGGTCACCTTCAAGAAGTACCTGATGCCTGTCCTGGAGGAGATCCTGACGCGGGAGGGGAGGAAGGCGGCGTCCTAGGGGCGCGAGCGGCTCGCAGGACGGACGTCTCGGAGCGCCCGGCGCATCACGTGACGGCGCGTCCCCGCCCGCCCCACCTCCTGGAAGCCCGCCGCCCGGAACATAGGGACGAAGCCCATGAAGCGGTAGCTGGGCGAGTCCGGGTCCACCGGGTAGGCCTCCAGCACGGTGGCGCCTCGGGCGCGGGCGTGCGCCGCTGCCGCCTCGACGAGGCGGCGGGCCATGCCCCGGCCCCGGAGACGTCGCACCACGAAGAAGCAGACGATGGACCAGACCCCTTCGTCCGGGCTGTCGTCCCCCACCAGGCGACGGTAGGTAGAACGGGGCGCCACGGAGCACCAGGCCACCGGCTCCCCGTCCAGGTAGCCCAGAAGGCCCACGGGAACGCCGGCCGCCACCCGCCGGGCCATGGCAGCCTTGCGGCCGCGCCCGTCCGTCCGCTTCGCCTCTTCGGGAGTCGCTCGCCAGGCCATGCACCAGCAGCTCTTGGGGCCGCCCCGGGACTCGAACAGCCGCTCGAAGTCGGCCCAGCGTTCGGCGTCCACCTCGTGGAAGACCACCCGCTCCACGGCGGCGGCCAGGGATACGTCGTCGCCCTGACCGCTCTCCCTCCTGGGCATGCTCGCTCCTCCTCTCGGCCGGCCGCCCACGGCCACGGGCGGCCTTTGGGCCGCAGTATAGCACAGAGAGAGCGCTCCCCAGGACCGGATGCGGCGCCCTGCCGGCCCTCAGGCCGCTGGCGTGGCCGCGGCCCGCTGACGCATGCGGGCCAGGGGCAGACTGAGAAGGGCGCTCAGGGTACAGGCCAGGGCTAGGGCGTAGAACCCGGCATCGAAGGAGCCCGTGGAGTCCTTGATGGCCCCCAGGGCGTAGGCGAAGCTGAAGCTGCCCAGGTTGGCGAAGAAGTTGCCGTAACCGCTGGCCACGCCGGCCATCCGCGGCCCCAGCATCTCCAGGGGCAGGGAGAACAGTGGCCCGAAATACATCTGCATGAAAAAGCCGGTCAGAGCTATGAGGAGGACGAGGGCCGGCAGCCAATGCACGGAGGCCAGGCCAGCGTTGGCCACCGCCAGCGCCACGAGCGAGGCACCGATGATGCGCGTTGGGCTACGCAGCCGGTCCGACAGATACCCTCCCAGGAAGGGGGAGACGGCCGTCAGGCTGAAGGAAAGGGCCACCACCAGGCTGGCCGCTCGCAGTGAGAGGTCGTGCTCGTCCAGGAGGAAGGTGGGCAACCAGGTGGTCAGCCCCACCACCACCGACATGCGCACGTACTGGATGACGGCGATGACCCACATGATGGGGCTGGCGAAGAGGGCCAGGGCACGGGCGGGCTCACCTCTCTGGCGACCGCCCGGGTGCCCCTCTTCCCTGACGTAGCGGGCGAAGAGGGCCACGAACGCCAGGCCCATCAGGGCGAAGAGGGTGAAGACACGCCGCCAGCCCAGGGCATCCTCCAGGGCGGGGCCCACCAGGTTCAGGAGGACTATGGGCAGCGAGAAGCCCGCCGCCACGTACAGCCCCATGGCCGTGGCCCGACGCTCCGGCGGAAAGCGGCCGGTCATCAGGACCAGGCCGGGCGCGAAGAGGAGCGACCAGGCCACGCCCAGGGCCGCCTGGTTGGCCAGCGCCTGCCAGTAGCCCTGCACCAGCCCGAAGGTGAAGCTGAGGAGGCACACGCCTAGCGCCCCCGTCAGGAAGAGGCGCCGCGGGCCCAGACGGTCGGCCAGGTAGCCGGCCGGCATCTGGAGAAAGGCGTAGACCAGGGAGGCGGTGGCCGCCAGGGAGCCGCCCTGGCCGTAGGAGAGGCCCAACTCCTCCCGCACCCGCGGCAGGAAGAGGGCCAGCCCGCCGATGGTGAGCGCCTGCAGGCTCAGGCAGAGGACGATGAGGGCCACCGTGAGCGTCCTGCCGCCGGCCAGGGTCACCGGCCGTCCCCTGAGGGTCCTCACGTCCTCCGCTCCCTGCGCGGGCCCGCCCGGTCCGTCGGCCATGGTGCAGCTCACCGGGGCTCGGCGGGGGCCAGGAGAGGCAGGCAACGCTCCAGCGCGCCCCGGTAGGTCTCCTCCGGCTCCACCGGGTTCACCATGAGGGCTACGAAGTCCGCTCCGGCCGCCCGGAAGGCGGCTATGCGCTCCCGGCAGCGCTCCGCCGGCCCCACCGCGCAGAACTCCTCTATGATCTCGTCGGTGATGTTGGCCAGGAGCGCCTCCTGGTCGCCCCGCAGGAAGGCGTCCCGCAGCACCCGCGCCTCCTCCTCGAAGCCGGCGGCCCGCAGCGCCCGGTTGTAGGCGGGCATCCCCACGAAGTAGGCCATGGCCAGGCGAGCCCGCTGTCGCGCCCGGGCCACGTCCTCCGAGAGGAAGACGTTGAGCCCCAGGTCCAGCTCCACCGTCGCCGGGTCGCGGCCGGCGCGGCGGGCCCCCCGCGCCACCGCCTCCCGTATCTCGTCCATGCGAGAGAGGGGCACCATGTTCAGCATCAGACCATCGGCTATCTCGCCCCCCAGCTCCGCCATGGCCGGGCCCACGGCGGCTATGTAAACGGGCACGGGATGCGTCGGCTGGCGGAACTGCACCCGACGCCCCTGGTAGGTCTGCAACGGCAGCTCCGGATAGACCGTCTCCCCGGCAAGGACACCCTTCACCTGGGCCACATAGCGGCGCATGTCCTCCAGGGGACGGCCCGGAGCCAGGCCCAGCCCCCGGTTGCGGGGCGGATGGCTGACCCCCAGCCCCAGGATGAACCTCCCGCCAGAGACCTCGCTGATGGCGGTGGCCGCCAGGGCAGCGACGAAGGGATGGCGATAGTAGATGATGGCGACGAAGCTCCCCACCACCACCCGCCGCGTGTGGCAGGCGATGAGCATGTCGATGCTCAGGGTATCGGTCAGGGCCTCGTTGGTATAGACCCGCTCGTAGCCCAGCTCTTCGGCCCGTCGGGCCACCTCCGCCATCTCGGCGAAGGCGAGGTCCGGCACGTGGGTGAAGAGCACCACTCCGAGACGCTCCTCCATGGCGCTCCCTCGCTCCCTGTGTTCAGCCTATGATATGCGATGGTCCCCCGCCCGGGGCAAGCTCGGACTGCTCGCCGTGGCCATCACGCGAAGGGCGCCGAAAAAAAGGGGCGCCGGCCCAGCCGGACGATTGACAGCGGGGCGAACAGGGCGTACCGTAGAGACATAATGACTGACAGTCAGTCACAAGGCGAGGCCGAGCGCCCGCTGCGCCTCCTGGCCGAGGAGGGAAAGCGGCGGGCCCTCCTGGCGGCCGCCCGCCGCGTTTTCGCCCAGAAGGGGTATGACGAGGCCACCGTGGCCGATATAGTGGCGGCGGCGGGAGTGGCCCAGGGAACCTTCTACCTCTATTTCCCCTCCAAGAAGGCCATCGCCGTCGAGCTGGCCCAGGAGCACCAGCGGCAGATCCTGGCCACCGTCAGGGAGGCCTACGACCCTCAGGCCCCCTTCCCGGAGGTGGTAAGGGCCGTCATCGGGGCCGCCTTCGCCCTCTGTGGCCAGAGCCAGGACCTGCTACGCCTCCTCCGCTTCTCCTTGGACGCCGAGGCGGTGGTGGAGCTGGAGCGCGCTCAGGCCCTGCGGGCCGAGTTCGCCGCCCTGGTGGAGATCTTCCAGGAGAGAGTGGCCCGCGGAGACGTGCGCCCCCTGGACCCCTGGATGACGGTGCGTCTGGTGAGCTGGCTGGTCAGGGAGGCGGTGTACGAGTGCTACGTGGTGGACGAGGGCGCCCATCCCGAACGCTACGTGGAGGTGGTCGCGGACTTCATCGTCCACGCCCTGCAACGGAGAGAATGAGGCAGTTTTTTTGCCTGTTTCTGACTGAACGTCAGTCATAATCGCGGGGAGGGGAAGAGATGACGCTGAGGATCTCGACCGGTGGACTGGCCAGGGCCTCCGCCCGCCGGCCATGGACCGTCCTCGCCCTCTGGTTAGTGGTCCTCCTGCTGGCCGGCCTGTTGGCCGCCACAGCCCTGGACAGCGCCCTCACCAGTGAGGCCAGCTTCACCAACAGCCCCGAGTCCCAACGGGCCGAGGAGCTGTTGGAGGAGCGACTACGCGGCCCCCAGCCCGTCAACGAGATCGTCATCGTCCGCTCGCCCGATCGCACCGTGGACGACCCGGCCTTCCGCCAGTTCGTGGAGGGGCTCTTCCAGCGCCTGACCGCCCTCGGCCCCCAGGTGATTGCCACCGCTAGCAATTTCTACCTGACCGGTGACTCCACCCTCGTCTCCGCCGACCGCCACAGCACCATCGTCCCCCTGGTCATGGCCGGCAGCATCGAGGACGCCGAGCGCAACATCGGCCAGGTGCGGGAGATAGTCCGCGAGGCCAACGGTCAGGACGGCTTCAGCGTCCTCATCACCGGCAGCGCCAGCATCAGCGAGGACTTCAGCAAGGTGGCGGAGAGAGACCTGCGCACCGCCGAGGCCTTCGGCATACCCGTGGCCCTCCTCGTCCTCGTCCTGGTCTTCGGCGCCATCGCCGCCGCCTTCCTCCCTCTGGTCATCGCCGGCATCAGTATCGCCATCGCCATGGGGGCAGCGGCGCTGGTGGGCCAGCTCTTTGAGCTCACCTTCTTCGTCACCAACATGATCACCATGATCGGCCTGGCGGTGGGGATAGACTACTCCCTGTTCATCGTCTCCCGCTACCGCGAGGAGCGACGCCGCGGCCTCCCCCGCGAGGCGGCCATCGCGATGGCGGGCGCCACCGCCAGCCGCGCCGTTTTCATCAGCGGCCTGACGGTGGTCCTGGCCATGGCTGGGTTGCTCATAGTCCCTACCACCATATTCCGCAGCCTGGCCCTGGGTGCCATCCTGGTGGTGCTGGTCACCGTGGCGGCGGCCCTGACCCTCCTCCCGGCCGCGCTGGGCCTCCTGGGCGACCGTATCGACGCCCTGCGGATACCCTTCATCCAGCGCCGTTACCTGTCCCAGGAGGAGCGCTCCGGCGGAATGTGGGACCGCATAGCCCGGGCAGTAATGCGCCGGCCCGTCCTGAGCCTCCTGGTCTCGGCGGGGGCGCTGGTGGCCCTGACCGTCCCCTACTTCGATATCCACACCGGGGTGGCGGGCGTCAGCACCCTGCCCGACAGCTTCGAGTCAAAACAGGGGTTCATGGTGCTCCAGCAGGAGTTCTCGGCCGGGCTGGTCAGCCCGGTGGAGATCGTCATCGACGGGCCGGTGGCCTCGGAGCAGGTCCAGGCAGGGATACAGCGGCTGGAGGCCCTCATGGCCAGCAACCCCATCTTCGGTCCGCCCCATCTTGTGACGAACCAGACGGGCGACCTGGCCCTCCTCTCTGTCCCCGTGGCCGCCGAGTCCACCAGCGACGAGGCGATGGCGGCGGTGCGACTGCTCAGGGAGGAGTACGTCCCCCAGGCCTTCGCCGGCGTCCCCGCCCGGGTGCTGGTGGGCGGCAGCACCGCCCTCAACATGGACTTCTTTGATCTGGCGGAGACCTACACGCCCATCGTCTTCGCCTTCGTGCTGGGGCTCAGCTTCCTCCTCCTGCTGCTGGTCTTCCGCTCCCTGGTCATACCGGTGAAGGCCGTCATCATGAACCTGCTCTCGGTGGGAGCAGCCTACGGGCTGGTAGTGCTGGTGACCCAGAAGGGGGTGGGGGCGGGGCTCTTGGGCTTTCAGCAGGTGGACACGGTGGAGGCCTGGATCCCCATCTTCCTCTTCACCGTCCTCTTCGGCCTCTCCATGGACTATCACGTCTTCCTGCTCAGCCGCATCAGGGAGCGCTTCGACGAGACCGGGAACAACACGGAGGCGGTGGCCTTCGGCCTGCGCTCCACGGGCCGGCTGATAACGGGGGCCGCCCTCATCATGGTGGTGGTCTTCGCTGGCTTCGCCGCCGGAGAGCTGGTGATGTTCCAGCAGCTCGGCTTCGGGGCGGCGGTGGCGGTGCTGCTGGACGCCACGGTGGTCCGCTCCGTCCTGGTGCCGGCCAGCATGCAACTGCTGGGGCGCTGGAACTGGTACCTGCCCCGCTGGCTCTCCTGGCTGCCCGATCTCTCCGCCGAGGGGCCGGCGCTGCAGCCAGCGCAGGTCTACGATGGCCCCACTGGCAGGGGCGCCTAGGGCGGGGGCGGCTCCCCCCAGCCTCCGCCACCTGGCGTCTCCAGCACCAGCTGGTCGCCGGGGGAGAGCTGGAACTGGCCCTTGCCGGGTAGCTCCACCGTCTCTCCGCTGGCGCGCCGTAGCAGGTTGCGCCCCCGCTGGCCCGGTCCCCCGCCCTGGAGGCCCCAGGGCGGTAGCCGACGCCGCTCGGTGACGATGGTGACGACGGCGGGGGCCAGGAACTCCCACGTCCGCACTATGCCATCTCCCCCGCGGTGGCGGCCGAGGCCGCCGGAGCCCCGCCGCACGCGGTACTCACTGACCCGGAAGGGGTAGGCCAGCTCCAGGGCCTCCACCGGGGTGTTCATGGTGTTGGTCATGTGGGTGTGGACGGCCGAGAGGCCCGGTCCCAGCGGCCCCGCTCCGGCGCCGCCCCCTACCGTCTCGTAGTAGGCGAAGGGGCGGCCGCGGTAGGGGTCCCAGCCGCCCAGAGCGACGTTGTTCATGGTGCCCTGGCTGGCCGCGGGCACCAGCTCGGGCAGGGCCTGGGCCAGCGCCCCCAGCACCACGTCCACGATGCGCTGAGAGGTCTCCACGTTCCCGGCCGATACCGCCCGCGGCGGGCGGACGTTGACCAGCGTCCCCTCCGGCAGGGTGAGGGAGACGGGGCGGAAGCAGCCCTCGTTGGCGGGGACGGACTCCTCCAGGAGGCAGCGTACCACATAGTAGACGGCGGAGCGGGTGACGGCGGCCACGGCGTTGATGGAGGAGGGACGCTCCGCCGCCGTCCCCGTGAAGTCGCAGTGGAGGGAATCGCCCCGCACGGAGACCCGCACCCGGATGGGGAGGGGCTCGTCGGTCACGCCGTCGTCGTCCAGACAGTCCTCGAACTGGTAGTCGCCGTCCGGGATGCGGGCGATGGCCGCCCGCGTCATACGCTCGGCATAGTCCTGGAGGGCGGCCATCAGGAGCCAGGCGCGCCGCAGGCCGTAGCGCTGGCATATCTCCTGCAGGCGGGCCTCGCCGATGCGCTGGGCCGCCATCTGGGCGTCCAGGTCCCCCTGGCGCTCCTCGGGGGTGCGGACGTTGCGCAGGAGGAGGGACAGCACGCCCCGGTTCAGGCGCCCCCCTTCGCACAGCTTCAGGGGCGGGATGATGACCCCCTCCTGCCACAGCTCCTGGGCCAGGGGCATGGAGCCCGGGGCCATCCCCCCCACGTCGGCGTGGTGGGCCCGGGAGGCGACGAAGCCGGCCAGCCGCCGCCCCACGAAGACGGGGGAGACCATGGTGATGTCCGGCAGGTGGGTGCCGCCCAGGTAGGGATCGTTCAGGATGACCACGTCGCCGGGGCGGAAGGGGGCCAGTGGAAGGGCGGCGGCCACGGCGGTGGGCATGGCCCCCAGGTGGACCGGTATGTGGGCCGCCTGGGCCACCAGCCGCCCCTGGGGATCGAACACCGCGCAGGAGTAGTCCCGTCGCTCCTTGATGTTGGGCGAGAGGGCGGTGCGCCCCAGTGCCACCCCCATCTCCTCCGCCACCGAGGCGAAGAGGGAGGCGGCTATGGAGAGCTCCGCCGGATCTATCCGAGCCACGGGCGCGGGCAGGCCCCTCCAGACGCTATCACCAGTATATTACGCCGCCCCGCCAGCCCGCCCGGCGTGAAGCTGGCAAGGCGAGGACAGCCGTGCCACAATACATGACGGAGTCCCCCTCTCGAGGTGGAAGCGATGGCGCAGCGAACCGTCCCCGTCCCGGAATACGAGATGGCGGAAAGGGTGGAGCTGGACCCCAGGCGCTCCGCCCTGGTCATCGTCGACATGCAGAACGATTTCGTCAAGGAGGAGGGCAAGCTGGTGGTGCCCACCGCCCAGGCGACGGTGCCGGCCATCCGCCGCCTGCTGGAGAGCGCCCGCGACTGGGGCGCCATGGTGGCCTACACCCAGGACACCCACCTGCCCGGCGACCCTGAGTTCCCCATCTGGGGGGAGCACTGCCTGCTGGGCTCCTGGGGCTGGGAGATCATCGACGAGCTGAGGCCGGAGCCGGGCGAGCTGGTCATCGAGAAGCGGCGCTACGACGGCTTCTACGGCACCAACCTGGAATACGACCTGCGGGTGCGGGGCATCGATACTCTGGTCATCGTGGGAACGGTGGCCAACATCTGCGTCCTGCACACGGCGGGAAGCGCTGCCCTCCGCTGGTTCAACGTCGTCCTGGCCCGGGATGGCATCTCCGCCCTCAGCGACTTCGATATGGAGGCGACGCTGCGCCAAGTCCACTTCCTCTACCGGGGGATCATCACCACCAGCGACGCCGTGACCTTCAAGGGCTAGCCTTTCCTCAGCGGGGCTCCAGCAGCAAGTTGCCCCAGGCGTCCACCCGCGCCTCCCACCCCGGCGGCACCGCCGTGGTGGCGTCCATCTGGACCACCACGGCCGGCCCCCGCAGCCGGTTGCCCGCCCGCAGCCGCTCCCGCAGGTAGACAGAGGCCATCAGGGGACGCCCGAACCAGACCTCTCGCTGGCCCAGGAGGGCGGGGGAAGGATCGGGGCCGGCTTCGGGTAGCTGCGGCATCCGCAGGTCGGCGCCGGGTAGGAGAAGGCGGAGGCGCAGGTTCACCACCTGGACCGGGCGCTCCGGGGCGCTGTGCCCGTAGCGCTCCCGGTGCAGGGCGTGGAAGCGGGGCAGGAAGCTGGTGGGGGCGGTGTCCTCCAGGGAAATGGGAAGCTCGTAGGACTGGCCCAGGTAGCGCAGGTCCAGGAAACGCTCCCTCTCCAGCCCCTCCGTGGGAAGCCCCTCCTCTCGCAGCTCGGCCAGGCCCTGCTCCTCCAGCTCCCGGAAGCGGGACTCCAGCAGGCGGGACGCCTCCTCCCAGGAGGGGCCGCCCTCCGGAGGGAGGAGGAGCATGGCAGCCGCCCGCATCTCCTTGCCGGGCCGGGCCACCACCATCCCCAGGGCAGAGAGGACGCCCGGGTAGCGGGGCACCAGCACCCGCGGTATGCGCAGCGCCTGGGCCAGCTCGCAGGCGTGGAGGGGGCCAGCGCCGCCGAAGGCCACCAGGGTGAAGGACCTCGGGTCATACCCTCGCTCCACCGAGACGATGCGCAGTGCCCGCTCCATATTGGCGTTGGTCACCCGCACCACGGCGGCCGCCGCCTCCGTCGTCCCGCCGAAGGCGCTGGCCAGGGCGGCCAGCGCCTCCCGGGAGCGCTCCGGGTAGATGGTCATGCGCCCTCCCAGGAAGTGCTCAGGCAGGATGCGCCCCAGGACTACCTGGGCATCGGTCACGGCGGGGGAGAGGGAGCGACCGTAGCAGGCGGGGCCGGGGTCGGCGCCAGCGCTCTCCGGCCCCACCCTGAGGGCTCCGCCCTCGTCCAGGCGGGCCAGGGAGCCGCCACCAGCGCCCACGCTCACCACGTCCACCGTGGCCCCCCGCACCGGCAGCTCGCCCACCAGCGTCTCGTCCCGCTCCGGGACACGACCGGGGCAGAGGGCGACATCAGTAGAGGTGCCGCCCATGTCCAGGGTGATGATGTGATCCAGGCCGGCCTGTCGGGCTGTCCAGAAGGCGCCCACCACGCCACCTGCTGGCCCGGAGAGCACCGTCCGGACGGCCAGGCGGCCCGCCGCCCTGGGGCTCATGACGCCGCCGCTGGAGCCCATGACGGTGAGACGCTCCACCCCCCGCTCCGACAGCCCGGCGGCCAGCCGCTCCAGATAGCGGGCCATCACCGGCGAGAGGTAGGCGTTGACGACAGTGGTCACCGTCCGCTCGTACTCGCGGTGCTCCGGCAGCACCTCGAAGGAAGGGGAGACGAAGAGCCCCCGCCGCCGGGCAGCCTCCGCCACCAGCCGCTCATGGGCCGGGTTGAGGAAGGAGAAGAGGAAACAGATGGCCAGGGACTGGGCGCCCAGCCGCAGCGCCTGCTCCGCCAGCGCCTCCGCCTCCTCGGCATCCAGGGGCCGAAGGGGCTGGCCGGTGGCGTCCAGCCGCTCGTCCGCCTCCAGCCGCCAGTCGTCGGGCACCAGGGGGGGCGGACGCCGTGGGTGGAGGTCGTAGAGCTTAGGCCGCGTCTGCCGGCCGATAACCAGCACATCGGCGAAGCCGCGGGTGGTGACCAAGGCTGTGGGCGCCCCCTTGCGCTCGATCAGGGCGTTGGTGGCTATGGTGCTCCCGTGGACAACGGCCCCCGGCCGCGCCCCGGCCTCCTCCAGGCCCAGCAGCACTCCCTGGGCCGGGTCGGGAGGTGTGGTCGGCCGCTTGTAGAGGGTGAGGTGCCCGTCCTCCCATAGGAGGAAGTCGGTGAAGGTGCCACCGACATCGACGCCCAGGACGCTCCTCATGCCTTCATTTTATGCGCCGTTCGGGCTGGCAGCCGCAAGGGGAGGCCGTCCGGCGGTTCCTGGCAAGTCTCTCCTGTGCTACCCTTAAGAGAGTGCGCCTGAGTCAACCTGGCGCTCAGTGAGGTGGCTATGGGTAGCATCATCGACCTGCACGTGCACACCACCATCGGCTCCTGGGACTCCATGATCTCCCCCCAGCGCCTGGCCGATGCCGCTCATCGCGTCGGCCTCACCGGCATGGCCCTGAGCGAGCACGTCAACTACTGGCCCGCCGAGACGCTGCAGCAGTTCCGCGAGGAGACGGGGCTGGCGGCCATGGCCGCCCGCGAGTGGTCCACCGATATGGGCCACATCATCTCCGTGGGGCTGAGCCCGGAGGTGGCTGGCATCCGCACCGCCAGGGACCTGCACGAGGCCGCTCGCGCTTACGGGGCCTTCCTCATCCTGGCCCACCCCTTCCGCTACTTCCCCGGCCCCTCCAGCCTCCTCTTCGGCCACGTCCCCAACGCGCGGGAGCTGTCCATAGAGGAGCTGGCCAAGCACCCGGTGTTCGAGCTGGTGGATGCCATAGAGGTGCTGAACGGCGGCTGCCTGGAGGGGGAGAACCGGCTGGCCCTGGAGGTGGCCCGCTACCTGGGGAAGCCGGTGGTGGCGGGGAGCGACGCCCACGCCCCCATGGAGGTGGGGCTCTACGCTACCCTCTTCGACGTCGAGGTGCGCAGCCTAGAGGATCTGCTGGAGGCGCTACGGGCAGGCCGCTTCCGCCCCGCCCGCCGCCAGGACGGCGTCTTCGTCCCCATCACGGAGTAGGCCCCCGCCCCTGGCCGTGCCCTCCCGGGGCGAGCAGGCCCCGGCGCGCGGCGACGCCTATGGCCGGACGGCTATCTTCAGCACCCCCTGCTCCTTGCTGCGGAACATCTCATAGCCGCGCTGGATCTCCCTCAGGCCGATGGCGTGGGTGAAGAGGGGCGTCAGGTCTATGTTCCCGTGCCGGATGAGGGAGAAGAGGTGCTCCAGCCGCTCCCAGCCGGAGGGGCACAGAGTAGTGACGATGCGTCGGTGCAGGAAGGAGGCCACCGTGGTGGGCATGGTCAGCTGGGGATAGAGACCGTAGACGCCCACGCTGGAGACGGTGCCGCCCCGCCGGACCACCCGCGTCGCCGCCTCAAAGGTGGCCTGGGTGCCTACCGCCTCCACCGCCACGTCCACGCCGCGGCCGTCCGTCAGGGCGCGGATCTCCGACACCGGGTCTTGCTCCCGGGGGTCGATGACCACGTTGGCGCCCAGCCGCTTGGCCATCTCCTTGCGCTCCGGCACGGACTCGACGGCGATGATGAGGCCAGCACCCCGCGCCCGGGCACCGGCCGTGGCGCACAGCCCCACCGGCCCCTGGGCGAAGATGGCGACCGAATCGCCGAAGCCCAGCCCCGCCCGCTCAATGGCGCCGAAGCCGGTGGACATGATATCGGTGGCCAGGATGGCCATCTCGTCACTCACGCCGTCCGGCACGTGGGTGGCGTTGACATCGGCGTTGGGGACTATATAGTACTCGGCCTGGCAGCCGAAGAGGGGGCGCCCGCCGCCGCTACAGATGCTGATCTCGCCCCGCAGGCACTCCTGACAGCGACCGCAGCCCCAGAGGCAGGAGGCGGCTATGCGGTCGCCCGGCTTGAAGCGGGTGACCCCGGGCCCCACCTCTTCCACGATGCCCACGCCCTCGTGCCCCATGGGCAGCCCCTGGGGGGTGAGAACGCCCTTGTACATCTTCCCCATGACCTCGTTGGGAAACTCGTCCAGGAAGTGCATATCGGAGCCGCAGATGGTGGCCAGGGTCGTCCGCACCAGCACCTCGCCCGGCCCGGGGGTGGGCCGCGGGACCTCCACCAGCTCTACCTTGCCCAGGTCGGTCTTGATACACGCCAGCACGGCAGCCTCCCGCAGAGCTAGAATCTGAGGCCATATCACCACAGGCCGCCGGGGGAAGTCAAGGCAGCCTAGCGCAGGAGCCTCAGCACCACGTTGATGACGATGGTGAGCACCAGGCTGATGAGGAGGGACGTGGCCAGAGGGAAGAAGAAGGTGAAGTTGTCACGCTGGACGAGGATATCGCCGGGGAGGCGGCCCAGGAAGGGAATGCGTCCCACCAGGAGCAGGAGCCCCCCCAGCAGGGCGATGCCCAGCCCCAGCACCACGAGCAGCTTGCCCAGGCTCTCCAGCGCCATTCCAAAGACTATTTTAGCCCGGGCGGCGACAGTCCGCCCGCCGCCCGTGAAAGCAGGCAGCCCCGGCCACCCGGGGGAGGGGGGAGATGGCCAGGGCTGCCTGTTGGAGATGTCTGCGTCCAGGCCCGGGCGCCACCAGCCCTGCGCCCGAAGGCGGCCCCAATCTTAAAACGATGCTGAATGCACTGTCAAGAGGTGGGCATAAAGTGTCTAGAAGGCCCTTACGGGCCATAAGAGGGGCACATCATCCCTCAGAGGGCCTCATCCCGTCCAGGGCTGGGCGACGAGGCAGGACGAGCGGCCCTGCCCCGGGCCCGCATTGACGGCGCCGGGGGAGGGTGCTAGGATAGGTTCGGTGGCCCCTACGCCTGTGGCGTCGGGGCGCTTTTATGGTGGACGTGGCCAAGGGGTCAAGGCGCCAGGCTGTGGCCCTGGAGATCGAGGGTTCGAATCCCTCCGTCCACCCCACCCTCTGACCGAGAGCGCACCGTTTGCTCCATCGACGCCCCGGGGGCTCTTCTCCTCATCGCTGCTCCCGAGAAATGCAGCCAGGCGTCGTCCGGGCGCTGTCGAAAGCCCTCACGGCCGTCGGATGAGGCAGGTCACGGCATTTTAGCCAGGGCACACTGCCAGCCACGCCCCGTCGTCCGCCTGACCGACCGTAATCCACCGTGGCCCGGCGCGTAAAAATCACGTGAGGCGGGTCACCAGGAGACTGCCGGCACCTAGCAGCAACAGAAAGCCCATCACATCCGTGAACGTAGTCAGCCAGATAGAGGAGGCCAGCGCCGGGTCTATCCTCAACGCCCGCAGCCCCAGGGGAATAGTAGCCCCCACTATGCCAGCCACCACGACATTCCCCTGCATCGCCAGATAGACCACCCCGGACAGCCAGGGGTTCTGGTACAGGGCGAAGGCCAGCCCCGCCGCCAGGAGGCCGGCCAGACAGCCATGGACCAGCCCGAAGCGCACCTCCTTGAAGACGATGCGCGCCACATCGGCCGGGGTGACCTCCCCCAGGGCCAGGGAGCGGACAACGACGGTGGCCGCCTGGGTGCCCGTATTCCCCCCGTGGCCGGCGATGATGGGCATGAAGACCGCCAGGGTGGCCGCCCGGGCTATCGTCCCCTCGAAGAGGCTCACCGTGAAGCCCGAGAGAAAGGCCGTGAGCAGGTTCACCAGCAGATGAGGGATGCGGTTGCGCAGCGATTCACGCAGGGGACTGAGGGCCCACTCCCGCACGCCCACGCCGGCCAGGCGGTAGATGTCCTCCGTGGCCTCCTCCTCGATGACGTCTATCACGTCGTCCACGGTGACGATGCCCAGGAGGACGCCCTGCTTGTCCACCACCGGGAGGGCCCGCAGGCGGTAGTGCTGGAGCAGGCGGGCCGTCTCCTCCTGGTCCGTCTCGGGGGCCACGGTGATGGCATCCCGGGTCATCAGCTCGGCGATGGGGGTGCTGGGGTCGGCGATGATGAGCTGACGGAGGTTGACCACCCCCTGCAGGCGGTTCGTCTCGTCCAGGACGTAGAGGTAATAGCCCTCCTCGGCGGCGGGGCGACGCAGCCGCAGGAAATTGATCGCCTCACGGGCCGTCATCTCCGGGTGGAGGGCTATGTAGCCCCGGGTCATGATGCCGCCCGCTGTCTCCTCCTCGTGCTGGAGGAGGGGAGTGACGTTGGCAGCGGTGGTCATGTTGGCCAGGACGCGGGCGGCATCGGCAGGGGGGAGGGAGCGGATGACGTCGGCTGCCTCGTCGGTCTCCATGTGGTCCAGGACGCGGGCCAGCGTCTCCCTGGGCATGCGGCGGATGAGCTCCTCCCGGTCCTCGTCGTCTAGGTGCTGGAGGAAACGGGCCAGCCCCTCCGCCGAGAGGAGGGCCAGGAAGGTCTCGCGGCGGGCCGGATCGAGGCGCTCCCAGAGGTCCACCTGGTCAGCGGGGTGGACGCTGGCGATGAGGGACGCGATCTCCCCCACGTCGGTGGAGTTGCTGGAGAGCTTCTCCTCCACCTCCTGGATGATGCCAGCGACGTCCTGTTCGGGCACCATGATGTCCGATGGTCGTTCCCGAAGGGCTCCAGCTTCTATTTCATCATGAAGCTGGGCCGCCCACAACGCGGCGGCCGGAAGCTAGGCCTTACGAGGCCAGCGCCGCCATGCTAGACTAGGTCAATGGGGGATCCTGCTCGCCCCCGTAGCTCAACTGGACAGAGCGCCTGGCTTCGGACCAGGAGGCTGCGGGTTCGAGTCCTGCCGGGGGCGCCAGAGGCCCTTGCTATCTGTGAACTGGCAGGGCCAAAATACCGGGTAGGAGCAGCCAACGCCCGGCGAAGGTGGTGACGATGACCGAGGTAGTGGCTGTCAGCATAGGCCTCGGTATCCTGTACGTGATCCTAATCGCCGTGATGGTCGCTATCGTCCTGATCGAGGAGAGGACACACTAGGCCAGCCAGGCCACGAGCCCCCCTATCGCCAGCGATACGATGATAACGATCAGGACGAACCAGAGCACCAGCAGTCCTTTCAGCTCCTCCATTCGCCTCGCCTCCAGACGGTTCTCGCCCCCTAGGGTGTGAGTGGCCAGGGCGCCCTAGGTCTGTCCCAGGGCGCCCTTCATCTCCAGCCAGGCCTTGCGGGCCTCCTCCACAGAGCCCTCCTCCTCGATGGTGGAGATGTCGCCCGGGTCGGTGTCCAGCACCACCGCCTTCAGCACCCGTCGCATGATCTTGCCGCTGCGGGTCTTGGGCAACATGTTGACGATGTTCAGGTCACCGATGACGGCCACGGGCCCCAGCTCCCGCCGCACCGTCTCCAGCAGCTCCTGCCGGAGCTGGTCCGAGGGCTGCTGGCCCTGCTTGAGGACGACGAAGGCGGAGATGACCTCGCCCCGCACCGGGTCGGGGCGGCCGGTGACGCCGGCCTCGGCCACCGCTGGGTGCTTCAGGAAGGCGGTCTCCACCTCGATGGTGCCGATGCGGTGGGCCGCTATCTTGATTATCTCGTCCGCCCGCCCGGCGAACCAGACGTAGCCGTCCTCGTCTATCTGGGCAGAGTCGCCGGTGAAGTAGACGCCAGGAATGCGCTCCCAGTAGTCCCGGCCGTAGCGCTCAGGCTCCCCCCAGAGCGTGGGCGTCAGGCTGGGGAAGGGGCGTTTGATGACCAGGATCCCCCGCTCGCCGGGGCCGCAGGGCTGGCCCTCCATGGTCATCACCCCCACCTCCATGCCCGGCAGGGGCGGGCCAGCGGAACCGGGCTTGATGGGCAGCAGGTCTATCCCGTAGGGGTTGCCGATGACCGGCCCCCCCGTCTCCGTCTGCCACCAGTGGTCGATGACGGGGACGCGGTCCTCCATCACCTTCTTCTGGAGCCACTCCCAGGCGGGGGCGTTCAGCACCTCGCCGGCGCAGAAGATGCGCTCGATAGACGAGAGGTCGAACCCTTTCACCGGCTCCTCGCCGTAGCGCATGAGGAGGCGCACCGCCGTGGGGGAGGTGAAGATGCCGGTGACGCCGAACTCCTGAACGATGCGCCACAGCGTCTCCGGGCCAGGGTGGTCCAGCGCCCCCTCGTAGAGGATGGTGGTGCAGCCGAAGAGCAGGGGAGCGTAGACGGAGTAGCTGTGCCCCACCGCCCAGCCCAGGTCGGAGGTGGCCCACCAGACGTCGGTGGGCTTCATGCCGAAGCACCATCGCCCGGCGCTGTAGATGACCACCTGGTAGCCGCCGTGGACGTGGACAGCCAGTTTGGGCCGGGCGGTGGTGCCGGAGGTGGCCAGAATGTAGGCCGGCTCGTTGGCCTCCATCACCACGTAGCGGCCGTCGCCATCGCTGGCCCGCTTCAGGAAGTCGCTCCAGTAGAGGTCACGGTCCGGCACCATGGGCGGTGGGTCGGCCGTCCGCTGCCAGACGATGACGTGCTCCACGCTGTTGCCGCCCCGCTCCAGCGCCTGGTCCACAATCTCCTTCAGGCGCACCACGTTCCCCTTACGGTAGGTGACATCGGCGGTGAAGACGAGGCGAGAGCCGCTGGCCTCTATGCGGTCGGCCAGGGCGTTGGCGCCGAAGCCAGCGAAGACGATGGAGTGGATGGCGCCGATGCGCAGGGTGGCCAGCATCAGGATGACGGCCTCCGGGCTGTTGGGCATGTAGATGGTCAGGCGGTCGCCCTTCTGGAGGCCCATGGCCCGCAGGGCAGCGGCCACCCGCTCCACCTCCCGCTGGAGCTGGGCATAAGTGAAGACCTGCCTCTCGCCTCGCTCGTTGACGTAGACCAGAGCGGCATGGCCGCCCCAGCCCCTGGCCACGTGGTGGTCCACACAGTTATAGGCCATGTTGGTCTGGGCGCCCAGGAACCAGCGGAAGGTGGGGAAGTCCCACTGGAAGACCTTGTCCCACTTGCGGAACCAGGGCAGGGCCTCGGCGGCCCGGCCCCAGAAGGCCTCCGGGTCGGCCTGGGCCTCCCGTTGCCAGCGGCGGACTACGGGACTCACCAGCTCCATGACGCACCCCCTCGATCCGACAGATCAGGCCGGCGGAGGCCGGGCCTAGCTCTCCAGGTGCTCGTACTGCTGCCGCAGCGACTGCACCACGGCCGGGTCCTGCAGGGTGGTGGTGTCACCCAGGGCGCGCCCCTCGGCGATGTCCCGCAGCAGGCGGCGCATGATCTTGCCGCTGCGGGTCTTGGGGAGCTCCGCCGTGAATATGATGCGGTCCGGCCGGGCGATAGGACCGATCTTCTTGGCCACGTGCTCCCGCAGCTCCTGCTCCAGCCCCTCCTTGGGGTTCACCCTCTCCTTGAGGGTGACGAAGGCCCACAGGGCCTGCCCCTTCACCTCGTCGCTGCGGCCGATGACAGCCGCCTCGGCCACTGCTTGGTGGTCCACCAGGGCGCTCTCCACCTCCATGGTGCCTATGCGGTGGCCGGCCACGTTCACCACATCGTCGATGCGGCCTACGATCCAGAAGTAGCCCTCCTCGTCCCGCTTGGCGCCGTCCCCCGTGAAGTAGATGCCCGGGAAGCGGCTCCAGTACTGCTGCACGTAGCGGTCGGGGTCGCCGTAGATGGTGCGCAGCATGGCCGGCCAGGGCTGCTTCAGCACCAGGTAGCCGCCAGCGCCCGGCGGCACGGAACGGCCCTGGTCGTCCACCACGTCCGCCTCGATGCCGGGGAAGGGGAAGGTGGCGGAGCCTGGCTTGCAGGTGGTGATGCCAGGGAGGGGCGTGATCATGATCATACCCGTCTCCGTCTGCCACCAGGTGTCCACCACTGGGCAGCGCCCGCCACCGATGTTCTGCCAGTACCAGACCCAGGCCTCGGGGTTGATGGGCTCGCCCACGCTGCCCAGGAGCCGCAGGCTGGAGAGGTCGTGGCGGCGGGGCCACTCCTCGCCCCAGCGCATGAAGGTGCGGATGGCCGTGGGGGCGGTGTAGAGGATGTTGACGTTGTGCCGCTCCACGATGGCCCACCAGCGGTCACGCTCCGGCCAGTCCGGGGAGCCCTCGTACATGACGGTGGTGGCGCCGCACAGGAGGGGGCCGTAGACCACGTAGCTGTGGCCCGTCACCCAGCCGATGTCGGCGGTGCACCAGTAGGTGTCCTCCTCCTTCAGGTCGAACACCCACTTGGTGGTGGCGTAGAGGCCCACCATGTAGCCCCCTGTGGTGTGGACGATCCCCTTGGGCTTGCCGGTGGTGCCGGAGGTGTAGAGGAGGTAGAGCACGTCCTCGGCGTCCATCTCCTCGGGCGGGCAGTGGGCGGGAGCGCTGGCCATCAGCTCGTGCCACCAGAGGTCGCGGCCCTCCTGCATGGGCACCTCCTGCCCGGTGCGCCGGAGGACTACCACCTTCTCAATGGTGGGACACTCCTTGAGGGCCTCATCGGCGTTCAGCTTCAGGGGAACGATGCTGCCCCGCCGCCAGCCGCCGTCGGCCGTCACCAGCACCTTGGCCTGGGCATCCTGGATGCGGTCCCGGAGGGCCTCCGAGCTGAAGCCGCCGAAGACGACGCTGTGGGGGGCGCCGATGCGGGCGCAGGCCAGCATGGCGATAGCAGCCTCCGGGACCATGGGCATGTAGATGGTGACGCGGTCGCCCCTCTTCACGCCCAGCGACTTCAGGACGTTGGCGAAGCGGCAGACCTCACGGTACAGGTCCCAGTAGGTGAGGGTGCGGGTATCGCCCGGCTCGCCCTCCCAGACGATGGCCGCCTTGTTCTTGCGAGCGGTCCCCAGGTGGCGGTCCAGGCAGTTGTAGGAGAGGTTGGTCTTCCCGCCTATGAACCATTTGGCCCAGGGTGGGTCCCACTCCAGTACCTTCTGCCAGCGCTGGAACCAGTGGAGCTGCTCCGCCCAGCGGGCCCAGAAACCCTCCCGGTCACGCCGGGCCTCTTCGTACACGCCGGGGTCCTTGATGTTGGCGCGCTCACGAAAATCGTCCGGCGGAGGGAAGACGCGGCCCTCCTGCAGCAGGGCCTCGATGGGGCTCTCCACGCGTCTCTCGACCATTCCCATCCCTCCCGGTCAGGTATCGGTGCACTGGAGATTATAACAACTGTAGCCGCGGGCTACATCTGCGCAGTTTTGCATCGGCCCCTGGCCCTGGGGCCTAAGAGGGCCAGCGGGGGACGAAGTACAGCCAGGCGCGGGCCAGGAACCAGCCTCCCATGCCGGCCAGCGCCAGGCCGCTCAGCGACAGCAGGAGGCGGTAGAAGGCCGTCCCCAGCAGACGCCGCCCGCCAGCGCTGAGGGAGGAGAGGAGGGCCAGCCAACCGAAATCGGTCAGGATGTGGGCCATGTAGAGGGTGGCCACGCCGGCCGCCCCATGGGCCAGAGCGTCCCCCAGGAGCCGGGCACCCACAGTGCCCCACCAGGCCAGGAAGAAGGGGTTGGAGACGCTGACCAGCACTCCCGCCAGTAGCAGGCCAGCGATGCCCCGGCCCCGCGTCGCCGCGCCCTTCTCCAGCGATAGGGCCGGCCGGCGCAGACCGGCGAGCAGCGTCTGCCAGCCCAGCCAGAGGAGGAGCAGGCCCCCTGCCAGGGCGATCCCCGCCCCTACTACCTCCCCCTGCAGCACCTCCCCCAGCCCAGAGACCAGGCCCACCACCACCGCCAGCTCCAGGGCGCTGTGCCCGGCGGCCAGCAGCGGCCCCGCCGCCGCCCCCCGGCCCACCCCCTCCCGCACTGCCATGGTGCTCAGGGGGCCCGGGCTGAGGGCGCCGCTCAGACTGACGAGGAAGGTCTGCCCGAAGACGGCAGCCAGGCCAGCCAGGGACACTTCGCCATCCACGGTAGAGCGCAGCGGCCTCGCCCATAGTAGCAGATGCCCGCGCTGGGGACAGGCCGCCGGTTGAGATGCGAAGAGATTTAGCTAAAATTAGAAGCATCTCAAAACAGGAGGCCGGGAGCATGGACTGGCGCGCCATGATCGCCGACAAGCTGATGAGCCCCCAGGAGGCTGTCTCGGTGGTGAAGCCGGGGGACACGGTGATGGTGGCCCCCTTCATCAGCACTCCCATGGACCTGTGCGCCGCCCTCTATGAGCGGCGTCATCAGGTGAAGAAGATACGCATAGACCACCCGGCGACCATCTTCCCCTGGGTCCGTCCCGAGGAGGAAGACTGGTGCGAACTGCACGACAACTACGGCACCCCCGCCAACCGCGACATGATCAATGCCGGCCGTGTGGAGTACCTGCCCATCGCCGTCTGGCGAGACGACGAGTTCCCGGCCGGCTACACCAGCCACCCCGATGTCTTCCTAGTGGCCGTCTCCCCGCCCGACCGTCACGGCTACTGCAGCTTCGGCACCGGCCTCTGGCTCTCCAGACGCATCGCCCTCAACGCCAAGCTAGTCATCGCCGAGGTGCATGAGGAGTTCATCCGCACAGGGGGCGACAACTACATCCACATCTCCCAGATAGACCGCTTCTGCGAGGCCTCCGGCCCCCTGCCGCCCCCTCCCCTGCCGCCCCGCAGCGAGGAGGAGGTGGCCGTCACTGAGGTCATCTGCAGCCTCGTCGCCTCAGAGATCATCAAGGACAGGGACACCGTCCAGATAGGCATCGGCACGGTATCTTCGGCCCTGGGACTGTACCTGGGTGAGAAGCACGACCTGGGGATACAGACGGAGATCATCACGGGCGGGGTGCCGACGCTGGTGGAGCGGGGAGTGGTGACGGGGCGCTACAAGACGGTGCACCCTGGGAAGGTGGTGGGGAGCGCCTGCGTCTTCCTGCCCCCGGAGGAGCTGGCCATCATGGACGGCAACCCCGTCTTCGAGCTGTACGACTTCTCCTACACGGACGACATACGGATGCTGGTGCAGTGCGACAATCTGGTGGCGGTGAACAACGCCCTGATGGTGGACCTGACGGGGCAGGTGGCCTCGGAGACGATAGGGCCCCGGGTGTGGACGGGGGTGGGCGGGCAGACGGCCTTCATGATAGCGGCCAGGTACGCCAGGGGGGGCAGGGCGGGGACGGTGCTGCCCTCCAGCCACCTGCTGAACGGGCAGCGGGTGAGCCGCATCGTGCCGGTGCTGCCCGAGGGGGCGGCGGTGACGGTGCCGCGGACGATCGTGGACTACGTGGTGACGGAGTACGGGGTGGCCAGCCTGCGGGGGAAGACGGTGCGGGAGCGGGTGGGGGAGCTGATAGCGGTGGCCCACCCCGCCTTCCGGGCCGAGCTCAAGGAGGCCGCCCGCAAGACCTACGGCGTCACCGTCTGAGGGAGCGCAGCCAGCCCAGGACGGGCACTGCCGCCAGCCTCTCCTCAGGAATGAGCTCCCAGTAGACACCCCGGGGGCGGGGGAAGGCGCCTTCGCAGGGGATGACGCCCTCCGGGGTAGCTATATAGTCCACCGGCAGGTCGTGGGGGAGCATGGGCAGCTCCTCCTCCAACACCTGCAGCGGGTGCACCGTCGTGAGGATGGGCGTCCCCGGTCCCAGTTTCCCCAGCTCCGTCAGGATAGCCAGCTCCAGGTCCGAGTAGCCGCCCCCCTTGCCGATGCGGGCGCCTGCCCGGTTCACCGCCACGGAGCCGCAGATCACCAGGTCTATAGGGGGCAGCTCCCGTGGATGCACGGGCCTCCCGTGGCGGAACGCCCCGGCGATGCTGGCCGCCCGGCCCGCCCTGGTGCCCAGGCGGGCCGGGTCCAGCTCCAGGAAGCATCTCTCGTCCCGCAGGCGGGGCACGGCCATGTATACGGTCTTCCCCTCCCGCAGGGCGGCCCGCCGCAGAGGGGCCTGGGGCAGGTCGGGGTTGCACTTGAGGGCCCTGGCCTCCCGCCAGACGGAGAGCTGACGCACCCGCTGGGCAGCGGCAGCGGCGCCCTGGAAGTTGGGTATCCTCCCCCAGGCGCCGGGGAAGAGGGCCACGCCGGCCTCCTCCAGGGCCCGCCACACCCGCTCTCGTATCGCCTGTTTCCGCCGCTGGGGTCTGTCCATCCCGTCCTCGGGCCCATTCTGGCGCCGGGCGCCCCCTCCGTCAAAGCCCTTTCCTTAACGGGCGCAGTGTGATAGCGTTGCGCCGGGCCCTGGCCATCGAGACGGCCGGGCGCCCCCTGTCAGCAACCTTCGCTCTGGGGAGGTCGAAGATGAAGCTGAGCGACGCCGTAGCCCTGGTGACGGGAGGGGCCTCCGGTCTGGGCGAGGCCACGGTACGCCGCCTCCTGGCCGGCGGGGCGCGGGTGGTCATCGCCGACCTGGACGCCGCCCGCGGCGAGGCCCTGGCCAGCGAGCTGGGCCAGGGCGCCGTCTTCGCCCACGTGGATGTCACCCAGGAGGAGCCGGTGAAGGCGGCCATAGAGCGGGCCCGCTCCCTGGGCCCTCTGCGGGTGGCCGTGAACTGCGCTGGTATCGGCTATGCCCGGCGTATCCTGGGGCGGGACGGCACCCCCCACAGCCTGGACGCCTTCCGCAAGGTCATCGAGATCAACCTTATAGGCACCTTCAACGTCCTGCGGCTGGCCGCCGCCGCCATGCGCGAGACGGAGCCACTGGAGGACGGCGAGCGAGGCGTCATAGTCAATGTGGCTTCGGTGGCCGCCTTCGAGGGGCAGATAGGTCAGGCGGCCTACGCCTCCTCCAAGGCCGGCGTGGTGGGGCTCACCATCACCGCCGCCCGTGACCTGGCCTCCCTGGGGATCCGGGTGCTCACCATCGCCCCCGGGACGTTCCAGACGCCCATGCTGGGCCTCCTCCCCGAGGAGAACCGGCAGGCGCTGGAGCAGGCCATCCCCTTCCCGCGGCGTCTGGGTCGCCCGGAGGAGTTCGCCGCCCTGGTGGAGCACATCGTCCAGAACGTCTACCTGAACGGTGAGACGATCCGTCTGGACGGCGCCCTGCGCATGGCCCCCCGCTAGGGAGGTACCGCCGTCAGGGCTGGGGCTCGCTGGGGGCGCCCTCCGTCATCAGGGTAGAGTCCCGCAGGCGGAGGAGCGTCTCCAGTAGCTCCCTCTCGATGCCGCGGGAGCGCAGAAAGTGGACGAAGGCCTCCAGGTCCTTGGGGAGGCACTCGTCCTGGAGACCCTCCAGCCACCACTCTTCGCCTCCACCGATGCGGGGGTCTAGGCCCAGGGCCATCACCACATCGCCGAAGCTGACGCCCAGCCGCTTGGCGGCCCGGCGCAGCTCCCGGGCGTAGAGGATCTTGGTGGCCAGGAAGCAGTTGGCGGCGTACTTGATGAACTCGGCCGTGAGGGAATCGGTCACCAGGTAGGGCACCCGGTCGCGGAAGCAGGAGTGATAGGCCCGCAGGAGGCTCTGGCGGGCGAAGACGGAATCGGCGCCGATGACCACCCGCGAGGGGCGCTTGGCGTCCTCCTCCAGGCGGTGGGCCCGCAGGAACTCCGGGTTGGCGGCGAAGTGAGTGTTGGGAAACGCCTCCTGTAGCCTCCTGGCGGTGCCTGGCGGCACCGTGGAGCGTATGGCCACCACCTGGCGCTCGGAGAGGCGGGGAGCCACCCGCCGGACGGCGTCGTAGACGGCGCTCAGATCGCAGTGGCCGTCCGGGCGGTTGGGCGTGGGCACGCAGACGAAGACAACGTCGCGGTCGGCCAGACTGGCCAGGTCGTCATACCCCTGGTACGGGTCATAGATGGCCACGTCCCGGAAGAGGCTGGCAGTGGCCCGGCCCACCGTGCCGTAGCCGACGATGCCCACGCGGGGCCCGTCCCTCCCTCCACGGCGACGCGGCCGCCTGGAGTCGTCCCTGATGCGCACTGATATCCCTCCCTTCGGGCGAGTATCGCAGGGAAGCGCGAGTGGCAAGCGTCCGGGGGGCCAGCGGGGCTGCCGGCCGCCCGCGTCGTCGTTCAGGTCAGAGCGCCATGGACTCTATGATAACCGATCGCCTACAGCCCTGCACGAAAAAGGGGCGGCCGCCGGTGCCGGCGGCCGCCCCCTTCTCCCTCCGTTCAGATAACGCCCTGGCTGCGCAGAGAGGCCACTTCCTCCTGGCTGAGCCCCAGTAGCTGGCCGTAGACCAGCTCGTTGTCGTAGCCCACGGGGACGGAGCCCCGCCATATCCTCCCCGGCGTCAGGGAGAAGCGGGGCGTCACGCCGAAGCCCTTCACCTTCCCCACCTGCACGTCCTCCCATTCTACGTGCACCTGACGGGCCTGGTAGTGGGGGTCTTCGGCCATGTCGCGGCTGCTCATGATGGGGCAGCAGGCCACCTCGGCGGCGCTGAGGGCCTCCACCACTTCCTTCACCGTTCGCTCGATGATCCAGCCCCGCAGTATGGCATCGAACTCCTCTCCCTCGGGGGAGAAGACATTGGTGCGGGCCCGTCGCCACTTCTCGTCCTGAGGATCGAGGCCGATGACGCGGCAGAGTCGCTCGTACATGGACTCGTTGAAGGCGCCCACCACCAGCCAGCCGTCCTTGGCCATGAAGGCGTCATAGGGCTGGAAGGCAGTGGCCTTGTTGCCGCTACGCTCCCGCACCACGCCCGCCTGGAACCACTCCACCATCGTCCCCGCCAGGGTGTGATGGATGCACTCGAACTGGGCCACGTCTATAACCTGGCCCCGGCCCGTCCGCTGGGCGTAGATGTAGCCGGCCAGGGAGGCCCAGAGGCAGAAGAGGGCGGTGATGTAGTCCCCCGTCCAGGGGTTGGCCCGCACCGGCGGCTCCGGGTCGGGGAAGCCTGTCAGGTACATGAGGCCGCCGAAGGCCTGGCCGATCATGTCATAGGAGGGGCGGCCCAGATAGTCCGGGTGGCCCGTCTGCCCGTAGCCAGACACGTGGGCGATGACCAGCCTTGGATTGGCCTGCAGCACCACCTCGTCCGACAGGCCCCAGCGGTCATAGGTGCCGGGACGGGAGGCCTCCATCCAGATGTCGAAGTGAGGGATGAGGCGAAGGAAGACGTCGCGGCCCTGGGGAGAGCTCAGGTCCAGCGTGATGTAGAAGGCGTTCCGTCGCTCCTGCACCCAAGAGGTGCCGGCCTCGTGGCCCTCCGGCCCCTTGAGGCGGATCCCCAGGTAGCGGTACTCGTCGCCCACGCTGTTGGGTCGCTCTATCTGCACCACCTCCGCCCCCATCTCCGCCGCCATGTGAGCGGCGTAAGGCTGGGCGATGATAGTCCCCGTGGAGAGGATGCGCACTCCCTGAAGAGGGCCGAACGCCTCCGGCATGAGAGGCTTGCGTCCGTTCTCCATGAAGTTCATCTCCTCCTTCCTCCCGGTCCGGGCCCCGGGCAGCCGACCGGCCTTCCATTCTGGTTCAAGATTATATATGTTCCGCAAGGGCTGGCATCCCTCCTTGCTCCCTGGCCTCGCCATCTTGACAGCCGCCCCTGGCCGGTGCTTATATCTTGGCGACCTCGCCGGGCCGCTGCGCAAGGGCAGGACGATGAACGGCATCCACGACCTGGGCGGCATGCACGGCCTCGGGCCGGTGGTGCGGGAGGAGAACGAGCCCGTCTTCCACGCTGATTGGGAGCGGGCCGTCTTCGCCATGATGCTCTACACCATGGGGAAGCGGCTCTACAATGCGGCCGAGTTCCGCCACGGCATAGAGCGCATGCCGCCGGCCCACTATCTGACCGCCCGCTACTACGAGCGCTGGCTCCACTCCCTGGAGCGCAACCTGGTGGAGAAGGGCATCGTCTCTCGGGAGGAGCTGGAGGAACGCGCCCGCCAGTTCCTGGAAGACCCAGCCAAGCCTCTCCCCCGGAGGGAAGACCCGGAGTTCACCGCCTTCCTCCTTCAGCTCGTGCGGGAGGGGGGCCAGCGGAGCGCCCGGCTGGAGACGCCGCCCCGCTTCCAGGTGGGCGACCGCGTCCGCGCCCGTAACCTGCATCCCCCAGGCCACACCAGACTGGCCCGTTACGTGCGGGGCAGGCAGGGCACCGTGGCCCACGTATACGACCCCTGGACGTTCCCCGATACCCACGCCCATGGCCAGGGACGCAACCCTCAGTACGTCTACTGCGTCCGTTTCGAGGCCCGCGAGCTGTGGGGCGAAAGCGCCGAGCCCAACCAGGCCGTCTACTTCGACCTGTGGGAGAGCTACCTGGAGCCAGCCGAGGGGCCGACGGCCCCGGAGAGGGAGGAGAAAGGATGAGCGAACGAGGGACGGGCAGCGGGCAGCCCGCGCCCCGGCGCTATCCCCTGCCAGAGGAGGAGATAGCCGCCCGCGTGCGCGCCCTGGAGTCCCTCCTCATCGAGAAGGGTCTCCTCAGCAGCGACGCCATCGACCGGGTGGTCAGCGCCTACGAGAGGGACATCGGCCCTCTGCTGGGCGCCCGGGTGGTGGCCCGCGCCTGGGTAGACCCCGAGTTCAGGCAGCGGCTGCTGGCGGACGCCACGGCGGCCTGCCGGGAGCTGGGCATCGGCGGGCTGCAGGGGGAGCACATGGTCTGTGTGGAGAACACCCCGACCGTCCACAACGTGGTGGTCTGCACCCTCTGCTCCTGCTACCCCTGGCCCGTGCTGGGGCTGCCGCCCAACTGGTACAAGTCCCCCGCCTACCGGGCGCGCATCGTCATCGAGCCCCGGCGCGTCCTGCGGGAGGACTTCGGCCTGGACATACCGGACTCGGTGGAGATACGGGTCTGGGACTCCAGTGCCGAGACCCGCTACTTCGTCCTCCCCGAACGCCCCCCGGGCACCGAGGGCTGGACGGAGGAGGAGCTGGCCTCCCTGGTGACCAGGGAGGCCCTCATCGGCGTCGCCCGGGTGACGGTGCCGGAGGCCGCCAGGAGGTAGCCCCATGGGAGAGGCCGGCGTGGAGCGCGTCATCGCCAACATGGAGGGGGCGGCCGCCCTCCCCCGTCGCAACGGCGAGCTGGTCTTCGAGTCGCCCTGGGAGAGCCGCGCCTTCGGCATCGCCGTCGCCCTCTACCAGGAGGGGGTGGTGGACGACTGGGAGGAGTTCCGGCGCCGCCTCATCGAGGAGATCGGGCACTGGGAGGGCCAGCAGGGCGCCGACCAGGCCTCCTGGAGCTACTACGAGCGCTGGCTGGCCGCCCTGGAGCGCCTGCTGGTGGAGCGGGGCCTCCTCTCCGCCGAGGAGATAGAGGCCCGGGCCAGGGAATGTCGTCGGGAGGACGCCCACGGCCACTAGCGGCGTCCCGGGCGTCCCCCCGTACGGGCAGCATCCCGCCCCCTGACGCCTAGAGGCGGATGGTTACCGTCTTGACCTCGGTGAACAGCTCCAGCCCCTCGCGGCCCATCTCCCGCCCCCAGCCTGACTGCTTGAAGCCCCCCCAGGGCAGGGTGGGGTCCAGGACGTGGTGGCAATTGATCCAGACCGTGCCTGCCCGCAGCAGGGAGGCCATGCGGTGGGCCTTGCTCAGGTCGCGCGTCCAGACGCTGGCTGCCAGGCCGTACACCGTGTCATTGGCCTTGCGGGCCAGCTCCTCCAGCTCCTCGAAGGGCTGGGCCACCAGTACGGGGCCGAAGATCTCCTCCTGCACCAGCGGCGAGTCGTCCTTGACGTCCACCAGCACCGTCGGCTCCACGAAGTAGCCCCGCTCCCCGGCCCGCCGCCCGCCGGCCAGGGGCCGGGCCCCCTCCCGCAGGCCGATGTCGATGTAGCGGGTGACCCGCTCCAACTGCTCCTGGGAGACCAGGGGGCCCATCTGGCTCTCCGGGTCCAGGGCCGGCCCCAGCCTGATCTTCTTGGCTGCCTCGGCCACGCCGGTCACCACCTTCTCGAAGTTGGGACGGGCCACGTAGAGGCGGGAGCCAGCGCCGCAGACCTGGCCCTGGTGGAAGAAGATAGCGTTGAAGGCGCCACGGACGGCCGCCTCCAGGTCAGCGTCATCGAAGACGATGACCGGGGACTTGCCCCCCAGCTCCAGGGAGACCCGCTTCAGGTTGGCTCCCGCCGCCTGGACGATGAGCTTACCCACCTCCGTGGAGCCGGTGAAGGCCACCTTGTCCACGTCCGGGTGAGCGGCCAGGGCGGCGCCGGCCTCCTCACCGAAGCCGGTGACGATGTTGACCACGCCCTCCGGTATGCCGGCCTCCTGTATGAGCTCGCCCAGGCGCAGAGCGGTGAGGGGAGTCTGCTCCGCCGGCTTGAGGACAATGGTGCAGCCGGCCGCCAGGGCGGGGGCCAGCTTCCAGGAGGCCATCAGCAGGGGGAAGTTCCAGGGGATGATGGCCCCCACCACGCCCACCGGCTCCCGCACCAGATAGGACTGATAGACGCCCCGCGGGTCGAAGGAGACGGAGGGGGCAATGGTCCGCCCCTCCAGCTTGCTGGGCCAGCCAGCGTAGTAGTGAAAGGTCTCGGCGGCCATGGGCACCTCCGCCCGCCGCTCCACCGCTATGAGCTTGCCGCTGTCCAGCGCCTCTAGCTGGGCGAACTCCTCCAGGTGCTCATAGAGCAGGTCGCCTACCTTGCGGATGAGCCGCTCTCGCTCCATGGGCCGCAGACGGCGCCAGGGGCCGTTATCGAAGGCCTCCCTGGCGGCCCTCACGGCCCGGTCTATGTCCTCCTTGCCGCCCCGCGGCACCTGGGCGATGACCTCGCCCGTGGAGGGGTCGTAGTCAGGAAAGGTCTGGCCGGAGGCGGCCTCCACCCACTCGCCGCCGATGAGGAGGCGCTTCGGCCGGGCCAGCCACTCCCGCACCGTGTCCAGCAGGGTCTCCGTCACCATGGCGCATCCCTCCTCTCGTTCGCTAAAGTCACCATAGCAGCCCCCGTCCCCCACTCTCAACCGGCGGCGGCCACCCTTTGACAGCCGCTGCCGCCTGGCCTATCCTCGGAGCCAACACCAGGGGGCCAGCGCCGAGGTAAGGAGGAGATGACAGAGGAGCTGATAGTCAACCGCGTCCGCTCCTACAGCACGGGGACGCCCGGGCGCTCCCTGAGCCAGGCCCGCAACCACCACCTAGTCATCGACGAGCCGGCCTACGGCGGCGGCCCCGGGGAGGAGATCACCCCCGCCGAGGCCTTCCTGGCCGGTGTGTCGGCCTGCGGCGTCCTCCTCCTGGAGAGCTTCGCCCGGCAGGCGGGGGTCCCGTTCCAGCGGGCGGAGGTGGAGATAGAGGGGGTGCGCAGCCGCACTGACCCCTCCCTCTTCCGACAGGTGAACATGCGCTTCCACCTGGTGGGGCCCAGCCGCGCCCAGGCCGAGGAGCTGGTGGCGGCCTACCAGCGTCGCTGACCGCTCTACCGCACGGTCGCCGTGGCGACCGCCGTCCAGGTGGAGATAACGGTGGCGGAGGGCTGAGGAGGGCCACCGGACAACTTGACAGCCTCCAGAGCGGGGCGCTAGATTGGGGCAGCGCTCAGAGGAGGGCGGGCGCCGGCGGACGTTCTCCCGCTCCTGCCCGCCAAAGCCGTCCGCCACCGCGCCCCTGAGGAGGTAGCAGGCCATGCCTGGCAGAGTCGTCATCGAGCGGGACGTCCCGGTGCCCATGCGGGACGGCACCCGCCTGGCCGCCGACATCTACCGGCCCGAAGACAACGCTCGCCATCCCGTCCTGGTCCAGCGCATCCCCTACAACAAATCCTCCCTGTCCTACGTGGGTGGCCTCATCTTCAGCCCCATCGAGGCGGCGGAGCGAGGCTACGTGGTGGTGGTCCAGGACACCCGCGGCCGCTTCAACTCCGAAGGCCACTGGCGCCCCTTCTTCGACGAGGCCAACGACGGCTACGATACGGTGGAGTGGGCGGCCCAGCAGCCCTGGAGCAACGGCAACGTCGGCGTCTACGGATCCTCCTATATGGGCGTCACCGCCCTGCAGGCGGCCGTGGCGGCCCCTCCCCACCTGAAGGCCGTCCTGGCCTATCTCACCGGCAGCAACTACCACGAGGGCTGGACCTACAGCGGTGGCGCCTTCGAGCTGGGCTTCAACTTCTGGTGGGCCGGCTACTTCTGCTGGAACGCCCTCAGCCGCCTGAGCGATGCCGCCACCAAGCGCCAGGCCGCCCAGGAGCTGGTCCAGCTCCACTCCCAGCAGGAGCGCTTCATCCGCCACCTCCCCCTCAAGGAGATAGGCGTCTTCGAGAAGCTGGCCCCCTACTGGCGGGAATGGCTGGACCACCCTACCTACGACGAGTACTGGCAGGCCATAGACGTGGCCCGGCGGGCGAGGGCGATCAGGGCGCCGGTACTCCACGTGACCGGCTGGTACGACAACTTCCTGAAGGGCCACCTGGCCCTGGCCGAGGCCCTCCAGTCCCACCCCGACGCCGAGATACGGGCCAACCACCGCTTCATCGTCGGCCCCTGGGACCACGAGGCCTACATGACCACCCGCCTCTCCGCCGCCGGCGAGCGGGACTTCGGCCCTTCGGCCATCGGCGGCGCCCCCATGATGGCGCCCATCGCCTTCCAGTGGTTCGACCGCTGGCTCAAGGGAGAGCTGACGCCCATCGCCAACGCCGCCCCCGTCCGTTACTTCGTCATGGGAGACGATACCTGGCAGGAGTCCTCCTCCTGGCCGCCGCCCCACACACCCGTACGCTATTACCTGCACAGCGCTGGCCGGGCCAACAGTCGCTTCGGCGACGGTGTCCTCACCACCGACTCGCCCGCCGGCCCCGAGCCGCCCGACAGCTACGTCTACGACCCCAATGACCCCGTCCCCTCGGTGGGCGGGAGGACGCTCCATCCCAACTTCGGGCTGGGCGGCGTGGCCGACCAGTCCCGCGTGGAGGAGCGAGGGGACGTTCTAGTCTACACCTCGGCCCACCTGACGCGCCCCCTGACCATCGCCGGGCCGGTCACCGTCACCCTGTATGTGGCCAGCAGTGCCCCCGATACCGACTTTACCGCCAAGCTGGTGGACGTGCAGCCGGACGGCTACTGCGCCAACATCGCCGAGGGCATCCTGAGGGCCCGCTACCGCAACGGCCCCGACCGGGAGGAGTTGCTGGAGCCGGGGAAGGTGTACGAGCTGACCATCGACCTGTGGGCGGTGGCCCACACCTTCCGGCCAGGGCACCGCATCCGCCTAGAGGTGAGCAGCAGCAACTTCCCCCGCTTCGACCGCAACCTGAACAATGTGGTGCGGCCAGGGGAGGGCGGCCCCGCCGACGTGCGCACCGCCACCCAGTGGGTCCTGCACGACGCCGAGCGCCCCTCCCACGTGACGCTCCCCCTGGTGAGCTGAGCCATCCACCGGCCCAGGCGAGCGCGGCGGGAATAAGAGAAATTTGTCCGCCTCAAGGGGCTTTCCCTGTTGCATTTCTCCGTCTTTCTGCCCCTTTATCTAGCTGTCAGGACGGTTTTCGGCGTTTGGTTGCCTTTGCGGAGATGGTGGAGATGGATTGCGCCCTCCGGCGGGCTGGGTTTACACTGACGCCGGTGACGGGCCCACCCCTGAGCGAGCCCCAGAGGGAGGAGAGTGGGCGGTAGTGCGGTGGTGGTGGAACCTCACCCTCCTCGGCAAGGCGGCGGTCCTGGCCGTGGTGGCAGGTGTAGGGCTGGCTGTATGGACGCTGTCGCCCTTCGAGCGCGGTATCACCTCCAGCCCTGAGGAGGCGGGGAGGGAGCCCGGCACCAGCACCCCCGCTGTGCTCCCCGGGACGCCCGCCCTGACGCCGGGCGACATGACGGCGGGGCCGTCCCCCACGCCCTCGCCTGTGCCCACAGCCTCCCCCACGCCTACGCCATCGCCGACGCCCGTCAGGACGCCAGGTCCCTCCGGGACGCCGCGCCCGGGCCAGGTGGTGGAATCGGTGCGCGTCCTCTACACCACCTGCGAGGGGGACGGCGCCTGCGGCATCATGGCCAGCGGCAGGCAGGTCCACCCCGGTGCGGCGGCCTGCAACCGCTCGCTGGTGCCCTTCGGGACGCGGCTGCGCATTCAGGGCTGGGACCAGGAGCTGGTCTGCGAAGACATCCACCCCAATCTCACGGGATGGTACGTGGTGGTCTGGTTCGCCACGGAGGCAGAGGGCCGCGCCTTCCGCCAGCGGGTGGGCAGCACCGCCACGGTGGAGATACTGAGCCTGCCCGGGGGCTAGCCCCCCTCGGCTCGCTCCGGCTGGCCAGCGCCCCTGGAGAGGGCCCGCTCCCGCTCCAGGAGGGCGCTCTTCCTCTCCACCCCCCAGCGATAGCCTGCCAGATCGCCATCGGCGCGGACGGCGCGATGGCAGGGGATGACCAGGGCCACCGGGTTGGTGGCGCAGGCCCGGGCCACCGCCCGGGCCGCCCCCGGGCGGCCCAGATCGCGGGCCAGCTGGCTGTAGGTGCGGGTGCTGCCGTAGGGGATCTGACGGAGCAGCTCCCAAACCCGCCACTGAAAGGCCGTGGCCTGGACGTCCAGCGGCAGCTCCAGATGGGGGAGGCGTCCCTCCAGGTGGTCCAGGAGGGCCCGCACCCACCGGCCCAGACCCTCGCTATCGGCGAACAGCTCAGCGCGGGGGTACTCGCGACGTAGCGCCTCCTCCAGGGCGGCGTCGGATTCGCCCAGGTAGACGGCGCAGACGCCTCGCTCGGTAGCCGCCACCAGCAGTCGCCCCAGAGGAGAGTCGACGATGGTGTAGCCGATGCGCATCCCCTGACCGCCCCGCCGGTAGGCCCGGGGGGTCATCCCCAGACGGGCCGACGCCTCCTGATAGAAGCGGCTGCTGGAGCCGTAGCCGGCGTCGTAGAGGGCCTCCGTCACCCCATTCCCCTGGCGTAGCAGCGACTTGACGCGGGCGAGCCTCCCCGCCTCGGCGTACTGACGGGGAGTGAGGCCGGTGAGGCGCTTGAAGGTGCGGAGCAGGTGGTAGGGGCTCACCCGCAGGTGAGAGGCCAGCTCCCCCAGGGTCACCCGCTCGTCCTGGCGCTCGTCCAGGTAACGGCACGCCTCCCGCACCAGGGCTGCCTGGGGTGAGGTCTCCAGGGGGCGGCAGCGCCGGCAGGGCCGGTAGCCGGCCTGGGCGGCCTCCTCCGGCCGGGCGAAGAAGAGCACCTTGTCCCGCCCCGGTCGCCGCGAGGGGCAGGAGGGCCGACAGTAGACGCCGGTGGAACGGACGGCGTAGACGAAGACGCCGTCAAAGCGGGCGTCCCGGGCCAGGACGGCCCGCCACCAGACCGCCGCCTGCTCCTCCACCGTCGAAGGGCTGGCCAGCATCTCTCTGCTCTGGGCCATGGTTGTCTCCCCCTCTCCGAGAGGGATGCTAACCCTCCCCGGGAAGGATATCTACCTCTATCTTGCCCTCAAAGCGTCGGCGCCGCCTCCTCAGGCCGGGGGCTCCGTGGGCACCACCACCGCCTCCATCAGCTGCCCCTCTCGCACGATGTGCATGGGGTAGCTGGTCCCCACCGGGTTACTGTCCAGGAAGCGGTGCAGGTCGTCCACGCTGGCGATGGGCTGCCCACCCAGGCGGATGATGAGGTCTCGGGGCCGCAGGCCGGCCGCAGCGGCGGGGCTGCCCATCAGCACCTCCACCACCAGCACGCCCGTCGCCTGGCCTAGCTGCCGCTGCAGGACGGGCGAGAGCTCCCAGTTCTGGCCGGAGATGCCCAGATAGCCCCTCACCACCCGGCCCTTGGCTATGAGCTGGCCGGCTATCCGCTCCGCCGTGCTGGAGGGTATGGCGAAGCAGAGCCCCTGGGCATAGGCGATGACGGCGGTATTGATCCCCACCACACGGCCGCGGGAGTCGCACAGGGGGCCGCCGGAGTTGCCGGGGTTCAGGGCGGCGTCCGTCTGGATGATGTTCTCGATGAGGCGGCCCGTCTGGGTGCGGAAGGAGCGCCCCAGGGCGCTCACCACCCCCGTGGTGACGGTAGCCTGGAAGCCCAGCGGATTGCCGATGGCTATAACGAGCTGGCCCACCCGCAGGGAGCGGGAGTCCCCCAAGGTAGCGCTGGGCAGGCCCGTCTCGGGCACTCGCACCACCGCCAGGTCGGTATGGGGGTCTGCTCCCACCAGTTGGCCGGTGAAGCTACGACCGTCGTTCAGAGTGACCTCGAGCTGACGGGCGCCGGCGACGACGTGGCTGTTGGTAAGGATGTAACCATCGGGAGAGATGACGATGCCGGAGCCCACGCCCGCCCGCTCGCCCGGAGCGGTGCGGCCCATGCGGTCCCTCACCATGACGCGGTGCGTCACCCGGATGTTGACGACGGCCGGGCTCACCCGCTCCGCCACCTGCACCACCACCCTGGAGTAAGCGTCCAGGGCCTCGTCTTCGCTGCTCATGGAATGGACCCCCTCTCCGGTCCCGGCCGTCTCCCGGCGCCTACCCTGATTGTCGCCCCGGCGAGGGAGGGAGGACAACCACCGGCCTAGGAGGAGAGACCGGGGGGAGGCACCTGCAGGAGGTCCTCCAGGCGCTGGTCCAGGGCGCGGGCGATACGGGCCGCCGTGATGAGGGTCAGGTTCTGGCGTCCCTTCTCGATGGCGCTAATGTAGGCCCGCTGCAGGCCGGAGAGCCTGGCCACCTCCTCCTGGCTCAGCCCCTTCGTCCGCCGGTAGTAGCGCAGCCAGAGGGCGTAGCGCTGGACGTAGTCTACGGGCTCCGGCTGGGCCATCGGGTTGGCCACCCGCCGCGTCCAGGAGAGGCCGCCGCTGACGCTGTGGCAGATGGCGTCCGCCCCCGCCAACCGTTTGCGTTCCCGGTCCGGGCCGACGACCCCCCGTCCCCCCACGATGACCTTGGGACGTGGCATGAGGGCCCTCAGCCCGGCGAGGGCCTCCCTCAGGCGCGGCAACAGCTCGGGCAGGCTGATGGAGAGGGCCACCAGTTGGGGAGAGACATGCCGCACGAAGTCAATCAGGTGGCCCGTGGGCAACTGCTCGCCGAGGAAGAAGACCTCCCAGCCATCGGAGCGGAGCAGCCCGGCGAAGATGTGGGCCGCCAGGCGATGGGGCTCTCCCTCCACCACCGCTACCACCGCCCGCAGCCCCAGTGACACCCGCGGTGGGAACTGGGCCTGTAGCCGCTCCACGTGATGGAAGACGGTCTGGGTGGCCAGGTGCTCCTGGGCCACGCTGACCTTGCCCTGGGCCCAGGCCTCGCCTATCCGTTGCATCGCCCGGGCGATGACCCTGTCGTAAAGCAGCTCCAGAGGCAGGCCGCCCTGGAGGAGCCTCTGGAGGAGGTCGTATCCGCGGCCTTCCTGGCCGGCCAGTAGAGCGGCAGTGTACTGCTGGGCATAGGCGGTGGCCACTCCTCGCATCTGTCCAGTCCTTGCTGACGTCCCTAACCGGGCCCTCCCACCCCGCGCGCGGTTCGAGAGGTGAGAGAGCGCTAACGGGCTAAAATTCGAGCGATAAGACCCTTAGTCGAACTCCATAGGCCATGAAGAGAGTAATGCTTTCTTTAGGCTCCTGTATTCCTCTTCTTTCCCCTTTTTACAACAGATCTGGGCCTCTGACATCAGCAGTTGTAGGTCTCGGTGCTGATGGACAGCTCCGTCGGGGCCTCCTCCCTGGTCGCCAGGACGATGTGGAAGGGGCTGGTGATGACCTGGGGGGTGACGCAGTTACTCCCCGGCGCCTTGCGGACGACGTGCACCAGGAGCCGCTGCCCCTCCAGGGCGAGCCGGACGATCTCGATGGCGAAGCCGCCGGTGGGCTGCGCCCGGTCCACCACCGCTATGACCATATCGCGGCTGAAGTCCACCTTGGGCGGCGCCCCCTGCCCACGGTGAAGGGCCCAGAAGCGCTCCCACTCCCTCTGGTCCAGCGCCCGGAACAGTTGGGGCTCCTCCAGGTCTATGGCGCTGTTCTGGCCGGCGTCGATGGTGGTGAAGGGGAGCTCATCGCTAGGGCTGCCGGCCATCTGGCAGCCCGCCAGGAGGAGAAAAAGGGCGCCCAGGCCGCATAAGGTCAGCACTCCGTACTTTCTCGCCCCGTTGCTGGTCAGCATCGCTCCGCTCCCATAGTTGTATGACTCCCTGCCTGTGCACATCGTAACATCTCGATGGGGGATTTCCCTGAGAGATGGTGCGGGGCCGCGCAGGGGACGGAGCGTCCCCCTGCGCGGGCGAAGAGGAAGAGAAGGGAGATAGAGGCCGCGGGGGTGAAGGGACCGCCGGCCCTTAACTGAGCTCGTGCAGGATGACGGCCACCACGAAGGCGATGGTGCCCAAGAAGACCACCAGGGCACCGAGCTGGACGATGGCCCGCTCCAGCAGATCGACCTTCTCGTTTATGAAGCTGCGTCCCGGTCTGTAGGAGCTCATGCCTGGGTCCGTCCTCGCTTCCTTCCTCCGGCAAGTATAAGGTGCCGATAGGCCTGTGCCAACAGCCACGGGCGGCGCCCCTTGACTCCCCGGCCGTACAGCGAGTAAGCTGTCCCCAGCCAGGCTGATAAATGGTCAGTTTTTAGGAAATTTTCCCAGTCCAGGAGGAGTCGGGGCGCCGTGCTGGGCATGGGCCTCCTCTTCGTGGGGGCCGTCCTCTTCATCAACGGCCTCACCTACCTGGGGCGGGCCCCTCTGAAGGGGGCGGCCATCATGAACCTATTCGTGGGCATCCTGACTCTGTTCATCGCCCTTCACGCCGCCATCACCCGGTCCGAAGGAGATGACTCCTTTTTCTTCGCCGCCAAGGTTCTGCTCTTCTCCTTCACCTATCTGTGGGTGGCGGCCAACGGCCTCTTCGGGGTAGAGGACGGAACGGCCCTGGGCTGGTACTGCCTCTTCGTGGCAGCGCTGGCCGCCCCGACCGCCGCCCTCACCTTCCTCGACGGCGACGTCCGCTTCGGCCTGCTGTGGCTCTCCTGGGGCGTCCTCTGGTTCCTCTACTGGCTGGTGCTGGTGCTCCGCCACGACATCCGCGAGCTGGTGGGCTACGTCACGGTGGCCCTGGCCCTCCTGACCTGTATCCTGCCCGGCTATCTGATACTGGCTGGCGCCTGGTAGGCCCGGCCCGCCTTCTATCCCTCGCCGCGGCGGCCGGTATGTATAATGAGGGCGACTCTCAACGGACGTGCAGGAGGAGAAGCTATGTCCGTCGTGCTGTACGAGAAGAGGGGGCACATCGCCATCATCACCATGAACCGCCCCGAACGACGCAACGCCATGGGCCGCGAGCTCCTCATGGGCCTGGCCGAGTCCTGGCAGCGCTTCGCCGCCGATGACGACGCCTGGGTGGCCATCCTCACCGGCACTGGCAACAGCTTCTGCGCCGGACTGGACATCAAGGAGCGGCTGGAGACCGGCACGGCCAGCCTGGAGCTGCCCCAGATCCCCCTCCGTGACCCCTTCTGGCACGAGGAGCTGGAGAAGCCCACCATCGCCGCCGTCAACGGCTACGCCCTGGGCGGTGGATTCTTCCTGGCCAGCAAGGCCGACTTCCGTATCGCCGTGCCCAACGCCGTCTTCCAGGTCACCGAGGTGGTGCGGGGCGGCATCGCCGGCTGGGACATGCTGCTGACGCGGGAGAACCTGCCATGGGCCATCGCCGCCGAGCTGGCCGCCGGCTGGCCCCTCAGCGGCGAGCGCGCCTACCAGGTGGGCTTCGTCAACCGCCTGGCGGAGCCGGAGAGGCTCATGGAGACGGCCCTCGCCTTCGCCCAGGAGATGCTGGAGCGGCCGCCCCTGGCCGTGGACTACAACCTGCGCCTGGTGCGCGCCCTCAGAAGGCAGCAGGTGCCCCAGGAGGTGCGGGAGCAGGCCCGCCAGCTCGAGCGGCTGCTGCGGGACTCCGAGGACATGAAGGAGTCCCTGCGGGCCTTCGTGGAGCGCCGGCCGCCCGTCTTCCAGCGTCGCTAGAGAGAGGGCTGGCGCCGCCAGCCCGGAAAGGGAGGAGAGGAGATGCCCAAGGCGACGGTCAACGGCGTCCAGCTCTATTACGAGGAGCACGGCCAGGGCTTCCCCGTGCTCCTCATGGAGGGCTTCGCCGGCACCACCGCCATGTGGCGGCCCCAGGTGCCGGCCCTATCCCAACGCTACCGCCTGATCCTCTTCGACTACCGCGGCCAGGGCCAGAGCGAGTCGCCCCCCTCCCCGGAGGACTACTCCCTGGAGATCGCCATCGAAGACATCCACGGCCTGCTGCGCCACCTGGGGGTGGAGCAGGCGGTGGTGGGCGGCCTCTCTCTGGGGGGCTATCTGGCCATCCACTTCTACCGCCTCCATCCCGAGATGGTGCGCGCTCTCATCCTCATCGACACCGGGCCCGGCTACCGCAGCGAGGAGCGGCGGCGTCAGTGGGAACGGGAGTGCATAGAGCGGGCCGAGCTGCTGGAGCAGGGCGGCATGTATGCCTTCGCCCACAGCGCCTTCGCCACCGACGATTACTACACCTCCCACGCCGAAATGTTGAAGCTGGACCCGCGGGGCCTGGCCAACGTCGCCCGGCGGGTCATGTCTACCGCCTGGGGGCTGGAGGTGCTACCCCAGATCCAGGTGCCCACCCTGGTCATGTGCGGCGAGCATGACCGCCCCTTCCTGGGCGCCACCGAGTATATGGCCAGCCGCATACCCGACGCCCGCAAGGTGATACTGCCAGGCGCCTGCCACGCCTGCAACATCGACGCCCCCGAGGAGTTCAACAGGGCCATCCTGGACTTTCTGAGAGAGATAGGCCTGTGAAAGAGGGGAAAGGAGGACAGAGCAGCCCCATGACAGCAGCCATCGCCCGCTTCCAGGGGAGGAAGGCCCTCGTCACCGGCGGCAGTCGCGGTCTCGGCCGCGCCATCGCCCTGCGGCTGGCCCAGGAGGGGGCGGACGTCGCCTTCACCTACGTCTCCCGGGCCGACGCCGCCCAGGAGGTGGCGGACAGCATCAAGGCCATGGGCCGGCAGGCCATCGCTATCCAGGTAGACATGCGGGACGAGGAGCAGGTGGCCGGCATGGTGGAGCAGGCCATCCGCGAGCTGGGCGAGATCCACCACCTGGTCAACAACGCCGGCATCATGCAGCCGGCCAAGCAGCACCAGCCCTTCTGGGAGACGCCCACCTCCCGCTGGGACGACATCATGACCGTCAACGTACGGGGGCCTTTCCTCTGTTCCAAGTACGTGGCCGTGCACATGATGGAGAAGGGGATCAAGGGGAGCATCGTCAACATGACTTCCATCGCCGGGACGGTGGTGGGACTGCCGGTGACGGGGGCGGAATACAACGCCGCCAAGGCCGGCATCTGGGGCCTCACCCTGGCCATGGCGGCGGAGCTGGGCCCCTACGGCATACGGGTCAACGCCGTGGCGCCGGGCTCCGTCCCCACCGACATGTCGGCCCACCTGCGCGACCCCGAGATAGCGGCCCGCAGGGCCCAGGTGGTGCCCCTGCGCCGGCTGGGGCTGGTGGAGGAGGTGGCCGCCGCCACCGCCTTCCTCCTCTCCGACGATGCCGGCTTCATCACCGGCCAGATCCTGATAGTGGACGGCGGCCTGACCCACGTCGTCACCTGAGGCAGCGGCCAGGAGGCGGGGAGGCAGGCGTCCCTATGCGTCCGGCCGAGGGAGGTGCCCTGTGTCCGATTACCAGTACCTGAAGGTGGAGCGCCAGGAGGACATCGTCGTCCTGAAGCTGTACGACCCGCCCACCCTCAACGCCTGGAACCTGACCATGGGGTTGGAGCTGGTCCAGGAGCTGACGGCCCTGGAGGAGGACGACGGGGCGCGTGTCATCGTCCTCACGGGGGAAGACCCGGGCTTCTGCTCCGGCGCCAACGTGAAGGAGATGGCGGAGCGGGGCGGCATCGGCAACATCGGCGCTATGGCCTACCGCCAGGAGCGGCGCTTCCAGGTAGCGGTGCGCCCTCCCCTGAACGCTGTGCAGCGCGTAGTCTGCCTGCTGCGGGAGCACCCCAAGCCGGTCATCGGCGCCATTAACGGGGCGGCGGCCGGCGCCGGCCTGGGGCTGGCCCTGGCCTGCGATATCCGCATCGCCTCGGAGAGGGCCAAGTTCGGCCACGTCTTCGTGCGGCGGGGACTGGTGCCGGAGGACGGCAGCGCCTTTCTGCTTCCCCAGGTGGTGGGGCTCAGCAACGCCCTGGAGCTGGCCCTCACCGGCGACGTCATAGACGCCCAGCGGGCGGAGCGCATCGGCCTCGTCTCGCGGGTGGTGCCCCACGAGCAGTTGCTGCCGGAGGCGCTGGCCCTGGCGCGGCGCATCGCCGATTACGCCGCCCCTATCGCCGCCGCCCTCATGAAGCGGGTGATGATCCAGTCCGCCGAGTCCACCTTCGCCGAGAGCGTCCTCATGTCCCAGCGGGCCTTCAACATCGCCCGCCAGACGGAGGACCACGTGGAGGCGGTGCGGGCCTTCGTGGAGAAGCGGAAGCCCCGCTTCAGCGGCCGCTGACTGCCGGGCTCCTTGGCCTTGACGCCCCGCCGGCGCGGGGCAACAATGGGCCGTGTCCCGCGGCGTCCACTTCATCGTTCGCCTCCATCAGGCGGGGATGACCTTCCCCCAGCTCCTCTCCCTCTGGCGAGAGGCGGACCGCCTGGGCTACGCTGGCGCCTCTCTGTACGACCTGCTGGCGGCGCCCTGCCTGGAGTGCTGGACGGCCCTCACCGCCCTGACGGCGCTGACGTCTCGTCTACGTCCCGTCCCCCTGGTGCTGGCCTGGGACTACCGCCATCCGGCGGTGCTGGCCAAGATGGCCGCCACCCTGGACGCCCTGTCCGGTGGCCGGCTCGTCCTGGGGGTGGGGGCTGGTGGCAGCCGCGACGATCATGAGGCCTCCGGCCTCCTCTGGCACCCCCTGGCGGAGCGTCTGGCCCGCTTGGAGGACGGCCTGCGGCTCATGCGCTTCCTCTGGTCGGGCCAGGAGGGGGAGTTCGTCAGCCGCTTCTACGGCCGGGTCAGGGGGCCCGGGGAGCCGCGGCCGGCCCAGGCGGGCGGCCCGCTCGTCCTCATCGGCGGCCACGGGCGACGCCTCCTCCTGCGCACGGTGGCCCGCGCCGCCGACCTCTGCAACGTCGGCTTCGATCTCTCCCCGGAGGAGTGGGCGGAGACGAAGGCGCTGCTGGCCCGCTACTGCCAGGAGGAGGGGCGCCACCCGGCCTCCCTCGGCCTCTCGCACAACGCCACCGTCCTCATCGGCGGCAACGATGCCGCCGTGGCGGCGGCCCGGGAGCGCTACCGCCCCCGGTCAGCCAGCGTCATCCTGGGGACGCCGGAGCGTTGCATAGCCCAGCTCCAGCGTTACGTGGAGCTGGGCGTCACCTGGTTCTTCCTCCTCTTCCCGGGGCTGCCGGAGGACAGGGCCGGCCTTCGCCTCTTCGCCCGCGCCGTCCTGCCTGCCTTCGGCCCGGCCTAAGGCCAGGGAACGGACGGCCGCTGTCACTCCTTGGGAGTGTAGTCGTAGAAGCCCTTGCCGGTCTTGCGCCCCAGGTGGCCCAGGGAGACGAGCCGTCGCAGCGAGGTCGGCGCCTTGAAGCGGGGCTCCCCGTAGGCCTCGAACATGGACTCGCTTATCTGGAGGAGAGTGTCCAGCCCGATGAGGTCGGCGGTGGCGATGGGCCCCATGGCGTGATTGAGGCCGAAGCGACAGGCCCGGTCTATGTCCTCGGCGCTGGCGATGCCGCTCTCCACCATTCGGATGGCGTCGAAGATGAAGGGCACCAGCAGGCGGTTGACGATGAAGCCCGGGCTGTCCACCGTCCGCACCGTCAGGCGGTCTATGGAGTCGCAGAACTCCATGGCCGCCTCGATGGTCTCCGCCGAGGTGCTCTCGGACGATATGACCTCCACCAGCCGCAGCACAGTGGGCGGGTTGAAGAAGTGGATGCCGATGACCCGGTCCGGCCGGCGGGAGGCACCGGCCAGGGTGCTCAGAGAGAGGGAGGAGGTGTTAGTGGCCAGGATGGTCTCCGGCCGACAGATGCGGCCCAGCTCGGCGAAGAGGGCCTTCTTGACGTCTAGGTCCTCCACCACCGCCTCGATGACCAGGTCACAGTCGGCCACTGCGTTCAGGTCGGTGCTGCCGCTGATGCGGCCCCAGGCCCGCTGTAGCTGCTCCTCTGTGAGCCGCCCCCTCTCCACCTCGCGCGCCAGCCCTCGGTAGACGCCGTCCAGCCCCTTCTGGAGCCGCTCCTCGTCCGCCTCCACCACGGTGACGTCGTAGCCGTGGACGGCGCAGACATGGACGATGCCGCCGCCCATGATGCCGCAGCCCACCACGCCCACATGCCTGATCTCCATGGTTCACCTCCGCCTGGCTTACCGCTGGACGCCAGCGGCGGCCGGCGCCGTCCCGGCCCTCCCCTCCCCCTGACCACGGGCGCCCCCGCCGTGGCCCTACTATAGGGAGATGCTATCGGCCAGATGCGGTAATAGCAATAGCAGAGGCGGCGCCCAGCCCCCACCCGAGACGTAAAATCACCCTCGCGGCGGCATCTATGGGCGCCGGCGGGCGCGGCCGCTTCTCTTCTCCCTTATCTGGCCTCCCGGGGCGCTACCTCGGCGCCGCCCCAGCGCTCGTAGAGGGTGACCACGCTGGTGAAGTCCTCCTCCGCCAGGCCCTCCCGCATGGCCAGCTCCCACACCAACTCCACGGCCCGCCCCACGATGAGGGGGACGCCGGCCCGCCTGGCCAGGGCGCTGGCCAGGGAGATGTCCTTGTGCAGGAGCTCCGTCCGGAAGCCGTAGTCAAAGCGGCGGGTGAGGACGGCGCGGGGGAACTTGTCCTCGGTGGCCGTGTTGCGGCCGGAGCTGACGTTGAGGACGCGCAGCACCTCCTCCGGGTCGAGGCCCATCTTGGCGGCCACCACCAGCGCCTCCGAGGTAGCGGCCATGGCGGTGGCGGAGAGGAGGTTGTTTATCAGCTTCAGGGCCTGCCCGTGGCCGGGGTGGTCAGAGACATGGAATACGTGGCGTCCTATGACCTGGAGCAGGGGATAGGCCCGCTTGAAGGCCGCCCGGCTCCCGGCGGCCATGACGCTGAGGGTGCCCTCCTGCGCCCCCCGCGCGCCGCCGCTCACCGGGGCGTCCAGGCATTCGATCCCCTGGGCCGAGAGAGCACTGGCCACCTGCTCCTCCACCTCCACCCCTGTCGTCGACAGATCGACGAAGAGGGAGCCCGGGGCCATCCCCTCCCGCAGGCCGCCCTCCCCCAGGGCCACCTCGGCCACGCTCTGGGGCGTGGGCAGGCTGGCCAGCACTATGGAACACCGCTCCCCCACCTCGCGGGGGCTGCCGGCCACGGGGACGCTCATCTCCTGAAAGGGGGCCAGTGCCTGGGGCGAGATGTCGTAGACCACCAGGGAATAGCCCCTCTCCAGCAGCCGGCGGGCCATGCGGCTCCCCATCTGCCCCAGGCCGATGAAGCCCACGGCGTCCGTCATCGCGAACCCTCCTGGAAGACCTCGCGGGCGGTCCGGAAGGCCTCCACGGCCGCCGGCATCCCGGCATAGATGCCCAGGTGGAGGAAGACCTCCCGCAGCTCCTCCCGGGTCACGCCATTGCGCAGGGCCGCTCCTATGTGGATCTTCAGCTCGTGGATGCGGCCCAGGGCGGTCAGGGCGGCCACCGTCACCAGGCTGCGGTCGCGCAGGCTGAGGCCCGGCCGCGTCCAGACCGTCCCCCAGGCCACCTCCGTCACCAGCTCCTGCAGGGGCCGGGAGAAGTCGTCCGCCTCGCGGAGCGCCCTGTCCACGTAGTCGTCGCCCAGGACGCGCCTTCGTACCGACAGGCCCTGCTCGAACCTCTCGCTGGCCATCCTTCCCCTCCTGTGCAGTTTTCCGCCCTATTATGGCACTTCATGGCCGGCCTTTACAGGGCCACCGGGCCGAATAGTCCGACCCCTCGGAGGAGATAGACACTAATGGAACAGGACTGCAGGAGGTGCGGCCGATGCTCGAGACCCTCTTCAGCGGACTGATGGCCAAGGTGGCCGCGGCGGCCGCCGGCGGCCTGGTGGTGGCCAGCGCGGCGGTGGGAGTCTCCGGCGCCGTGGGCGGCCCCGGGTTCGACGATGTCCTCTCCCAGGTGCCGGGCGTCGCCAGCGAGAACGGCGGCCACGGCCTCGACATCGCCGGGGAGGGGGCAGGCAACCACGACGAGGGCCTCAACCTGGTCCCCATAGACCAGCTACCGCAGGAGGCCCGGGAGAACATACAGAACAACACGCCGGAGCAGGCCTGGCTGGGCTCCGGGAACGCCGAGGCGGCCCGGGAGAGGCTGGAGGAGCTGGAGCTGCCAGAGGAGGCCCAGGAGGGGCTGGACCAGGCCAACGAGGCGTCCGCGGAGGGCCGCCAGGCGGCAGAGGAGGCGGGCGGTCGGGCGCCCGAGAGCATACCCCCCGTTCCTCCCGTGCCCCCGGTCTCTCCCGGCCGTCCCTAGACCGGTCATCGCACCGGGCAGGCCGGGGGCCCCGTCCCCTCCCTCCCCCGGCGGGGACTCCCGGCCTGCCCGCTCTTATAATGCGGGGCATGGAGGGCCCGCCGCGCCCCCAGGGGGCGATGTCCCGACCCCTAGACGAGAGCAGCCCCGATGAACGGGAGCTGGTGGAGCAGGCCAAGGCCTTCTCCCCCCAGGCCTGGGACTACATCTTCCACGCCTACTATCGCAAGCTCTTCCGCTACGCCTACGCCCGCCTCCAGGACAGGGAGGAGGCGGAGGAGGTGGCCGCCACCGTTCTCATGGAGGCCGTGCGCAGCATCCATAACTACACCTACCGCGGGAGGCCCCTCCTGGCCTGGCTCTACCGCATAGCCCGCAACACCGTCAGCGACCGTCTCCAGGCGGAGCGACGCCGGCCGCCAGGCCTGAGGAGCCTGGCCCAGCGCTTCCTCCGCCGGGGAGGAGAGGAGCGTCCGCAGCCGCCGGAGGAGGGGCAGGAAGCGTCCATCAGCGGGGAGCCGGAGGACGTCATCGAGCGTCTGGACCTGAAGGAGGCGATGGCCCGCCTCACGCCGGAGCAGCGGGAGGTGCTGGTCCTCCACTACTTCGTGGGGCTCACCCTGCCGGAGGTAGCCCGCCTGCTGGGGAAGCACGAGAGGGCCGTCTACTCCCTGCAGGCCCGGGCCATCGCCGCCCTGAGGCGTCACCTGACCTCCGAAATGACGACCAAAAGCGACGAGTGAGGCCATTACCGACGGATAGACCTGATAGAGGGCAGAAAAAGGCAGGACGACGATGACCAGAGAGCAGGAGCGAAGACTGGCCCGCCTTCTGTCCCGGCATCAGGGCGTCATAGAGGACCCGGACGCCCTCGCCCAGGGCGAGGAGGCCGGTCTCCGCCCCCTCCTCCGCCTGGCGGCGGCCCTGGAGCGGCTCCCTCTGCCGGAGCCCGAGGGGGAGCAGCGCGCCTACGTCCTCCTCCAGGCCGAACTGCAGCGCCAGCGGATCAGCCAGACCGTGGGCCGGCCTCGCTGGGCGGGGCTGCTGACCCCTGTCCTCCGGCCGGCCGTCGCCCTGGCGCTGGCGGGGCTGCTCCTGCTAGGGGCGGCCGGCGTGGGCGCCACCGATCGAGGGCGTGACGTCCTCGGCGATGTCCTGGAGTCTCTCCACCTGCGCCCTCCTCCTCGCCACGAAGAGCGCCCTGTCACCCCCGGGCCGGTCATCCCCTCGCCCGCGCCGGGGCGGCCCGCCCAGGGCGGTCAGGCGGACGGCCCGGGCGAACCTCCCGTCCGCCCCACCCCGGTCCCTCCCACCACCGAGGGAGGGCCGCCGGAGGGCGCCCCGGGCGTCCCTGGCTTCGTCCCCGGACCGCCCGGGGAGATGGACGTCCCGCCGGAGCGCGACGACGGGGGGCTGCCCCCAGTCACCCCGCCCGTCCCCTCCGTCACTCCCACACCCCCCGCTGCGGGGGAGGCCCCGCCCGGCCGGCCGGGACCCAGATAGGGCGGGGCTACCCCCGGACCAGCACCGTCACCCGCTGGACACCGTTGTTCCCATAGCCCAGACGGTTCCAGACCGGCTGCAACGGCTGGGCGTTGCCGGCGGAATCGAAGGCCCGGGAGAGGAGGACGTATCGGCCGGCCTGTGGCGGCTGCCATTCCAGCCGCCAGGGGGTGGCGCTGTAGGGGGAGGCTGGCTGTCCCAGCTCCGCCTCCAGCCAGGTGGCGCCTTCGTCGACGCTCACGGCCACCCTGACGATCTCGCCGTAACCGGACCAGGCCAGCCCCCGCACCTCCACGGGCCTCAGGGGCAGGCTTTCCCCCTCCGCCGGGCGGACGATGAGGGAGCGCACCCGCATGCGGGTCACGGGCGTCCCCTCGGGCGTCCCCCTCTCCTCCAGATAGCGGTACTGCTCGCTCTGGAAATAGCCACGGAAGGGCTCCCGGAGGGCGGTCACCCGCTCCAGCCACTTGACGGAGGCCATGCCATACCAGCCGGGCACCACCAGGCGCAGCGGGAAGCCGTGCTCTGGCGTCAGCGGGCCGCCATTGGCCCCCCAGGCCAGCAGGGTATCCGGGTGGAGGGCCACCTCCAGGGGCAGGCTGCGGGCGAAGGGCTCCCGCCGCCCAGCCTCCTCCCCCCGGTCGGCACCGGTGAACAGCACCTCCACAGCGTCCGGCTCCAGGCCCGCCCCCGCCAGCACCGTGGCCAGGGGCACCCCGGTGAAGCGCACCGTGCTCACGGCCCCCAGCCCCCAGGGGACGCCCGGGGGGATGGGCGACATCTGGGTGCGTCCGTTCCCGGCGCACTCCATGGTGACCACCAGCTCGCGGGACGGCAGCCGCATCAGCTCCGTCAGCGACAGCTCACGCGGCCGCGTCACCGCTCCGTCCACTCGTAGTCGCCAGGCAGCGGCGTCCACACGGGGCACCTGGAAATGGCTCCGCACGAACCAGGACGCCACACCGGTGACCGGCCCCTGCGCCAGCGCCTCCAGAGGAGTCTCGGCGTTGAACGGGCGCTCCTGGACCACCCGCAGCGGCCGCCCTTGGCCCTGACAGCCACAGCTCTCGCACATGACATCGCCCTTCTCTGCCCGGTGTGGCCCATTATACAGGGCGGATGGCGCAACAGGGGCCGGCGGACGCGCCCACCGGCCCCACCCTCCTCGCTCACCGGGGGACGAGGCGACGGCCCGGCATCCCCTCAGCTACCCGGGCCGGCTGGCTCCACCAAGAGGAGGCGGTTACCCTCCGAGTCCTGGATGATGGCATACGTCCCCCAGGGCTCGCGCGTGGGCTCCTGCAGGAAGGGGACGCCCTTGGCCTTCAAGTCGGCCGCCAGGGCTGCCATGTCCCTCGCTCGGAAGGTGATGGCCTGCGTCTGCCCCATGACGGAGCGATAGTGCGCCCAGGCGTCGTCCATGAGGTAGAGGACGACCTCCGTGCTCGCCCCGGGCGGGGCCACCGCCAGCCAGCGAGCGCTGGCGCCGGGGTAGAGGGGCTCGTCACCTCTCACCTCGAAGCCCAGGGCCTGGGTGTAGAACGCCTTGGCGCGGTCCTGGTCCTGCACGAAGATGCAGACGCTCCCCACGGAATCTATCATGAGTCTCCTCCTGTCGGTCTGCGATGCCGCCGGGCCGATCCGGTGGCCTCTCTGGCCTCACCCTCTGGCGCCCCGCGGGGCGATCCTGTGCACCGGGTGCCCGCCGAACTGGTGGCGCAGGAGGGCCACCGCCTTGGCTGCGATAGAGCCCGGGTCACGGTACTGCATGAGAGCGTTCTGGGCAGCGCTCGTCACGGGCAACGGGATGTCCCGCTCCAGCGCCCATCGGAGCACCCATTTCACCTCCCCGGTGTCCTCTACATAGGAGGAGAGATGATGGAGGTCTGGGTTCTCGGCCAGCGCCTGTCCCATGAGCTCCAGCAGCCAGCTACGGACCACCGAGCCGTGCAGCCAGTTCCTGAAGAGGGCCGGCAGCTCCACCTGGTAATCGGAGCGCAGGAGCATCTCCACACCCTCGGCGATGGCCTGCACCATGCCGAATTCAATGGCGTTGTGCACCAGCTTGACGAAGTGGCCAGCCCCCGACGGCCCCACGTAGTAGACGGCCTCGTCGTCCAGCGCCAGGTCGCGCAGGAGGGGAACCACCGCCTCGTAGGCGTCGCGGTCACCTCCTATCATGAAGCAGGCGCCCCCGCGGGCGCCCGGGATGCCGCCGCTGGTGCCCACGTCCAGGAAGCGGACTCCTCTCTGGGCGAAGAGGCGATAACGCCGCCGCGAGTCTTCCCAGTGGGAGTTACCGCCATCGGCCACCACATCCCCGGGCGAGAGGAGGGGCAGCAGGGCCTGGCATACCTCCTCCGTGGGAGCGCCGTGAGGAACGTAGAGGACGACGACGCGCGGCGGCCCCAGCCTGGTCACCATATCGGCCAGAGAAGAGGCAGGCTCCAGCCCCGCTCTGGACAGCTCCCGGGTCCGCTCACGGCTGCGGGCGTAGCCCACCACCTGATGGCCCTTCTCTACGGCCCGGAGGGCCAGGTTTCCCCCCATGCGCCCCAGGCCGACGATGCCGAACCGCATGACCACCACCACCTTCCCTACCAGTTTAAGCCAGCATCCGCCCCGCCACAGCCCACGCACGGCACGCCGGCCGGGCCACGGCGGCGTTCGGGACGGGCCGGCAGCCTAGCGCTCCTGGAGCTCGCGCTGGCCGTAGTAGGGGAGGGTGGTCTTCCCCTCCCCCTCCGCCTTCTCCTTCTCCCGTTGCGCCTTGGCGGAGAGGCCCATCAGAGAGAGGGTGACGGGGGAGACCACCTCGGGGTCGATGAGGACGTTCAGGCAGGCGGGCAGGCCAGTGGCGAAGGCCCTTTCCAGGGCGGGCCCTATCTCCTGGGGCCGCTCGATGAGCTCGCCGTGGCAGCCAAAGCCGGCCGCTGCCCGCTCGTAATGGACCAGCCCCAGCTCGGAGGCGATGGTCCGGCCCTGGAAGAGGATCTGCTGGGCGTGGCGGGACATGCCCCAGGCCTTGTCGTTGAAGATGACGCAGACGAAGGGGAGCCGGTGGCGGACCGCCGTCTCGAACTCGGCGAAGTTGAGGCCGACGGAGCCGTCGCCGGTGACGAGGAGGACGCGGGCCTCCGGCCGGGCCAGCTTGGCCGCCATGGCGAAGGGCAACCCCGTGCCCAGGCAGCCCAGGTAGCCGTGGCCCAGAAAACGCCCGGGAAGCCGCATGGTGGCGGCCGCCGCTATCCACTCGGCAGCCTCGCCGCCGTCCGCCACCACCACGTCCTCGGGGCCCAGGCGCTGGGCCAGCTCGTGGGCCAGGCGGAAGGGGTGTATGGGCGGCGTCTCCTGCTGCAGGGCCTCCGGGAAGGCGCGCTGACGGGAGCGGCGGGCCTCGTCCAGCGTCCGCAGCCAGTGGGAGCGGTCGGGCCAGCGGCGGGAGCGGGCGCCGTCCACTAGCTGGCGCAGCACTTCCCGACAGTCCCCCTGGATGCCCAGGTCCACCGAGCGGCCTCGCCCTATCTCCTCTCCTTCGATGTCCACCTGTATCACCTTCGCCTCCGCCGGGATGACGGAGCGACGTCCGCCCGTGAAGAGGCCGGGACGGGCGCCCATCAGCACCACCAGGTCGGGCGGGCCGGCCTCCCTCTGCACGCGGCTGGAGGAGAAGAGGCCGAAGCCGCCGTAGCCCAGGGGGGTGTCCTCAGGGACGCAGCCCCGCGCCTTGGGGTTCATGAAGACCGGCGTCTGGGTGATCTCAGCGAACTGGCGCAGCTCGTCCGCCGCCCCGGCGAACCAGACGCCGCCCCCGGCCAGGACCACCGGCCGCTCCGCTCGCTGCAGCATCTCGAGCGCCGCCTCCACCGCCTCGGGTCGAGGGGCGGGCGGGTGCTCGGGCAGGTAGCCGGCCGGCCAGGCCACCTGCTCCTCCTCTACGCTGGCGAAGAGGACGTCTATGGGCACCTCCAGGTAGACGGGGCCAGGGCGGCCGGTAGTGGCCTGACGCACGGCCATGGCCACGTACTCAGCGATGCGAGGCGCCTGGCAGACGGTGCGGGCCCACTTGGTGATGGGGCGCACCATCTCCAGCTGGGGCATCCCCTGGAGGGGCAGCAGGTCTTCGTCCGCCAGAGGGCTGCGCCCGGCCAGGACCAGCATGGGCACGGCGTCCAGGTAGGCGTTGGCGATGCCGGTGATGGCATCGGTGATGCCGGGGCCGGCGGTGACAGCGCAGACGCCCAACCGCCCCGTGGTGCGGGCCCACCCCTCCGCCATGTGGGCCGCCGCCTGCTCGTGCCTGGTGTCGATGATGCGGAAGCCGAAGCGGTCGCACGCCTCCAGGATGGGGTCTATGTGCCCTCCCTGGAGGGTGAAGAGCTCTCGCACGCCTACGTCCCGCAGGACGCGGGCCACCATCTCCCCACCGTGTAGCCGCGCCATAGTCCATACCCCCTGTCGTCGTTGTGGGGCCCGGGGCCGCGGGACGGGTGCCGCGGCCCCGGGCCGCTGCCAGCGCCGGCGCCCTGGCCTAGGACTGCAGCATCTGTTGTATCACATCGCGGTAGGCGCTGAACCACTCCGTCACCGGCTGCCAGCGGCCGCCCTTCACCTGATAGATGCGCACCTGGCCTCCGCCCTCGTGGTCGCGCTCGCTCATCTGCACGCTGACGACGCCGGCCACATTGCCCCGGATGAGGCGGAGGCCGTCCCGGGCCTTGACGCCATCCAGGGGATAGCCGTACTTCTTGACCGCTTGCCGCAGCCCCTCCACCATCAGAGCGGCATCGGCCACACCCTGAACGTAGTAGGTGTTGGACTGAGTGATGTCAGGCGGAGGCTGCCTCCCCTCTTCCTGGTACATCTTGGTGATCTCGGCCAGAATGGGCAGGTCGGTCCCCATATCGGTGTAGACAGCCCCCAGGAAGCCCTCGGCCACGTCCCAGCCGCCGGCCGCCCGCACCGCGTCGTCGGAGGCGCCGGGACCCAGGTTGATGACATGGTTCAGCGGGAAGCCTACCTCCTTGAACTGCTTGATGGCCACCGAGGGGGAGCGGCCGAAGAGATGGGAGACGACCCAGTCCGCCCGGTAGCGCTGCACTATATCCTGCACCTGGGCGGAGAGATCGAGCCCGGGCAGAGGGACGGCGAAGAGCCGCAGCTCGAAGCCCTCCAACTGGGCGATGCGCTGCAAGAGCTCTATGGGCTCGCGCCCGCCTGCGGTGTCGTTGTAGATGAAAGCGATCTTGGGCTTGCCTGGGCGGCCCTCGGCCTTCCACTGGTCGAGGGCGTACTTGACGGCCGCCGCCGCTTGCGACCAGAAGTTGGCGGTCATGGGAAAGATGAAGGGATATTTCTGGCCATCGGCCATGCGGGCCACGCCGCCGCCGGGTATGATGCAGGGGACCCGGTCAGCGTTGCAACGCTCCGCTATGGCGGCGAGGGTCCCCGAGCCCCAGGCCAGGACCATGACGGCGCCATCCTGCTTCATCCGCTCGTAGGCCTCCACGCCGCGCGCCACCTCATAGGCCATCTCGATGAGCTGCACATTGACGGGGTGCCCCTCCACCCCTCCCTTGCTGTTGACGAGTCTGACGTAGTCCTCGATGCCGTTCTTGAAGGGGAGGCCGATGCTCTGAGTAGCGCCCGTGCCGTCGTACATCACCCCTATGTTGAGGGGCGGCTTGGTGGGCGTGCTCTCCGATGCGCTCCCCCCGCCACAGGCCGCCCCCAGGAGGGCGAGGGCGGTCACCAACAACAGGGTCGCACGCTTCGCTAGCGCCGACATGCCAACCTCCTTGCTCTCGCGCCCTGGAGAGACAGGGCGACGGCCGCGGTTTGATGCAATATATTATATATACCATCTCACGGACCGCAATACCCGGGCCGTAAGCGCAAGGCCAGGAGAGACAGGGGCCGGCGTGCGCCGCGAAGCGAGCTTAGCAAGGCCTACTCATTGGCAGCTTATATGATGTAAACTATTTTCCGTAGGCCAGAGCTTACACATCATGGCCTATGGTACTCGAGGGGGTGTCGTCGATTGAAGTTCCAGACGAAGAACGACCTGGTCTTCACCGCCCTGTGGGACGCCATCAGCAGTGGCGAGCTGGCCCCGGGCGACTGGATCCGCACTGCCGAGTGGGCAGAGAAGCTGGACGTCAGCCAGACCCCCGTGCGAGAGGCGCTGCGCCGACTGGAGGCCCAGGGGCTGGTGGAGATACTGCCCCACCGTGGCGCAAGGGTCACCTCTCACACCTTGGAGCACATAGTGGAGACTTTCCACATCCGTATGGCCCTGGAGTCCCTCGCTGCCCGCCTCGCCATCGAACGGTCAGACGACGAGGAGTTCCGTGAGCTGGTGGCCAGAACGGAGGCCCTCACGTCCGAGATGGAGGAAGCCGTTGCCCGCAACGATGTGGCCAAGTGCCGCCAGATGAACCAAGAGCTCCATTTCACTCTCTACCGGGCGGCCAAGATGCCCCGCCTCCTGGCCCTCATCGAGGGCCTTTGGGTCACCTATCCCTTCGACACCCTCAACCTCCAGCCGGACAGACCCCGTCAGACCCTGACCGACCACTGGCGCCTCCTTGAGGTCATGAAGAGGCGGGACCCTCAGGAGATGGCCAGGGCCATGGAGGAGCACCTGCGCTCCGGCCTGGAGACCCTCCTGCGAACGATGCCGGACGCCCGGGGAGGCCGCGGGCAGCAGGCGTCGCGGCTGGCCCGTCACGCCTGAGGTCCGCCGCCGGGCGGCCGCCTGGCCATGGGGAGCTGAGCGCCCCCCACTGAGGGGCAGAGGCCCCGTCCTCTCTGCACTGGCGAGCGCGAACCGTAGGCCCGCCCCAGGCAGGACGGGCACAGGCCGGGCCGGCCTCCCGCTTCATAGCTCTTCTCGAGGGCGAAGGGTGCTGGGTTGACTGGAGGGGGTGAGGGGGGCGATAATGGGGCGGCAGGTAGAGTATAGAATATATGATTCTCGGGGGTGAGGCATGCGCTTCGGCATCCTGTATGAGATCGAGGCCCGCCGGGGGGCCAGCCCCCAGGAGGTGGGGGAGCTCTTCTGGCAGTGCCTGGAGCAGGTGAAGGCGGCGGAGGAGGCGGGCTTCGACTACGTCTGGGCGGTGGAGCACCACTTCCTCTACCCCTACTCCTGCTCCTCCGCCCCCGAGGTCTTCCTGGCGGCGGTGGCCCAGCACACGCAGCGCATCCGTATCGGCCACGGGGTGGTGCTGCTGCCCCGGCCCTACAACCACCCGGTGCGGGTGGCGGAGCGGGCGGCGGTGCTGGACATCCTGAGTGGGGGGCGTCTGGAGCTGGGGACGGGGCGCTCGGCCACCCTGCTGGAGATCGAGGGGTTCGGGCTGCGGCCGGAGGAGACCCGCCCCATGTGGGAGGAGGCGGTGCGCATGATCCCCCGCATGTGGCTGGAGGAGAGCTTCAGCTGGCAGGGGGAGTACTACCAGATACCGCCCCGCAACGTCACCCCCAAGCCCCTGCAGCAGCCTCACCCTCCCCTCTGGATGGCCGGCACCCAGCCCTCCTCAGGCCAGTTGGCTGGCAAGTATGGCCTGGGATTCCTTCATTTCACTTTCGTCGGTCCGGAACTGGTGAGGGAATCGGTCGAGCACTACCGGGAGGCGGTGGCGAGGGCGGAGCCGGTGGGGGCGTTCGTGAACGAGCAGGTGGCGGCGCTGACGCTGGCCTTCTGTGGCCGCGACGACCGGGAGGCCATTGAGCTGGGCGGCCGCGGGCCCCTGTACTACCTGATAGGCACACGGCGCATCTTCACCGACTGGGTGGGGAAGGCCGACCAGAGCTATCAGTGGTACGCTGAGCTGGCGGAACGGCTGCCAGACCGTGATCGGGCCGATATCGAAGAGCTGGTAGAGGAGGGCGTCATCTGTGTGGGCGGGCCTGAGACCTGCCGCCAGATCGTCCGCCGCTACCAGGAGCAGGGCGTGGACCAGCTCATAGCTGTCATGCAGTTCTCGACCACCCCTCACGAGCTGGTCGTCGAATCCATCAGGCGCTTCGGGCAGGAAGTGATCTCGGCCTTCCGCTAGGAGGAGACCATCGCGGCACTCTCTCACGCTACCGGAGGAGGGGGTGCCGCTCTAGCGCCCGGTGCGAGGCACCGAGAGAGGGGATCGTCGAAGGTGGACCGCCCCGGCGAGGCCCGGACTCAACGGAAGTAGGGGATCACCTTCTCGCCGAAGCGGCGGATCGAGTCCAGCACCAGCTCATGGGGGGTGAGGGCGAACTGCATCATGACTATCATCTGGTCGATCCCCTGCTCGCAGTAGCGCTGGATGACCTGGCGACAGGTCTCCGGACCGCCGACGCAGACTATGGCGTCTTCCACCATCTGCTCTATGTCGGCCCGTTCCTTCTCTGGGATGCGTTCTGCCTCCATCCTGTACCACTTGTAGGTATCGTCCCCGGCTGCGGCCAGCTCGCTATAGACCCTTTTGGCGCCCAAGACCCTGTACAGGGGCCCGCGGCCGCCCAGCTCGATGGCCTCCCGGTCGTCGCGGCCGCAGAAGGCCAGCGTCAGCGCCGCCACCTGCTCGTTCACGAACGCCCCCACCGGCTCCGCCCTCGCCACCGCCTCCCGGTAATGCTCCAGGCTCTCGCGGAGCGCCTCCGGTCCCGAGAAGGTGAAGTGGAGGAGCCCCAGGCCGTACTTGCCAGCCAGCTGGCCTGAGGAGGGCTGGGTGCCGGCCAT
>Ga0101943_1000237_pt1 | contig 118054 bp, 110 predicted proteins | sample DewCreD2012metaG_5_FD_75244 | JGI IMG/M metagenome (GOLD analysis project Ga0101943, IMG submission 75244) | Hot spring sediment bacterial and archeal communities from British Columbia, Canada, to study Microbial Dark Matter (Phase II) - Dewar... ... | reverse complement strand
TAAACTTGCTTTAGGGCAAAAAGGGTCAAGATGAGATATTCTGGGTAGGTCAAAGGGCGTCCAAATTTCTTCTTCCTTGAAGGTCTCTCTTTGCAGAATTGTTGGGCGAGGGAAAGGATTTTGGGTTCTTTGGTGTGTTAAAATTTAGGCGACTAAATCATCAAGGAGGTGTCCGTTGATGGTGCGAAGTGCCTGTCGCCAAAAGAAGGCCTTACCTCGTTTGTCATCCCTGTCCCCTTTGGCGGGTCGCGGTCACGGCTTTACGCTGATTGAGTTGTTGGTCGTGATTGCGATCATCGCCATCTTAGCGGCGATCCTGTTCCCCGTGTTCAGCCAAGCCCGCGAGAAAGCCCGGGCTGCTTCTTGTCTTTCTAACGGTCGGAACATTGGGATGGCTTCCAGTATGTATGTCCAAGACTACGACGAAGTGATTTGGGCGTGGGTGACCTTTGCTCCCGGCAACCCTCGTTCAGGTCCCAATTGCCCTGCCGACCCTGAGAATTGCCGCACCAATATAGTCGTCTGGACGCAAATGTTCCAACCTTATCTGCGCAACAAACAAGTGCTTTATTGCCCCAGTTTCAACGAGCAAGTGCTTGTTCAAAACGCCTCCCACCCCAACTGTGACGGTCCTGACATCCTTCCTTGGTTTCCTGCCTTTTACTACTACAGCCATTATGGGATGGCGTTTGGTGCTATCTTTGGGGCATGCACTGCTCAATTCCCCCGCAATGCTTTCCCTGGCAATACACCCCTCCCTCTTGCTCAAGGCGGGGGCTTCCAGCCGCCGATCCGAACTTTGCCAGCCATCCGCCGTCCCGCTGAAACCGCCATCCTTCAGGACAACTTCACGGCGATGATCAACGAGAGAGCCTTTGGGGTGCGGTATGCCGTTGGGACCGCTTTTGGCTGTGAGTGTGGCTGGGAAGGGGTCGGGCAGAGCCGCCATCACCTTGGTTGCAATTACATTTTCTTGGACGGACACGCCAAACTAATCATGGGCAATGTGGAACGCCATCCTAACTTCCGCTGCCCAGGTGCTGTCAACCCCGCAACGAACGCGCCTGACCCTGATTGTGTTTGTGCCACTTATACAACTTACGACCAGTGACAGGAGGCGACAAGGATGGGGCAAAATCGCACGACTTTGCTCTTAGTGGCGTTAGGGCTGTTGGCGGTGGCGGTGCTGCTTTGGGCATGGCAATGGTGGCGGTCTCACCCAGCACCCCCTCCTGCCAGTCCCGAAGCCAAGACAATGCGCCCGCCCCCGACGGGTGGCGGGGTCGTGCCGTAGATTGAACTGGCACCTTGAACTTGATGCCTTAAGGTTTCGCCAGTTCGGTTCTCTTAGCCGATGATAGCGTCCCGAAAGGGTTGATGCCCTTCTCTGCCCTTTCGGGACGCTTTTTTATCCTTTGCCCCTCAGTGTCCACTACCCATTTCGGAGCGGCATAATGCCTTCCACAAACCGACACCAAAGGAGCGTGGCGGACAATGCGTTGGTGGATGGCGTTGGCGTTCGCAAGCCTTTGCTTGGGGGTGAGCGCTGTGAGGGGGCAAAAGGCGGAAGCGGGCGTTGTCTTTTATGTCGCTCCCAACGGTAACGATGCATGGAGCGGGAAGTTGCCGTCGCCCAACCGCAGCAAGACGGACGGTCCCTTCGCAACCCTTCAACGGGCTCTGGACGCTTTAAAAACCCTCAAGGCGCAACAAGGTGGCACGCTCCGACAACCTGTCACCATTTTCCTGCGGGGCGGGACTTACTTTTTGAGCGAACCCGTCATCGTCACGCCTGAACATTCGGGCACAGCACAATGCCCTGTGACCATCGCTGCTTACCGCAACGAAAAACCCCTCCTCAGCGGTGGTCGGCGAATCACCGACTGGCGTTGGGCAACGGCGAACGGTCGCAAAGTTTGGGCAGCCGAACTCCCTGAGGTGCGGGAGGGTAAATGGTTTTTCCGTCAACTTTGGGTGAACGGCAGACGGGCTGTCCGCGCCCGCCATCCCAACACAGGTTACTTGCCCGTCGCCGAAGTGCCCGATGCGACGAAAGAAACGCCTTGGAACCGAGGGCAGCGACGCTTTCGTTTCCGCGACGGCGACTTGCAGTCATGGAGCACTGTCACCGACGCCGAAATCGTCGTCATGAACCGCTGGGTGGAGTCGCGGTTGCCGATTATCCGACTGGACGAAAGGGAGCGGATGGTGGAGTTTGGCAAACGCAGCGTCTTTCGGCTGGACGCCAACGACCCTTACTACTTGGAGCATTGTCTGGAAGCGTTGGACGCACCTGGCGAATGGTTTCTGGACAAACGCACGGGCACGCTCTACTACCTGCCTCGCTCAGGCGAAGATTTTCGGACGGCGGAAGTCATTGCTCCCGTTTTGACGCAACTCGTTCGGATGGTCGGTGACCCGAAGGCAGGGCATTTTGTGGAGCACCTCATCTGGCGCAACATCACTTTTGCCCATGCCGAGTGGTATTTCCCTGAAGCCAGTTTGCGGGGTCAGGAAGTCGGCGGCTTTGCGCAGGCAGCCGTGGAAGTGCCAGGCGCCATCTACGGCGAAGGCGTCCGCCATTGCGTTTTTGAAGGTTGCACGATTGCCCACCTCGGCACCTACGGCGTGGAACTTGCGCGGGGTTGTCACGAAAATCGCCTCATCGGTTGCCAGTTGTTTGACTTGGGAGCAGGGGGCATCAAAATCGGCGAACGACAAATCCGCGATGACAAAAGGGAACAAACTTTCAGCAACGAAGTGACCGATTGCGTCATCCGTGACGGGGGTCGGATGTTTCACAGCGCCGTCGGCATTTGGGTCGGGCAAAGTTACGGCAACCGCATCGCCCACAACGAAATCGCCGACTTTTACTACACGGGCATCAGCATCGGTTGGACTTGGGGCTACGGACGCTCGCTGGCAGGGGGCAACATCGTTGAGTTCAACCATGTCCATCACATCGGCAAACGCAGCGACGGCGACGGACCGATTTTGAGCGACATGGGCGCTATTTACACCCTCGGCATCCAAAACGGGACGGTCATCCGAAACAACTGGTTCCACGACATTGCGGGGCTGAGATATGGCGGTTGGGGCATCTACTTTGACGAGGGCTCAACGGGCATCGTCGCCGAAAACAACCTCGTCCACGACACGACCCATGGCGGCTTCCACCAACACTACGGGCGAGAGAACATCGTCCGAAACAACATCTTCGCTTACGCCCGCGACCATCAACTGCAAGCGAGCCGTCCAGAAAACCACTTGCGTTTCCGCTTCATCAACAACATTGTGATTGGTCGCACTGAGCGATGGCTTGTGGGCGGGATTGACTTCAACTTTGAATTTGACCGCAACCTTTACTGGCGAGAGGGAGGCGGTCAAATCAAGTTCGGCAACTTGAGTTGGGAAGAGTGGCAGGCAAAAGGGATGGACAAGGACTCGCTTATCGCCGACCCGCAATTTTGGGACGCACCCCTTCGCAACTTCCGCCTCAAACCCAACTCCCCCGCTTTCTCGTTAGGCTTCAAACCCTTTGACCTGACGGGTGTCGGACCGAGAAAGAAAATCGCCCGATAACGGCAGGGGTGAGGTTACAGGATGCGGCTTCAACCGCGAACAAGCCAATCATCCCTGAGTGTGTTCGGAAAGTCATGGGATGTTTTGCATCGTGGCTAATAGCCACGCCAACAAGGATGGGTAACCCGACGCTCTCTTCGTCTTCGCTGAAAAGCCGACACTCCCTCTGAACTTCTGTTGGAGCGGCTATTAGCCGAGAAAATGGCTTTGCTGCAACGAGCGGCGGTTATTCAAGGCGTGATTTTCCGAGCCTCCTCATCTTCCCTCGTGGCTGGTAGGCAATTCAACGGGGTTGTTGGAGCACCTAAAAGGCACGACAGAAAAAGACGCAGCGAAGAAGGGCGCAACAAAAAGGGTGGCGAGAAAGCGCAAACTTAACCGCTATAAGCTAAAATTTTTCCCGTCACTTTGCTTTTCACGGGGGTGAAAGGGCGCAAGGGAGCGCCTGACCGACGATGGAGCGACGATGGGGCATCTTGCTGATGGCATATGGCGGACCTAACTCGTTGGATGAGGTTGAGCCTTACTACACGCACATATTGCGGGGGCGAAAACCTTCGGCGGAGATGCTGCACGAACTGATGGAGCGTTACCGCGCCATCGGGGGCAAATCGCCCATCAACGACATCACCTTCGCTCAAGCCCGACTTTTGCAGGAGCAACTTGATGCCAGTCGCTGCCTTGTCTATGTCGGCATGAAGCATTGGCATCCCTACATCGCTGAGGCGATTGAGCGGATGGCATCCGATGGCGTCACCGACGCGGTGGGCATCATCTTGGCGCCGCACTATTCCCGCCGCAGCGTCGCCGAATACATCGGCTATGCGACGGAGGCGCTGGAGCGGCTGGGTAATCCCATCCGCTCCCGCTTCGTGGAAAGTTGGGCGACGCATCCGTTGCTGGTGAGATGCTTCGCCGAGAAGGTGCGGAAAGCATGGGCGCAATTTGATGAGGCAGAGCGCGACAAGGTGCGACTGCTCTTTACGGCGCACAGTTTGCCCCGACGCATCTTGGAGTGGAACGACCCTTATCCCGACGAATTGCGCCGAACTTGCGAAGCGGTCGCCCAAACGGTCGGCGTTTCCGATTGGCGCTTCGCTTACCAAAGCGCCAGCGGGACAGATTGGCTTTGTCCTGACATTTTGGAAGTGCTGGACGAGTTGGCGGGGCAAGGGCATCGCTATGTGCTCGTCGCGCCCATCGGCTTTCTTTGCGACCACCTTGAGGTGCTTTACGACATTGACATTGAGGCGCAGGAGAAAGCGCAGGAGTTGGGTATCAAGTTGCGGCGCATTGAGATGCCCAACACCGACCCGTTGCTGATCAGCGCACTGGCGGACATCGCTCAAAAGGCGATGAGCGGCGTGGAAGATGGTTTTCGGCTTGCCTTTAAGGCGGCGTGACGCCGATGAATTTGGCACAGGAACTGGGCGAACGGTTACCTTCCTCAGTCGTTCAGGCTTTGCGGACTGTTGGGGTCATCGCTGAAAGTTTGGGCATGACGGCGTTCGTCGTCGGTGGGTTCGTGCGGGATTTACTGCTGGGGGCGCCGACGCTGGATGTGGACATCGTGGTAGAAGGAGACGGAACGAAGTTGGCGCAGGCGTTGGCAAAACAATGGAATGGGACGGTGACCGTCCACGAGCGCTTTTTGACGGCGACGCTGCACTGGGCGATGGGGCGATGGGATGTGGCGACAGCGAGAAAGGAACGCTACCCGCAACCCGCTGCCTTGCCCGAAGTAGAACCTGCCACCATCACTGAGGATTTGTGGCGGCGGGATTTTTCCCTCAATGCGATGGCGATTTGCCTTTCGCCCGACCGCTTCGGCGAATTGGTGGACCCGACAGGCGGTTACGCCGATTTGCGCAAAGGCATCATCCGCATCCTGCATGAAGGCAGTTTCGTGGACGACCCGACGCGCCTTTTCCGTGCCGTTCGCTACGAGCAACGCTTCGGTTTCCGAATGGACGCTAAGACGCTGCGATTGCTCCGCCAAGCCCGTGATGAAAGTTGGCTGACGAAACTTTCCCGCGACCGCATCAAGCATGAACTTTGGCGAACCCTTCAAGAGCGTGACCCGACAAAACCTTTTCAGCGCCTGTGGCAATTGGGCATCTTGCCAGTCGTCGCCTCAGAATTGCACCTCACAAAAGCGCGGCTGCGTTGGATGAAGCGGATAGATGAGTGGCTGCAATGGCACCAAGGACACTTTCCTGACGAGAGGGTGCAAAGGGAATGGGCATTATTGCTGGCGCTGCTTCCGACAGCGGATGCCGTGACAGCCTTTTGCCTGCGTTACCAGTTGGGGGAGACGGAGCGGCAAAGTGGGTTGGCGTTGCTGCGGGCTTTGCGAACTCGGTTGCCGAAGCGCCCAAGCGGTTGGGTGCGGAAGTTTAATCCGTTGCCCTTGGAAGCGGCACTGGCGTTGGCGGCGAGGCGGTCAAGCGTGGCGGAGAAAAGTTGGCAGCGTTACTTTTTGGAGTGGCGGCGAACCCGTCCTGATATCACGGGCGAGGCGTTGAGGGCGCAAGGGATTGAAGGGCGAGCAATCGCCGTCGGGTTGCAAGCGGCACTGGGAGCAAAATTGGATGACAACGCCGATGCCGCCGAGCAACTTCGGGTTGCGCTGCGAGCGGCACGGCGCTTTCTGCGACGGAGCGGGTTGAGGTGATTGCCATGCCAGAGTTTCGCCATCCTGACCATTTGTATCGGCTCTGGTATCCCGCCGACTGGGAAGTGGAGGAGGACGAGAGGACGGGCACTTTCTCCTTTGCGGCGAAGGAAAATCCCGTCGGGCAACTGGACATTTCTGTCTACACCTTTTCACAAAAGTTGCCCCTGAGCCATGAGGAACTCTTGGAAATGTTTCGGCAGGCGATGGAGCGGTGTGAGAGGCAAGTGCAGGCGCAACCGGGCGTCGTCAATGGCGCCATCGGGGCGACGGCGGAGTATGTCACCGAAGATGCAACTTACTGCCGTCACTGGTTCTTAGTTCGGGGGCAGGTGGGGCTTTTCATCACCTACTCGTGCCCTGTTGCCGAACGGGAGCGGGAACGGGCTCTGGTGGACGACATGATCGGCTCTTTGCTAATCAGCGAGGAAGCGTTGGATGCCCACACCTTCACTCAAATGGTTTTGGAGCAGTGTCGGGTTTTGATGCCCGATTTGCGGCTGGAGATAGAAAAGCCGTTGGTTTTGGTCTCGCAGGAAGGCGAGGGGACTTTCGTCATCCAGTTGCAGAACATCTATCAGGCATGCCTGCGCGAACCCGACAAACGAGAGGAGCACTTGAAGCGTTTTTTGGAAGGCGTGATGGCGGCAAGGGAACAGCGAAAAGTTGCGGTGCCGATTTTGAAAGAGGTGCGACACAAAATCCTACCTCAACTGAAGACCTTGGAATGGATGGCGAACCCGACGATGGGGCAGGTCGCCTTTCGGCAGTGGGTAGAGCCGCTGGTCATCACCTATGTCATAGACGACGGCAAATACATGCGCTTCATCCCGCGCGACTGGCTGGAAGTTTGGGGACTAAGCATCCAGAGGCTGCACGAACTCGCCATCAAAAACCTCGTCCGCTTCAAAAGCAAGTTCCAAATGGTTGCCCTTTCCGATGGGCAGCGGGTGAAGGGCATCGTGATCGCCAAGGGCGACAGTTACGATGCGGCTCGCCTTTTGTTGCCCGATTTTTACCCCCAAGTGTCGCAACTTTTGGGGCGAGAGTTTTTGGTGGCGGTGCCCAACCGCGATTGCTTGATGGCTTTTTGCGACGACGACCCCAAGTTTTTGGCGGGCATTTTAAAGCAGATTCGGGAAGATGCCCGCCACGACCCTTATCCTTTGACGGACAAAATTTTCCGCTACACGCCTGACGGTTTGATGCCTTGGGAAGTCGGGACAAGCCGATGAGGTGACGGCGATGTTTTTTGATGCCGCATTCATCAAAGAGTTGCTGTTGCGGTTGGCGACTTGGGTGCCTGTGTTCGTCTTAGCGATTTGCATCCACGAAGCCGCCCACGCGTGGGCGGCGTGGAAGTTGGGTGACCCGACGCCCGTCGTGCAAGGGCGGTTGACCTTAGACCCTCGCGCCCATTTTGACCCCTTAGGGGCACTGATGTTTTTGCTGGCGATGTTTTCAGGAATCGGTTTTGGTTGGGCGAAACCCGTGCAAGTCAATCCCCTCAATTTCCGCTACCCAAGCCGAGACATGGCGTTAGTGGCAGCGGCAGGACCAGCGTCCAATTTCCTGCAAGCCTTTTTCTGGACGGCCTTTTTAGCCTTCCTTGTGGCGTTGGAGAGCCTTTTACCTGCTGCCCTTCGTTGGCTGATGGAGCCAGTCCTTGGCTTTCTGGGACATATGGGCATCGCCGGTGTCTTGGTCAATTTGGGCTTAGCGTTTTTCAACCTCATCCCCATCCCGCCTTTGGATGGCAGCCGCATCCTTCGGATGTTTTTGCCGATGGAACTTCGTTGGCGCATGGACATGTGGGAGCGGACGGGATTAGGTTTCCTTGTCTTGCTGGTCTTGCTGTATGTCGGGGCTTTGAACTTCATTTGGGTGCCTGTTCGGGAAATGGCGAACGGGCTCTTTCGGCTGGCGGGTCTTTGACGGCAAGGGACAAAAGGGGTGACTTGACGATGGTGCAAAAACAAGGACGCATCCTCTCAGGCATGCGACCGACGGGCAAATTGCATCTGGGCAATTGGGAAGGGGCGCTGCGCCAATGGGTGGCGTTGCAAGACGATTACGAGTGCTTTTACGAAATCGCCGATTGGCATGCTTTGACGACGGCGTGGGAAGACACCAGCCAACTGCGCCAAAACATCCGCGACTTAGCCATTGACTGGTTGAGCGCAGGCTTAGACCCTCATCGTTGTGTCCTTTTCGTCCAATCGTGGGTGCCCGAGCACGCCGAATTGCACTTGCTCCTTTCCATGCTCGTGCCCGTTTCGTGGTTGGAGTTGAACCCGACTTACAAAGAGTGGGTGCAAGAGGGCAAAGCGCCTAACTACGGGTTGCTCGGCTACCCTGTCTTGCAGGCGGCGGACATCTTGATTTACAAAGCCGACACGGTGCCCGTCGGCAAAGACCAGTTGCCCCACTTGGAGATGACGCGGGAAATCGTCCGTCGCTTCAATCGGCTTTACGGCGAAGTCTTCCCAGAGCCGCAAGCGTTGCTCAGCGAGTTCCCTTATGTGCCGGGCATGGACGGGCGAAAGATGAGCAAGAGTTACGACAACCATATCCATCTTGCCGACCCACCTGAAGTCGTTCGGCAGAAAGTCAGCGCCTTCTTCACCGATCCCCACAAAATCCGCCGCAATGACCCAGGACGCCCCGAAATTTGTCCCGTCTTCGCTTTGCACCACATCTACAACCGAGCCGAAGTCACTGAAATCGCCACCGATTGTCGGTTGGGGAAGTTAGGCTGCGTCGCTTGCAAGCAGCGATTGGCGCAACGCTTGAACGAAGCCCTTGAACCGTTGCGGCAACGACGGTCGGAATTGGAGCGGCATCCGTCCGAGTTGGACGACATCCTTGCGGAAGGCTCGCGCAAAGCCCGACAGGTGGCGCAAGGGACGATGGAAGAAGTTCGGTCGGCGATGCGTCTTTGGTCGCCGATGACGACAGCCGTCGGCAAACTTTCACCCTGAAGAGCGAGGTGACCAAGAGATGGCGACGCTGGCGATCGCTGGTGGCGCACCCGTTCGCACCAAACCGTTCCCGAAGTGGCCGATTTTTGATGAACGGGAAGTGCAAGCCCTTCGGGAGGTCGTGGAAAGCGGGCGATGGTGGGGACGGACGCCGGGCAGTAAAGTGGAGCAATTTGAACGCGCCTTCGCCAGTTATCATCACGCCAAGCACGGCATCGCTTGCACCAACGGCACGACAGCCCTTTACCTTGCCCTGCGAGCCGTCGGGGTGAAGCCCGGGGAAGAAGTCGTCGTCCCTTCCTACACCTTCATCGCTTCGGCGACGGCAGTCTTAGATGTCGGAGCCGTTCCCGTCTTTGCCGACATTGACCCGACGACGATGACGATAGACCCGCAAGCCGCAGAAGCCGCCATCACCCCCCGCACGACCGCCATCATGGCGGTGCACCTCGCCGGTCGCCCCGCTGACATGGATGCCCTAAAGACACTTGCCCAAAAGCATGGATTAGCGTTGGTGGAGGATGCGGCGCAGGCGCATGGCGCCAGTTGGCGGGGTCGGCGGGTCGGCGCTATCGGCAATGCCGGCGGTTTCAGTTTCCAAGCCTCCAAAAACATCAATGCGGGAGAAGGCGGGATTGTCCTGACGGATGACGATGAAATCGCCGAAAAAGTCTGGTCGTTGCACAACTGCGGTCGGTTGCGCACAGGCGAATGGTATGCCCACTTCCTTGTCGGTGGCAACCATCGGATGACGGAATGGCAAGCCGCCATCTTGCTGGTGCAGTTGCAGCGGGCTGATGAACTCCACGCCAAGCGCCAACGCAACGCTGCCTACCTCAACAGCCTGCTGCGGGAATTGGAAATCGTAGAACCCTTGCCCGACGACGAAAGGGTGACCGAACACGCCTATCACCTTTTCATCTTCCGCTACTTCCCTGAGCGGATGGGCAATGTGCCTAAGGCGAAGTTTTTGGAAGCCCTTCGGGCGGAAGGCATCCCTGTTAGTCCCGGCTACAAGCCCCTTTATCGCGAACCTGCCTTCAGCAAAGAATCGTTGGATTGGCATCCTTATGCCCGCCATTACGACTACAGCAAAGTGCGTTGCCCTCTCACTGAGCGGGTTTGTGACCACGAAGCCATTTGGCTCACCCAAAATGTCCTTTTGGGCGAGCCCGAAGACATGGAAGACATCGCCCGAGCCATCCGAAAAGTCCGTGACCATTACCGAGAGTTGCTGGTGTAAACGGAGGTGAGCGGGATGCCCCTTTACGAGTTTCGGTGCAACCAATGCGGCAAGGTGTTCACTTTCCTCGTCGGCGTCGTCGCCGACAACACCGACCCTTATTGCCCCCGCTGCGGCAGCACCCAACTGACGAAACTCATCTCCCGCATCCGCGCCCACCTGAGCGAAGAGACGCGCCTTGACAACCTCGCCAGTTCCTTTGAGAACTTGGACATCTCCGACAACCCCACGCCCCGCGAACTGCGCTCCGTCATGCGCCGCTTGACCAGCGCCCTCGGCGACGAAGTAGACCGCGAAGTCATTGACGAGATGGAAGCGGCGATGGAAGAGGAACTGAAAGGCGAAGGCAAGGAAAGTGGAGCGGAACGGGACGAGACGATTTACTAACGGCAGGCAGATAGGCAGTCGGCAGACGGGCAGGTCGGCAAAGTGGCGGCGAGGAACGGATGTTGGAGAGACCGTTGGAGTGGCTATTAGCCACGACGGGAAAAGAAACAACAGCCATGGCGAAAATTGGCAGCAGGGAAGGCAAAGAGGGTGAACCTCGTTGGATTGGCTGCTCATCAAGGGCTTGACGACCCTCAGTCGGGTCGGTTGCTTGCCCGTAGAACAGCGGGTGCCGCAACCCATTGAAGTGGACATCGCCTTGCAATTGGATTTGCGGGAAGCGGCGCAAACGGACAGCATCAAGCGGGCATTGGATTACACCCGTGTCTGTGATGTGGTGCGGGAGTTATTGGAACGCAACCGCTACAAGTTGCTGGAAGCCGCCGCTTACGCCATCGCGACCACTTTGCTGACAACTTTCCCGCAAGTGCAGCGGGTTCAGGTGGAAGTCCGCAAACCCCATCCGCCCATCCCTATCCCGCTGCAATGGGCAGGGGTGCGGGTGGAGTTGAGCAGGGATGAAGCGTCTTAGGCGCATCTTTATCGGCTTGGGCGCTAATTTGGGCGATCGCATGGCAAATTTGCGGAAGGCATTGGAGTTGCTGCAGGAGCAAGGCATTGTGGTGACGCGCGTTTCGGGACTTTACGAAAGTGAACCCCTTGGCGTCGCCGAACCCCAACCGCCTTACCTGAACGCCGTCGCCGAAATCGTGACCGACTTGCCGCTGGATGAATTGTTGACCCGTTTGGAAGCCATTGAGCGGCAATTGGGGCGGACGCAAAAGGGCGGATGGCAACCGCGAACGATTGACTTGGACATCCTTTGGGCAGAAGGTGAACGAATGCAGACAGAACGCTTGACCGTCCCCCATCCGCGCTTGTGGGAGCGCGCCTTCGTTTTGCTCCCGTTGGCGGAGTTGACAGAAGCGTTGGATGGCATCCCAGTAGCCGAACGAGCAGGGCAAGTGGCAAAATGGCAGACGGTTCGGCGAGTGAGTTCGGCATGGTTTTTCGGCACAAGCCCATCGCCGAGGTGATTGACCATGCCCACCTTTCTTTACGAAGCCCGTGACCGCCAAGGGCAACTGCATCGCGGGACGATTGAAGCCCCCGACCCTCGCTACGCCTACGAGCAACTTCGCCAACAAGGGCTATGGGTGACCCGCCTGAGGGAACAAGCGGACGGACGACCCAAGTTCACCTTTGTCAAGGTGGAACCTGCCCCGATGGCAATTTTCTTCCGCCACCTGAACGGGGCGATGCGGGCAGGGATGGGGCTATCGGAAGCCCTGACGATGTTCGCTCAAACGGAACGCCGTTCGCCGTTACGGGCAGCGGCGCAACGGGCTGCCGACCTGATGGCTCAAGGCGTGGCGCCCTCAAAGGCACTGGCAGAGTCAGGCTATCCCTTTCCGCCCTTTGTCCTTGGGATGGTGGAAGTGGGGGAGAAATCGGGCAACTTGGACGATGTGTTCCACCTGCTGGCACAGCATTTTGAGCGGGAAAACGAGTTCCGCCAAGAGTTGCGGCGGGCGACGATGTATCCCCGCTTTTTGCTCGGTGCTGCCCTTTTGCTGATTTTGCTCGTCGCCTTCGTCATGCCCGGCGTGATGGAGAAACTTCTGAGGGCGAAAGGGGAAACGGAACCGTTTTTGGCGCAGCACTACGGAGCGGCGACCCGACAGATGTTGCCCCTCGCCCTCTTCATCGCCTCCCTCTTCCTCGGTTGGGTGCTCTGGCGGTTTCTGGCGATGCAACCGATGTTGGCTCCCTTGGTGGAGACCATCCGATTGTCCATCCCTTGGGTCGGCAACTTGCCTCGGCTGCTGGTGACGGCGCGGTTTGCCCGCGCTTTGGCGATGATGGTCGGTGCGGGGATGGAACTGTCCCGCAGCGTAGAACTGGCAGCCGATGCAGCGGGAAGCCCGCAGTTGCAAACCGCCGCCCGAAAGCATGCCCCTCGCTTGCAAAAGGGCGAACCGCTCTCAGCAGTGCTGACAGACTTGCCCCTCTTGCACCCGATGGTCGTGCGCATCGTGGCGACCGGCGAGAAAACGGGCACGATAGACGAGGGCTTGACAAAAGCCGCCGAATTCTTGGAGAGCGAAGCGTTAACGGCTGTTCGTGCCCAAACCGTTGCCGCCTATTTCGTTTGCTTCTTCCTTGCCGCCATCGTCTTCCTCATTGCCGTCGCCCGCTTCTGGCTGCATTGGTATGGCGGGATGGTAGAAAGCGTGGACAAGTTCATGGGCGTCGGTCAGTGAGGCGAAAGGGCATGAAAAGCAAAGCCCTCCTTGCACCGAAACCACAAAGGGAGCGCGTTTACGAGCGACAGGAGACAAGTTTGCTGGCGAAGGTGCGAGAGCCTTTCCTTCGTGCTATCCGCTGGCAGGCTGCCACCGCTTTGTTTTGTTACCTTCACCATGCCTACAAGGCGGGCATCCCGTTAGAAGATGCAGTGGCGTCGTTTGGTCTTGCCCATCCCTTCCTCGCTCACTTCCTTCAAGTTCCTTTGCAACGGGCGCTGATGCCACCGAATGGGCTCCTTTCTAAGGTGCTGGCAGACATTGGGGACGACCTCTCCCCTGCCGTTCAAGCCCTCCTTCGGGCGGGCGAACGGCACGGGCGTTGGGAGGTCGTGCTGGAAGCGTTGCGGGAACACGCCGAGCAAGAGCGGGCGTTTTTCTTCAAGGAGATGCGAGCCCTTTCGTTTGTCAGTGGGGTTACAATGGCGTTGCAAGCGCTGGCGATTGTGGGGTTTGCCGTCTTGACGAGCCTTTTTCTGTCACCCCTCAAGTTGCTGTTGGTGGTGGTGGCAACTTTGTGGTCGCTGAAGAAATTGCACCCTCTGCTCGCCCATGTCCTAACTCCCTTGCCGTTGGCGAAGGAACGGAGTTGGGCACGCTTCGCCCACACTTTGGGCGTGCTGCTGAAAGCAGGGGTGCCACCTTCCGAAGCGTTGGAAGCCGCCGCCGAAACTGCGTGCCCTTACCTTGGGGATTTGCCCAAGTTCATCCAAGAGCGGGTCGGACAAGTCCGACAGGGCACTTCCCTCAGTCGCGTCCTTACGATGCTGGAAGGCGTCCCGCCCGAAGTCACTCAAGCCATCGCTTTGGGCGAACGGACAGGAACGATGGATGAGCATTTGATGCGTGTCGCTTATGCCCTTAGTCAGGAGGCGGAAACAAAAGAGTTTCGTCAGGGGTTGGCGACAGCAGTCAGTGGCTACTTCGTCGCCATGATCGGTCTGGTGCTCCTTGGGCTCTTCTTGCTGGCGACAGGGATGCTGACGCAGATGCTTGTTCGGTCTCTGCAAAGCCCATAGGCAAAAAGCGGTCGTCCGCCCATCCTTTTGCGTTCCCGCTCATGAACGATGAGGCGGACGGTGACTGGGATGGAAGCGGCGATGGGGTGGTCGGGAGCGCTCGGTAGGGCGTTCGGGTTGGTTGGCTTGTTGGGTGAACCGTTGTAGCATCTCCGAGGTCAGGACAACGCCTGCAACCAAGCCCAATCCTGTGCTGGCGAAATCGTCCCAAGGCAATTGAGCGACGATGGCGCGTTTCATCGTCCGCAGCCAAGGCACCAGCAAACTGAAGGGGTCAGCGATGAAGACAAAAGGGTGCCCGTGTTGGGTGTGGGGCAAATCGCTAAAAAATTGCTGAGCCTCTCGTGAGACCAAAATGCGCCGCTTTTCCCGCAGGATGTCCAGAGCGTCGGATTGAAGGTCACCGTGAATGTAGTCCAGCAAAGCGTGGTAGGCTTCGTGGGCGTAGGGAAACCAATGGGCGACGGCGGTCATCGCCATCTGCAAGGCTCTCAAGGCATCCGTCTCGCCCAGCGTTCGGGGGGCGTTGAGGTGCCAGAAGACATAAGGGGCTAAGCGCTCCCAATTGCTGACACCCAGCACCAAGATGGGAACGATGTAGCAACTGGCAAGCACTAATGCATCCCGCACCTCGGCAGCGACATCAGGGGATAGTTCGGTGAAGACGCGAGCGGTGCTGCCGTGAGGGTAATTGAGCAGGGTGCCAATTTCTTTCCAATGGGACGCCATCATCGCTATGGAAGGTGAAAGCCCTACCTGCGACGGTGCGAAATGCCGTTTCAGCCACGAAGGACCCAACTCGTTGACCACCTGTTCAGCAGGTGACGGAAAAACGAGCAACCGCACGCTCTTAAGTGCTGACAAGTAACTGTGCAGCATACCCTGTCACCTGAAACGAGGAGACGCCATCAGGGCGAACCCGCCCGCGAGGAAATAGCAGAGGAATTAGCGCAAGCCGGCCTTCCTTAAGGCTTGCTCTATTGTGCGGCTCAACTCATTGGGGTTTTCAGGCACTCCTTCTATCGTCGCGACAATGACGCCCTTACCGTTGACGACATAGATAGTGGGCAGTCCCTCTACCCGAAAGCGATTGGCGACATTGGCTTTAGGGTCAAGGGCGATCAGGTAAGGCGTTTTGTGCTCTTTCAAGAAGGGAACGACAGAGGCTCGTCCATCTTCATCAATGCTGATGCCCAAGATGACCACACCCTTTTGCCGATAGCGCTGGTAGACTTGTGCCAACTGCTTGCTGGCGATATGGCAGGGGACACACCAAGTCGCCCAGAAGTCCAAGATTAACACTTTCGGGCGCACCGTCTCATCGCCCTTTGCTCCCTTCATCCGCACCACTAAAGTGCCCCTCTCTATCGTCACTGAGACTGTTTTCCCGTCCACCAACGCCGTCTGGAAGGACGGAATGGGTTTGCCTTCCTTCAACGCCGCCAAGGCACTGCCCAACAAACTGAGCGCAATGACCGACAAACCTAAACGGGTTCGCACCATCTGGCGCCCTCCTTTTGGATGACCGACAAAATGATTGCCTTGACCGAGCACAATTGTGCCAACCCTGCCCAAGGGCGTCAAGGATGACAGGCGGGGGCGTTGCGTGCCACATTTTACGGCGGTGAAAGGACGATGATTGACCGAACAATGCCTCACTTCGCCTTAGTGCGGTTGGGCTCGCTCAAACCTTACGGAAAATGGTTCACCCTCCAGCAACCCGATGGACAAATCGTCCGCGCCCGCAAGTTGCTCCCTGAGACGGTCACCGTTTACGGCTATGCGGGGTTGAACGAACAAGGGCGGATGGAGTTTGAACCTGTCATTGAACCGCTGGACGCTGACATCCTTGCCGTCGTTGACACCTTTGTCCGTCGCTGCAACGAAGAGAGCGACCCTTTCCTGTTCGCCCTCGCCAATGCTGTCCAACCCCTCAACCCTGACGAAGCCCCCGTGCGTTGGTTAGAAGTCAACCCCATAGATGGCAGTTTCGTCGTCCACTCGTTGCTCGTGGAAGTGGAAAGTGGTGAACGCCTTGTCTTAGCAGCGCACCAAGTCGTTTGGGAGGAGGGATGAAAGGTGCGACCTTGGCATTTGGCGGAAGTGACGCTGAAAGTCGTGCGGGAGCAACCTTACGAAGTTGCTGTCTTGCCCGTCGGGGCATGTGAAGCGCACGGGTTGCATTTGCCTTACGGCACGGACACTTACGAAGTGACGGCGGTCGCCGAGCGTGCTTGCGAAAAGGCGTGGGAGCAGGGAGCGAAAGTCATCTTGCTGCCCACCATCCCTTACGGCGTGGACGCCAACTTGCTCTCTTTCCCCTTGACCATCCATGTTCGGCAAGAGACGCTGAACGCCCTCGTCCGCGACATCATCGCATCGCTGGAACGGCACGGCATCCGAAAACTCGTCATCCTTAACGGGCACGGGGGCAACGAGTTTAAAGGTGGCTTGCGTGACCTTTACGGGCAAACGAGCGTTTGGGTTTTTCTGGTGGACTGGTGGAAGGTTGCCCCTGACGAACGGCGGCGCCTCTTTGAACACACAGGAGAACATGCCGACGAAGTGGAGACGAGCGTTTGCTTGGCAATCATCCCGCATCTGGTGCGCATGGACGATGCCGATGACGGGGCAGTTCGTCCCTTCCGTTTTGAAGCGCTCCAAGAGGGTTGGGCGTGGACGACCCGACCTTGGGAACGCTTCACCAAAAATTCGGGCTGTGGTGACCCGCGCCAAGCCACCGCTGAAAAGGGACGACGCTACTTGGACGCCATCACCGACCGCCTCGCCGATTTCCTCGTCGCCTTAGCCTATTCGCCCATAGACGACTGGTTTCCGTTCGTTCCTAACGAAGTCACTCCGTAAATCGCACTCGCCCGAAGTGTTCAGGTTCGTGAAACCATCGCTGGCAAGGCGACCAAGCCAACAGCAACGGGTCTTTTTCCTGCCCTTTGGGACGGTCAATGCGATAAAGGTTCAATCGCCAGACGACATCGCGACGAGGGAAGAGGGGTGACGAGGGCGGGACGAGTTCCGTCAACGGGATCGCCATCTCCACCGTCCAACCCTCGTCGGTATCGTCGCGTTGATTGACCGTCCCTTGCACCTTGACGGCGCTTCGCCATCCCTTGCAGTTCCATTGGGCATTGCGTTTGGCGTCCTTGACACCCTCTATGGCGTCGGGGATGAGCAGGTCAATTTGCGTGCCCAGTGGGTTGACCTGAAACTCGTAGTAGTTACGCCCATCGCCATCGGGGTCAATGAACACCTCCACGACTTCTTCCTCCCACAGAAAATCGTCCCGTTGCTTTTTGGTCGCCCAAATGTCTGTGTCGGCGCAGTCAAAGGCGATGTAAAGGTTTTTGTCGTCCCAAAGCAACTTCGCCGTCGTGGCGGGGGCTTTGCGCCCTTTGATGTCCTGCAACAGCAACGAAGGGGCACGCCGCCATGCGGGTTCATTCAACACACCGTCAATGGTCAGCACTTGTCTTGTGCGGGGCACCTTTGTCTCAGCGGGTAGTTTGTCATCAACCTTCTTTGCACCCTGCCAAATACTCCAGAGCAATAATCCCGTCAACAAGGCTATCCATTGACTTCCCATTGAGCCATCACCCCACAAGCGGGGAAAAGTTTGCCATTAGAGGCACATTAAGCGCTTAGGGCAGAGAGTTCAGATCAAAATGGGTAGCATAGACGGCTGCTTCCGTGCGGTTGCGCAAATTTAATTTTCGTAGAATGCGGCTAATGTGCTCTTTGACGGTGCCCGGCTTAATGCCCAATTGATAGGCAATTTCCTTGTTGCTTAGCCCCCGCGCCAACAGGGCTAAAACATTCCGCTCGCGTGGCGTCAGGATTTGCGGTGGTGGGACAGGACCTTTAAGGAGCGTGATAATGGCTTCGGTAAACTCTCGTTGAATCCACGGCTTGCCTTCCTGGATGGTGCGGATCGCCAGTAAGAACAGCGAAGGATCGCTTTCCTTGAATAGGTAGCCTAACGCACCAGCGTTGATAACGCCAGCAAGGTATTCGGGGCTGGTGTAGTTGGTAATGACGAGCACTTTGGCGCCGGCTAAATGGTGGGCTTGGCGGATGATGCGGAAGTTATTGAGGCGAGCGATGGCAAGGTCCACGATGAGTAAGGACGGACGCCTGCTCCGAAGCAACTCCATGACTTCCTCAGCCGTGCGAGCAGCCCCAACCACCGTCACCCCCTCTTGGCGCTCCAAGAAGGTTTGCAATCCCAATAGGAAGAGAGGGCAACTGTCAGCAATCAACACCCGTAAATTCGCTGCCTCCCGCGGAAGTGAGTCTTGGAATCGCCAACGCACTCGTTCCTTCGTTTGCATCGCTGTTGTCACCTTCCCGCAAAACTTGCTGTTCCCTGGCGTGCTTACCTAAGTATCGGCAATCCTGCCGATTATCTTTATGACAAAAGTCACACCTTCTTAAGGGAGGTGATAAGGCTTGACTGCTATGTCCACTCTACGATGACCACCTCATGGTCAATGACTTGCGGTACGGACACTTCCAGTGCGCCATCTCGGTGGCTAAAGGCAAGTTGTTTCCTCTGCCGGAGTGAATGCGTTTGTTTCGGTTTTACCCCATTTGGCATCCTTAGACGGAACCGTTGTTCATTCAAAGGGAAGATTTGCTCGGTTGGACCACCAAAGAGGTCGGGCGTGGTTAGGTTAACAAGGTGCACTGTCATCCCTTGTGCGCTCTTCCAAATCGTCACCTCTAACAACCCCTCGCCTTCCACTGTGACCGGCAAAGGGACATTGCCGCGAGCCCAATGCACGGCGTTCAGCAGCAGGCGGCGGTGGTCGGGCAAACGGCTGCGCCAATAGGCAGCATCCCCATCCATCGCCCAATAGACCGTCCGACCGTTTCCCTCGCGGCAAAAGAGCAGACCGACTTCAGTGCGCTTCGGGTCGGGATAAACCTTTTCAGGTGGGTGGACAGGGTAAGGCGGGACGAAAGTCAGCAACGCTGTCGTGCCATCAAGGGCTTCCACACGCGAAAGGAAAGCCGCCCCAGGCAACACATCGGTGTCGTCAAAGCCCTTCAGCAACGGATGCATTCGTTCGTGTGGGTCAATGCGCATGTAGCAATGGCGCAAAGGTGGCGGTGGTTCGTCTATGTGTCGGACCCCCAGCAACTCCGACCAAACCGTCCCTGCATGGAGTGAACCCCACAAATCTCGCGCTCCCGCCTCAAAGCAAGCGACGATGCCACCACCTTGAGCGACGAAGTTTTTTAGAGCGGTTAAACTTTCCTCCCGCAAAAGCGTTTGGCTGGGCAAAATCAGCACGCGGTAACGGCGGATGTCCTCCGTCGTCAGTTTCCATTCAGGCAGCAAATCAAAAGGGATGCGTCCTTCCAGCAAGGCATGATACCAGCCGTTGAAGGCGTCGCTGGGCGTAGGATGCATCCCTGTCCATCCTGCGACCCAAAAAGTGGGTGGCGACCAGACGATGGCGACATCCGCCAACGATTGGGCGTTCCACAAGTAAGGCGCTACTTCCGCCAACCATCCGAAGTAATCGGCGACGGGTTGCAGCCACCGACGGTCATAAAGTTCTGCCCCCAAAACATGCCACCATGCCCGCTGACCGTTGGCGACGGCTTCGGCGAAGAAGAGGGTGAGTTCGGCGGCAGGTTTGGCGGTGTGGCGCATCGGTGGTTCGCCCGTTTGCCAAACTCCGACGATGCGCAAGATGGGTTTGCCCTCGGCGACCGCCATCATCACTTTCCCGCAGCGCCCTGAAACCCATAGCGGTTCACCGACCCTTCGCCCTTGCGAATCGTCATTGAGCAAATCGGCGAGATGGATGAAACGCTCCCAGCGCAACCCTGTCGCCAAACTCCCGTGGGAGTTCCAGACAAACACGGCGCTGGGCTTTAAGCGTTTGGTGTGGTCACGCCAAAGGGTTTGCACTTCCTCCACGCTCTCTTGCACGAAGGAAACGAAAGCCCGCCACAGTGGGTCGGACGGGTCGGGTTTTTCTGGATAGCGGTCGTGCCCTCGCTGTCGCCACCGGGTTTGACAATGCGGACAATAGCAAAGCATGGACAAATCAGGCGGTCCGCCACCGATGGGCGGCCAACCGTTGGTGAAGAAACCGTCCACATCGTAGCGCTCCATGATTTCGGTCATGACAGCGGGCACAAACTCGCGGTGGAAAGGCGAGTTCCAGCAAGTGGAGTAGAGGACATCGTGTTGGGCGAAAGGTGTTGCCGACAAAAATTGCGGTTCCCGAGCCGTCGGCGTCGCTTGACCGCGTTGGCGAGGCTTACCGTTTTCATCGGTCAAAAACCAATCGGGATGGGCGCGGTAAAGGTCTTCGTGCCCCCAATTGGGGTCAAGGCGCGCCAGCACCCTCAAACCCAACTTCTTCGCCGCCGTCACCAACTCTCCGAAGACATCCCGCTCTCCCAGAAACTTCGCCCGCCGATGGAAAGGGATTTGGGTAGGGTAGTAGGCAACACCCGCCCCCGCATTCAGGGTGACCCCTTGAATTTTCGTCCGCCGCCAGTAATCCACCCAAAAGTCCACATCCAGAGTCAATGGGTCGTCTTCCTTCAGGTTCACCTGTCCCCATCGCATCACTTGATTGACCCATCCCTCATCCCGCATCGTTCCCGCACCTCCTCATGCATCCTTTTATTGTGCGACACTTTCGTCAAAGCGCTGAGAGTGTGTTCGGAAAGCGTGGGACAGGTTTTGTGCGTCGTGACTGATAGCCCCTCCAACGAGGAGCAACCCGGCGATTCCTTCGTCAAGGCGGGTTTCCGAACACCCTCATGACGAAAAAAATTGCATCTCTGAACGAAGGTGCTAAAATCTTCGCCAACCGATGACAACGCAATTTGGAGGTGAACCGACAATGCGTGGGGTCGGAAAGGCGAAACGATGGGGGTTCACGCTCATTGAACTGCTGGTGGTGATCGCGATTATCGCGATCCTCGCCGCCATTCTGTTTCCTGTCTTCTCCCGCGCTCGTGAGAAAGCCCGCCAAGCCTCCTGCCTGAGCAATTTGCGCCAGTCTGCTTTGGCGGTTGGTCAGTATGTGCAGGATTACGACGAAACTTTCCCGATGAGCGTTTACTGGGCGGTCAACCAATCTAACCAACCGTGTGTCACGACAGTTCTCAGCGTTATTGAGCCGTATGTGAAAAATCGCCAACTGTATCAGTGCCCTTCCGAGCCGCGTGCCTTGGATGTGGATGCTGCCTTCCGAGGGTTAGGCGTTCCTGGAGGCGAATGCGGTCGCTTCCAGTTCACCAGTTACATAGGCAACTTTTACCTGTTTGAAGAGGGCGACCTGCGTCCCTTGCTCAACCCGACGACGCCCATCCGATTGGCGGAACTGCAATTTCCCGCCGAGACGACGATGATTTTTGACGGCAATCTGGCGCAGGGCGGTCAATGCGGTTGGTGGCTCTTTGCTTCCCCAGGTCAAGCCCGCCACTCAGAATTCGCCAATGTCAACTTCGCCGATGGGCACGCCAAAGTCTTCAAGATGCGCGAGTCGGGTTGCCAAGGGCTCAACTTGAACGGGCAAACCCTTCGTCAATGGTGCGTCGCTCAAGCGGGATACTATCAGCGCCGATGTGGACAGCAAAATCCTGACCCTTGCCCTTACATCGCCGGCGACTTGCGAGGCATCCCCAGCCAAGACCAGTGGGGTCAATGTGCCCGCGCCTTGCGTTAACCCGACGGAGAAATCAAATCGCTTTCTCCCGTCAGCAAACAATCACGGATGACAAAGGCGGTGGCAGGAGCCAACTGAATGCCGATGCGGAAATGCCCCGTCGCCACAAAGGTGTTAGCGCTACCTGCAAGTTGACCGATAAGAGGGCGTTCGGCGTAAGGGCGCAAACCCGCCCACGCTGTCACGAAATTCCCTTGCCTTAGCGATGGAACTACCTGAAGTGCCGTCCGCAAAAGCATAGCGACGCCTTCTGCCGTCGTCCGTTTGTCGTAACCGACGAATTCCACCGTTGCCCCGACCAACACTTTTCCATCGCGACGAGGCACGAGGTAAACATCGCCCCATTCCACGATGTGACGCAGAAGAGTTGGCATTGCATCCAGCAAAACGATTTGCCCCCGAACGGGTGCGACGGGAATGTCCACGCCCAACATCGCCCCGACAAAGTTAGACCAGCAACCCGCTGCAATGACCAATGACCCCGCACTCACTCGTTCGTTGCCCGCTTGCGCTTCCACGCCGTGATCGTTCAGGCGTAAGGAGAGGACAGGCGAGTGGGTCAAAAAATTGGCGTTCCATCGCATCGCCGCCAAAGCAAGGGCACGAACCAAACGCGGGTTGCGGACATGGGCATCATCATGCCAAAGCAAAGCCCCGACGACTTGCTCCGTCACCGCTGGCTCTACCTGCCGCAATTCCTCCGCCGTCAGGACATCAACGGCGACGCCGCTTTCTCGCAAACTTTGGGCGACTTGCTTTGCCCTTTGCCATTCGCTTTCGTCGCCAAACAGTTCCAACCGCCCACAGGGACACCACTCGGCATCAATCCCCGTTTGCTCTTTCAATTCGGCGACCCATTGTGGATAAAGCCGTTGGCTTTCGTTGCGCAGTCGGTTGAGCCAATGATGACCAGGGCGTTGGGCGATACAAACCCCTGCCCCCGCCCAACTGCTTTCTCGCCCGATGTCGCCCCGCTCGGCGACGACGACCCGAACGCCTGCTTTCGCCAGTTCATAAGCAATGCCGCAACCGATGATGCCTGCCCCAATGACCAACACATCTGCCGTCAACGCCATCGCAATCCCTCACTCTCGGCGTCCGAAGAGCATTGCCCCGACGGTATTGACGAGGCTGTAAAGGACGGTCATGCCCAATGCCGCCCAAAAGTCGCGGACATGGAAGCCGCTGATGAGGTGCGTTTGACCGATGGCGAAAAAGACGAGGGCGTTGAGGACGAGACCCGCAAGGAAACTCGCCAACCCTAAAGTCAGCAGGTTGAGGGGGAAAGCAACGATGCGGAAGAGGAAGAGGGCGGGGCGGACGAAGGCTTGCGCCAACGCCAGCAACAACACGACGCCCGCCGCCGCTGATAGCCCACTGATTTGCACGCGGTCGCCATAAACCCCTTTCGCCAGCAAAAACAAACCCAAAGCGTTCCAGACAAAACGATAAACGAGGCTGCGCAGTGCGTCCATGTCCTATCACCTTCGGCGAAGATTGTGCGGCTGAAGGACTAAAGCGTGAAGGGACGGAAGGTGGGTCGCTGGCGAGCCTGTTTCTCCCTCGCTGTGGGCATGGCAAAATGCGAGGCGAACGGAGACCCTTGACACCTCATCGGGAGTAGGGCGACCTTTCTCCGCTATGGGGTGAACCGACATGAGCGTCATCACTATCAGCCGCGAATTCAGTTGTGGCGCCAATGAAGTTGCCGCTTTGGTCGCCCAAGAGTTGGGTTACGAAGTCGTGGACAAGGAGTTGCTTTCCCACATCGCTGCCGAAGCGCAAGTCTCGGAAGCCGAGGTGGAGCGCTTTGACGAAGCGGGCATGACTTCCTTAGAGCGTTTCCTTCGGGTTTTGGTGCGTTTTGGCGTCCCTGAAGATGCCCTCAGTTGGTCACCAGGACCGCTGCGGGAAAGCCCCTTATGGCTTCCGCCCCCTGAGCAATGGAAGCAGGAAGGTAGCCGCTTGTTGGATCACGAAGAATGCCTGCGCTTTACGCAGGTCGTCCTGCGCAAGTTGGCTCAACGAGGACGGGTCATCCTCATCGGTCGGGCAGGGATGATGGTTTTGCGGGACTTGCCTGCGTTGCATGTTCGCCTCGTCGCTCCCCTTCAATGGCGCGTCCAACGCTTGGCGCAAATGGAAGCGATGCCGTTGGAGAAAGCCCGCCAAAAAGTCCTTGCTGAAGACAAGCGCCGCGCCGAATACATCCGCCAGTTTTACAAGGTGGACTGGAACGACCCAACTCTCTATCACCTAACCCTCAATGTCGCCGAACTGGGCATTGAGACGACGGCTCACCTCATCGTCACAGCGGCTCGCCGCTTCTTTGGGATAGCGGGTTAACGGACGAAAGGCGCAAATGGAGTGTCTCGGCGGCGAATTGCCATGCCCGCTCAGCGCCACCAGGTCCGCTCATCGCCAGCGAAAGGAACTGCTCCCCCAAATCAACGATTTGCCCCATCGGTAACCCTCTTTGCTGAAGGGCATTGAGGAACGCCACGAACGCCCGCCACGCCGACAAAGTTTTTCGCCTCGTCCGTCCGTAACCCCGCACCATTTCACCACTGCGAGCGATGAGAAACGCAAGGTCGTAATCTTTGTCAAGGGCTTGTTTCACCGCATCAAGCCATTCGGTTATCGCCGCCCACTCCCGCTTGAAACGCTGCGAGTAAGGGCGCCACGGTTTAAGCCATTGAAGCAATTTGAGCAGAAAGAAACCCGTCAACGAACTCGTCTCCACCCGCAACTGCAACGAAGGTCGCCTCAACTCTTCTGCCTGCGTCGGTAACTCTGGCAACTCGTTGTCCGCTGCTTCCCTCCTCCCTCGCCCCCCCGTCCCAAAGGGAAGCAGTCCCGTCAGTTCATCCCAGTCAGGGCTGAAAAAGTCCACGACACGGTAGACGGTATCCTCGTTGATGCGATGCTCCTTGCGCAACCGCTCAAAGCGTTGCCTTTGGGTTTTCAGTTGCGCCACTCGCACCGCATCCTCATAAGCCATCCGCAACGCCAAAATCCTCGCCACCTCTTTCGTGACCAGCAAATTTTCCTGCCTCTCGTCCCGCGTCCCTCGTCCCGCGTCCCGTTCATAAATGTCCTGCACGCAGTCAAGGTAGCGAGCAAAGTAGCGGGTGTCTTGGTAGTGGCAAAGCCAACGGGCAGCGTGGCGCAAAGTCATCGCAAGTTCGTCGTCAACGCTGATGGCTTCCATCCGACGCTGAATTTCTGCGGGTAGTTTCGGTTCAGGCAAAAATGCCCATTCCTGCGCTGCCACATCGTCTAATGCCCGCAATTGTGATTGCCACTCTTGAAATCGCAAGCCAAACTCAAAGGCACGCAAGTTGAAAGCGACGGCAACGCCGTAATGCTCAATGGCGCGGCGAAAGGCATCGGTCGGGAAGGGCAAAATCCCTGATGCTGCCAATGCCCCGAACAAAATGGCGTTGGCAGCCCGCTCTGAAAGACCAGCCAATCCTGCCGCTTGAACCGCATCAAAAACAACACAGTGCTTTGCCCCTCGTCGCAACAGCGGCGTCGCTTGCTCCGCCGTCACAAAACCACCTTTCAGCGGCAACTTTTCATCGGCAGAGAGCACCCGATGGGTAGAGCCGACGATAGCGCCATCCTCTGAGAGGTAACCTTCTCGTAACGCCCGCAACAACTCCAACAACTCCAAGCCGATGAGCACTTGCACTTGCCCTCTTTCAGGAAAGGGCGAAAAGAAAGCAGTTTCCTCAGGTCGGGCAAAAAACTCCAAGTAGTAAACCGTCGCTCCCTCCCGCTGCGATAACCCCGGCAAACCGACACCGACAGGGAAAAAACCTGCCTCCCTCGCAGCATCAAACAACCATTGCGAAAACAGTTGTCCCCCTTGCCCCCCGACGGCAGCGACCAAAACGGTGATAGGCGCTTGTGCCTTCGCCATCGTCACATCACCGCCGTAATTATGGAGACGACAGCGACTGGAATAGCCCCATCGTCGTCGCTTGTAGGAGCCCCGTTAGAAGGGAAGCGGTCAGTTCATAGGGGCGTCTCCTAACGCACCGTTTGAAAGGTGCTGAGAGCCGCTCCGAAAGGACGAAATTAGCCACAGCATCCGCCCCGTTGTGTCCCTTCTTCCTTTGGCGGGCTGCAACAATCGTCGCTTTGCGAATTTTGGTGGTTTTCCTTCCGATGCTTCTCCTGCGACCCCTCCGCCCGTTCCCGCACGGCAATACCCGCCTTTTGCAACGCCGCCACCAAATCGCCGTAGCGCACCGTCTCGTCAGGCTTCAAAGTCACCGTCACACCCTCGTCCACCGCCTTCGCTTCCTTCACCCCTTTGACCGCCTTCAGCGCTTGCACCGCTTTCTCGCGGTCCGCTTTGTCTATGGGCAAAAGGGGTGTCAGGCGGAAAGTATGGTGGCGTGCTTTCAGCGTCAGCAATGCCGAAAGAGGCGTCTTGGTCTCGTCCAAAACGATGATGGCTCGTTTATCTTTGAAGGACGCTTCCGCTTTCACGACTCCCTTAACCTCCTGCAACGCCCCGCTCAACGAGCGGGCACAACCCTCTCAAGTCATCCCTTCCACCAAAGCCACAACTGTCACGAGTTTGGCGGGCGGTTTCGGCTCTTGAGCCAAAGCGAACGCCAACGCCCCGACAAAGATGCCCAGCATCACCCAACCGACCATCTTTCGCATCGTCGCTCACCTCCGTGAAGATAGGTGGTTGGGGGATACTCCCCCCAACCACCATCGCATGTCATGTTCACTCCCCTACGGGTTCTCAAGAGTTTGTTTCTTCCTCTTTTTCGGGTGATTCTTCGGAGCCGTCCGACGACTGACAGCAATCACAACCACACGAGCAATCTGACGAGCAGCATGGGCATGAGCAACAAACGACTGGCAACATCTCCATCGCTCGTCACCTCCATCCTTTTAAACCCAGTCACCGCCTCTTTCTGACGGTCCTTTGCCCACCACCTATTTGTCGTCGGAGGGTTTCCCTCGCCCGATGGAGGAGGGCATCAACGGCTTGGCGAGAACAACCCAATCTTTGGGCAATTTCAACGATGGAGATGCCTTGCAACCACCAATTTATTGCCTCTCGCTGTCGGCTTGGCAATTGTTGGATAGCGTCTTCAAGGTGGGCAACCTCTTCAGGGCTCTTTCCCGTTATTGGCAAATTTTCCTCGCCTTCCTCCATCAACGCCTCCAACGACTCTACGGCTTTCAAGCGACTGCGTTGCTTTCGGCTCAAATTGACGACAATGCGATGCATCCAAGTTCGGAAGCGAGCCGTCGCTTGCCAACGGGCTCGGGCGGTGATAACCCGAAGGAAAGCATCCTGAGCGATGTCTTGCGCCTCTTGCCAATCGCCGACGATTTGGGCGGCTAACCGTCGCACCCAATCGGCGTTGCGGTGATACAGGGCATCAAAAGCGGCTCCATCGCCGTCGGCAAAAGCAGCCATCAACAAAGTGTCAAGGTCACTGCACAAGCACTTGCCCTGCCGACAAAGGCGAAAACGACGGCACAGTTCCGCCACCCGCTCTGGACAGCACTCGCAACACTTTTCCGCCCCGAAGCGACGACATCGCTCTGGACAACCTACATCACATCGGAGCGATGTGACCTCTCCATAGCCTCCTTCCACTGCGACGCTGCGCCTTTTCATTTCGTCGGCGGATATTGCAAGCGGGGTTTGCCGTTCTCCTTGTGAATGACGATGCGGAAGGGTTCCAAGCCCGCTGGGGTCGCTTGCATGAAGAAATCCAAGTCCAAAGTCGCTTTAGTGCCGACCTCCCGAAAGTCGCAGCAGGCAAAGTAGACTTCTGCCGTCGGGGCTTTCGTCTTAAAGAGGCGTTCGTAGTCTGACGCCGTCAGTTTGTTCAACTTGTCGTGCACTTTAACCAATTGCAGCACGCAAGGGCGCTTTGTTTGACCGTCCCAAATCAAAAAGTAGCCGCCTTTCAATTGGGTGTCCTTAGCGATGTAAGCCTGAATGCCCTTGCGGATGTCTTCGGCGGTGACTTTGGCGGCAGGTTTGCCAGGGTGCTCCACTGGCTTACCAGGGTGCTCTTGAGCGCCTAACGCCATCAGGCTGACCATCACCAACGCGACAACCCAGCATCGCTCAACACCTCCTTGAGGGTTTCCACACCCCCTACTTTAACGCCTCTTCGGAAAGATTGCTCGTCCCTCCACTGAAGCGACCGCTTGGGCAATGGCATCTTTGGACGGCAATGTGTCACGGTAGAAAATCGTGGCTTCTCCCTTCTCAAAGTTCACGCGGGCATCCACGACATTGGGCAGCCGCTTCAGGTTCGCCGCAATCGCCAACGCACAAGAAGGACAACTCATCCCCTCAATGCGGAAGGAAAAGGAACGAACACCCACCGACATCGCCGCTGAGGAGATGGATGAATTGGAACGGGCAAAGCGAGCCATAAGCGCTGGGAAGACCAATGACGCCAGAACGATGACCAATGCCAACCACAAACCAAACCGTTGGGCTCTGTGGGTTGGAGTCAAGCAGCAAGCCTCTTTGGGTTGTCGCCGATAAGTGACGGCGAACGCTATCCCGATCAGCGCCAACGCCCCGATGGCGAAAAAGGGGCGATAAGGTGCAAACTTTGCTCCCAATCCCACGCTGCTGAGCCCAATGGCTGCTAACAGTGCCGGCAGCCAGCAACATGCCGATGCCAACAACCCGATGAACATCGCCCCGACACTTGCCAAAATGCTGAGCCGTTCCGTCCCAACTTGCCGCAATGTCGTGGACGGCGTTTTCTCGGAAGGCATAGCACAGCAACCATCCGTCAGCGCACAGCAATTTTCTGCCCCCACACCGACCAACTCAGCGGCGGGCACGGGCTGAGGGCGGAAGGCTTGGATGGCGCGTTGGATATCTCCCAGACAGCAACTACCTCGTGGGTTCGTCTCCTCGCAGCGACAATTGCCTGCCTGCACCTCTGCTTTGATGCGGTCAGGGATTGTCGTCTTGCCCGCTTGGGCTAATTCCGACCAAAGCATCTCACGGGTGAAACCGAAGCAGTAGCAAAGCGGGATGGGCGGTTCCGTCTCCTTGATGCCCACCCGCACCATCAAGTCGGGCTTGTAAAAGACGCTCCCGTCATCGGGCGCAAAGTAAACGACGGGGCAATTGGGAGTCTCGCAGAACAAAAAGGCAGCGGGCGTCAAGCGCCGTTGTGCTTCAGGGGTCAATAATTTTTCCAGCGTGATGCGGGGGACGGGCTTGCCCTTTCGCCCACACTCTGGGCAGCGCCCATCGGCACTCTGCGGCTTTTCAGGGACGGCACAACAACCTGCCATCGTTATCGCCTCCGTTTTTGCCACCTGCTTTTGCCACCTTTCATTTTCCACCTTCCCGTCGGCTGGAAGGTAAGGGCACAAAAAAGGAAAGGGCGCCACTTTTGCGGCGCCCTCATGCGATGCTACGGCTTTGCGCCCATGAAGTTGCCCGCTTTAGCCTAAACCCCTCAACGCGGTTCAGGGTTCCAGCGGTTGATGTTGTTGATGGCTTCCAGTTCTCGGTCTCGCAGCCAATTCAGGTCGCCCCAACGAGGGTTGCTATCCACGAAGATAGACCACCAATGGTCATCGTCCAAGTTGCCTGTGTCTTTTGCCCGAAGGGTTTGCCAAATCTTCACCCACTTGGCATGACCGTCAGCGTAAAGGTGGTTCATTGCCCGTTGATGAATCCACAAGTCAGCCCCGTGAATAGACCACCAACCCAAGTCGGGACAAGTCCAAATGCACCTCCTTGTAAAGATTTGGGGATTTTGCCCGTTAACTTAAAACGCCAGCGGATACATCAAAAGTTCCTGCCAGCCACCCTCATTTTCCAACTTCCCGTCGGCTGGAAGGTAAGGGATGTCAATAGGCGTCGCCTTCGTCTTCTTCGTCCCACCACGCCCGACGCTCTTTGCGCTTTCTCCGTTGATGGCGGCGGCGATGGGGCGTGGGTGTCCAGTTCGCCAGCAAGTAAGTGAGGCGATTGTCCAACGGAGGCACTTCCATGACATAACGGCAAATACACGGGTGCTTAGGTCCGCAGTTGTGTGGGTCAGTCAGTGCCTCTATCAACCGCTGCAACCGCTCCCGCAGCGCCATCAGTTCTCGCAAAAGGGCGTCCACCCGTTCCAATTTTTGCTGGGCAATCTGCCGGACAATGCCACAGGTGACGCCTTTGCGCCGCCAAACTCCCAAGACTTGCCGAATGTCCTTCAGGGAAAAGCCGAGCCGTTCGGCGTGGCGGATGAATTGCAGCATTGGGATAGCCGATTCGTCATAGACCCGATAGTTGCCTTTCGTGCGGCGGGCGGGCTTGAGCAAGCCGAGGGTTTCGTAGTAGCGGATGGTCTTGGGTGAGACGCCCGTCGCTTTCGCCAGTTCGCTGATCAGCATGGCAAATCGCCTCCTGCGTTGACAAACCTGCCACACAAACTATAAACGACTGCGGAGGCGATGGGAGTTCAGTGCAAATGCCCACCGATCTTCCGCCATGCTTTTCGGTCGCTGTGGTGTCTTTATCGCACCTTCATTGCCACGACCAGTCCATCGCGGATGGGCAGCAAAGTGGCGATAAATTGGGGGTCGTTGAAAATCATCGCCGTGGCTTGGCGGATGCCCTCAGTAGCGGGGCTGTGGTCGTCGGGGTCAAAGATGCGTCCGTGAAGGAGCATATTGTCCAAGATGAGCAAGCCATTGGGGGCAAGTTTGGCTTTCGCTACTTCAACCGCTTTCGGATAATCGTGCTTCTCAATGTCCACGAAGATGCAGCCAAAGTTCCCTTGCATTTGGCTCAGTGCCTCAACGGCTTCGCCGACGGTGAAACGCACAAATTCCGACAAACCCATCCGTCGCAAATAGTCGCGTGCCTTTCGTGACAAATCGTCATCCCAAACGACATGGTGGACGACGCCGCCTCCATTGTCGCGCACCGCCATCGCAAACCAAGCCGTTGAGTAGCCGTAACCGCTGCCCATCTCAAAGACCGTTCGCACCTTCGCCAGCCGACACAGCAAATAGCAACACTTGCCAGCGGCTCGGTCAATGATGGGGAAACGAGTTTGGCGAGCGACTTCCTCCATCTCTTTCAAGACAGGCTCATCGTGCTCCGAGAGTTGCATCAAGTATTCTTGCACCTTTTGCCAGTCCATCCTTTGCGCCTCCTTTCCCTCCTTGACGCTCTCAACGGAAAGCGATGGCGCGCCTTAAACATTCCTGCACTGCCTTCCAGTCACGGTCAGAAAGGCGACCGATGCGGACAACACGATTAGCGGGAACCATGCCGAGGTAGGCACGAAAAGCACTGGGTTGATGCAAACCTGCTGCTTGCCAATCTCGCAATATGTAGTCGGTCGGTGTGTTGGCGACCTTCAATTGCGTCGTTAGCAATCCGACGATTAAGTCTGGGTGATGCTGATGAAAGAGTTGGGTTTGAGATAACGACCAACGGGCGCACTTTCGTCTCTTTTGCTCCGACAAACTCCGCCAACACGGCATCACTGGGTTGGAACATCGCCTATCCCTCCTTCTCCTCACGCTCAACGCGCTCAAGGATATAACGCCACGACCACTCCATAAACTCCCGAATGTCTTCTTCCGTCCACTCTTCGCTGTAGTCCACGACGGCGCGGGAGGGGATGTCGGTCAAAATCAGTTGGGCGAGTTTGAAGCGTTCAGGCGTCGGGAGGGGCTTGACAATTTGCTCGTAAATGGCTTCGGCGGTCGGCGGCTGTGGGAGCGTGACAGCCATCGTCGCCAACTTTGTCTTCGCTGCCTTCTTCACTCGCTTCACCTTTTTCTCTTTCGTCGCCGTCTTCGGCATTTCATGTCACCTCGCTGAAAAATTCAAACGCCCAGCAGCCATCGGCGAAGTTTAAACTGCAACCGCTCCCACCATGACGGGTTGCGCACCCACTCTATGCGGTAAAAGGACGGACAAAGTTTCGCCGCGTGGGCGACCGAGCCACATAGCCCACACGCAACGCAAGTTTGCTCCGCTTGGACAATCAAATCCCGCTTGAGCGGGTTGGGTGACGGACGAACGGTCAGCGATGGGCAGTTGTTGTAGTGCAGGCAACTGTGGTCACCGACGCAGACCAACGGGTCAACGCCGAAATGCGCCTCGGCGACGCGCCGACCCGCTTGCACTTGCCGCTCTCGTTCCTTGCGCTCCCTTCGGCTTCGCTCCAACATGCACTCGCCCCGCGCAATCAAAAAACGCGGACCGAGTTCGGAAAGTTGCCACGCCTCTTCCAGCAACTTCACGACCTCGCCGACTTCGTAAGGGTTGACAACTTTGACCCATTTTGCTCCCATGCCTTTCAGAGTCGCTTCAATGTCCAAGTTGCCCGCCCGTTCGCCGTGCTGCGTGCTGGGGTTGGGTTGGTGTCCTGTCATCGCCGTCCAGAAATTTTCCAAAATCAGCACGACGCAATCTTGCTTGTGGTAAAGGGCGTTGCTGATGCTGGTCGTCAGTGCTTGTGCCCAAAAAGTTCCGTCGCCGACGACATAAAGCGTCCGTTCCTGCGTCAAAAACGAACTCGCTAAACTGGAAGCCAGACAAGTGCCCATGCCCGTCACGGGCGAAACTAAATCTCGCAAGTAGTAAATGCCCATGATGTAGCAACCGATGTCCAGCACGATTTCAAATTTCGCCTCAGGATGAAGGTCGCGGAAGATTTTTAGCGCCGTCAAGACGGCAGGGCGCTCAGGACAACCCGTGCAAAAGTTGGGGAAGCGAGGGGCAACGGGCAAAAGGTCATCGGACGGGACGCGAGACAAAGGACGCGGGACGAAAACAGATGCGCTTGAATTGCGCAAAAACTTTGTCAAGCCTTCGGTAACGATGTCGGTCGTCAGTTCACCCGTCGTCGGCAAAAATTCCCTTCGGACAATCCGACCTGCCCAACCGATTTGTTGGGCAATGGCGCGAATTTCCCGCTCCAATAAGGCGGGTTCGCCCTCTTCAACGATGAGGACTTCTTCCTTGCCTTCCAAAAACTCCGCCAGTTCCTCTTCCACGAGGGGGAAGAGGGCATGGAGCGAAAGGAGCGGGACGCCGAAGGTTAGGGACTGGGGGCTGGGGGCTTGGGACTGGAGCGGGAAAAGAGAAGTTGGATTTTCCGTCCCAGTTTGAGCCTGAGTTGCCACCAACTCAGGCTGGCGGATGTGAACCTCATCAAGGCGCATCAACGCCCGCAAGGCGATGTTGAAAAGCAAACCGTGCACGATGATGCCCTTGCGTCCGCCATTGTCGTAACTCTCGTTGATGCCGCTTTGGCGGATGAAACTTTTGGCGAGCGGGAGTCTTTCGTGCCATTTCTCCCGTTCCTGCTTCTGCGTGAAAGGTGGGATAGGGAAACGGTCAGGTTCGTTGCGCAATTCTCGCAATCGCTGATGCAAGTTAACTGTAGGTGGTCGGTTGTCTTGCGCCTGCATCCAACCCTTCATGTTGCCCACGCGAGTTCGCACGAGGAAGAAAACAGGCATGTGGCAAGTTTCAGAAAGGTCAAAAGCCAATCTCGTTAGGCGCGCGACATGGTTAAGGTCGGCTTTCGGGTCAAGGACGGGAGCGCCAAAGGTGTAGCCGTAAGGCAGCGTTTTTTGTGCCACGAGGGTGCTGCTGGCGCCGTAATCCTCTCCGACAAAGATGACAGCACCCCCTTGAACGCCCGACGAACAAATGTGCGCCAACGCATCGGCGGCGACATTGGTGCCGACGACTTTCCACGCCACTGCACCCCGCACAGGGGCGTTGACGGAGAACCGCAACATCGCCGCTGCCGATGCTTCGTTGACATTATTGGCGACGAAGACACCCATCGGCTTGAGAATCGGTTCTTCGGCGTCAAGGAAAGCGTCAGTCAAGTTGGAGACAGGTGCCCCAGGGTAGCCACCGACATACGCCACCCCGCTTTCCAGCAACGCCTTCAAAATCGCCAAGCACCCATCTGCCCAGATGACCTCCCCGTCACCTTTCGCCAGTTGGGCAATTTCGTGGCTGGGATAAGTCCGTCCCATCAGTGCCACCTCCGAGCGTTCAAGGGAGACCGCAGAAAGGATAGCGAGGAAGCAGAAGGTAGGCAAGGCTCAAAAGGAGAAAATCACATGCCCCCGAACGCCCGTGAAAAAGTCCACGATGACCCAAAAGCCGGCACTGAAAAATTCGCCGAAAATCAATCCCGCAAAGAAAGGCAACCATCGCCGATAAAGCCTGCCGCCACCATATCGCAGCACCAACGCTTTAACAGCCCAAGCCATCAAGACCGAAAACCAAAAGTTGACCATCGGCCACGATGCTCCCATCAAGTAGCCGATGGGCGCGATGGGAAACCACAAAAAGTTGCGGTGCATGAGCAAAAGACCCAACATCGTCACCGCTCCAACTGCCATCGTGACCAACCCTTTCAAGTTAGCAGGTTCGCCTGCCGTCAGCAAATGCGCTGTCCATGTGCAGTAAAGGTTGCGGGTGTAGTAGGTCGTGAACCAAAAATGCAAGTTGTTGCCGCCGTGCCGATACATCAGCCGCAAGTAAGCAAAGTAAGAAAGCAACATCGCCACGACGACGCTGATTGCCATCGCCTTCATCGCCAACCGACGATTTATCTGCGCTGCATCGGCGACCCGCAACCCTTGAACGATGCACGGCATCAATGGGCTTCGGTTGTCCAGCATGAGCAGGTGGTCAAAGAGGACGAGTATCAGCAAATGTCGTTTGCCAATTCCGTCGCTGCCGAAGATTGTCAGCAAAAAGTTGATGGGTCGGAAGGGGTGTTGAACATAAAGCATCCCACCCTCGCAAACCAGCCGCACAGCGACGAGATGGGTCAGAAAGTAAAGGGCGAAAAGCATCGTCGTCCAAAGCAAACCCGCTCCCGCTTTCCAGCCCCAAAAAACGATGAGGGCAAACCCGATTGCAGCGCACCAAAAAGCAAGCCCATCAGGGATGGCTTCGTCGCCACCAGTTGTCCCGTCGTGCCTCAACGCTTGTTTCAAGACCGTTCGCCAATACTCCTTCGCTGCCCAGAAACTGTAAAGGGCGTAGACGATGATGCCGCCGAACATTTGATGCGCCACGAACTCTTTGACGGGATAAGCCTGCACATTTTTCAGCGGCATCCCCCACCAATCGGCAACGACTTGCTGAGCGAGAAAAGCGAAATAGCAAAACCAGAGGCTGAAGGAAAGTTCCAGCGGCAAAAGGTAAGCCAAGCCGATGATGCTGAAAAGGATGCGAATCCAGAAAGGCGTGATGGCTCGGAATGGGCGGTCAACAAAATACCCGTCCAGCGAAATCAGGTGGACATTGAATGAAGGAAGCCAAGGGACATAATAGCGCAGCCCGTTGATGGCGTGGGCACCGAAAGCGATGGCAAAACCCGACCACATCCCAGCGTTGCGAAAAAATGGTCGCTCTAACTTCGCAACGCCCGTCATTTGAAGCGGTAACTGCATCAGCGGGAAGACAAGCCGCTCTTGCTCAACCCAAGGTTTGCGCACCAAAGCGCTCAGACAGAAAAACACGGCATAAACGGCAAAGCCCAAAAGCGTCCACAGGAATAGCGGTAGCAGCCAATCTTGCCAAGGGATTGGCACGCCTTTCGGCAAACCTTCATAAAGCCAAACAACCGTCTCCCTCTGCTGCGGGAACAAAAATTTGGGCAAATGCGGATGCAAAATTTGAGCCCAATTGTTTTCAGGCGTCGCAAAGTAGGACGGTCCTGCGAGGTAAGGGATGAGCAATCCTGTCCAACCGAAAGACGGAATTCCTGCAGCCACCAGCGCCATCGCGTAAACGAGCAACACTTCGGCGGGAGAAAAATTCTTGTCCAAACGAGAGAGCATTGCGTTAACGCCGATAAGCGAACACAAAACGAAAAAAGCGCTGATGGGAAAGGAAGTCAACCCAACCCAAGTCCCTTGCATGACCAAGTCGCTGTAAGGCGTGAAGAGGGCAACGGAGATGGCGGCTAATAATCCCAACAACCATGCGCGCATCCGATACATCGGCACCTTTGCGCCCGCTTCAACCCGCAAGGCTGTCATCGCAAAGGTGTCACCACGCAACAGTGAGGCGAATTTCCTCGCGTTCGTGCCGGGCAGTGATGTAAAGGCGTCGGTTTTCGGCGTCCCACCACCAACCCATCTGACACTGAAGAGGGGTTTGAGCACGAGGCAAGGGACGACCGTCGCAAATGATGGATTTCGGCTCAGTGGCATTCGCAATCATTGTGTGGCTGAGTTCTTTGGCAAAATAACGAAGGGTCAACGACAAAGTTGTGCCCTTGGCATCGGCAGCCTCAATTTCCGCTCCAGAACTGACGACCAAGCCCTGCTTCCCTAACCTAACCCGCACCGTCTTGATGTCAGGGTCAAAACCGTGAAGCGCCAGCACATTAATGGCGATGTCTTCGGGGTTGATGTAAGCGGGATTGCGGCGGATGAAGTCAGTGATGCTGTCGGGATATGTGCCCTTCAACTTGCCCTCGTCAAATTGCTGATATTGAGCACTGACGGTGATGAGTTCCGCCAACCGACGCCAATCTTGCGGCGTCAAGTTCAAACTCAACGGCAACGGCGAACCGTTTGCTTTTGGACGATGTCGTTCAAGCGTCTTTGCAAGCCGTTGAATGTGATAAGCGTAAACGAGCCCGCACCACTGAACAGGCATGCCAAGCCACGAATGCTTGTAAAAAGTGCTGCCGAAAACGGGAATGGTCGCTCCAAGCATCATCGGTCGGTCAGGCAACTGCCAAAGGTAAACGAACGGCACGCCCGTTTCCGCCCAATAAACGGCATCGTGCAACCAACGAAGGTTGCCCGTCGCCCAAAAGGCTTCAAGGTAGGCAGCAACTGCCCAACCTGCAGGCAAAATGTCGGGCTCGTGCATCGGGCACTCCCAAGTTTGCCCACCACGAGGGATGCGAAATTGCTCCATCAACCTCAAGGCTTTCTCTCCCGACCGAAGTGCTTCTTCGTCGCCTGTGATGCGAGCGTAACGCAAGAGCATCGCTGCATTGTAGGCACAAGTGCCCAAAACAGCGTCGCCCTTGCGACCAAGCGTTGCTTGCTTTTCATTCGCCGGCGCAAAGCGCCAACTACCATCAGGTTGCTGATTGGCAATCAAGTTGCGGATGTAACCTTCAAGGGACGCTAATGCTTCGGGCAAGTAGCCGTAATGGAAGGGAAATTCCCAACGCATGAGGTGGCAATTTGCTGGCGAAGTGAACAAAGCAGCACCGCCGTCACGGAGCATGTTTTGAGCCACGAGATGAACCCGTTCAAGGGCTTGCTTTTTGCCTTCAGCGTCCTTCGTGATGTGCCCGTTCAGCCAGAGCAAAGTCGCAAAGCCGGGCGAATGGTTGGGAGCCCAACCGACGCAGTGGCGCCACTTTTTCGTCTGCTCGTCCCAAACGGTGTGCAAAAAGCCAAATCGGTCAAGGGCTAATTGCGCCTCAAAGTCCCTCGGCGAAGGGTTTGGTTTTGGCAAACCGCCGACTTCTTTCAGCCATCTAAAAACTGCTGTCAAGATGTGTCCTTGCTCAACGACAATTTGAGCCTCAAGGCGCAAAGTTTGACCAGCACGCATCGGGTAGGGCTTGATTGCCTTTTCGGCGTTTTCCGGCACGAAGTCTGGGCAGGAGGGCAAAAACAAACCGAGCCGATGACCTTTGCCGTCGGCGCTTGGGCTCTCAAAGCGAAGCGAAGGCAAAACGCGTTCGCCGTCCCAACGCTGCAACGGATTCCACAAAAGGGCAACTGTGAAGGGCGGCATTGGCGAAAGTTTACGGGACAATTTCGGCAGGTCAAACAGCGAGTCGGGACAGAAAAATTTGTCGGTCTCCTTTGGCGCACCGATGATTTCGCCGCCAACGGTCACCGCCATCAATGGGATGGTCAACTTTTTCGGGTTAGGAGTTCTTCGGTCGTGAAGGGGTGGGGCGAAATCACGCGGGTTAGAAGAAGGTTCGCCGTCATAAAGGAATTCAACGCCGGGCAACAAGCCCCAAAGTTTCGCATCGCTTTCACCGACGAACAAGTTCGTTCCCCAGAGGGCTTTCACCCTTCGGTCGCTGTCGCATCGCCACTCGCACCGAATTCTCGCTACAGGTTCATTAGGGTCAAGGGTAATGGTCAACCGCACTTGCCATTCGCCACCATCAGGGTCTGCAAGTTGGTCGGCAAGTTGAAGCGAGTTGCCTTGCGGGGTGGCGAAACGCAAGGGCGGTCGCCAGTCCACCTCGCCTTGCTGCCCGTCATAAACGATGCACACCATCGGTTGCCAGGTCGCGAGGGGATACCACTTTTGACGGACTCGGGCGAAAAAGTCCAAAGGCCCATAACCTTTTCCGATGCGATTAGCCGTGACTTTCACTTGCCCGTTGTCCACGCTGATCTGCTTCGCCATCAGCAGTGCCTCCTCGCCAGCCAACCACACAGCAAGGGCGACGAGGCTTGCCCCTATCACCTTACGCCACCTCATTCCTTGCACACCATGCCTTAAGCCTTACAACTCGTCCACTTTGCCTTTCGGAACACGAAGGTCAACCTTTAGGCGCTTCGTTTTTCCGTTGACGACGGCGGTGACTTCTACCAAGCCCTTTTGCCGGTCCAACACCTTGACCGTTCGGATGGAGACGGGCTTCTTGCCAAAGTGAGAATGAACGGCATCTACTGCTAAGGTCTTCAAGCCCACCTCAAACAGCAAGCCTCCCATTTTCCCTTCAAGACCGTATTTGTTCGTCAGGGGGCAACAGGAGCCAGCAGATGGCTGGTGGGAGCGATACTGGCGGTAGACTGTCCATCCGCTGACCGAAATCGTCAGCAAACATAAAATCGCCACCGTAAGGGTGTGAGTGTGCAGCCATCGCCGTAGGGATTTCATTTCCTTCACCTCTTAGGTTGTGGTGGCTGACTTGGCACAAACCCAGGCGCACCATACTTTTTCATCATCTCCCCCGGCAACTGTTCGGGCGGGAGGTCTTGTTTCTGCACGCTTGTGCCCCTCCAGAGGACGAAGGCAGCGATGAGCAGCACGACCACAATAACAACAACAGCCACCCAAGCAGGAATTTCCATCCGCATCCATATCGCCTCCTCTCTAAGGCATCAAACATCAAGAGAGGGGCACACCCGATGGTGTGCCCCTTCTTTTGCTCATTTAACCAACTTCCACAGATAGAACGGGTCACCGGGCTTGTAGCCATAGGTCGTCTTGAAGGTTTTAACATGACCGTCAAGGAAGAGGATGTTGCCTCGGTCGTTCAAGTGGCGCTTGAGCCCTTTCGTGCCAGGTCGTTGATTCCACCCGCTAGTAGGCCAACTACACCCGCACCACCCTAACCCGCTCTCTTCAGGGTCAAAGCACTGACCTACCGTTGGGGCAGTGCTGCTCGGGTTTGGCCAAAACCATGCCCTTCCTGCCACGACGCAGTTGCTGTCCATGATCCAGATGGTCTCAGCAGGAGCGGTGGCAGCGGCTAATTTGGTCCAGTTACCGATCTCACCGCGGTCACCCGTATCTGCGGTGGTGCTGAAGCGCGTCCAGTTATAGCCATAACCGCCCCAGAAACGAAGAAGGTCATGAGAACCTGAGCCTGATGAACAGGCAGCCCAAGGTCCCTTCCCCGACATTGGGTCACCGAAGACCCTAAAGCCACGCCATCCAAGTGTAACTGACGGGTCCTCAAACATGTCAAGGTTGCGGACATAGGGTTGACTTAAAGCCATCCACCAGTTCCGGCATGCCTTGATGGCGACCTTTTCACATTCCGGTGTCCCAAAGGCTTGCGTCCACATCGGCAAGATGATCTCGTCGTAGTCTTGGGTGTATTGAACGCCTGCCATCCCAATGTTTCGGAGATTGCTGGTGCAGACAGCCTGTCTCGCCTTTTCTCGCGCTTGGCTGAACACGGGGAACAGAATGGCTGCCAGAATGGCGATGATCGCAATCACCACGAGCAACTCAATGAGGGTGAAACCGACGCGAAGGGGACGGAAAGCCCTCGTTGAGGGAAGACCCAGATTGACTGCAGACAAGCAGACACCAGAGTGTCTGACCCAGCGACCCTTCCGCATCATCACCGACACCTCCTTGTCGGTTCAGGCAGCACCATTGCCGCCTTGATTACACGATTAATCGTGACGCAGAGGGGAGGGAATGTCAATAGCCTCGGAGGATGTTCGGAAAGGGAGGGCGAGGCTCCTGCCGAGCCGAAATGATCGGCAGGTCGTGAGATGGGCAGGTCGGCAGATAGACAGTTGGGCAGGTCGGAGGAATAGGCTCACCGGGAGGTTCGCCCTCCCATTGGGCTCAATTTCCGAACACACTCATAGCCTTGCGGGATGTTCGGAAAGTTGTGACCAATCAGCCGTAGGGCACGGCTGGACGCTGTGCCGACCGATTTTTCGGCGCGGTGTAAAACTGCGCCCGACAAACGACCCAAAACCGCCCTGATGTAGGGCACGGGTTCATCCCGTGCCAACCCAACTTTGTCGGCACGGTTAAAAACTGCGACCCGCAACCTGATTTTTGTCCCACTGATGGGTTCGTCCTCACCGCAAGACTCAATTTCCGAACACATGCGGCATCAACTCAATGCCTCTTTCGCCTTCGTGACACTGCTACAAGCACGGATTGTGACTGACAGCCATCGCAGTTGGCAAGCATGTCAGCCGTCGCGGCTATTAGCCGTTCCAACAGAAGGCTTGTTTTGGGTCGGCTTTCTCTGATGCTCACCTACATTGACAAACCCTCGTCCTTCCGTCATAATTGCGGCGGCTCAGCAGTGTTATAGAACATCAAGACAATTGGGGGGCTTGAGGGAATGCGGGGCAACTGGGTGAGCGCTGTGCCGCGTTTTGAACAGGTCAAAAACATCATCCGCCAGTTCATCACTGAGAATGGGCTGGGGGTCGGCGCTCCCCTACCGTCCGAGCGGGAGTGGGCACAGCGATTGCGAGTCAGCCAAATGACAGTTCATCGGGCGTTGAAAGAGTTGGAGCGGGAAGGCGTCATCACCCGCTTGGTCGGCAAAGGCACCTTTGTCCTAAACACCCACACTTCCCCAGCACCTCGCCATTCCCTTGTGCTGGTCTTCCCCCTCGCTGAAGTCGCCTCTTTGACGACCCAAAACATTTACTACGGTCCGATTCTGCAAGGCATTTTGAGTGCTTTGGCGGAGACGGGTTGCTTGGTGCAGTTTTGGTCTTTGGGTTTTGACCAATTGCGCCAAATTCCGCCAGAAGTGTTGACCTCTCGGGCACTTTTGGTCTTTGCGCCTTTTGAAGATGCCCGTCCTGTTTTGGAGGAATGGTGGGCAGCGGGTGTCCCTTTTGTCGTTATTGGGGCGTCGTGGCAGGACACTTCGTTTCCGTGCGTGGACACCGATAACTTTGCTGCTGCCCAACAAGTCGTGGATTTCCTTGTCGGCATGGGACATCGCCACATCGCTTTGCTGGCAGGACACCGCATTGCCCCCAACAGCCGTGACCGTTGGGATGGTTTCCTTGCGGCTTTGCGGAAGCATGGCTTATCCGTGCCACCAGAATGGCTGATAGAGTCGGAACTGCCTTCCGCTCTTTCCCCGACGGTGCAGGAGAGGTTGCGCACCCTTTTTAAAGGCAGGGTTCGCCCGACGGCGCTGTTTGCGGCGGGTTACTACTTGGCGGCAGAAGCGTTGTGGTTGCTCAAGGGCGAGGGTTGGCGGGTGCCCCAAGATATTTCCCTCGTCGCCTTTGACGACCCACCCTCCGCCAGTTACTTGGAGCCCCCTTTGACGACGGTGCGGCAACCACTGGTAGAACTGGGGCGGCGGGCGGTCTTCAAACTGCTTTCGCTATTGAATGGACAAATCCAACCGGCAGTGGAGAAACTGTCGGTGGAGTTGGTCGTGCGGGCGAGTGTCGCCTCGCCTGAAACTTCCGATGGAGGTGTTCGCTATGCGTTGTCTCAGCAAAGTTAGGGCGTTTACGCTGATTGAATTGCTCGTCGTGATCGCCATCATCGCCATCTTGGCGGCGATCCTGTTTCCCGTGTTCAGTCGCGCCCGAGCCAAAGCCCGCCAAACGATGTGCTTGTCCAACCTGCGTCAGATTGGCTTAGCGGCGATGCAGTATGTGCAAGACTACGACGAAAACTTCCCACCTTACCAACAAAATGTTTGGGTGAACATTCCTGAGTGCGGCGGCACCGTCTTCGTTTCCATGGGCTTTTTAGGCTTGCTCCAACCTTACTCCCGCAACACCCAATACAGCCAATGCCCTGACGCCAAAAAACTGACTTCTACCAATCCGTGCCATATCAAGCGCTTTCTGGAGATTGAAGGGCGCATCGGCTACGGGATGGCGTATCCTGTCCCCGGCATCGGCTCTAACTTAGCGACCATTCAAGAGCCTGCCAACCATGTCGCTTTTATGGACTGCGTGCCGACGGGAACTTCCTCCCGACCCCTCTATGACCAATTCGGCATTTATGTCAACCATGTGACGACGCCGTTCGGTAACAATCAAGTGAGCGGGAACATCGCCGCCTTCCACTCCGCCCCCGAACCGCGCCATGTAGAGATGGTCAACACGACCTTTTGCGACGGGCATGTGAAGGCGCTGCCGATGGAGAAGGTTTACGGCGTTCGTTGCACTCCCGCTGACCCACGCGTGACGACGCCCGCTTGCAACACCCTCAGCCTCGATCCAGCACAGTATCCCGAACTGTGGCAAATGTGGCGGTGAGGTGCTATCCTTTCCGCCAGACACAAAAATCAAATCGGGAGGTGTCGTGCCATGCGTCGGTCTCAAAAGCAACTTTGTCGGTGTTGGCGCTTCGGTGCCTGTGCGGGTTTCACCCTCATTGAATTGCTCGTCGTGATCGCCATCATCGCCATCTTGGCGGCGATCCTGTTTCCCGTCTTTGCTCAAGCGCGGGAGAAGGCGCGGCAAGCGACTTGTCTCAGCAACTTACGCAATGTGGCGATAGCTCAAGCCCAATATGCTCAAGACTACGATGAACTCCTCAACCGTATCCGAGGTCGGTGGGTGCCGCAGGGCGTCAAATGGGCGTTTGGCGCTCAAGACATGCTCGCTCCCTACCTTCGCAACGATGCTATCTGGAAATGCCCCAGCGACTCCATTCCCCGTGATGACTGCGACGCTTCCTTCGGCTTCCCCATCAGTTACTCCTTCACCAACTTCCAAAGCAATGGTTGGGACGATGGTCCTCAAAGCACGGCAACTTTCGGGCTTCACGCTTATTCCACCAACACGGTTGATTGGGAAGCGCGGTCTAAAGGGCTTGCTGAACTTGGAGCGCCCGGCGACACTATCGCTGTCTTTGAACTTTGGACGACCGCCAGTTACAGCGAGGGTTATGCCTACTGGCGCTGGGATGTCCGCAACATTGCCGACCCTAACTGGCCTGACGCTCCCAACTACTTTACCTTCACTTGGTGCTCCAACAAGCCAGGACAAGCCCAGATGACTATCGGCGCTCATGCTTTGCAAACGAACTTCACTTTCGTGGATGGTCATGCCAAAGCCATGCCCCGTCGCCAGACGATGCCTTGGCCGTGGACACCTCAAGCCATTCAGGCACGGGCTGCCGCTGGGCAATCTAACCGCAATTTGCTGCACTGGAAAGTCAGCGGCAACTACGCTCCGTCTTACAAGTGAGGTGGGCACGATGGACCGCTCCACGCTGAAACTCATCGGTGCCGTCCTTTTGGCGGCAGTTGCCATCGCTTTGGCAGTTTTTTCGGCTTGGCGCTCCCTACGCCCTCAAGGTCAAGCCGTCGGAAACTTGGGCTATTTGGGAGCGGAGCGGGAGGAAGCCTTGAAGACCGCCCCAAAAGCAGCACCGCAGAAAGAGCAGCGTTAAGGTGCTTCAGAGTCTGAAACCGTCACGGCGCTTTGAGTCTGATAGCCCGTTGCGGCTAATAGCCGTTCAACGGACTTAGTGAGGCGGAATTTTTTCCACGCCGCCCAAGTAGGGGCGCAGGGGTTCAGGGATAAGGATGCTGCCGTCCCGTTGCTGATAGTTTTCCAGCAACGCCGCTAAAGTCCGTCCGACGGCGACGCCCGAACCGTTGAGGGTGTGGGCGAAGCGGGGCTTAGCGCCCCGATGAGGGCGGTAACGCAAATTCATCCGCCGTGCCTGAAAGTCTTCGCAGTTGCTGCACGACGACACTTCCAGCCAGCGGTTCATGCCGGGCATCCAAACTTCCAAGTCGTAAGTCTTCGCCGCCGAAAAACCCATATCGCCCGTGCAAAGCAGGACGACCCGATGGGGCAAACCCAGCAATTCCAAGACATGGCAAGCATCTTGCACCATGCCCTCCAATTCCTCGTAACTTTGCTCTGCCGTCGTGATCTTGACCAACTCCACCTTATTGAACTGGTGGACGCGGACGACGCCTTTGATGTCCTTGCCTGCTGCCCCTGCTTCCCGCCGAAAGCAGGCGGAGTAACTGACATACTTGAGGGGCAATTCGTCAGCGTCCAAAATTTCTTCACGGTGTAGGTTCGTTACCGAAACTTCTGCCGTCGGGATGAGCCAGAGGTTGTCCCGCTCGCACTGATACATCTCGTCGGCGAACTTGGGCAACTGCCCTGTCCCTTCCATGCAGTAGGGCTTGACAAGGAAGGGCAAGAAGACTTCGGTGTAGCCGTGCTGGCGGGTGTGCAAGTCCAGCATGAAGTTGATGAGGGCGCGTTCCAACATCGCCCCCCATCCCTTCAAACCGTAAAAGCGCGACCCCGAAAGTTTCACGCCCCGCGCAAAGTCAAAAAGTCCCAACCGCTCGCCGATTTCCCAGTGAGGCATGGGTTCAAAGTCAAAAGACCTCGGTTCGCTGAAAGTTCGGACGACGACATTGCCCGTCTCGTCGCTGCCGACGGGGACGCTTTCGTGGGGCAAATTGGGGACGAGAAGGAGCGTTTGTTCCAACTCCCTTTCCACTTCCCGCAACTCGCCGTCCAGTTGATTGATGCGGTCGCCGACTTGGCGCATTTCTTCCCGAAGGGCTGTTGCGTCCTTGCCCTCTTTCAGCAGCATGCCGATTTCTTTGGAGACGACATTGCGCCGATGCTTGAGGGTTTCCACTTCGGCGATGATTTGTCGGCGCCGCTCGTCCAAAGCGACGATGCGGTCAATCAAAGGGTCATACTCGTCGCCACGCGTTCGCAAGCGCTCCTTGACAAAGGTTGGGTTTTCTCGGATAAAGCGCAAATCCAGCATCGCCATCACCTTGCCGATTTTTTGCGGGCGAGTTCCAACGCTTGCCGATAAAACTTCTCGTAACCTGCCCAGTCGCCTTTTCGGCGGGCTTCCTCGGCACGCAACAGGGCTTTTACGATTTCGTTGTCCGTCGTGGGCGAAGGGGCAGAGGCGGGCGAAGCCACCTTTCGGGTGTGGTCGCTGAAGGGTGTTGGGAAGAGTTGGCGGAGGGCATCCCACAAATCTGTCCCGATGGCAACGCCCTTCCCTGTCGCCACGACAACCCGCTTCAGTTCGGGCAGGCGTGTTTGCTCCGCTTGCAAATAAAGGGGCTTGACAAAAAGGAGGGAACTACCGACAGGGGCGACGAACATGCTTCCCCAAAGGACACGCGAACCCGCTTGGTTCCAAAGGCTCAGTTGTTGGGAAATGACGGGATGGGCATTAATGCGGGCGTCCACCAATTGCGGTCCTTCCACGAATTGACCGCTGGGGAAGCGATAAACGAGCAGTTCGCCGTATCTGTCGGCGTCGCAATGGGCGACCATCAACGCAATCATGTTGCGTCGCTCCAAACCGAAGGGAGTGAAGGGCAAAAGCAACAGGAAACGGTCTTTGCCGTCGTCTGGTGAGCGCAAGACGATGTAGTAAGGACGCATGGGAAGGGTTTGCTCCGTCCCTGCCATCGTTACCCGTTCCTCTCGGGCGATGTCCCATCGGTCTTCGTTCTGGTAAAACTGGTCGGGGTCGGTCATGTGGTAGCGGCAGAGGAGTTGGGCTTGGATGGTGAAAAGCAAACGGGGATAGCGGATGTGGGCTTTCAGGACATCCGGCATCGCTTTTCGGGGTTGAAAAAGGGTCGGAAACGCCCGTTGATAGGCTCTCAGGAGAGGGTCGCGCTCGTCAAAGGCATAGAAGGTCATCCGACCCGTGTAAGCATCCACCGTCACTTTCACGGCGTTGCGCAGGTAGTTGAGGGGCAGGAAAGGTGAAAGGGGTTCGGAGTAAGGGAACTGGCTCGTCGCTGTGTAAGCGTCCACAAGCCAAAGGATGTTGCCTTCAGGCGTGATGACAGGATAAGGGTCGGGGTCAATGAGGAGGAAGGGAGCGACGGCTTGGACGCGCTCAAGGACTTGCCGATACATCAAAAGGCGCGTTTCGGGTCGGATGGCGTTCGTCAGCAACAAGTTCAAGTCCATGAAGCGGGCAGCAAAAAGGACGCGCCGCCACCAAGAACCGATGGGAACACCCGCATCCGCCTCATAAGTCGTCGTCTTCCAGCGTCGGGCACCTTCCAACGGGTAGTCAAATTCGGGCTCGGAAGTGCGAACGAGCACATAGTCGGCGACAGGGACAAAACGCGTCGGGGCGCTTTCAGGAGGGGCAGTGTTTTCCGTCGGCGGTGTCCCTTCTGGGGGCATCGGAGCAAGGGAAGGTGCGGAAGGGGGTTGACCTGCTGGCACCGTCGTCGGATTAGAAGGCGCCATCGCCCGCTGAGGAGGCAAGCGACGGGCAAAAGGTTGCCGTTGTAACCGCTCCTCAGGAAAAACGAACTCGCCAAAGTAAATCTGCGGGCGACGCAACTTAAATGGGAAGGACGGGGCAATTTCTGGCGGGATGTCTTTGATGAAATAGCGGGGCGCTCCTTCGCCTGTGAACTCATTGACGGGCAAGACGACGACGCCGTAGCCGTGCGTGTAACGCAGCCGCTCATTGACCCAGCGGCGTAAAGGCGGCGGCAGGAAAAGTTCCCGCGTGCCGATGGCGACCTGTCGCAACCGACCATTGACAAGATAGCGGTCGTAATCCACGCTGGAAAAGCCATAGTAACCGCGAAGGGCTTGGGTTTGGTTGAGGTAGTCCAGCAACGGCTCAATGTCCCAAAGGCGAACATTCTCCAAAACGCTCCAACTGGCTTGCAACTCTTCAGGCGTTGGGATGGGATTGCCAGGGTGAGATTGCTCCCGCACCTCGTCCAAACGATAGGCGAACCGCGTCATCTGGATGTTGTAGCGCAAATAAGGGCGCTCCACCACCCGCTCGTTAGGGACGACAAGGAACGATTGCAACGCCGTCGGCAACAACCATCGCCCTCCCACCCATGCCCCTAAAATCGCCACGATGCCCCACCGAACGGGACGCAAATCGCCCCCTCGCATCGCTATCAGGCATGCAAGGGCGCTTGCCACCGTCACCGAGATGAGCAGCCAATAACCAGGGAGCGTGCCATAGACATCGCTGAAGCCTGCCCCAAAAACGACACCCCGTTTGGACAGCAAAACCCCGTAGCGCCCCAGAAACTGACCGATTGCCAGCGTCAAAAGGAAGGCTGCCAAAACGCCCAACAAAGGGCGGGCAGCGAAGGGTGGCGCTTCCACCCCGTTTTCCTCAAACCGCAACAATTCTTCATAACGCAGCCGCAAAACCAAGCCACTTAGTCCGAGAAAAAGCCCCAGAGCACTCAAGGAAGCCAAAAACTTCAGCAAGGGAAGGCGGAAGATATAAAAGCCCACATCCTTGCCGAAAACTGGGTCGGTAACACCGAAGGGTTCACCGTAGAGGAAAAGGACGAGGTAATTCCATCGCCCGCTGGCAATCAGCCCGGCGATGGTGGCGAAAAGAAGGCTGAGCCAAAGAGCCCATCGGTCAATGGTAGCATCCACCAACGCCTTGTCCATGTCGTCAAACAGTTTCGCCCGCAAGGGCATGGGCACTTTCGCCGCCGCTTTCTGTGCCAAGCGGTAAGGCACATAAAGGAGGGCAAAAAACCAAACCCCACAAAGGACGAACAACAGCCCCCGCCACCAAAGGAGGCGGACAAAGACTTGCCCGTAGCCCTCGGAAGCGAACCACAACCCTTCCGCCCAAAGGCTCAACAGTTTGAGCAGGAGAAAAAAGGCGATGGTGCCGACGATGAGCCATAGCAATGCTCGGTTGCCGCGTTCCAACGCGGGACGCCTCCTTGAGCGCCGCATCGTCCGAAGTGTTGCCAAGCGATGAATGCCTTTTTGACTTGCTCGCCCAAAATTTTGCCACGCTGTAGCCTGTCTACCGTCTCCGATGCAAAACTTACAGCGCCAAAAGACAAGCGTTGGCACTGAATGGTTGAAGGAGGTTCATCGGATGGCTGACCGCATCTTTATCGGCGTGGCTTGGCCTTATGCCAACGGTCCGCTCCATTTGGGACACATCGCCGGCGCTTACCTGCCCGCCGACATCTTTGCCCGCTACCATCGGATGAAGGGCAACGAAGTCCTTATCGTCTCAGGCTCGGACACGCATGGCGCACCCATCACTTTGCAGGCTGATAAGGAGGGCGTCTCTCCCCGCCAACTCTTTGAGCGCTATCACCGACTTTTTTTGCAAGTCTGGCAGCAATTCGCCATCTCCTTTGACCTTTACACCCACACCGACACCGAAAACCATCACCGCCTCTCCCAACGGATGTTTTTGCGGCTGAAGGAAAAGGGCTACTTGCTGGTGCAAAAGCAACTGCAGATGTATTCGGAAGCATCGCAGCGCTTCCTGCCCGACCGCTATGTCATCGGCACTTGCCCCCATTGCGGCTACGAACGGGCGCGGGGCGACCAATGCGAAAAGTGCGGAGCACTCTTAGAGCCGACCCAGTTGCTGAACCCCAAAAGTTTGCTGGACGGCACGACGCCCGTCCTTCGGGAAACGGAGCACTTCTTTTTGAACTTGCCTGCCTTTGAGGAGCGGTTGCGCCAATATGTCGCCGCCCACGAAAGCATCTGGCGTCCCAATGTCTATCGCTTCACCCGCAACTACTTGGAGCAAGGCTTGCAACCCCGCCCCATCACCCGCGACTTAGACTGGGGCATCCCCGTCCCTGTGGAAGGCTTTGAGGGCAAAGTCCTTTATGTCTGGTTTGAAGCCGTCATCGGCTACCTTTCGGCGACCGTTGAGTGGGCGCAAATAAGACGAGAGGAGGGACGAGGGACGGGAGACGAGTGGAAGGCATTTTGGTATGACGAGGCGACGAAGAGTTACTATTTCATCGGCAAGGACAACATCCCCTTCCACACCCTCATCTGGCCTGCCGAGTTGATGGGCGCCGAACGATTGGACGATGCGGACGGGTCGGTGACTTTCGTCTTGCCTTACGATGTGCCTGCCAACGAGTTTTTGAACTTGGAAGGCGACAAGTTCTCCACTTCCCGCAATTGGGCGGTTTGGGCGCACGATGTCGTCACCCGCTACAATCCCGACACCTTCCGCTACTACCTGACCGCTATCGCCCCTGAGACCGCTGACACCGAATTCACTTGGGCGGATTTCGTCCGGCGAAACAACGATGAACTGGTCGGTTGGTGGGGCAATTTAGTCCATCGCGTCCTCACCTTCACCGCCCGCCACTTTGACGGGAAAGTCCCGCAACCTTCAACATTGACAGCACGCGATCGGGAAGTGCTGCAAAAGGCAGAAGAGATGTTGGCAACGGTTGACGGTTTGCTAAGCACTTGTCGCTTTCGGCGGGCGTTAGCGGAAGCGATGGAGTTTGCGCGGACACTCAACCGCTACTGGGACGAACAGCAACCTTGGCAGACAATCAAAAGCGATCGGGAGAGAACTGGGACGGTTTGCTATGGGGCGTTGCGCGCCATTGACACCCTAAAGGTAGCCCTTGCGCCCTTTATGCCCTCCACTTGCGAACGGTTGCATCACATGCTCGGCTATGACGGACAATTGGTCGGCGAATTTGAGGTGCGGGAAATTCGGGAGACAGAGCGGACGCACTTGGCGCTGCTTTACAAACCCGAAAGCGTTCCTTTGCGCTGGCAGCCCAGCCAATTGCCCGCCGGACAACCCTTGCGCGATATCGCCCCCTTGTTCGCTAAACTGGAGGAAAAAATCGCCGAAGAAGAGCGGGCAAAGTTGGGCAGACCGACGGAAGGATGAGCGGCGCCTCGTCGGAACGGCTATTAGCCGCAACAATCGCTGGCTTGTCACACAATTCAAAGGGGCTAACCAACATGGCTGCCGCAGTGCAAGGACAGGTTAGGCAACGAAGACAGCAAAGGAGGCGAACTGTCATGACGCAGATGCAAGCGGCAAGGCAAGGAATCATCACCGAGGAGATGCGCATCGTCGCCCAAGACGAAGGCGTTGATGTGGAATGGCTGCGGGAGCAAATCGCTAAAGGGCGGGTCGTTATCCCGCGCAACATCAACCATCCAAACTACTACCCCATCGGCATCGGCGAAGGCTTGCGGACGAAGGTCAACGCCAACATCGGCACTTCACCTGACCATGTGGACTTGGACGAAGAGTTGCTGAAGGTGGAGATCTGCGAGCGTTACGGCGCTGACACCATCATGGACTTGAGCACCGGTGGCGATTTGGACTTCATCCGCGTGACGATTTTGAACCGATGGCGCAAACCCTTGGGCACTGTGCCCATTTACCAAGTGGCATGGGAGTTGCTGCGGGAGGGCAAATCCATCACCGACATGGACAAAGAGCACCTCTTTGAGGTCATTGAACGGCAGGCGCAACAAGGCGTGGATTTCATGACCTTGCATTGCGGCGTCACCAAAGAAGCCGTCCGCATTTTCGTCGGGCAAAGCCGTGCCTGTGGGATGGTGTCGCGGGGGGGTTCGTTGTTGGCGCACTGGATGGCGCACCACCGAGCCGAAAATCCCCTCTATGAGCAATTTGACCGCTTGCTGGAAATTTGTGCCAAATACGATGTGACCATCAGTCTCGGCGACGGATTGCGCCCTGGCGCCATCGCCGATGCGGGCGATGCCGCCCAGTGGTTTGAGACGGCGGTCTTGGGCGAACTGACTTTGCGGGCATGGGAAGCGGGCGTGCAAGTGATGATTGAAGGACCTGGGCATGTGCCCATTCACCACATTGAGGCTCACATCAAGATGATGAAGCGGCTTTGCTATGGCGCACCGATTTATGTGCTGGGTCCGCTCACCTGCGACATCGGTGCTGGCTACGACCACATCACGGGTGCCATCGGCGGTGCCATCGCAGCGGCGGCAGGCGCTGACTTCCTCTGCTACATCACCCCTGCCGAACATTTGCGGTTGCCCGACCCTGAAGATGTTCGGTTGGGCATCATCGCCACCCGCATCGCTGCCCACTCAGGCGACATCGCAAAGGGCGTGAAGGGAGCATGGGAGCGCAACTTGGAGATGTCCAAAGCCCGCTATCGGTTGGACTGGGAGACAATGTTCGCCCTCGCCCTTGACCCCGACAAGGCTCGTGAGTATCGGCTCAACAGCGAGGATTACGAGAAAGGTGTCTGCACGATGTGCGGCGACTTCTGTGCCTATGTCAGTTCCATGAACACCGAGCGCAAAACCCTGAAGGCGCTGGCGGAAGAAGTCGGGCAAGGCGACGGCGGCGAACGAAAGCGGATGAACCCCAAGGAAGCCGTCCTGCGCCACCTGCGGGAGAAATTGGGGTCTTTAGTGTAACGAAAGAGTTGCTGTGACTGTTCGCCACGAGGCTGGCAATCGCTCCGATAGGGGGGCTCGTTTTGTTTTGGCTTTTTCTGGTGCTCCCTTCCCTGGAGCGGCTATCCGCCCTGACACGACGAAGAATCCGACAAAGGCACAAAATTCAGCCGCACATTCCCTGCACCAGCGCTATGAAGGTCGCAAGAAAAGTTGGGTTGACGACAAGTAGACGAAGGGGAAACGCAAAGTAGACGCAAATCGGATTATAAGGCAGGAAGCGTTGGTTGGGGCACTGACGCTACAGCTCAAAACTTCCCAACACCCTTTGAGCCTATGAGGGTGCTCGGAAAGTCATGGGATCAGTTTTGCATCGTGGCTGATAGCCACTCCAACAAGGAGGAGCAACCCGACGCTCCCTTCGCTGAAAAGACACTCTACCTTCTGTTGGAGCGGCTATTAGCCGCAAAAATGACAATGGCAATGTCCGCTACAGCGAACGGCAGTTATTCACGGCGTGATTTTCCAAACATACCTCTGAGCCTATTGACCTCCAGCAAATCATGGGCTTTCGTGACCTCAAGCAAAGGAGATGGAGAAAGTCAGGATGAAAAACCAACGCTCCCTTTGAAACCTTGGTTGATTGGGGCGATCACCTTCATGGTTGCCCTCTCCCCTCTTACGCCTTCTTTGACCCCGTTGACCCATCCCTTCATCCCCTTGCTGCCTTTGATGAATTGACCTTGACGGTGGATGGGAGTTTGTCGGGAGAGGAAGAGGAAAGGAAAGAGACGCGACAGAGGCAACGAGAAACTTTCTCCATCCGACCGATGGTGGCGACGACTGAAGTCGTTTGCTGTTGTGTGACGGTGGATAGGGAAGGATGCGTTTGTCCGTCGCCCTGTTGTTGCCCTTGCTGTGGGGGAACGGAGCCTGAGGGAGGCACAAACCCGCCCCCTGACGATGGCGGGAGCGGAGACGAAGGAAACGACGGCAGCGCCCCTCCCCCTGACGATGGAAACCCGCCTCCCGATGACGAGGGAGGAAAAGACCCACCTCCCCCTTCTCCCTGCGGCGGCATCACTTACCTTACCCCCTTTCCTTCCCTTTTCGGCTCTATTGTAGAACCTGAAGCAGAAGAAGTGACGGTCTTTGTCGGTGAGACGGTCACCTTCAAAGCCAACGGTTTCCCTGACCCTGACTTAGACCGACAGATAAGCCGAGCCCCTAACCCTGAAGGGGGATGTGTTTCCTCGGTGCAGACTGTCAACGGACCGTCCCTTTCCTTCCTTTGGCGGCTGTGGCGGGATAGTGATGGAGATAACTCTCCTGACACCCTTGTGGGAGTGATAGGGAGTGGTCGGGCAATAAGTTGGCAAGCCCCGCAAGAGGGCGGAGTTTACTGGGTAGAACTGACGGTAGATGACGATAGCGACCCTGACTACGATGCTCCTGCTAAGGAAGTCAAATGCGCCAAATGCACCGAATACTCCAACCCTGACGACCCCGCCGTCAAAGATTGGGTGAAGGTAAAGATAGCTACTTATGATCTGGACATAGATAGCGATAATAACAACGATTTAAACCTTCCCGATCGCAGCGAGATTGAGAAAAATATGGAAGATGTCGTCGGCGACGATTTCTGTCCCGGTAAAGTTATCCTCGTCAATGACATAGACTGCGACGAAGATGGCGTCGCAGATTGGGCGGATGGATTTGACTTGGATCCATTAATCCCCGACGACAATGTTTCAACTAACTCGCAATTCGTTCCTGTTATCTTGGAAGTCTCAAGCATTGATTTCGCCAATGCCAAGATACGCATTCACTACGATGCCTTCAATCCTTCCTTGATAGATATCAACGCCGTTGATCCTTCTACGATGTTGCCCCATTTGCCTTCTGGGAAATTGCGCCTTTGGCGTAAAAATGGGAATGAACCGCGAAGCAAGTTGCCCTTGAGTCAAGGCGGAGACTTCATAGCACCAGGTGTCTATTCTCCTGCACAATTGGGACTTAGCCAGACGCAAACTGTGACTGTCTTTTTCGTGGAAGCGGTGCGAGCAAGTGACCAAGTTGCTGACTTGACTATCTCGGTGGAAATTGATCCGACAGGTGATAAAGGATTTACCCTGCGTGATCAGGTGCGGCTGACAGCGATTCGCATAGAAATCATTAGCGCAGATTTCATTGACGGAAAGGAAAAGGCTGACTATGGCTTCATTTTGTCTGATGAAGAAGATGATGCGTGGACACAAGAAATATATCAAGTAATCATCTATGATCCTCGCACGAGCATATCTCCCCGTTTGTTTATTGCAGGTCAAGAATTGCCTCTCCGCAAGCAAGATAATTTCTTTGAGACCCCAAAATTCATAACTTTGATTGAAGGAACAAATTTGAGTGATATGCATTCCAAATATCATTTTGTTGTCCTGAAAGAAGGACAATGGTTTATGGAATATACTTGGCTTGATGGAGGAATTGTGCTCTTTCACCAACAACCCGAAATTTTAAAACGAATACAACGCAAAATTCAAGTTTGGCGCCTCCAGCGTTTGAAACCAGACCAGCAAATGGCACATGCCGTCAAGAATGTAGTAGGATACATAATCAATAACGGATGGACACCCCAAGATACTTCTCAATTTGGAACAGTAGTTCATCAAAAGGTTGCAGAATATCTTGAAGGTGTTCCTGGATGGGTCTTTAATGTGTGGGTTGGTCCTGATGGAACAATATTGTCCATAGGTGGGTATCCTCAAGGTCGAATCCCTAGTGGCACGACCCAAATTGATGCGCTATATTTGAGGCAGCCGATAAAAGTTGGCGAAAAGTTTGACCCCAATAAGGTAGAAAGGTTATATGAAATCAAAAGCGGAGCACGAGGATATGTAAATAGAAACCAGATAACAAGGCTGAAAGCAGTGATGGGAGGACGAGAAATCATGATTGTGAGGTCACACATCAACTGGGATGAGAAAAATCGTTGTTGGGTGCTTAATCGTAAGTTTATGAGGTCATCTATTATTATGAAAGGGATAGTGGCTGCGATGGGTTTACAGGAAGTTTGGTCCTTTATCAATACAGACCGACAGGATGAATTGCTGGATGAGATGGATCAGTCCATTAATTTGATCCGTTTTCACGCTCAACAAGGTAATTGGGAGCAAGTAGCGTCGGAAAAAGCCCAATTTATCTATTTGCTCAGAGAATTCTTTGAACCCATTAGTCCCTCTAATCTCACTAACTTGATGTGGAGAAGGTTGGCGGAGGAAGTATTAAGCCGATGGTAAGCATGTTGGGAGGTGCAAAAGGGATGGCAGAAACATTCTCGGTGTATGGTAGGGGTGAACTCGTTTTCTACACACGCTGGTGCTTTGGTGATCCTGTGGAAGGTCCGAAAGAATTGATTTTGCAGTTATGTCAATTGAGTGGAGTTGAGAGGGTTGAAACTGTATGGTCGCTCTTCGGGAAGATGCGATGGCTTTCTGAGGAGGGTCGGCAGGATATCATTTACTTCCTTGAGTCACCCGCCACAGGCTGGATTCGTCGGCGAAGAGAGGTAGATATTGAGGTCATACCCCTTAGCGGAGGAGAGGAGGCTGGTTTTGAAGAACTGGGTAGCAATATGCCGATAGAAAAAATCCCGGAATTTTGGGACAAAGGGAAATGCCTTTGGATTAATCTTGGCATACATTCTCCGATGAGCAAAAGAATGTTTGAATCGGTAGAGAAAGGTATTCCTACCGATGTGAGAGGGTTCTTTGTTCCGGGTTTTGATGGCATGAATTTTACCATCGGATATCATGGCCTGTATGGTGATGGTCCAGGAGGACCGCGATATCTTGGGATTGTTTTCCTATCTATTGCTTTTCCAGGAATTGGTGTGGCTAAAGATTGGTATGCTTTTGAGGAGTTAGTATTTGAATTGGAAGAAGTGGAGAATATTAGGAGGGAATTAGAAGAAGTAACAGGTCCTTTAGAACAAACTATTCTTTGGGATATCTAAGATTTGAAGATGATGTAAGAAATAAAGGTGGTGGAAGATTGCCGAAAAAAATCTTGGCAGGTCCATAAAGGAAGGAGACAAGAATGGCTATCTGGGGAGAACTTGTCCTTTATCCACTTCATGGACCCCCAAATCCCGAGGAATGGATTCCTCAATTGTGTCGTCTCAGTGGTGCTCAGTCCGTTAAGTGGGTAAGTTACTTGGAAGAGGAGGAACGATGGTTCAAAACGCTTGAAGATTGGGAACTCATTGAAGATGATGTTGAGGAAGTCGGAGCTATCATTGAGATTGTTGGTCCAATTCCTAAATTAATAGAAAATATGCCTATTGAAGAAATAGTGAAATTTTACAATTCCGAGGAATGCCTTCATATTAGCATTGGGATATGTCCACTGTCTCATAAGGTGTATGAAGCCACGCAAAAGATTCCTGAAGAACTTTGGAAGACGGAGTCGTATCATTTCATTCCCGGTTGTCAAGGATTGTCTATAGAAATTGGGTATCACGATCTTTTTGAGGTGCCCTCTGATCCCAGTGGTGTTATCCGTAATGTTTTTTGCTCGGTTCATTTTAACAGTTACGGTTTCCCGACGGATCATAAGCGTTACGAAGAAATTCTTTTTTCGTTGCCAGAAATTCAGGAAATCAGGGGAAAATTGGAGGGAATCTTTGGGTCGGTGTGGAGCGCTCTGACTATTAACCCATAAGTCGTGTTAGGGGGCAAATTTACAGGTCATGATCCTACGAGAGGGAGCCGGAATTGGGAAGAGAATTCGGGGAGTAAGAATGCCTTGAATTGAAACTTACGGAGGTGAGTTAGGTATGTTGAGATTGCGCCTTTTGTGGTTAATGGTTTTGTTTCTTTCAAATATCGCAAATGGTCAGACAAGTGAGGAATCCTCGTTACCTATGTTTGATTACAAGTTCAAGGGCACAATCTTTGATTTTACTCATCGTTCTTTAAGTCCTAAAGAGATAAAAGCTTAACGATTCTCTCGTCAAGAAAGCCTTTGATCTCTCAAAAAGGCTGGCTAAGAACATAAGTCAACACACTAGGACTATGGCTTATTGGGCTTCATGGCAATTAGAAAAGAGCCCTCATATCAGGTCAATAAGACCGCTTGCGGAGTTCATTCGCCAACTTCAACCCAAACATGCGGAACAATTAAAAACTCCTTCCTTAGGGCAAAGAGAGGTTGTTATCTTAGCTCGTTGTGCAGATCCTAAGGTAGTAGAGTTGCTAATAGAGTTCTTGGAACATCCATTGAGAGGAGTAAGAGCCCAATCATTAGAAGAACTCCAAAAAAATTCTTGGTCGCTATTTACCTGAAAATACAGGCGTGGTCAACTAAGTTGGTTATCTTTGGAAGATGCTAGAAAGTGTAAAGAAGTTGCAAGGTTTTTGAAGGATTGGTGGGAAAAGAATAAAGAGAAAGTCAAGATAGATTGGGAAGGGATATATGAAGTGTTTTGATGCAATTGGAAAAACGATAGTTGAGTGTAGAACTGGGACAACCACGCCCACCTTCACAAAGACCACCAAGTTAAACCCGCCTTGGAGATAAACGATGATTGGAAAACACTTAAGTTGCTCCTCAATTGGGCGCCGATGCGCCCTGGTCAGGAGTTTCGCTATCAAAGAAAAGACCCTGACTCTGGAGTGATGACCGATCAAGTTTTCCCTGACCTCCCTGAACCATACCGACGCTTCTCCCCAGCGAAGCCGCAGCGTATCTCCGAGTTAAAGTCAGGGTTCAAGTTTATGACAACCCTAAGGCAAACCGCAAAATTTATCTTCGTCTCCTTGACCCCGATGACCCCAGCGCCCCAGATACACCTGAGGAAGATGTCATTGACCCAAACGACCGTGATGCTATGGGCAATCTCTATCCTCGCGGTGGAGATAACCGAAGTGATGCGTGGATCAGCAGCCCTCAAGGGACATTTGTGAGATTGCGTTTAGACGGGAGCGAAGAAAACCTCGGCTCAGACACAGAAGTCGTGACAAACGAAAATGGCTATGCGGAAGCAATAGTGCGTCTTTCCATTCAACCCGGCAACAATTTCAAAGTTGGAGGGGCTTTTGAAGCCTCGGTTCGTGACCAGATGCGGATCGGGGAGGGAACGCAGGAGGCAGACTTAAGGATTTTTGTGGGAAATCAGATGGTGCCAGAGGGGAGTAAAGAGCCTGATATAACCCCTGTCGCCAGGGCAACCCCTTTGCTAACGGTTTGGCGAAGGCTATGGGTGGAGAAGGATCGCATGGCTCCGGCGCCCAGCGGGACACAATTTGGCGAAGATGACCGTCCACTGGATAACTTTGGTATGCCCCTTAGTGCCCTTAAACAGGCGATGATGGAAGCCTATGTTGAGGTGAGGGAGTATCAATGGAACGCAAACTCTTTGACCTGGTGGAAATACAACTTCGTTGTCAATGATAATGAGGATGTGACAGACGATGAAGACTGGCAATATTGCATCACAGGTTTGCAAAATCACCCGCCGACACGGGATAGCAGAAATGACGAGGATACTGACTACTTTTGGTGTGTCTATGTGATTGGGGTTTACGAATTGGGGCGCGGCGCAGGGAAAGGGATAGGGAACGACGGTGACCCGATACCTAACGATTTGGACAATGACCCTAACACCGAAAATCCTATAATCCTTGGAATCACTTTGCCAAGAGAACCCGAGGCATCTTTGATTTCAAGGGAACAAGTAAGAGATGTCGCTGTGGAAGAGGCTCTTAATTTAGATGCGCTTTGGGTGCTTATCATAGGTCATGAAATTGGACATCAGTTTGAGTTGCGCCATAATGAAATTCAAGGTCATTTGATGTGTGAGGATATGCGAGGCTGAAGACCAAGGTGGCTGCCAAAGCACATTGATGCAATTCGCAGCCTATACCACCCGTAAGGGGGGCGATGGTCATGAAGTGGCAGGGTGTTTTAACGATCGCTCTCTTGACGGTGATAGGAGCGATAGGCTTATGCCAGCAAGGAGGGCACAAGCAACAAGGGGAAGACCCTTATCGGGAATATGGGACGACGGAAGAAGAAGTGAAGCAGAACTTAGCCCGCATGCACCCAAAGGACCGAGCCTTTCTGGAACTTTTTTGGATGGCTCGGAAGGTTTGGCGGAAAGACGAGCCAAAAGGGAAATTGACCGACTATTGCCGTCGGGAGTTAAGACCCGAGGAGAAAGAACTGATAGAGAAACTCATCGCCTTCGCGAAACAGCACGAAAACGATTGGGTGGACGGGAACTACCGTGGTTATAGAGCGAAAGCAATAATGATATTGGCTGACCATCCCCATGTATGTATGATAGACGCCCTGAGGGAGTTAGCATGGAGCCCTCCCTTGAAAGATGAACGCCCGTGGCGATATCGCCTTAATGTTCAAATTGAATGCGAAGTAAACACGGAGGCGGTGATAGCGTTACATCGGATAGCGGATGAGCGGGTAATTCCGATTTTGATAGAGTTACTGGAGCATCCTGGGGGAAAAGTTCGGTGCAATGTGGAATTATGTCTGGGGAAGTTGTTGGGGGTGTGGTTTAGGGCGAAGGCGTGGGAGAGGTTGGAGGAGATGAGGAAGAGAGGCAAACTGACGAATGAGGAGTATGTCAAGATGTATGTGAGGGAGAGGGAGAACATGGAGAACTGGCGGGAGGTGAAGGCGATGTATGAGAGATGGTGGCAGGAGAACAAGGGTAAGGTGAAAATTCATTGGGGAGCGGCATGGCGGAGTCATTAGAGGGAGTGCAAGTTTACGGGGAGACTAAGAGGTAGACTAAGAGGTAATGGAACTTCTATGACCTCCAACTATCTGGATTCGGAGGCGATAGAGGCAGGTTTGAGTGGGCATCAAAAGCGGGGGAGGGCAAGGGATGGCAGAAGTCTTTGGGAGATGAAGACACCGACTTTGGCGACGATGCTTCGCTTTCTTAAAGCGGCAGGGGTAGAGAGGATAGAGGTTTTTGATCCCCTCAGTAGGGTGAAGCATGAGTTGCCGATGAAGAACCAATCAAGTTTGAACTGGAGTTAGAGTTGGATACAACCCCAAGTTGTGCTGACCATCGGAAATTCAGGGAGCCTTTGTTTTTTGCGTCATCAAGGTGGCAGAATTCCTGCGATGATGAAAGGGAACGCTGGCAGTTTTGAAGGATGGAGGATGCTGGAAGGCTTAACCTTTGCTGGACATCACCGATTTAGGCAGTTGCATCATGATTGCGACTTGGCAATGTGAGGTGGTGACGAACGATGAGGCATTGCAGGGCAGTCGGGGTTTGCGTAACTGTCGTGGCTGTTGTGTGCGGCGTTGCCCTTAGTGGGCGAAGTTTTGAGCAGCCTAACGGGTTGCCTGAAAGTGTGTCGCAAGAGTTAATTGACGCAAGTTCGGTGCCCAAAGGGCAGTTGCAACTTGTCGCACAATGGGAAGCGGAGAAAGATTTCGCTCACAATGCCGGGCGAAAAGTGGACGACGAAGACGCAAGCGGCAAGGCAGCGTGGGAAGTTCGGGCGGGCGAGGATAGCCCAAACGCCCATGCCCTTTACGGTCCCTATGCTGATATGCCCGCAGGTGACTATGTCGCTTTCTTCCGCATCAAGTTGTTGGATGAACCTGTCCGCGATTACGCCGTTGAAGTTGATGCTTGCGTTGAGTATGGCAGGCGGGTGCTGAACTCGTTGGAAGTTGCCGATGTTGACTTGGTGCGAGGCAAATATGTGCAAGTGCCGCTGGCTTTCCGCTCTCCCGAAGGCAAGTTGGAGTGCCGAGTTTTTTGGCGGGGTAATGTCTCCTTGCGTGTTGACAAAGTGATGCTCTTTCGGGTTGAAGGTGTTCGCCCGGAGGAACTCATTCGCCGCGCGCCGCAACCAGTGCCATCAGGCGAGCCGAAAGGTTTGCCCTACCGCAGTGAGTCTCGCCCGTTCCCAGAAATTTTCCCGCGTTCCAAGCCGCCATCGCCGCATTTGCTTGTCGCCGACATTCGCCAACTTCCCGCCGATTGGCAACTGGCGCTCATCACATTGCAAGGCTTAGTCAACCGAACCAAACCGCAACTTTACTTGCTTTTCAACGAAACCGACCCCTTCTGGCTTGATTGGCTGAAAAAGCGGGGTTGGATCAAAACGACCGAGGTTGTTTCTAAGCCGCAAGATTTGTTGCGTCAATTCCGCCATGTCGTGAAAGGCATGGTCATTTACGACCCGTTGCTACCTGCGACGAAAAATGTTGCGACGATGATTGGCAGCCTTGAAGATGCTATCGCTGTCTCACCGCGCCTTGCGAAGCAGTTGAACTTGCCCGTCATCGCCGATTTGCGTGACCGATGGCGAACAAGTGCTGAAGCCTATGCGTGGGCGTTTAACAACCTCTATGGGGCGGGGGACGAGGGACGCGGGACGAGGGAAACGAAGTTGAACCACCATGTCATCGCTTGTGCCTACCCTGACCACATCGGGATGCGCGATTACTTTGTCCAACACCGCATCTTCATCTTCTGGATTTCGGGTCCGATTGACGGTGCTCGTCGCGGCGGTGACCCGAACGCTGAAGTTCGGCTGATGGAGAAAATTTTCGCTCAAATGCCCGTCAACATTCCCGTCATGAGTTATCCTTGGGCAGGTCAAGATGTTGGTATCGGCGAGGGCGCAGGCGTGACGCTTTTTTCGGAGTTCGGCAAGTATCTCGTCGGCTCAATCAACTGCAGTAACTTGAGCGTCCATTCGGGTATTCCAATCCCAAAGTTGCGCCAGCGTGAAGCACCTCCAACGCCGCCGTTGAGGCTTGACAAAGTTTACTACGCCTTCATCATCTCCGACGGCGACAATTTGCCCGTCTTGACAACTTACAACTTCCCACAACTTTGGCGAAGCCCTGTGCGTGGGGAATTGCCGTTAGGTTGGACGATTTCGCCGTCGGCAATAATGCTCATCCCTGCCATTGCCGATGCCTACTACGCGACGGCGACACCTAACGATTGCTTCCTCGGCGCTGTTTCAGGAATTGGCTATTGCTATCCTGACCATTACGGCAAGCGTTTCCGAGAACCAGACAGGTGGTGGGTTTTTGACGAGTTCCTTAGGCAGACGGCGAACTACATGGAGCGGATGGATTTGCGCGAACTTTGGGTCATGGGCGTGACGAAACCAGAACTCATTCGCCGCTACGCCGAAAAAATTCCGAACTTGAGGGCGCTCTTCGTTGACTATGGGCGAAGGCTTATTGACCCTTCGGAGGTTACCTACTTGACAAGTCGGCGTGTTGCGGTTTTTCACGCTGTCACAGGATGGCGTTTGGAAGACACCCACGAAGAGCGCGTCAACAGGATGGTCAAGGAAATTCGGACGATGACGCCGTCAACCCGTCCCGCTTTCTTGCATGTGTTCGTTTTGAACTGGGGTTTTGATTTGGAGACACTGAAGGAGGTGGCGAAGAGGCTTGGCGACGAATATGTGCCTGTCCGTCCTGACCATCTGGCTCAACTTTATCGCCAGTGGATGGAGCGGCAGAAAATCTTCATCCGAGCGCCTGAACGCATCCCAGTGGTTGCGGAGGGATTTCCGATGGCTTTTGAAGTGAAAGTCCTAAATGCTGAGCCCAAAACCGCCACCATTAAGGTGAAGGTTTTGGATGGGTTGAAAGGTGCGAAGGTTTCACCGAGCCAGCAAAGGTTGAGGGAGAGCGAGGGGGCAAAGTTTTTGGTCATGGGAACGCCAGTTGGTGACCGAGCAAAAATCAATGTGAGTGGGGAGTTCGTTGCGCACGAATTTGAAATCTCGTTGGAGAAGTTGCCTTCACGAGAGTTTGTGGAGCCACTGCCGAAGGGTGTCACCCTGAAATTTGTCGCTCAATTTGAGGCAGAGAGCCTTGCTCATTTGACAGGCGAAGAGGTTGGTGACGCACAAGCCAGTGGCGGAAGGGTCTGGTTGGCGAGGAAAAATCGGCACAAAGTCGGGCATATGGCTTTCGGTCCATACTCGCCCATTGATGCAGGGCGCTACATTGCCCTTTTCAGGTTAAAGCGCTTGGGTGAGGGTGAAGGAATCATCGCCATCGTTGACAGTTGCGTCGGTGGTGGGACGCCAGTGACGGCACAACGGCAATTGCGGGCAGACGAGTTACCGTCGGGGCAATTTTGCCTTGTCCCGTTGCTTTTTTCGCACCCGGGCGGTCCGATAGAAACTCGCGTCTTTTGGACGGGGCAGGAAGATTTGGCGGTGGATTGCGTGATGATGTGGCAAATCGTTGAAACCCATTGACGGAGGTGGTCAACGGTGCGCTGTTGGTTTGTCGGTGCGATGATAGCGTCGTGGGTGTTGCAACTATCGGTGGCTGTGGCGCAAATCTCGGTGACGGAAGAGCAAGAGGGTTTCATGCCTTTGTTCAATGGCAAGGATTTGGACGGTTGGGAGGTCATCGGTGATGCTGACGCTTGGCAAGTCAAGGACGGTGTGATCGTTTGCACTGGCAAAGGCGGTGGATGGCTGAAGAGTCGTTGGGAGTTTGACGACTTCATCTTCCGCGTGGAGTGGCGGATCAAGAAAGGCGGCAACAGTGGTGTCTTCTTCCGCGCCCGACCTGTCGCTGACCCTTGGGTGCACGGCTTTGAGGTGCAAATCTTGGACGACGGAGGACAAATTGGCAAGACAAATTGCGGGGCTATTTATGGCGTGCTGGCGCCGAAAGCCAACCCAGTCAAGGCAGGCGAGTGGAACACCTATGAAATCCGAGCCATTGGTGGGCGGGTGCAAGTTTTGTTCAACGGTGTGTTGGTGCACGATGTGGATGTGAGCCAAATCCCTGAGTTGGCGAACCGTCCCAAACGAGGTTACCTCGGGTTGCAAAATCACGGTGACCATGTGGAGTTTCGCAACCTGCGCATCAAGGAAGTCGGCTTCACTTGGCTGTTCAACGGCAAGGATTTATCGGCATGGAAAACGGAAGGGGCGGGCGAATGGGAAATCTTGCCCGACGGCGTGTTGCATTACACGGGCAAAGGGACGCATCTTTGGACGCGGCAGAGTTTCCGCAATTTCGTGTTGCGGTTGGAATGGCGGATTGAGAAGGGGGGCGATAGTGGGATTTACCTGCGGGGCGATGCGACAGGACGGGCGCAAGTCAACATCTGGGAACACCCGATGGGCTCAGGGCAAATTTGGGGCTATCAGATTGCTCCCAAAAAGCGAATGGACCGACCGACGGGCGAGTGGAACTGCATGGAAATTCGCATGGTCGGTAACAAGGTGAGTGTTTGGCTCAACGGCGAATGGGTCATTGAGGATGCCGAGTTGCCCGGCGTCGCTTCCGAAGGTCCCATCGCCTTGCAGCATCACGGGACGCCTTTATGGTTTCGCAACATTCGCATCAAGGTATTGCCATGAGGCGCTGGGTTAGCCGTCGCCTTTGGTTCACGCCAACCCATCCCGCTTGATGAAAGTCAAGGGAGGGGCTTGATTGCGCCCTTTGCCTTTGGGGTCAATGTCCGAAAGATACAGCGCCGTCGCATAGACATGCCCGTGATTGGGGATGAAGGATTGCGGGTTCTTTTTCATCCCTGGCTTCAGTTCGCCCGTAACGGGGTCGTAAGCGGGGTCTAAACTGCCGTCGGGCAAGATGGGGATGGGCATCAGCGTCTTCTCACCAACACCGCCGAATTGCGCGTTGCCCTTCACCTTTCCGCCCAGAAACGCCGCTGAGGTCACTGGCCAGTGCTGGCAAATGTCTTGTTCCTCAATCATCCGCTTCTTGGCGTCTTCGGGGATATTGAGTTTCAGGATGGCGTCCACATCACCGTGAATGGTGCGTCCGAACTCGGAGGTGATGACGATGACGGTGTGGTCAAAGTAACTGGTGCCCGTGTTGCCGTATTCCGTGTTCTTCAGCAAGTCTACGAGCGCTATCAACGGTTCCCACAAGTTGCGCCGAATCATTTCGCTTTGGTCGGTTTGACCGACGGGGCGACCTGCGCTATCCCACAGGGCGCGGCGGGTTCGGTGGCTGTCAAAGAGGCGGATGTCGCGGTTCTCAATCCAGAAGGCGCACGACAACCCGTTGCGGATCAACTCCCAAGTCATCATCGCCTGCACATTGGTCATCGGTGAATACTTCGTCCGCGCCTTGTTGCCATTGACGCTGGTGTAAGTGAGGAGTTCGTCTTCGGGCTTGATGTTGAACTTCTCCCGCAAAACGGGGTCGGTGAAGAGGCGGGAAATCATCCCTTTGTCCAACCGAAAGCCTGTCGCCATCAGGTTGCGGTAAATCTGCAGGGCTGATTGGTAACTTTTGACGGCTTCAATGTGGGTGTCCTTGAGGACGAGGCGATGGGCTTCGTCCAAGAAGGCTTGGACGGCTCGGTTGACGACATCACTGGTCGTGCTGTGCAACCGCAGCAAAAACTGTTTGAGGTTGTGGGGCGTGCCCGCATAAATCGTGTGTGCCCAGACAGGTCCGAGGGCATGGTAGTAACCCTTGCGTCCCGTAAATTGCGCTTCGTTCAGTTCGCCATCCGCCAGCCAGTAATGCCATGAGATGTTGGGCAAAAGGTATGGCTGCCCGTAGACTTCGCAGAAGGCTTGGGTGACGGAGCGTTCGTCATCTTCACGGTCTGCCGTGATTTGCAACCGATATTCGCCCATGTGTGCCTTCAACCGTTCGCCCGAATGGAAAGTGCCTGTGCTCATGGAACTAAGCACCGCCATGTCCTTGAAAAGCGGTTTGCCCGGCTCGGCGAGGAAGCCGTAACGGATGTTGCCGTAGGTGAAGATGCCGTAAGCGGGGTCTTGCTTCCACTTGAGGACGCGGTAGCGCTCCTCGCTGATGTTGGCGAGGCGCTGAAGGACATTGTTGGGTGTGTCCACAGGGCTGAACATGTCGTAACTCATCCAACCGCCTTCCAAAAACCAGTAGATGAGGAAGTGAGGGTTGTCGGCGCGTTTGCTCGCTTGCGCTGCCATCGCATTGGCTTTGCTGGAAACGGGGGGCAAGCCGAAACGCAGGAAGTAACTGAGGAAGTCGGCGCAAGTGAGGGTCGCTGTCGTCACCAGCGCGTTCCGCAAAAATTCTCGGCGCGTTTGAAGGCAACGCTTCGTCATCGGGTTCGCTTTCTCTTCCTTGAGCAAATGCCGCCCATCAATCAAAATCGGCTCCACCTGACACGACTTCATCGGCAAACACCTCCTGTGGTCTCCCGCACCCTTTTGGCATCGCCATGTCGGTCACCTGCCATCTCCCTCTTCTACCCATTCCAGTTGCACCTGTCGGCGCTTGGCGCAAAGGAAGACGGCAAACTCGTTGAGAACATCTCGCCCGAGAATGTTTTCGGCGATGTCATCACGGCAATCAACTTCTACCAAGATGCTATGACCGGCGATGTGGACGATGGCAGCATAAAGTTGTCGCTGCTGTGGTGGTGACCCGATGCCCCGAATAAACGCTGTCCGCCACGAAGAGTCCCAAAGTCCCAATCGGTCAGCAACGATCGTCTGAAGGACAGTGATGTCTGCCCCAGTGTCCAAGATGAAGGAGACATCGGTCGTAAGATTTCCCGTCATGTGTCCTACCGTTGCCGTGACTTTCGGGATGGGATGCTCATGGCTTTCATCAAAATGTCCTGTCACTACTTGACGGATGGCGTAAGTGCGCTCTTCATCGCCGACGCAGGCGACATAGCCGACGGTGCTGCCTGTCTTGCGGAAGGCTTCCCAGATGACGGCGCGAGCGCTATCGCCAACGGCGACAACTTTTCCGTTGACGATGGCGACCCATTTGCCCCGATATTGACGGAGCAATTCGTCCCGTTGCTGCCAGTAAGCCTCTTTCTCCCGCTCAAACCGTTCCCGAACTTCTGTCGGCATCGCCATGTCGGTCACCTGCCGTCTCCCTTTTGCAACGAAGCGATGAGCCATTGCCACCTCCGATGCCATTGGGCGGTGCGGCGACGCATTTCGGACGGGCTGGGCTGCGGCGGCGCTAAGTCTACGCCACCGTTGAGGTATTCGGGCGAAAGGACGATGGCTTTGATTAAGCCTTTGATGGTGAAGTTGGTGCGATGGACAGCCTCCCACAAGCGCTTGTAGAGGATGCGTTCGTCTTTATCCCAGCGCATCCCCCGACCGAAGAAGAAGAGGAAGTGGGTGTCAATCATCGTTCGGATGAAGCGTTCCTTTTTGACGGCTTGGGTGGCGAAGGCTTCCATCCCACGCCCTTTGAAGGGATACCAAGCCACTTCGTTTCGGTCGCTGTCGTCAATAAGGTTGCCTTGCTCGTCCTTCTCCCGATATTGACCGTCGTCCGTCCAACGCAGCCGTTGGTAAGCCAACGGCGTCAGGAGTTTGTGGCAACTGTAACAGACCGAACCTGGCTGCGTCGTCGCTGCTGCCGTCGCTGTCTGGCGCGCCTGCACGATTTCAGGCGGCACCTCAAAAACATAGCCCAGAAACTTCTCAGCGACGATGGCGGCGTAATTGAAATGGGGCAGACCGGGCTTGCCCTTGATGAAACCTTTCATCGTCAGCAAGCCCGTCTTACCGTGATAGGCGGGACGCTCCTTGCGTTGCCCATTGGCGTCCACCGTGTAGTCGGCGGTGAGGATTTCTTGGAAGGGTCGGTCGTTGAAGGCGACATAGCACCAGAGGCGGACAGGTTCGTCATCTTCCTCCGTGCCGTGACTTTCCAGCAACAGGCGGATACGACGGAAGTAAAACTCCCGAAACTCCGACGAGTTCAAGTAGTCGTCCACCAGTTGCGCTATGGAAGCGCCTTTGTCTATTCGTCTCAGTTCCTGTTCCGTCGGCGGTCGTCCCACAAGGTCTTGGGCGATTTTGACGAGTTGCAAGCGGCGTCGCTGCCGCTCGTCTTTGATGATTGCCAATGAGGGCGGGCGAGTGAAAAGGAAGTCAGGGTGCTTCATCAATGCCCGGCACAACCCTTCCCATGCCGCTTGATGCGGCGTTAAATGAGGGGCGATGAAGGTGACCGTCGGGCGATGGGGATTGTCAAGGCGCACTTTCGGTCCGCCGATTTGCCGCCAAGTGAACCGCAGCGGTGTTTGCTGAACATTGTAACTGCCTGAGGCATCCAAAGTGACCGTCGCTCCCACATGCGCCCGCACGGGATAACGCACCCGAACGATGGGCGAGGAAGCAGAGGCGCGAATGGTCACGGGCGTTTGGGTTTCATTCCCCGCTTTGGCGGGATAGGTGATGTGGACGAAGTAAAACTCGTCGGCTTTCCATTCCTTGCGCACCGATGGCTTGTAAAGCAACCGCAGTTCGCCTTTCCGCTGGTTACGGTCGGAGAGCAACTTCGGTCCGACGGTGTTGTAGGCTTCAAAGCCACCGTGTTCAAATTCCTGCCATTGCTCGTTGCCTTCCGCTTCGTTGGCACGCACCAGCAACGGTTCGCCTCCGTTGATGGGCACGAAACGCACCGCATCGGCGACGACTTGTCGCAATGTCCCTTTGTTGCTGATTTCCACGCCCTGATGAGGGTCGCTGAAGCGGAAAGCCGTCTTGCTGTCCCAATAGGGAATGGTGTCAACGGTTTGGTCAACGGTGAAATGGGCTTCGCCTTTTGGCGGTGTCGGCAGTGCGGGTGGAAGAGCCAGTTGGTGCTGCTGGTCGTAAGACAGCACCTCTATCGGCACCACCTTCGCCATGTAGCGGTTGGGGAAGACGCGGTAAAGCACGGTGACTTGATATTGCCCGTCTTCGTCCACGCGGATGGGGAAGACGATGTGGCTGCTGCCTTTGTTCTCGTCGTTGTCGTGGTAGGCATCGCCCGCTTTACGCCACGCACCTTGCAACTCTGCCGCACCGTTGTCGGTGACATTGATGCGTTTGACCGTTTCCTTCGGGAGCGGACCGCGCAACTCAATGCCGACGACGGAAACGACGCCGTAAGTGCCGGCGTTGCTGATGCGCACGCATTGTCCCTCGCTCGTTTTGTCTTGCCGTTTGAAGGTGAAAATGCGGGAGAGGGTGTGGCGTCCGATGCCATCTTTGTCGGCTTGTGTTTCGTCCACGAACTCTTGAGTGAGGGCGTAAGGCGTGTTGAGGACGGTGAGGGCGATGGTGCGGGTCGTCTTCATCCCTTGTTCGTCTTCAACGGTCAACTCAAATTGCAAGTCGTAAAAGTCGGGCGTCAAGTTTTGTCCTTCACGGTAAACCGATTGCAGAAAGCGAAAGGCTTGTTGCATCTCTTGCTCTGTCGCATTGCGGAACAACAAGCGGTTGTAAAGCAAGTTGATGGCACGACGATAAGCGGCGTCGGGGGCTTTCAGTTTCGTCGGGTCGGGCAAATTGTCAGGGAAGTTGCGAAACGGTCCTGAGTTGTTCAGGTAAGCGAGGGATGCCACATCGCGGGCGAGCATGTCCAAGCCCGTCAGGAATTGTGCCGTCGGGCGATTGGTCTCGCTGAAGTAGCGGCGGAAATCGGCACCGCCGAAGAGGGCGATGTTTTCGGCGAACAAATCCCGCTCATTGCGCTTCCACTCGTCGCCGAAAATCGTCTTAACCTTTTGGCGCAACGGGTAGTAGGACAGGAAAGTGTTGTCCATGCCTGCCGTCGGCTTTGCGCCGTCGTAGGGCAGCAACAGCGAGAAGGGAAAAACTTCGTCGGGTTTGATGCCTAACTGTCGCAGGGCGATGTTCACCTGCTCGCAAAAAGTCCTCAGGTGTTGGATATCCTGTTCGCTCCAAGCAGAGAAAGGGTCAGGAGGCATCCGTTTTTGTGGGTCGGACATGCTAAGGCGCCCTAACAAACCGCTGGGTGTGTCGGTGCGGAAGTAATCGTGCTCCAGCAAGGTGCGAAAAGCGGCGAAAGGATTTTGCGGCAACTCCAACGGCGAAGGGTTCTTTTTGCCGTGACAAGTGAGGCATCCCGTTTGTTGAAAGAGAGCCCAAAACTCTTGGACAAACCGTTGCTCTAAACTCGCCAATGGTTCGGGCAAGCGAGCGCTGACAGGCAAAGGCGCGTTGAACTTTGGGGCGGTTGAGGATTGGGAATGCTTTGAAGGGGATGGCGGGGCAAGCGAAAGAGCGAGCGTCACGAGCCAAGCGACAGCGAGGAAGGCGCTGCCGCCGATTTGCCAGCGCCACCAGTGTCGCATCTTCGCATCCACCTCCATGTGCGGCATCCTTGGCTTCTTAGACGCAGGTGCACTAAGTTTGTCATCTCCAGCGCCATTTGTTAGCGCGGTTGGAGTGCGTTCGGAGATTGAGCCAGACAGTGTGGACGAACCTCTTTGCTCGTGGCTAATAGCCACTCCGTCGTGGCTGATAGTCACTCCAACAACGAGCAACCCGAAACTCCCTTCACCTTCGCTGAAAAGCCGACGCTCCATCCAACCTTCTGTTAGAGCGACTATTAGCCGCGACAATAGCAAAGTCCGCTGCAACGAACGGCGGTTATTCAGGGCATGATTTTCCGAACATCTTCATGCAGTTGGAGGGTGCTTTTCAGCGAGGTAGCAAAGACAAAGTGGGTGTTGGGGTGCTCATCCTTGCGGGAGTGGCTATTAGCCACGACAACCTTAGCTGCGACAATTTCAGCGATGACGAATTCTCATCGCCACTTCTGCGTCGTTATTGAGCCAGTTCTTGCAAGATGCGCTCTGCGCCGATCACCCACTCATGCTGTGGGTCGTAGCGGAAAAAGAGGTTGCGCCCTTCTCCTGCTAATGCCCAGAGGTAATAGACGCTGTAGCCGGGCGGGGCGGCGACAGGGTGATAGCCCTTTGGGATGACGACAGTGTCGCCATCGCGGACGATAAAGGCGTCCCTCAGTTCGCCATCACCGCTGTAAAGCAACTGGACAGCGAACCCGTTGGAGGGGAAGATGCGGAAGTGGTAAACCTCTTCCAACCGCGCCTCAAAAGGCGGGTCGTTGACTTCGTGTTTGTGGGGTGGATAGGATGACCAGTTGCCCGGCGGATTGCGGGTTTCGCCGACAAGCAATCGCTTGGCGGGAAAAGAGGCGTCCACGAGGTCGTCAATGTCGCGCCGCCAGTTAAATTGTCCGACGCTGCGGCTCTTGATCAGGTCGGGCGTGATGGCAATCACTTCACCGCCTCTTTGGGCGGGAGCGCCGATGAGGGCGATTTCAACAAAGGTGTGAGCGCGCACCCGAAATTTCGTCGCCGTCGGCAAGTAAACGCCGAAGGCTTTACCGCTGAAAACATCGCGGCGTTGCCCTGAAAATCGCTTGCCATCGGCTTCCACTTCCGCAATACCTGTCAGCAGGACAGCGACGACTTCATCGCCTCCTGTCTCGCCGTCATACTCACTGCCCGCTTCCAAGCGCAATAGTGCCAAAGAAAGCCATTGTGTTTGTCCTAACTGCGGCGAGACGACGGGCAACCGCCCTATCCCTTCTGGTGCGGGCACATAGAGTTTCTCCCGCGCCACGACCCCTTCGCCTCCTTTACGCCCTTAAGGCATGTCCCAGTCCCCAAAGCAGGTAAACGCCAAAAGCCACGCTGATGATGCTTGTCGCCGCCAGCAGCACATTGTAGGCGCGTTGAAAGCGTTGCTGCGTCAGCCAAACGGGCAGGCTCAACACGAACGCTGTCGTTGTCATGCCTGCGATAGACCCGATGCCGAAGATGGCAAGGTAGAGAATGCCTGAGAGAAGCGAGGATGCCGTCGTCATCACCATGACCGCCGCCGCACCACTTCCCGCCAACCCGTGCACCATCCCGATGAACAACGGACGCCAACCCGTTGACCAATGAGGATGTTCGTGGTGATGGGCATGGGGATGTTCATGAGGCGTGGTATCATGCTCGTGAAAGTGCAGGTGTCGGATGCCGTCATGGTCGTGCCAATGTAAGTGAACCCGTCGTCGCCAAAGGCGCCAAAGGGTCGTCCCACCTAACACGATGAGCACGAGACCGACCAACCCTTCAAAACTTGCCTGCACCCTTTCAGGCAACTTCATGCGCAACAGTAACAACGGCACGCCGAAGAGGAGGAGCATAAGGGTATGCCCGATGCCCCAAATAGCGCCGACACGGGCGGCAGGACGAAAACTCCCACTTTCCGCCACCATCACGGAGACGGCGACGAGATGGTCGGGGTCTAACGCATGGCGCAGCCCCATCGCCAAACCCAACAGCCAAAAACCCAACCCACTCATGTCCCTTCACCTGCCAGCCCAATTGTGACGCACCACCGAAGGGGCGGCTATTATCTCCGACAGTGCTAATCCTCGCACGGAGGCGAAGGAGCGATGGTCATCGGCAGTGTTCCCTTTCTGAACGCTGTGCCCTTGACTTGGGCGCTGCCTCAGTTGGGTTTTGATGGCACCCTCGTTTACGGCACGCCCGCGCAACTGGCGGAATGGTTGCAACAAGGAAGGATTGATGTCGGGCTCATTCCCATCGCTGAATATTTGCGAGGCATCGGAGAAATCATCGTGGACGGCTTAGGCATCGCTTCTGACGGGGCTGTCCGCAGTGTCGCCGTCTTTTCCCGCAAGCCTATTAGCGAAGTTCGCAGCATCGCCGTTGACTCAGGGTCGCGCAGTTCGGTCTTGTTGCTGCAAGTGCTGTGGGCGAAACGCTTCGGCATTTTGCCTTCTTTGTCGCCGATGGCGCCCGACTTGGAGCAAATGCTTTCGCATGCCGATGCGGCATTGCTCATCGGCGACACGGCTTTGCGGGCATCGTTGAAGGCAAGTTTGCTCGTTTGGGATTTGGGGGCAGCGTGGAAGGAGTTGACAGGTTTGCCCTTCGTCTTCGCCGCTTGGGTCGCACGAGACGAACAGATTGCCCGGCAAGCAGCCCTGTGGCTTGTCGCCGCCCGCGCCGAAGGACGACGCCATTTGCCCGCCATTGTCGCCGAGGAAAGTGAGAGACGCCGCTTGCCTCCCGATTTGGTGCAGCGTTATTTGACCGAGCACATCCGCCACGATTTGACCGAGCGACACCATCAAGCCGTTGACCTGTTTGCTCAGATGGCGGTTGAGTTGGGCTTGTTCCCCTCGGTTCGCCCCATCCGATGGCTGACACCCTGACGCTTGCGCTCTGATGGAAGGAAGGCGTTACCACGAGAAATTCACTTGTCGTCGCTTCCCGAATTCGGAGAAGTCCCTTTCGTTGCTTCGTTCCCTTCTGGCGGACGAGGGGTTCTGCCTGGGGGATCAAGGGCATTTGGGGGCAATCCTTCCAAGATTTGCTCAAGGGGCACCGACCAATCCTCTGTGGGACGATAACCTTTGGTCAAGTCATTGGCAGAACTGTCACGAACTTTACGAAGCGGTGTTTTCGCCATCGTCGTCACCTCCTTCAGGCACAACAAATTTTACCATGACTGTTTGACTGCCTTCTATCCAAAGTCCACCTGCATAAGGGTCAACACGAAAACGCCCTTCCGCATCCTGCACCAAGACACCTCCCAAAAATAAGTCTCGCCTATCAGGGTCAGACGAGGCAAGGGGAGTTAGTCCCATAGATGCCACGAACGATTGTGCCGTCTTTCAACACAATGACCAAAAGACACGGCTTTTTGCGAACCCAGAAAGCCTTGTCCCACGCAGTTGAAGGCAAAGGCAGAAAGAAGGTAGCCCAAGATTGCTTCATTGCGCTCCCAGCGCAAGAAGGGAACAAAAAGCCGAAAAACAACGGAGAGGATGAAACCAGGCACTAATCAACTAACGGCAATCTCCAATGCCTCGCGGGTCGTGACTTCCACGACATCTCACCTCTCCCACCGACCGTGCTTTCACTGCACTGCCACTTCATACCAAAGCGTTCGCCATTGCGGTCCGATGGAGAGGGTAGCGTTGCCGTTGGGGTCAGAGTCAACGGGGATTTGTTCTTTGCGTTGTCCTTTTTCGTCAAGGGCCCAAGCCTGCACCCGCTTTGCTGGGAAGGGCAAAGCGATTTTTGCGGGAATGCCTTCAACGAGGGAGGGCGGTTTGCCCCAGTTGCGACCGCAACTGGACTTGGGCGGGTAGCCCGAAACTTCTTTCCAACCCATCTCGGTGTTCTCGGCATAACCTGTCGCCGTGATGAGCAAACGGACGGGACGAGAGACGCGGGGCGAGGGACGGGTCGGTAAGTTCCCTTCCATCGCCGTGACCGTGATGGCGCACCAACCCTCTTGCATCGTTTGCCCTGGTTCAATGACCACGCCGCCTAATTCAAACCGCTTGCCCCCTGCAAAACCGATGACCGCTTTGCTGTTTTGCCCATTGACGGTGACGACGCCACGCCCTTTTTCCGTCAAGTCCCACACCAGTTCGCCCGTGTCGGAGACGAAGCAATCGCCTGCAAGGTTTACTTGTTCGGGCTTGAGGGCGGTGGGTGGCACTCGCTTCCCTTCAGTGGCGATGGCGATGCGATGAACGAGGGCGGCTTCATTGAGGACGCCGAGATGTCCCGCATGGACGAGCAGCCACGCCCAACTGCGCCGCAGCAAGTCAACCTCTTGCTCTTTCGTTAACTTGACAACCACCTGTTGCTTGGCAGGCTTTACATCGCCCCGCAAAAACATCGCCGCTGCCGGGATAAGGGTGACCATCTTCGTCGGGTGTTGGTCAATGTCAAAGAAGTTGGGGATGCGTCGCAAATCCCAATTGTCGCGCCGATGGGAGTAACTGAAGGCATAGATGGCGTCCCAGTCCTGCAACGCTCCGTAGGCAGCCAACAAGAGGAAGGCTTCACTGCAGTAAGTGTTGGGCGCAGGGTGATTGTATTCGGTGACGGAGTGGGGTTTGCCCAAGACCCGTCGCAAAGCCAAGCCCGGCAGCGTCCCACCCCGTTCGTTGACCATCGTTCGGTTGGGCACGATCCAGTCTTCAGCGTCCCAAGGGCGAGAGGGGAACAACGGATGTTGCCAATAAGCGTGGGTGTCAACGCAGTCCAGTCTCGCCATCAAGTTGGGTGTGCTGCAGCCGACGATCGTGCCCATGACTAACGCCCGCACCTTCAACTCGTCCTTCAGGGAGCGATACATCGTTTGCCAGTAGTGGTCTTCCGTCTCCCAAAGGAAGCGCAACCAATCTCGTTGGGCTTCCGCTGTTCGCTCGCCAAAGTGTCCCCGAAGGAAAATCGGCACGCTGCTGTCTTCCAACCGCTCGTTGTCAGCCAAACCGATGACACCGCCGGGGCGCAGAGAAGGTGCGGCGAGCCAATATGTCGTCGTCTGGCTGCCGAGGTTACTGAAGATGAGACGGGCGTTGTCATCACCTTGCGAGAGCATCCCGGTGAAGCGAAACTCCCGCCATTCTTGCGTCAACCGCACATTGGCTTGAAAGCCGAGGTTTTGCCAAGGCTCATGGGCTTGAGAGATGCCGACGGTGATGGTGCAAGGTCGCTCCGCTTTTGCCCAGAAGGAGACGGTGTAAGGGCGGTCGGCTTGGACTTTCAGGTTGGGTTGGTGAAATTGCACATGCCAACCTTGCGTTCCTTGTTTGGTGACGGTGATGCGGACGAAGCGCCGCCCTTTCAGTTCGGGGATGGGTTCGGCGACGACTTGCGCATCGGCTTCGGCACCGAAGTGCCGCTCTAAGACCCAGTTTTGCAAGCCTGCCTCAAAGTTGGCGTTGCGCAACATCTCGTCGCCCAGCGGCTCTTCTTTGACGCCCCAAACTTTTCGCAATTTCTCCGTCGTCCCGTAACGCTTTTTGAGCCACTCGTTCCATTGCCGTTGCAACTCCCGCAAGAATACTTCGGGCAAGTTGTCCACTTGCCCACCCAGCCATGCGTGGATGAGCCCGTTTTCGTTGTTGATTTCCACGAAGGCGACGGCGGGGTCTTCGGCGTAAGTGAGCCCTGTGTAGGGGTTGCGGTGCGTCAGCAACTTGCGGGCATACTCCTTTTGCAACTCAAGGCATGGCTCGTAGAAGAAGCCGACGATGTGGCGTTCCTTCCAACCGAGTTGCTCAATCTCTTTGGGCAAACCGTCGGCGGCGTTGAAGGGGCGGGAGACGAGCAAGTTCAAGTTGACATAGATGCCGTTGCGTTTCAGTTGGGCAATCAGGTAGTCCAGTCGGTCAAGGGCTTCAGGGTCAAGGTCACGAGTGTGCGGGACGCCCCGACGGCGAATTCCGTCGGGGAACTCCTGCATGTCCATGTGATGGAAGCGGACGATGTTGATGCCGAACTTTGCCATCCGAGGGGCAATCTTTTCGGCGTCTTCTTTGCGGGGGAAGCAAGCGCCGAAACACAAGTTGACGCCCAAAAAGCGAACCCGTTGCGTGCCCGCATAAAGGTGACCGTCGGTGCCGACGCGGATGTGACCGAACTTGCCGGCGGGTTTATGCAGCCAGTGGCTGATGTCGGTGACGGACGGCGTCGCATCGTCCCAAGGCAAAACGAAGGGAAACAAATTGGCTGCCGACGCTGAATTCGCCGTGCGCATGCTCCACCATCCCCCCAAACCTGCCAGTGTTGCTAACCCGACCAACAACCACCAACCTCGCATCGTCCATCGCCCCCTTTTGTGTGTCGCCAAAGGGTGTTCGGAAAATTGTGGCTTTGAACCAAAACTCCCTACCCTCCTGCGCTGGAGCGGCTATTAGCCGCAACGGGCAGTTACGGCGAAGTTTTCTTCAAGGCGCAACTTGCCGAACACCCGCAAGTTGCCGTGCAAGGCGCTTACCCTTCTCGGCTCATGCCGCTTCCACGACGGCTTTTTGATGGATGAGGGCGTTGAGTTTTTGCATCAATCGGGATTTGTAGCGGGCGGCGGTGTTCTTTTTGATGACGCCTTTGCTGGCGGTTTTGTCAATGATGCGGCAAGCGACATAGACTGCCCTTTGGGCTTCGTCCACGCTCAAATTCCCTTTCGCCGCCGCTTCCAAGGCAGCGCAGGCGCGTTTGATGAAAGTGCGCATGCGGGAGCGATGGGCTTGGTTGCGCAATCGCCGTCGCTCCGATTTTCGCAAGGCACGCAATGCCGACTTGGTGTTGGGCATCAAGACCCCTCCTTCATTGGAGTGAACGGTTTGGTTTAGCCAATGGGTTGGCGTAGGGATTATAGCACTGGCTTATGCCCAAAAGGGCAAAGATGGGACAAAATGGAAGGCAGCGGGGAGCGTGAGCAACGATGTGGCGATGGCTTGGGCGATGGTTTCACCGTTCACCGCCGACGGCGGAGGAATTGCGTCGTCAAGCCCAGCACTATTTACGCCGCCGAGAAATCAAGCGGGCATTGCCGCTGCTGCAAAAAGCCTTGGAGTTAGAACCGTCCAACTTGGAAGCCCACATTAACCTCGGCGTCGCCTTCTACTTGTTGCAGCGTTATGACGAGGCGCTGCCCCATTTTGAATTCGCCGCCGCTTTGGATGCCAACAATCCGACGGCGTTGATGAACTTAGCCGCCACTTACGACGCTCTGGGACGGTTGGATGACGCCTTGGCATTGCTGCGACGCATCGTAGAGCGTTTTCCCGATTTGCCCGATGTGCACTACAATTTGGCGGTCGCTTTAGCAAAGAAAGGGGAGCAGGCTGAAGCGGTTAGCGAATTGCGACGAGAGTTGGAACGAAACCCTTCTCACCCTCACGCTTTGCGCCTCCTTCAAAGCCTCATGAACAAGAGACAGTGAGGGAGCATCGGCAAGAAATGGCGGCATTGGGACGCTGGAAGTTGCCCATCAAGGAGGGACGAAAGAGTGGGAGAGCCAACAGATGAACGGGAACGCATCGCTCAATTGGAGCGACGGGTCGCTGAATTGGAGGCGGAACTTGCCCGAACCCGTGCCGAGTCTGCCCAACGTATTCGCGAGTTAGAGAAGATGTTGCACTTAGCCGAGCAAATCAACCAGTCGCTGGCATTGCCCGTCGTTTTGCACAGCATCATGCAGGCGGCAGAAACCCTGACGAGGGCGGAAGCCAGTTCTTTGCTCCTTTACGACCCAGAGACGGACGAACTGTTTTTTGAGGTGGCGACGGGTGAAAAAGGCGAAGAGGTTAAGCAGGTGCGCATCAAACGGGGGCAAGGGTTTGCAGGACATGTGCTGGCGACAGGGGAAGCCTTGCTGGTCAACGATGTCGCCAACGACCCCCGCCACGCCAAAGTCGTAGACCAACAAAGCGGTTTCGTCACCCGCAACCTTATCGCCGTCCCTTTGCGCATCGGCGAGACGGTCAAGGGTGTTTTGGAAGTCCTCAACAGCCGAGATGGCTTCTTTGCGCCCTCGGATGTCGCCGCCTTGCAAACCCTGTCCACGCTATGTGCCATCGCCATTGACAAAGCCCAAGCCCACCAAGCCTTACAGGAACTCTTTTGGGACTTGGTGCGGGCGATGGTGGCGATGCTGGATGCCCGCAATCCCTACACGCGAGGGCATTCAGAACGGGTGACGGAGTTTTCGGTCGCTATCGCCAAAGAGATGGGGCTTTCCGATGCCGATTGCGAACGCATCCGCTTGTCCGCACTGCTTCATGACATCGGGAAGGTGGGCATCCCTGATGCTATCTTGCTCAAAGACGGTCGGCTCACCGATAAAGAGTTCGCCATCATGAAGCGACATCCTGAAATCGGCTACCGCATCTTAGAGCCCATTGACCAGATGCGCCCTTATTTGGCAGGCGTCCGCTACCATCACGAGCGCTTGTCGGGGAAGGGTTACCCGTTGGGCTTGAAGGGCGACGAAATTCCGTTGGACGCCCGCATCATTGCCGTCGCCGATGTCTTTGATGCCCTCACCTCCGACCGCCTTTACCGACCCGCCTTAGCCCCGACGGCGGCGATTGAAATCATCCGCAAAGACACTCCCAACGACATAGACCCCGATGTCTTCGCCGCTTTCCTTCGGGCATGGGAGAAGGGCTTGATCGTGGAGCAAAAACGCCGTCCCCCAACGCCCAGCCCCTTCGCTGTCATGGAAGAAATCGCCTCATAAGAAAGGCTTTGGGACTGACCCTCACTCCTGCCAAGAGGGAGGTGTCATCGTTTGCGCGTGGCGGTTTTGGGTGCGGGAGCGGATGTCGGGCGCGTCATCAGCTTCGCCCTCGCCCAAAGTGACCTTTTGAAAGCAGGCGACGAACTTGTCTTGATCGGTCGGCGGGAAGGCAAAAGTGCCTTTATCGTGCGGGGTATGGCAGAAGATTTTTCTGAAGCCTTCGCCGACAAGGGATTGCGCGTCATCCCTTCCCTTGACCCCAATGAGGCATGGGGGGATGTCGTCGTGGTCGTTGCCAGTGCCCCTGACCCCGCTCATTTCACCCGCCTCTTTCACCGCGAGCGTTTGGCGGAAGACAATTGCCGATTGCTGGTGAACCTGATGCCCGTGTTTCGGGCGAACCGAGAGCGCATCGGCTGGGTTATTGCCGTCACCAACCCCAACGAGTTAGCCGTCTGGTTGCTTTCTGAGGCGATAGAGAGCGAGCGCGTGGTAGCGACGGGGGCGTTGGTGGACAGTTGGCGGTTTCGGTTGGAACTTGCCCGCGACCTAAATGCTGAACCCTGTCGCCTTCAAGCGTGGGCGGGTGGAGAACACGGACCGAACATGCTCTTTTTCTGGAGCACTGTGCGATGGGAGGGCAACCCGTTGCCGATGGAAGTCCTTCAACGGCTGCGTTGCCCTAACCGAGAAGCGCTGGAACGCCAAAAGGCGGAAGCCTTCGCCATCGCCGAGGAAGTGTTAGGCGCTGAGGGGTTGGACGCTGCCTATCGGGCATTGCGTCCTTTCCCGCCTGAAGTCCGCACGATCGTCAAGTCTTATCTGACACACACTTCGGGCGCTAAGACAGGCGGCATCGCCGCCCAAGCGGTCTTGCACCTTCTGCGGGCAACGAGAAGCGAAACGCCGATGTTGCTGTGCGCCCAATGCGTTTCGCCTTTCGGAACTGTCGGGTTGCCTGTCGCCATCAGCCGCTTCAGTTTGACCCCTCGTCCCGAGTTACTCAGCGACGACGAGCGCCAAAGCCTTCAGCAAGTCGGGGCGGAAGTGAGCCAGAAGTTGCGTCGGCTGCGAGAAAGCGTCACCCGATGACGCCCAATTTGCGCAACAAAACGGCGCCGCAGGCGAGGTCTTGGAGGGCTAAACCTGTGGAGGAGAAGACGGTGATGTCGTCGGGAGAGGTGCGCCCTTGTTTTTTGCCGACCAAAACTTCGCCCAACTCGCCGATGATGTCCTCGGGTTTCAGCAACCCTTGTCGCAAGGGCACATTCACTTCGCCCGATTCCATCCCTTGCGCTAAATCATCCAGAAAAATTCGGGCGCGTTTGAGGAGGGCGGGGTCTAACTCCTGTTTGCCGGGCGCATCGGCGCCGATGCAAGTGATGTGAGTGCCTGCCGACACCCATTCGTTCAGGACGATGGGTTCTCGTGAGGGCGTCGCCGTGATGATGACCTGAGCGCCCCGAACGGCATCTTCGGGACGGGAGCAAACTTCCAAGGCGAAAGGCAGTTGGGGTTGCATCTCTCGGTGCAATTGCCATGCCAATTCTTCATCGCGGCTCCAAATTCGCACTTTTTGCAAGCGGGGCAAAACTTCCTGAAGCGCCAAGAGTTGGAAACGCCCTTGAACGCCCGCCCCAATGAGCGCGGCAACTTTCGCATCGGGATTGGCGAAGGTGCGGATGCTCAATGCCCCTGCCGCCGCCGTCCTCAATGCCGTCAAGTAAGTCGCTTCCACGACCGCCAAAGGGAAACCCGTTTCGGGTTCTATCAGCACCAACAGCGCCATGACCGTCGGCAGCCCTTTCGCCCGATTGGCAGGATGGGAGTTGACGACCTTCACGCCTGCGATGTTTTGGCGGGGCAAGTAAGCGGGCATCGTCCGAAAATCGCCCTCAGGCAGGGGAACGATCAACTTCGGCGGCATGACGGCGTGCCCTTCGGCTTTATCGCGAAACGCAGCCTCCACCGCTATGATGGCTTCGGGCAAGGTCAAAAGTTGGCGGACTTGTTCTTCTCGGATGAAGTGCGTCTGGCGCATCACAGCGGTCACCTCCATTGGCTATTATGGCAGGGACACTCCCCCTAACTTGACGGTCGGAAATCGGTGGGGCAAGGTTTAAAAGCGCCTGAGGTGATGGGGAATGCCTGCCAACTTGACGCCCGAATACTTGCAAGCCGAAGAGGATTTCCGCAAGGCGACGACGATTGAGGAGAAAATTGAAGCGTTGCAACGGATGTTAGCATTGCTGCCCAAGCACAAGGGCACCGAACGCATTCAGGCGGACATTAAACGCCGCCTCGCCAAGTTGAAGGAGATGGAACAGCAACAACGGGCAAAACGGGGCGGCAGCGCTGACCCCTTTTACATCCCTCGGCACGGCGCAGGCCAAGTCATTGCCGTCGGATTTGCCAATGTCGGCAAATCGGCGCTCCTTAGCGCCCTGTCAGGGGTGCCGTTGGAAGTCGCCGACTACCCTTACACCACTCAACGCCCCCAACCCGTCATGATGCCCTACGAAAATTTGCAAATTCAACTGGTGGACACGCCGCCCATCCTCGGAGAAGTGGAGCCTGCCTTTGCGGGAATGGTTCGGCGCGCCGATGCGGCATTGATCATCGTGGATTTGTCCACGGACGATTGTTTTGAGCAAGCGGACTTGCTTTTGCAAGGGATGGAAGCCCGACGGGTTCGGCTCGTGGGTGAGCCTTTTGACGACAACCCTGCCAACCCCGTCGTGGAACGGGCTGCCATCCTCGTCGGCAACAAATTGGATGCGCCCGAAGCCGAAGAGCGCTTTTTGCTGTTGCGGGAAAATCACGGCGAACGGCTGCCGACCGTCGCCGTCTCAGCAAAAGAGCGGGTCGGATTGGATGAACTGAAGCGGCTCATCTTCCAGCAATTGCGCATCATCCGCGTCTATTCCAAACCGCCAGGCAAACCGCCAACCTTAGACCGCCCCTTCGTCCTCAAACGAGGAGCGACGGTGTTGGACTTCGCTGAAGAAGTTCACCGCGAATTTCCCGAAAAGTTGCGTTATGCCCGCGTCTGGGGCTCGTCAGAGTTTCCCGGTCAACCCGTCAGCAAGGACTATGTGCTCCAAGACGGCGACATCGTAGAGTTGCATGTCTCCTAATGCCATTTGCCTGCCATCATCAAGATGCCCAGAAGGATGAGCAACCCGCTGACGAGCCAGCGTTCATGGCGTTCCTCCAACTTTCCCAAAGTTTGCTCCCAACCCCGCTCAGCACCCATGACGATGCCGACCAGCAAAGTGACGGTAATCAGGCTGGTGGTGGTGGCTAAGACCAACGCTGCCGTCCATCCGAATTTCACCGAGGTAGCGAAAAAGACGGGAAGCAAGCCCTCACACGGTGAAAGTGCCAGCGTCAAAAACAATCCGCCCAAAGTAACCGCTTGCCCATGATGGGCATGCTCGCATTCGGGATGGTGAATGTGGCGGTGACCAAAGAGGCGAGGGAATGCCAAGAACGAACTGCCCAATGCGAGCAAAATCAGTCCCGCTATCTTGGGAGCATGTTCGTGGAAGAAGTGAGCGACGCCCGTCCCCAGCACCGCTACGAGGACGCCTAACAGCACGGTGACGAGGGCGTGGGTGCTGGCGACCAACAAAGTGAACCCCAACAACCGCTGCCGACTCCATCCATGCGCCCGCGCCGCCGCCAAAAAGGGCAGCCAATGGCTGGGCAGCAAGGCATGAGCGACCGCTGCCAGAATGCCCGCGCCGAAAAAACCTAAGAGCGTTTGAGGTGACGAAGGCATTCTTTTTCGCCCTCCAAACGATGGTGACAGGTGGCAAAAACGCGTGGCAAAAAGTCAAGTGACGAAGATTTTGGCTCACAACCTCTTCGTTGGAACGGCTATTCCCCCCGCAAAATGGCGACAGGGTCTAAGCGAGCGGCTCTGCGGGCAGGAAACCAACTGGCAAACAGGACGACCACGAAAGCAGCGCCGGCTGGCAACGCAAAAATGTCCCAACGCTTCAGCATCGGGAAAGTCTCGCTCTCCACAAAAGTTGCGAAACCCCGCAGCCCCGTCGGCGTTCGGTCCAAAATCTCCACGCTAAGCCATCCCACCAACTCGCCCAGCAAAATCCCTGCCCCTGCGATGAGCAAACCCGCTGCAAGGAAACCGAGAGCGATACGCTGAGGTGTCATCCCCGCCGCCTTCAAGACGCCAATCGTCCCCCGTTTTTCGCTGACTAACAGCACCAAAGTGATGGCAATCCCAAACCCTGCGACGATGACGATGATGACGACGACCAAAGTGACGATGGTGTCAATCATGCGGAAGATGGCTAAAACGCTGCGGCTCATCGTTTGCCAACTTTGCGCCTCCAAACCCGTCCCTTGACTGATGCGCTTTGCCATCCCTTCGGCAGCATAAAGGTCGGTCAATCGCACGGAAAGAATGTCCACTCGGTCGGTGTCTTTCAACCGTTGGGCGGTGCGCAAAGGCACATAGCCGCGAAAGCGGTCAACGAGCGTGGCTTTAGAAGCGAAGAGACCGACGACCCGAAGCGTCGCCGTCCGTCCGTTGCGCCCGACCACTGTCACACGGTCGCCGACCCGAACGCCCAACTCCTCCGCCAACTTGATGCCCAAGAGCAAACTGTTGGGATTGCGTTGCAATGCCGTCAAGTCGCCCGCCACCATCCAACGGCGCAAGGAAACGACCCGTTCGTAAAGGTTTGGCTCTATGCCCATCAACCCGATGGTCTCCGTGCGTTCATTGAAAACGACGAGCCCTTCCAAGACGACGACGGGAGCGACGGCGACAACCTTTGGCAGGTGACGAATTTTACGGGCAAGTCCTTCCCAATCGGCGATCCCTTTGCGTGGTCTGGGTTCGGCAGGGCGGGTCGGAGCAAAAAGGGTCGGCAAAAAAGTCTCTTGCAGGGCTTGTCGGATGGGTTTCGTCGCATCGGTCGTCGTGGGTTGAAAGGAGGCACTAACCTCTTCGCTGACGACCTCCACATGAGCGACGACTTCCACCATCTTGGCGACAAACTGGTTCAGGAAACCCAGCGTCATAGACCGCATAACGATGAGCGCCGCCACTCCCACTGCCACCCCCAAAACGCTCAACGCCGTTTGGCGTGGGCGTGCTAAAAGCAATCGCATCGCCAGCCAAAGTTCCAACGGCATCCCTTCCCTCTCCTTCACTAACGGGTCACAGGGTCACCGCTGCACCCAAACCCGTTGACCGTCGCGCAAATCGGTAGGCGGATTGACGATGACCAGTTCTCCCTCTCGCAAACCTGTTCGGATATGGATGCGCTGCCCATCGCGAGCGCCGACGCTCACGGGCCGCCTTCGTGCCTTGCCCTTTTCCACGACCCAAACGCTCGGCGACTGCGTGTCCATCACCACCGCCGTCGCGGGCACCAAAAGGGCTTCTGGAATCGCCCTCGCTTCAATGTTCACATCCCCACTCATGCCCAACCGCAACCCGCCCGTCGGCTCAATTTCCCGCAACTCCACCCGATAGGTTTTGGTCAGCCGGTCGGCATCGGGATGGATGCGGGCGACGATAGCCCGATAGACTCGCTCAGGGTAGGCGTCCACCTTGAAGAAAGCCCGTTGCCCCACCCGAACCTTCCCGATGTCAGCTTCATCCACTTGCGCCTCCACATAGAAGCGGTCGCCTGTCGCCATCTTGACAATCGTGGACATCCCAAAGCCCGCCGCCAAGTAACTGCCGACTTTGGCGATGACTTCCGTGATGACGCCATCAACGGGAGCGCGGACGACGAAATCCTTCAACTTGCGCAGGGCATCGTCGTAGGCTTGCTTGGCTGCCTCGTATTCACGGCGGGCAACTTCCAAAGTTTCGGGTCGGGCGCCTCGCTTTGCTTGTGCGACTTTTGCTTTCAACCCTTCCACACGGGCTTTCGCCGTTTTTTCCGCTTCCTTCGCCTTACGCACCATCGCTTCTGCTTGTCGCATTTGCGCTAACGCCGCTTCCACTTCCGCCTGCCGCAGGGCGATTTGTCGCTCGTTGGCTTTTGCCGATTGCAGTTGGACTTGCGCCTGAGTTAAACGGGCTTGGGCGGTTTGCAACTCTTGCTGGCGCAAAGCAATTTCCGCTTGGCGTGCTTTCGCCGCTTTCAATGCCGCTTCCGCCTGAGCGACTTGAGCGCGGGCAATTTCCCGCTCTTGGGAGCGAGCGCCTTTGAGGGTTTGCTGCAAAGTGGCTTGGGCGGTTCGCCATTGGGCTAACGCCAGTTCGTAGCGCGTTTGCGCCGTTTCCAAATCGGCTTTGGCGATAGCCCCCTCGGCGAAAAGTTTTCGGGCTCGTTCCAAGTTACGGCGGGCTTCCTCAACGGCTGCTTTCGCCGATTGCACCGCTGCTTCCGCCCGCTCCCGCTCTTCCTCCCGCGCCCCCTCTTCCACCAACGCTGCTTGGGCTTGCGCCGCTTTCAACGCCGCTTCGGCTTGGGCGATTTGCTGGGCGACTTGCTCTTTCGTCGCTTCCAACGCCGTTTTCCCTTGCTGCACTTGGGCTTCAGCGATGCGGACATTCTCTTCCGCTTGTCGGATGGCGGATTGCACTTCCGTTTCGGTCAAACGCAGGGCTTCTAACGCTTGTCGGTAGCGCGCCTTTGCGGCGGCCCACTGCGTTTGGGCGGCGGCAAGGTCGCTTTGGGCGGCACGCCATTGGGCGATGGCGGCATCCAACTCGGCTTGCAGGGCGGCGATGTCAAAAGGGTCAGTGCCCGATTGCAGTTGCTTCAATTGGGCTTCAGCGACCCGAAGGCGCTTTTCTGCCTCCCGCACCTTCGTCTCAAAATCGCTGGCATCCAAAAGGGCGATGACCTGCCCTCGCCGAACCCGTTGTCCCTCTTTGACCAAGATGGCTTTCAATTGCGCCGAGACTTTAGCATCCACGAGCAACTCCTGCGCTGGCTTGACAACCCCTGTCGCATAGATGACTTCCACCAACCGCCCGCGCCGAACGGGTTCGGCACGAACGGGCACAGGACGCTGCCGCCAAAGCCACCAAACGATAAAAAGGATGGGAAGCACCAAAAGGACGACGAAGCGCCGTTGCATCCTTGTCTACCCTCGCTCCTTTGTCCTTCGGCACAAAAATTATCGCACCACGCCTTTATGGGCGACGGCAAGATAGAAGGCGATTCCTTTTTGCGGGGTGACCGAGATGACCGAATGGCTGACGCAACTTTTGCGCTGGCAAGCGAAACTCAAAGCCATCGCCCAAACGGGCTTGGCGTTCACTGAAAACCCTTACGAGCGGGAGCGCTATGAAGAGTTGCTGAAACTGGCGGCGGAAATAGCGCAAGCCCTGAGCGACACTTCGGGAGACGAAACGCAACTGGAGCAACTTGTTCAGGCATGGCGGTCGGAAGTTCAATCGGGTTCGGCGGGTTATGTCACGCCCAAAGTCGTCGTCAACGCTGCCGTCTTTGACGACGATGACCGTCTGCTCCTCATCCAGCGCGCCGACCGAGGCACTTGGTTTTTGCCCGGCGGCTGGGCAGATGTCGGCTACACGCCGAAGGAAATCGCCGTCAAAGAGGTTCAAGAGGAGACGGGTCTGACAGTGGAGCCCCTTCGTTTAATCGCCGTGTTGGACGGTTTTCGCCATCGCTTCAGCATTAGCCTCGCCTTTTACTGCCTCGTTTACGAATGTCGGATGCTTGGCGGCGAATTGCGCCCTTTGCCCCACGAGTGCCGTGACGCTAAGTTTTTCGCCGAACAGGCGTTGCCCCAACCCTTGCACGGCGATGGGCGATGGGCATCTTTGATGTTCGCCTTGCATCGGGGCGACTTGCCCGCGCCCTACAGCGATTGACGGGGTGATGGCGATGGCGGCGCTGAGGGAATTGATTGACTACGACCGACAATGCCTCGCCTTAGAGCGGCAAGGCGAAGTCACTTTGAGCGACGCCGAATTTTTCGGCGCACCCAACCGACCGCCCCGTCTCCACGCCCTTGACCACTTGCCCGAAGATTGGCACACCCTCCTTTCCTTGCCGCCTGCCTTGAAAGCGTTAGAGCAAGCGAAAGGGCGATCGGAACAAATCGTCCTCTTTGCGCCAATTGTCCTTGCCTTCCGTGAATGGCAAAACAGACGGCGTTTGTGGGAGCCCGTCGCGGGCGTCTTTTGCGCCCCGCAAGGGCAACGCTTGCGCTTTGACCCTTCCGACCTCTACCTTAGCCAATGGCTCACTGCCGAGATGAGCCCCGATGAAGTAGCGGAACTACGAGCGTCTTTGGAAACCGCCGCCCGCCAATCGCCCCTCGCTTTCTGTCAAGCCATCCAAACCTTGCTCGCTCAAAAGGGCATGACACCCATCGCCTCAACTCGCTTGGAAACCCTTGATCTCCCTGCCGCCGCTTTCAAGCCAAGTTTTTGGGTCGTCGGCGAACCCTCTTACGACCGCACCCTCCTTGATGACTTGGAGCGCCTTCGCTCCCTCAATCCGTCGGGCACCGCCCTTGACTTCCTCTTTCGCCCACCCGCAATGGCAACGCCATCCCTTGACGATGTGTTGCTGGCACTGGCGAACCCCATCGCCCCCACGCTCAGCCAAGCCATCGCCCTCGCCCACGCAACGCGTCAACCCCTCACCGTCATCACGGGTCCGCCTGGCACGGGCAAAACGCGCCTCATCGTTGGGTTGATCATTCATGGCTTGTTGACAGGAAAATCGGTGTTGCTGGCGAGCCGAATTAATCGTGCCGTAGATGCGGCGGTGGAACTTGCCGAAGGGTTGATGGGCAAGGGTTGCCTTTTGCGCACGGGCAACGAGCAAGTCCGCGCCGAGTTGGCGCAAACGATTGGCGAACTTTTAGACCGAACGGAGTGGACGAAGGACGGCGAATTGTTTTCGTCCCTGCCCCAAAGCCTCTGGCGTTTGCCTTCTTCGGCAAAGTCGCCGGAAAACCTTCAACGCAGCGCCGACCAATTGGCAACCCTTTGTCAGCACCTCAATGGGTTGGCGCGAAAACTTCGCCCCTTTGGGTTGCGCCCCGCCGAAGGAAAGTGGCGGCGGTTTTGGTGGCAAGTGCGATGGCACCTTTTTGCGGGAGAGCGACGCTGGCGCGCTTTCCGAACCGCTTGGCAACAAGCCGAAACACTTGTGGAGCAATTGGAAAGCGAATGGCTGCCTGAAGCCCGCCAAGTTCAATGCCTCCTGCTGCACCAGCGTTTATCCGACTTGCTCCGTCGTGGGCGTGAAGCGTTGCAAAACTTGCTGACCGCCTTAAATGACCGTCGGGCTCGTCTGAAAGCCTTTGAGAGTTTAATTCCCTTGGGTTTCCCCATCGCTGTCTCCACCCTTTCCGTCGGTCAAAACTTCCCCCTCAGCGCGGGCATGGTGGATTTGCTCATCGTGGACGAAGCGTCCTCTTGCGACCCTGCCTCTATCCTGCCGTTGCTCTATCGCGCCAAGCGCGCCGTCATCGTCGGCGACCCCAAGCAATTAGACCATGTGACAAAGGAGCGTTGGAAAAATGTCAAGCCCATTCCTCAACTTCGGTCCGCAAAGGGTGAACTGGTTGAAGCGTCCTTTGGCACTTCCGCTTTCAACCTCATCCATCGCCTCGTGGACGAACAAACTTTCTGGCTCACCGACCACTTCCGCTGCCCGCCTCCCATCATTGCTTTCTCCAACGACGCCTTTTACGGTGGGCGTTTGCGCATCCACGCCGTCGCCCACGAATCGCAACCCATCGTCGTGCAACGGGTTAACGGTCCGCATCGCGAACGCCAAAACAGCCTCACCAACCCTGCCCAATTGCAAGCGGCGTGGGATTGTCTACTCCGTTGGGCACATCAACATCCCCGACGCTCTTTGGGCTTGGTGGCGCCTTATCGGGCGTTTGTTGACGATGCGATGGAGCAATTGCAATCTGACGAACGGTTGACGCCTTTGCGGGAGCGATGGGAACGGGAGCAACTGATCATCGGCACCGTCCACCGATTTCAGGGCAGCGAAGTGGATTACCTCGTCTTCGCCACCGTCGCTGGCGACAACGCCACTGACCGACATCGCCGTTGGGTGGAGTTTCCCAACCTCTTCAATGTCGCCATCACACGGGCGCGCCGCCAACTGGTCATTTTAGTCAGCCCCGTTTTTGAGGAGCGGTTAGTGCTCACCCGACGGTTGTTGCGGGCGATGCCTGTTGCCTTGCGCGACTTGCCCGACCTCAACCGCTCCTTCGCCCAACAAGTTTCCGACGAACTCAAGCGTTTGGGCATCCCCCACCGTTTGGGTTGCAGTTTTCATGGCGACCCCGTTGATTTGCTGGACGAAGGCGAAGAACCGCGATGGGGCGCGCTCCTTTGCGGTTGGGACGAAGCGATAGCGATGACGCCTTTGGAGTTCATGGCACTGTGGGAGCGACGGAAGATGCTCCGACGGCGCCGCCTGCCAGTCCACCTCGTCTTCCCACCCGACTTTGATGGATTGTTAGCCACCTTGCTCCCCTTTCATCGCCCCGATGTCTCTCTGACCATGCCATCGCCTCACGGATGAACTTCACCACTCCTTGAACTCACGCCGCCGCAAGCCTTCCAAGTCCAACTCGCCTGTGGACGGGTCAAGGCGGATTTTCCATTGCTCCTTCGTTCGGGCGCCGATGATAGCATCTAACCATCACCCATCCACCTGCCCCTTTGGCGGCAAAACTGCTTCCGCCACATTGTCCGCTTCATTTTGCTCAGGAACTTCGTCTTCAGGGTCGCAAACGGCTCGGATGTAAATCGCTTCGTTTTTCGGCAATTGGTTGACTTTCAGCCGGACGACTCGGCTTGTGTTTGGTTTCAAGGTGATGCGCTGGTCAGTTCGCTTTCCGTTGACCCAGACGGCGAGGGTGAAAGTAGCAGCGACTTTCCCGCTATTGCGGACGGTTACTGTTGCTTTTTCAACCGCCGCTGAAAGTTCCGCCGTCATGCCGCCATGCAGCGCAACCATTTGGGTGTTCACTTTCGTCGCCATCGCTGTTAGTTCAGGGTAAGGTTCGTCGGCTTCGTTGACCAAGCCGTAGTTGCTGTCTTCGGGGAAGGTGCTTGAGATGCCCAACGCTGGTTCGTCAACCCACATGAAGTAGTGCGAGCCGACGATGAAAGGCAGCGAGGAAAGTGTCCGTTGCATGATGGCGTAGCAGCGAGCCCTTTGCTCCTGCGTGTCAACGCGCATGCCAGCGCCGTGCTTGCAGGGCAAAGGTCGCCCTTGACTGTCTTTCGCATCAAGGGCAGGGAAACTCCACTCGGTGACGATGATGGGCTTTCGGCAAAGTTCGTATCGCTTGCGCAAATGTTCCTCAATGCCCGAGACGACGCCTCGTTCAAGGTCAATGCGGGGGTAAAGGTTGACGGTGACGATGTCGCAATATTTGCCTGCCATCTCCCACGCAGGTTCGGGAGCATCCCCAGCGAACCTACAACCCAAGTTCAAATGGTTGGGGTCGTATTTCCGGATGGCTTGGGCGGTGATGCGGAAATAGCGTTCAGCGGCTTCTCGGACGAAAGCCATCAGCGCTTTTTGACCTCGCTCGTTCAAAGGTTGCGGCGGCGTTTGCGATGTCAGCAGTTCATCAAATTGGCTGAAGTTTGCCCCAAAGTCGGCGTTGAAGGCTTTGATGTCGCCTCGGTAAAACTCCCTCAAAATTCGCACCAACGCTTGCTTGCATGCTCGGTCAGCGGGCTTCTTCCAAGCCTCTTCTGCCATGCCCCATGGTCGCCCTGACTTGCCCCACCACTCAAGTTCATTGTCCAGAAAGTAGCCCAAAAGCCAGGGGTCATCTTTGTTAGGAGCGCATCTTTGTTTTGCCCGTAAATCGCAAAAGCGCTCAAAGCGAGGGTCAAAAACATCAGGGAAGTGAACTTTGGGCACGATGTCAGCAATTGAAGCGAACTCGCTGCCGAACGCCAAAAATTCGGAGTGAGCCAGACCTTGATAGCGAGCCTTGACGGAATTGTTTGCGCCCAGAACATTGAAGTTCCACGGAAAGAAGCCGCTTCACCGCTTCTTTTGCCCACGCTTCCTCGCTGCCATACTTGCGCTTGACATTTTCGTGGTAAGGTGCGTAGCCCAACTTCTCGCACCAATGGACGAAGTAGTTCACATGGTCAGTGCCGATGCTCAAAGTCGGGTAGCCGTTCGGGTCAATGAGCCACCAAACGCCGTTGATTTGCTGGGTGCGGAAAAAGCCAGTTCCCTTAACGGGACGGGGGCGTGGGGCGAGGGGCGGGAAACGAAAGGCGGGTAAGTTTTGCGCTCCTGTTTCGGTTCGGGCACGATTTCGCTCACCTCTACCCTCACATCGTCAAAGTCCGCAACGAAGCCACCGCAAGTCAAAATTGGTCGCCCGAAAGTCACTGCCCGTTTGTCAAGCTGTCGGATGCAACGGTAACGCAATTTGCCGTCAGCGTCGTAAACTTCGCCGACAATCCTTTCTTTGCTCAAAACGACGCGCAGCCGGTAGGTTCGCCCATACTCCCAATCAAACCCGCCTGTGTCCTCTTCGGTCGTCAATCGGGTTGGGTCTTGGACATCCGAGAGCCAAACACCGTCAAGCATCTGGTGAAGTTCGGCAAAGTGCATCCTGCCCTGCTTGTCGGGAGATTCAACCAGCGCGATGTGCCAATAATTGCGTTCGTCAATGAACACGCCGATGCCAGCAACTTTCCATTCAGTGCTGATGGCTCGGTGGATAGTTAGTGTCACTTCAACGGTGATGCTTTGCCCCATTGGAGCGACTTTCAAGATGGCGTAGCCCCTCCCTACAGCAACTTCCGAGTGCATCATCCCATTGCGAACTTCAAACCCGTCATCGCCTTGTCCTTTGACCCCACCTTCAGGGATGGGCTGAGTGGCTGTCCATGCTTTCCGCCAATCAACACGCCATCACCCATTCAGGCGCCACCCTTTTCATCAAGTCGCGGGCTGTTAAGCGCCCCTCGGCGATGGCGATGAGTTCCTCGTCGGTGCATTCGTCGCAGAAGTCGCGGAAGGAGTAATTGGCAGCGTTCCCGTTTCGGACGGCGCGCAGGGAAAGCCACGCTTCCACCAGCCGCTCCACATAAAGAGGCACTAAATCGCTGGGAATGCGCCGCAAGAGTTGTTTGCCGATAGCGGTCTTTTTGCCCAACCCGCCCCGAAGGATGATATCGTAAGCCTGAATTTTCCCGCCCGTTTCATCCGTCTCCCGTGCCGTCGTCCCTTGCAAGCCGATGTCGCCGACCCAATGTTGCCCGCAAGCGTGAGGGCAACCGTCCAAGTGAATTTTCAGGTCGGCGACCGCCTCACCGAACTTCGCCTCCAATCGCTCCACGATTTCCTTCAGTTTCGTCTTCGTCTCGGTGACGGAGTAGTTGCAGAAGGGTTCACCCGTGCAGGCGATGGAGCGACCCCAGATGCGGTTGATGTGCAAGGGGTAGCCGACTTTCTCCAAATGGTGGACGACCCAAGCGACCTTGTTTTCGGGCACATTGCCGACGATGAAGTTTTGCTGGCGCGTCAAGCGGATATCGCCACCGACTTCCTCCGCAATGTCCGCTACCCGCAACATTTGGTCGCCCGACATCCATCCGACGGGCACAGGGACGCCGATGTAAAACAAGCCCGATTGCTTTTGCGGATGAACACCCAGATGGTCGGTCTCGCCGATGGCTTCGGGCGCTTGAAAGTCTTCCAACTTGCGCCCCAATCGCTCCTCCACCATCCGCCGATACTCCTCAACGCCGTAATCGTCCACCATGAACTTGAGCCTTGCCTTGACACGGCTGAGCCGATAGCGCGGGTTTTCCTTCCAGCAATCAATAATCGCCCGCAAGACTTCCAACGCTTCCTCGTAAGGCACGAAAACACCCATGTCGCGGGAGATGCGAGGCGTGGATGACAACCCGCCGCCGATACGCACTGCAAACCCTTTGCACCCATCTTTGATGACGCCGACCAAAGCGATGCAGTGAATTTCAGGGGCGTTGCATTGGAAGGGGCAAGCGGAGATGGTGATTTTGTGCTTGCGGGGCAAATTGGAGTAGTCGCGGTTGCCGTAGAAAAAGCGAGCCACCTCTTGGATAAGGGGCTGCACATCAAAGAGTTGGTGGCGGTCAATGTCGGCGACAGGGCAACCCGTGATGTTGCGCACGGTGTCGCCACAGCCGCCCGCCGTCGTCAGCCCGTTGGCTTGCAAGTGCTCAAAAATGGCGGGCAAATCGTCCAGCCGAATCCAATGCAGTTGAATGTTTTGGCGGGTGCTGATTTCGCCGTAGCCTTTGCCATAGCGGTTGGCAATTTCGCCGATGGCGCGCAACTTTTGAGGCGTCAGGTAACCGCCAGCGATTTTTATCCGCATCATGAAAGTGCCGACTTTCGGCTTGTCGTGATACAAGCCCCACCATTGCAACCGCACGATGTCCTCTTCGGGAATCGCCTCGTAGCCAGCGGCGATCAGTTGCGGCAACTCGTGAATGATGTCCAGCGGGAACTTCTCCTGCTTCATCCGCTCAATGCTGTTGCGCTTCAGCACCAAATCCCACGATGGGATGTCCAGCGGCTTACGCTCGGATGGCTTTTGGCTCAGATGGCTCATGGATGCTCCCTCCTTGCCTTCGGCAGGGTAAAGTCTAACAAATCCGAACCATCAATTCAACAAAACGCCCCGAAAGCCTTTGAGCGTTCCGCCGAAGGCAAGGATTGCCCTCGCGCATCACTGTGGCTGCCAACCGCTGAACAGCGACCAACCGATCCAACCGTGTTCGCTGGGTTTGAGCCGCAACTCCCTTGTCTCGTCGCCCCGCCGCTCGCGCACCTTGACATTGTAAGTCGGGGCGTTGAAGGCGATTTCCCGTATGCCCATCACGCACATTTGGGCGTTGTCAATGTCAAAAAGAGGGCGATTGTCCTCTGGCGGTGTCCCGAAGCCATACATGAAAACGCCGAAAACTTCCGTGCGACCTCCCTTCTCCGTTCGGATGCGGACACCCCGCCCCTCGCTTTTCATCCCCAAAATCCACAGGTTGCCCCCTGAGTTGATGACCAAGCCGACATCGCTATCGCCTTCAGGGTTCAACTGTCGCGCCCAAAGGCTTTGCCCTTTGCTGCGGATTTCCACATGGGACGGACAGTTAGTGACAAAGATGTCGCCGCTCCCTGTGCCTAACACCCGTAAGTCGCAACTTTCCAAGATAACCGTTCGGTTGCGGGAGCGGTTTTCCACGATGGGTGGGCGATTGCCGAAGGCTTGGAGGTTTTCAAACTTGACGACGGGTGCACTGCGGTCATCTATGATGAACTTGCCGTTGCCGACGATGCGCCCAAAGCCCAAGCCGATGATGTGGCGCACCGTCCCGTGAACATGCACCTCGCCTTCAAGGTTATACCAGTTGGGGTCATGACCGCCGATGCCCCGCAGGTAAACGACCGTCTTGCCCAACGCCGCTGCCGTGTCAATGGCTTTCTGAATGGCAGCCGTGTCGTCCTTGTCGTCGCCATAGACTGCCCCGAAATCGTTGGCGCAAACCCAGTTCCGTTTGTTCGTCTCCCAAGGCACTATCGGTTCTCGCTTGATGGGCAGGCGTATCGCCCGAGGTGGGGACGATTCAAAGAGCCGACGAACGGGGTGGGACGAGTATTCGGTGACCGTCGGTCCCACGACATCGCCGCTGGGCGTCTTGCTTTGGATTGCCATCTTGAAGCCCTTCACCGTCACATCACGGGCGTAAAGGACGCTTTCGTTTTGGATGGCAGGTCCGTCAAGATTGCCCCCGATGAAACGACCGCCGACAAGGGCAATTACCCCGCCCCACCAAAACCAGTCGTTCGGGATTTTGTTGACGATGGGTTGCGGCGTGTTTTCCACGACCAAATCTTCAATGGCGACGGCATTGGCTTCCACTTCCAAGCCAACTCGGCAATTGCGGATGGTCACCCGCGACAGCGTTTGCCCCCACATCCAGCGACTGCGGATGCCCACTTGGAAGCCTTCCACGATGGTGTCTTGGATGATGTTTGGTCCGTTCAGTTGCATGTAGGAGTTGATGCCGATTTTGCCCCGCCCTTTCACCCGCACATTTTTTAGGATGCCTGTGTTGGTGGCAACGAAGCGGATACCGTCCGCTTCGGGATTATTGCCGACATCAATGGTCAGGTTGCAAATCGTCCGCATGAACCAATCCGCCGAGCCTGCTGACTCACCCTTGCGGGGGTGCGTCCGCAAAACAGCGTCGGCATCGCTGCCGTCGTCCAGTTTGATGATCACGCCGTCCCGCGATTGCCCGTAAATCCAAGGACCGATACCGCTGCGGGTTGCCTCTCGGTTGACGACCAAAGTTCGGGTAATGCGGTAGATGCCTCTGGGCAGGTAGAGGACTTTCGTGTGCTTTTCGCGACCACAACTTAGGTCAATGCCCCGTTGCAGTGCATCCGTGTCATCGTGCACACCATCACCTTTGGCGCCTAAATCGCGCTTGGCATCAATGACGGCTTCGGGGTCATCGGGGAAAACGATGCTGAAAGACACACTTTGGGGTGTCGGTTGCGCCAACAAAAAAGGAAGTGCAACGGCGACAGTCAACACCGACCCAACGAACATCCAACGCCTCATAGTGCCTCACCACCCCTTTCAAAGAAGCGTTGTTGCTCAAAATTTTAGCACGAACTGCTGCTCACCTCCGCTCAAATTTTCTATCGCCTTTGAGCCGCCGAGCGTAAAATTTTGCCTGAGCAGAAAGCAATTTCCCACTCCGAAATGCCCCCCATGAAGAAGCGGGCGACTTCCCCCGCCACCTTGTCCGTTTCGCCCCGCCCCAAGCCCATCACTTGCGGATACCAACTTCCACCGTCGTAAATCTTCTGCGGCACCGTCCAACCCAAAGGGTCAGCGAGGTCAGCGTTGAAACTGACATAGATGCCTTCCTGCTTCCATCCCCTACCCTTCGCCCGATTGAGCAGCATGACATAGCAACCCAAATGGGTGTTGAAGTGCACCGACGGACCCCAAAAAGATTCGCAGCCCTCTCTCTGCCATGCGACCGTCGCCGGGAAAATCGGCGTGACCTTCCCACCAAGCCCTGGTTCGTCCCACTTGTCGTCACACCATTTCCACACCTTTCCGACAGGATCATCGCGGTCGTGCCAACGCATTCGGGCGACACAAACACCTTGCGTCGCAACCTCGCCGCCATAGTTGCCGAAGAAGAAGTAAAGCCACTCCTTGCGCTCGTCCAACACGACGCAGAAATCGCCGTGCCCGCCAGCAAAGTAACCGTTTTGCGCCGTGCAATCTATCATCTCGTCGGGTGCTTTGAGGACAATGCCCAAATCCTCCCAAGTGGCACCGTTGTCATGGGAACGCAACGCTCCGATTTGAGGTGCCGTCAAAGTCGTGCCTGGGCAAACATCGCTGGGCTCAAAGTGATACCAGCCATAAAGCGTTCCGTCGTCGGCTTTCCATGTGGACTCAATCCAGCGCCCGCCGTTGACTTGGTTGTTGAAGCGAACGGGATGCGGTTCGCTCAGGTCAAACAGGCTTCTGCCGAAACTGCGGAAGGGATGACCGGCGGAAGTGAAGACAAACAGCGTCTCGCCGTCCCAATGGGCAGGGCTATTGCAATCCACCTGACCTGGCAACTTCAACGGCGCTGTCGGGCGAAGTTGCACCCGGCACAGACATTGTTCCTCTTTCATGGGCATTCGCTCCCCAAGTTGCACGCATGAGGTATTTTGGCATTTGCCGCTTGACCCGATGTTATGGGCGCTAAAATGTTGGCGGAGGCGATGGGGATGAAGGCGCTGCTGTATGCCAATTGGGAACGGTTGGAGTTGGCAGAAGTGCCCGAACCGCAACCGAAAACGGGTGAAGTTTTGATCCGCGTTGGGCATGTCGGCATTTGCGGTTCGGAGTTGGAGTGCGTCGTCCAGCGCCATCCCCGCCGAAAGCCGCCGTTGATTATGGGTCACGAGTTTGCGGGCACGGTCGTGGCGTTGGGGGAAGGCGTGGCGAATTTAAGCGTCGGTCAAAAAGTTGCCGTCAACCCCTTTGTCGTCTGCCACACCTGCCGATGGTGTCGGCTTGGCAAAAGCAACATCTGCGAGCGACGGCAATTGATGAGCATGCATCGTCCCGGCGCTTTCGCCGAATTTGTCGCTGTCCCCGCCGAAAATTGCCACCCCTTGCCCGACCATGCTGACACGCGCCTCGGCGCAATGGTAGAGCCGGTCGCCAACGCCGTCCATGCCGTCCGCTTGACAGGGCAGGTTTTGCCCAAGCGGGTGGTCGTGTTTGGCGCAGGTCCCATCGGCTTGGTCTGTGCTCAAGTCGCTAAAGCGATGGGAGCAGGCTTTGTGGTAGTCGTAGAAATCGCCCCCGAACGGCTCGCCGTCGCCCGCCAATTTGCTGATGCCGTCATTAATCCCGCCGAAACCGATTTTCTCACTGAAGTGCAAGCGTTGACGGACGGCGAAGGGTTTGATTTGGCGTTGGATGCCGTCGGTCGGTCGCAAACGCGCCGAATGGCTGTGGATGCCGTGCATCCGACGGGCGTCGCCGTTTGGGTTGGGCTGCACGACGATGAGACGAGCCTTTCGGGCATGGGCATCGTTTACGGTGAAAAGCGCGTCCAAGGCAGTTACGCCTACACCGATGACGACTTTGCGATGGCGCTGCAATTGGTCGTCGGTGGGCGGGTAGAAGTGGCGTCATGGGTTCAGGAATTTCCACTGGACGAAGGCGTGGAAGTGTTTTGGCAGTTGGCGCGAGGAGAAGCCCGTCACATCGTCAAAGCATTGCTGCGCCCGTGAGTTTTTGCCTTCACCGTTGCTTTATGGCTCGTGCCGCTCTATTGCTCCAAAATTGCCCGAAGGAGAGCAAGGCTTTTGGGCACGCCCCTTTCGGGCGCTTCCTTGCCCTCAAACTCCAGTGACACATAACCGCGATAATTTGCCTGCCGCAAGAGCGTTGCCACGCGGGCGTAGTCAATGTCCAGCGTATACCACTCGCCGCCACCGAAATAAGTTTTGGCGTGGACGAGGGCGGCGTAGGGTGCCAATGCTGCCATGCCGTCGTAATCGGGTTCCCAACGCACTTGTCCCTTTTCGTGCCGCAGCAAATTGCCTGTGTCCAAACAAACGCGAAGCCATTGGGAGTTGATGGCAGTGACGATGCGCAGCGTTCCTTCTGCTGTCGCTGTCAAGCCCCAGTGGTTTTCCAACGCCAAAAGGATGCCGTAACGCTCTGCGTCGGGAAGGCAGGCTTCTATCGCCCCAATAACCCAACCGAAAGCGTCGCTTTCGGTGTAGCCCTCCAACGGCGGTTCAATGCCGCCTCGGCGCATCAACTCGTCAAAGGACGCAATCGTCTTCCAACGCCCCGAATTGATTCGGACACAAGGGATGCCCAATTCATGCGCCAGTTGAAGGCAATAGCGGGTGTGCTCAATGTGGCGTTGGCGCTCTGAAGGGTCAGGTTGAACGAAATCTTGATGGATGGCAAGGGCATAAAGGTCAAGCCCCAAGACGAAGGCGGTGCGTTTCAACCGCCGCAGGTAAGCAGGGTCATCGCTGCTCATTTGCCGATGCAAAATTTCCACGCCCCCAGCCCCCCACTCAGCGGCATGCTCCATCGCCCGTTCTATCGGATAAGGCTCGCCCCGAAAATGCCAAAAGGAGTAAGTGGACACGCCCAACCGCAAAGCGGTGACCTCCTTACCGAAGACCGCTCAGATTGTGCCGTTCGCCATCAGCGATTGACTGATGCCTTTTCTTAGGGTTGGCATCAAGCAAGGAACGAGGCAAATGATTCAGCGATTTTAGGGCTTCGTAAAACTCCAGCACCTCGTCGGTCGTGATGGGCGGAAGCCGCCGAAAACGCTCCGCTTCTTGCTCCGTCATCTCTGAAGGCGGTGTCTCCCAAGTCAAAGTCGCCCCTGCCCAAAGGACGGGTGACAAATTGGCATGTCCAAAACGACGGCAACGAGGGCAGCGAAAATGGACATGCAAATAAACCTGCCCATCTCGCCAAACCGCCACACCGACGACCTGCCCACTCCGAACAACTTTGCCGCAGTGGCGGCAGGTCACCGAAGGGCTCATCGGTTGCGTCCCCCTTTGCCTTAGCGAACGATGGGTCGCCCTTTTTAAGTTTGCAGCACCGTCAACTTGTTAGGGCGTTGCGGAAGGAGGAGCGGTTTCATTGACAGGACGCAAAGAGGCAGGAAGGCGAAGGCGACGGGCGTTTGCGGTCCCGAATCGTTGAGCAGCAAGGCGGCAAGGCTGCCGATAACCGATGCGCCCCATCGCCAATCTCGTTCCCCTGTCCACCAAAGAACTGCCAACAGCAACCCTTGCGTCGCCCAAGCAAAGTCCCAATGGACGGCTTGAAAAGCGCGCAAAGAAATGCCCAGTTTCATCCAGACCATCGCCCCTAACGCTCCCAAACCTTCTTGAGCGACGGCATGGACAAAGCGCCCCCAGTGCGTTAAAGGCTCAGGGCGTGTCAACTCCACGATGGCAAAAATGCCCAGCAAGGTGGCGGTGAGGGAGAGAGCGACAAGCACATGCCACCAGCGCCACCGCCCCCATCCCAACACACTCGCCGTCATCGCCACGCCTGTCAAGGCGCCGCCGATGTTAGCGCCCAGAACGGGCGCGCCGACCAACAAGGTTCCGATCGCCCCTAACACTGCCGTCTCTTTCCGTTCCCATCCCATCGCCAAACTGGCGGCGAACAGTGCCCCCAAAGTGATGCCCATCCCCACATTGCCCAGTCCATAGTAGCGACCGCCAAAGAAACTGGAATAGCCCAGAGGGGTGTTAAGGCTAAGGGCACCACCACTTGCGGCGTCAGCGGCGAAGATAATTGCCGTTATCCATGCTCCAGCCGCAATTGCCACGACCCATCGCCCTCTTGCCAACGCTATCGCCGACACGACCGCCAACCCACTTGCGGCGAACCAACCGAAAGCAGCCATTTGTCGGTCAGCGAGCAACGCGTTGACGCCGGCGCTCAGCAAATGAAGGGTCACGGGCAACCAAGCGAAGATGCTGATGGCTCGCAAGACACTCAGAAGGACGGGACGGCGCAAAAGGAGCAACAATGTCAAGCCCACAAAAAGGATGCCCTGTGCGACACACCAAATCGCCACCGTCGTCACCCGCCACCATCTGTCAGTGACACGGGCTGCTTCCCCGATGCCGAAAAGGAAGGACGGAGAACGAAAGGAAGGGGGTGAAAGATGGACGGAATGAATGGGAGCACCGTTGATGGGTTGAAGCGGCTTAGCGCCAAAGAATTCCAGCACCGTCGCTGGGATGTCCAAAAGGGCAACGATGCCCCTTTGGTGTGTCGTTGCGGAAGTCAGCAGGCTGCGAGGGATGATACCCCTACCGACGGCGTAAAGGAAAGAATGCTCGTAGCGGTTTTTGGACGACGGCGCTAAGGAAAACACCAACAGCAAATCCCGCCGCTCGTCCAGCCGTTCTGCGACAGGACGCAACAAACGCAACTCCCGACGAATCACCTTCGGCAACAACCGTTCGCTGCCGTAAAGGTCTGCCCGCAGCGTTTCGCCGGGAAAGAGCACGAGCACATCCGCCACCCGCCACGCCGCTGCGACCGCTTCTTGCCACCGTTGAGCATCTACTGCCACGCCGAAGGGCATCGTCGCATCCTTCCGAAGCAAACGAACCCCTGTCAAGCCAACCCCCAACCCTTTTTCGTCCAGCGCCATCAATAAGCCATGACGAAAACAAGCAGGGAACGAAAAATGCGGAGCAGGCGAAGCATCACCGCAACCGAGAGCGAGAAGGCGAATGCCTTTTGGGTGCAGCGACTGAGCGACGATGCCGAAGGGCAGTGGCTTCTTTTGCATCCGCTCGTTCCGCCAACGCAATTCCGCCAACATCGGAAAGACTAACGGCTTGAAAGGGCTCGGTGCTTTCGGTAACGGAGCGCTCCCTACCCGACGGCGATAGGCATCAAGGGCGGTGTCGGCATCCAACGGTTCGTCGGCATGAAGCACCAAGGCTGCCGTCGCATCGCCAAACGCTCGCACACCGCAGGCGAGGGTCATCGCCGCCCGAAAGCGATCTACGCCACCGTAGCCCATCGTGTTGAGCAACGCTGCCCCACCCCGTCCTTCCAACCATTCGCCCATGCGCCCGAAAGCCCTTAACCCTTGCGGGAAAACATGGCGGTAACTCAGCCCGTCCATGACAAAAAGCACGACTTTGCCGCACAGCCGATGGGTGGGCGCGCCGAAAGATAGCGAAGGGCGAAAAGGTGACAAGGATGCCGCTACCGCCCAATGACCCAATAACCAAGCGCCCGCAAGGACAGTGAGGGTGTAGCCAACAAGTCGGCATCGCATGGTTGCTTTCTGCTCCACTTCACGCTTCCAGACCGGCGGCTTGAGCGAAGCGGGCTTTGAACTGTTCGGGCGTCATCTTGGCTGCACTTGCTAACTTTGCCAGCATCTCAGGATTTTCAAGGTCGGAACGCTCCAAGCGAATCATGTATTCGCGGGCGACCCGATAGTGCTCCGAATGGATGTCCACGAGGCGAATTTTTGTCCGTCCTGTCTCAGGGTCGCGCAGTTCGTCAAAGGGCAGGACCCGAATGCGCCCACTGTCCAAACAGACCATCCCGCCCAAGCGCACCTTCTCGTTTTCAGGCTCGCTCAAAAGGAACTTGACGGCGCCATAGCCGAGGGTGCGGGTGTAGTCAATGTCAAAAGGAATGGGCGGAGCGCAACGCAACTCGTAACCCAAGGTCACATCCACGATGGTCATCTTCTCGCCCCGTTCGGCGAAGCGGCGTTGGATTTCCCGCTTGAGGATGGTCGCCAAAGGGATTTCGCCCAGCCGAATGTGCCCGTGTGGGTCGTATTCCACTTCCACGCCGGGAATTTTCGCCAACTCTTCGGGGTCCAATTTTTCGCCGATGCCTTCGGCGATGACGGCAACGCCGTCTTTGCGCCCCAAAACCCGCCGCTTCAAAATCGCCCCTTCCAACACATCGCACACTTCCGCCAGCGTGATGCGCTCTTTAGGAAACTCCTCCCCGATGACGGTGAGCGTCGCCCCTGCTGCCTTGCCAATGCCCAACGCCAAATGCCCTGCTTTTCGTCCCATGACGACGACGAAATACCATCGGTTAGTCGTGCGGGAATCTTCCATCAAGTTGCGCACCAACTCCGTCCCGACATGGCGCGCCGTCTCAAAGCCGAAGGTGGGCATTCCCCCAGGCAGCGGCAGGTCGTTGTCAATGGTCTTAGGCACATGGGCGATGCGAATTTGACCGCCTGCTACCTTGGCGACCTCACTGGCAGAAAATGCCGTGTCGTCGCCGCCGATGGTCACCAAGTAACGGATGCCTAACTCTCGCAAGGCATTGACAGTGTTTTGCAAGTCCTCGGCTTTGCGGGTGGGATTAGCGCGGGAAGTGCGCAAAATAGAACCGCCTTCAAAGTGGATGCGCGAAATATCAGGGATCGTCAAAGGGCGAACCATCTCCGTTCGCCCTTTCATCAGGTGTTCAAAGCCATCGTAAATGCCGATGACCTCCAAACCTGCATTGACGGCTTCAATGGTGGCGGCACCGATGACGCTGTTGATGCCCGGCGCAGGTCCTCCGCCGACTAAGATGCCCAATCGTTCCGCCATCTTCGCTCCCTCCTTTGCCCCTTTGTGGGCATGGCTTTCTCTACACCGTCTTCACGGTGAAGGTTGGTTGACCTTTTGCCATGCAAGCAACAATGCCGCTATCGTTTTAGCGTCCTCTATCTCGCCCCGAAGGATTAGAGTGACCGCTTCCGCCAACGGCATCGTCACCGTCTCCACCCACTCATCCTCATCGGTTTTGCCCTCCGTAGGTTGTAACTCGGTCGCCAGAAAAAGGTGAATCAACTCGGTGCTGTAGCCGGGCGCCAAATAGAAGGACGCCAAGCGTTGCAAATGGCGCGCCGTGTAGCCCGTTTCCTCCCGCAACTCCCGCAAGGCACAGGCTTCAGGAGGTTCGTCGGGATTAAGCGTTCCCGCAGGCACTTCCAGCAACACTTTCTCGGTGGCATGGCGATATTGCCGAACTAACACCACTTGCCCATCATCTCTGAGCGGGACGACAGCGACGGCGCCTGGATGGACGACAATTTCGCGGACACTCTCCCGACCATCAGGCAACCGCACAAGGTCACAACGCAACTTCAACAAACGCCCCTCAAAAAGGGTCTTGCGGGCGATGAGCGTTTCTCGCAGTGCCAACCACCTCCGATGGGCAAAGAATAGCGCTTTAAGTCAACCGTTGACACCTCCCGCTAAGGGCAGCGCTCATTCAAACCTTGCCCTTACCTTTCTTTTGCGACCGCCACAACTTTGATGAGCAAAGGAGGGAAAGAAAGTGAGAAGGCGATGGTGGTTGATAGGCATCCCCTTGCTTGTGGCGTGGATAGTTGTCGCAGGAGCGTTGACCTGCGTGGCGGCGTGGCAGGTAGCGGCGAAAACCCTTCCCTTTGAGTTGCGAGAGGGCTTGAGTTACGGTCCGAACGAACGCAACGACTTGGACTTGTTTTTGCCCAAAGTTGACGGGAAAGGCTTGCGCCCTGCTGTCCTCATCATTCACGGCGGCGGCTTTTACAGTGGCGACAAACGCCAGTTGCGCTTCCTTGCGGAACTCTTCGCGCAGAAGGGCTATGTCGCTGCTGCCCTCAACTATCGCCTGACGCCCAAGTGGCGCTACCCAGCACAACTGGACGATTGCCAACGAGCCGTCCGATGGCTGCGCAAACATGCCGATGACTTTCGCATTGACCCAAGCCGCATCGGAGCAGCCGGCGCTTCTGCTGGCGGGTTGCTGGCGTTGCTCTTAGGAACGCGCGAAACCCGTGACGATAGCGACCCCGAACTGAAAGGCATCAGCAGCAAGGTGCAATGTGTCTTGTGCATGAGTGGTGGCACGGATTTAACCGACGAACGGGTGCGAGCCTCCCCAAATCCCTTTTTGCGCCAGACCTTCCTTTGGCTTTTCGGCAAGCCTTATGAGGAAGCACCCGACCTCTGGAAGGACGCCTCACCCCTCTTCCATGTCTCGCCTGATGATGCCCCCACCTTCCTCATCTATGGCGACCAAGACCCTTTCGTCCCGCTCTCGCAAGGAGAGCGATTTGCTGAGGCGATGAAGAAAGCCGGCGTTGAAGTGAAAATGGTGGTCATCAAAGGCATGGGACACATCCCCCTTACGCCCCAGCAAAGAGAGCAATTCGCCCAAGCCCTCAAAGAAGCCTTCGCCTTCTTTGACCACCATTTGAAGGACGCCAAGTCTCAGTGAGGGTGTTCGGAAAGGGAGGGCAAGGCTCCTGCCGAGCCGAAAATTTTGGCAATTCGGCAGGTCGGAGGAATAGGCTCACCGGGAGGTTCGCCCTCCCATTGGGCTCAATTTCCAAACACACTCAATCTCAGTGACAAGAGAAAGGATGAGGGCGACATTAGAGGGAACTTGAGGCGGCGATGCAGCGCTTTCTCTAAAGGGTGCGAAGGTTTCCTTCCTTGTTCGGGCAAGGAGATGATAGGCTGGGCGACAAATGGGTTAAGTCAGTGACGAAGAGAGCGTCTTTGGGATTGCGGGCGATATTGTGAGTGCTCTTGGGTGCCCCTCTTTGCCCTCCCTCACCTTCTCCCCCGCGACCCCTCCGTTGGCAGCCGTCGGACACCCACCACGAAGGAGGGAGCCGTGATGAAAGGCGCTGCGCTGTGGCGGTTTGCAGGTCCTTGCCTTTTCGTCGCCCTCAGCGTTGGGTTTGCTACCCTCGTCTTCTTTTCTGGATGCAGCAACAAGGTCGTTACCCCCGTCTACACCCCACAACAAATAGCGCGCGGCGAGTATTTGGCGAACTTTGTCTCCGCCTGTGTGGACTGTCACACGCCTCTCAACCCTGACGGCTCCTTGGACACCTCGCGGCTATTTGCTGGCGGGCGGGAATTCATCCCTGGCAAGGTACGGTCGGCAAACATCACCCCTGACCCTAACACAGGCATTGGTCGCTGGACCGATGACCAAATCGTCCTTGCCATCAAGCGAGGCTTAGGGCATTTTGAGATGAACCCTAACGGGCAACCCCTCGTCCCTATCATGCCCTACTATGTCTACGCCAACATGACTGACGATGATGCGCGGGCGATTGTCGCCTACTTGAGGACGAAGGTTCGTCCCGTGCGCAATCAAGTGCTCATGCCCGACCCCAGCGTCGTTCCGCCCCAACCTGCGCCGCCGCTGAATTATCACACCTTGCCCGGCAACGACAACGACCCAGGCAAATACCTGACTTCAGCGGCAGGCGTTTGCATTGAATGCCATACTCCACGCCGTTCGCAAAACCCCGCTGATTTAGACCCGACAAAGTTTTTCGCCGGCGGCGAACCTTTCCCGATTCCAAACATCGGCACCGTTTACTCCGCCAATATCACGCCTGACGCGAAGACAGGAATCGGCAATTGGACGGTAGACCAAATTGTTGTCGCCCTTACGCAAGGCAAGGACGCTATGGGGCATGACCTTTGTCCCCCGATGGGACCCCTCGCCAAAGGGCTTTTCAGCCACATGTCCCCGTCTGACCTCAACAATATCGCCAACTTCCTCAAGACAGTGCCCCCTGTTAACAATCCAGTGCCTGAGTGCCCACTGCACATGTCAGCGTCACCGCGATCACCTGAGAGTCGCTTTGCGCTGTTGGTTCTCGCTCGGTGAAGGCAAAGGCAGGGACGAAGGCAATTCGTCCCTGCCTTCCATTTCCTCATGACGAGCAAGGAGGGGAAGGAAATGGTTGGACAAAGGCGACGGGTGGTGACGATGCTGTTGCTGGGTGTTGGGTCGTTGTGCGTGGTGGGCTACGGCAAGCGGCGGGAGCCGAGCGAAGCAGCATCGGTGCGACGAGGGCGTTACCTTGTCACCATTTGCGGCTGCAACGATTGCCACACCCCGCTGAAGATGGGACGGCATGGTCCAGAACCTGACCAAAGCCGTCTTCTCTCAGGACACCCTGAAACGATGCCCATGCCCCTACCACCGGAGAGCCAGACGGCGTGGCAATGGCATGGCGCCAGCACGAACACGGCTTTTGCCGGTCCTTGGGGCATCAGTTACGCCGCTAACTTGACCCCTGAAAAGGAGACGGGTATCGGCAACTGGACAGTCAAGGAATTCATGCAGGCGATGCGAACGGGGCACAGTGTTCGCTTCGGGCGTCCCTTGCTGCCACCCATGCCTTGGCAAAACTATGCCAAGATGACGGATGCCGACCTGCGAGCCATTTTCGCTTACTTGAAAAGCCTCAAACCCATCCGTAACCATGTCCCGCCTTCCGTGCCCATGAAGCAAACGAGCCCGCCCACGACAAAAGTCCCTGCCAACCGATGAGCAGCGAAGGGGGCTTCAACCCGCAAAGAGGCAGGTTGTCGCTGGCGTGGGTTATAATGTTGCTCTCGGTGAACGATGATGAATCCGACCCATGCCAGCGACTACCTTTTCGTCGCCTTGTTTATCGCCTTCGGTGTCGTCGGCATTGCTGTCACGCTGGGGATTGCTTGGCTGGTGCGCCCACGCTTTAAGCCGACGCCCGACAAGGTGATGTCTTACGAATGCAGCGTCCCGCCAAAGGGCTCGGCGTGGGTGCAGTTCCGCATCATCTACTACTTGTTTGCCTTGCTGTTCGTCGTCTTTGATGTGGAAGTGCTCTTTTTGTTCCCTTGGGGCGCTGCTCTGAAGTGGCTGAAAGCGCAAGGGCTGGGCATGTTAGCGTTCGTGGACATGTTCATCTTCCTCATCATCCTCACCTTCGGTTGGTTGTATGCGTGGCGCAAGGGTATCTTGAGATGGGCTTGATGGGGTGAAAAACGATGGCACCAGAAGCGATGGAGCAAAAGTTGCGGGAAAAGTTTGGCGACGCCATCATTGCAACCCGTATCGGATTGAACGGTTTAGAGGTGCGGGTTGAACCCAAACGGTTGGTGGAGATTTGCCGCTCCTTGAAGACCGACCCTGAATTGGACTTCAACTTCCTTCGCTGCTTATCCGCCGTTGATTGGCTCAACGACGGCGAGTTTGAGGTTGTCTACCACCTGTTTTCATTCCGCCATCGGCACGAGTTGGTCATCAAAGTCCGCGTCCCGCGTCACACGCCTCATGTCCCTTCCGTCTCCTCTGTCTGGCGGACGGCTAATTGGCAGGAGCGGGAAGCCTACGACTTGATGGGCATCGTCTTTGACGGTCATCCCGACTTGCGTCGCCTGTTTATGCCCGAAGGTTGGGTCGGTCATCCCTTGCGCAAAGACTACATCCACGACATTGAGCGCTTTGACGACGAGTATGCCGAAAAGATTCGTCGGGGCGAAATCCGTTGAGGTGAAAGGTGATGCCCGAAAGCAAAGGCGCAATCAAAAAACGCAGGTTGAAGAACCCAAACGATGAAGGCTCATCGGCAGGACAAGTTGGCGGTTTGGAAGGGGCATTGCAGCGCTTGACAGAAGGGGTTATCGCACTGGCGGAAGGTCAAAAGCAATTGCAAGCAACGGTGACGCAATTGGTGGAGTGGCAACAGCAAACCCAAGGAACTGTTGCCCAACTGGTGGAAGGACAAATCCAGTTGCAAAACACCGTCTCTCAACTGGCAGAAGAGAACCGAAAATTGGCGGATGGGCAGGAAAGGTTGTGGCAGGCAGTCACTCATTTGACAAAAGGTCAAGATGAGTTACGGCAAGCAGTCACCCGTTTGACAGAGGAAAACCGAAGGTTGTCAGAAGGACAGGAAAGGTTACAAGAGACGGTCGCCCATTTGTCGGAAGAGAACCGAAAGTTGGCGGAAGAGCAAGAGAGGTTGCAAGAGACGGTCGGTCAACTGGTGGGAGTTCAATTGCAATTGCAGACCACTGTCTCACAACTGGCGGAAGAGAGCCGAAAGGCAATGGTCGTTTTGAAAGAGGTAAACAGGAGAGTCGGTCGGTTGGATGAGCAACTTGGCATGACCGTTGAATCGGTTGCCCAAATAGTTTTGCCTGGCTACTTGGAGAGGCATTTCGGCATAAAACTTGAGGGCAAGTTGGGCTACGAACTCAAACCGATGTTCTTCCGATTAAACGGCGAATGGGAGCAAGTTGACCTTTACGGCGAAGGGAGGATGGGCAAGGAAGAAATTTGCATCGTTTGCGGGTGCAAGGCGAAAATTTACGAGAGGGATGTCCACGCCTTTGTCAAGAAGTTGGAACGGCTATGGGGGCTTTTGAGGAAGCGACCTATACCCGTTTTGTTTGGCTACTCAATTCATCCGTCGGCACAAGAGCCTGCAAGTTCGCACAATATCCTTTTGGTCAGCCCACTTCACCGTTAAAAGGGGTGAAAAGTTATGGCTGCGACGGAGTTGCGAGAGACTATCGCTGTTTCGCCGCGCCGAGAAATTCGCACCGAAGAGATGGAAATCAGCATGGGTCCGCAGCACCCGTCCACGCATGGCGTCCTACGGGTCATCATCAAAGTGGACGGAGAATGGATTCGGGCTGCCGACCCTGATTTGGGTTACCTGCATCGCTCCTTTGAAAAACTTGCCGAACAACGCACCTACCCGCAGGGCATCTTCCTGACCGACCGATGGGACTACCTTTCGGCGATGAACAATAACTGGATTTACTGCCTCGCTGTGGAGAAACTGTTGGGCATCCAAGTGCCCGAAAAAGCCGAATGGATTCGGACGATGATTTCCGAGTTCCAACGCATCGCCAGCCATTTGGTCTTCTTGGGCACTTATGGCTTGGATATCGGAGCCTTGACACCCTTCTTCTATTGCTTCCGCGAGCGGGAGAAAATCCTTGACCTTTTTGAGGCACTGTGTGGGGCACGCTTGACTTACAACTACATCCGCATCGGCGGTGTCTCCCGCGATTTGCCCAAGGGATGGCTGGACCGAGCCGAAGAGACGGTGGATTACTTGGAAAAGCGCTTTGACGAACTGGACGACTTGCTGACTTACAACAAGATTTTCGTCGCCCGCACCGTTGGCATCGGCGTTATTCCGCCCGAGATGGCGATGGACTACGGCTTGACAGGACCGATGATTAGAGCCAGTGGTATCCCTTACGATGTCCGCAAAGCCCAACCTTACAGCGTCTACGACCAAGTGGAATTTGATGTCGTCACCCACACGGGTTGCGATTGTTGGGCGCGAGTTTGGGTGCGTTCGCAGGAAATGCGCCAAAGCCTGCGCATCATCCGTCAATGTATCGCCAAACTGCGCACCTTCCCAGAACCCGAATTTGATGCCCCTTACGACCCATCGCCTTATGTGATGGCGAAAGTCCCGCCCAAGCCTAAACCCAAACCCAACGATGTCTATGTCGCCATTGAATCGCCACGCGGCGAACTGGGCGTCTACATGGTCAGCGACGGCAGTGAGAAACCTTACCGCATGAAAATTCGTGGACCTGCCTTCGTCAACTTGTCGGTGCTGCCCGCCGTCGCCCCCGGACACAAAGTCGCCGACTTAGTCGCCATCGTCGGCAACATTGACATCGTGATGGGCGAAGTGGATCGGTGACGGTTCGGTTTAACGGAAAAGCGAAGGTGACCAACATGGTAACGCTGACAGCCCAGACGATGGAGCAGCGAATTGTTCGGAAGGTGTTGACGACGGAGCCGCCCTTACTTTTCACGGTGGAAATTCGCTATCATCCCGACGAGGGAGGCTATTCGGCGGAGTGTTTGGAGATGGATGCCGTCGCTTGGGGTGATACCTACGAGGAAGCCGTTGAAAACTTGCTGGATGTGATGATCGGGCTTGCAGAGGTCATTGAGGAGGATGCCAAACTTTACCCGCATTTGCCAGAGCCGTTGCTGCCTTACGGTCAGTTCATCCTCTCGTTGGGCGATGAGGAAAAGTTGCGGAAGGTTTTGGGGTTGTGAGGGATGGCTTACACTTATGACCAGTTTCGGCAGGTCTTGAGGAAGGCAGGCTTTCAACTCATCCGTTCAGGCAAGCACGAAGTCTGGGCAAAAGTGGAGCCTGACGGGACAGTTTACAAAGTGCCCATCAGCCATCAACATGGTAGGGACATTCCAAACTGGCTTTTCGCCAAGATGTTGCGTCAGGCAGGTTTGAGCAAAGACGAATTTGAACGATGGCTCAAAGACCCGTGACGGAGGGTTGGGCGATGACGCTGATGGAGTTGTGCCGAAGCGTGGCGCAATGGTTGGGCGTGCCGGCAGAGTATCGGGACGCTGCGACGCTCATCTTGCTGGCGCTCGCAGATGCCTTCATCCTGTTCAATTTCGTCATGCTAAGTGTTTTAGTGCTCATCTATGTCTTTCGCAAACTCATCGGCTTCATCCAAGCCCGCCTTGGTCCTCGCTACACAGGTCCTCGGGGTATTTTGCAAACGGTCGCCGATGCCCTCAAACTGCTGACGAAGGAAGACATCATTCCCCTCGCTGCGGATAAAGTGACTTTCAACCTTGCTCCTCTCATCGTGTTCCTTCCAGCGTTGCTGGTTTATGTCGTTATCCCCTTTGGCGACCCCAAATCTGGGCTGCAGGTGCGCGACTTAAACATCGGCATCCTCTACATCGCTGCTATCACTTCCATCACCGTCATCGGCATCGTCACGGCAGGTTGGGCGTCGGGCAACAAATGGGCGGTGTTGGGGGCGATGCGGTCAGGCGCTCAACTTCTCTCTTACGAAGTCCCGATGACCTTAGCCTTCCTTGTGCCCGTTCTATTAGCGGGCTCACTGCGTTTGTCGGACATCGTGAATTCGCAGGGTGAATGGTTTTGGCAGTGGAACGCTTTCCGCTTGGATTACCTCGGCTTGACCTTCATCGCCTTCCTCGTTTACTTTATCTGTGCCCTTGCGGAAACGAACCAAACTCCCTTTGACCTTCCCGAAGCGGAGAGCGAATTGGTGGCAGGTTACCATGTGGAATACAGCGGAATGAAGTTCGCCATCTTCTTCCTCGCTGAATTCGGGAATACGATTGCCATCTCCGCCATCGCCACCCATTTGTTTTTGGGTGGTTGGAAAGCGCCCGCACCCTTCTTGCCCGATACAGGTTGGTGGTCGCTGTTTTGGTTTTTTGCCAAAGTGAGCACCCTCGTCTTCCTCATTATCTGGATTCGCGGGACTTATCCACGCGTCCGCATTGACCAAGTGATGGAGTTGGGTTGGAAGTTTCTTTTGCCTGTCGGCTTGCTTTGCGTGACGGGTGTCGGTCTACTTGTCGCTGTCCGACCATGAGGGAAGAAAGGAGCGAGCGCGATGGGGGAAGCGATTGCCTTTTGGATTTTGTCGGCTTTGATCGTCGTGGCGGCTTTGGGTGTCGTCACTTTGCGCAACCTTTTCCATTGTGCCCTTTGTTTGGGTTTGGTGCTCTTTGGCGTGGCGGGCATCTTTGTTTTGAACGGGGCGGAGTTCTTGGCAGGGGTGCAAGTGCTCATCTATGTCGGCGCCACTCTGGTCATCATCCTCTTCGCTGTCATGCTCAGCGAGAACATCACAGGCGAACGCATCCGCGTCGTCAGTTACAACCGACCCTTGGGTTTGCTGGCGGCATTGGGTTTCTTGGGTGTCGTGCTTTTCTTGGCAGTTTCTCAAACCAGTTTGCCTCCTCACACCAGCAGCGTCAAAGACCCCTCGTTGCAAGTCCTGACGGATGTGCCCAACAATATCGCCGCTTTCGGGACGCTTTTGCTGACCAAGTTCATCGTGCCGTTTGAATTCGCCTCCATTTTCCTGCTGGTGGCAATGATCGGAGCCATTGTCGTCGCCCGCATGGCGGAGTAGGAGGGATGGATGTGTCCATCACACTGACCCATTACCTTGTCCTTTCGGCAATCCTGTTTGCCATCGGCGTTTACGGCGTCCTGACACGCCGCAATGCCATCGCCTTACTGATGGGCGTGGAGTTAATGCTCAACGCCGTCAACATCAATTTGGTGGCGATGAACCGATTTTTACAACCCGACTGGCGCATCGTCACAGGGCAAATCTTTGCGGGCTTCATCATCGTCCTCGCCGCCGCCGAAGCCGCCGTCGGTTTCGCTTTGGTCATCGCCATCTACCGCAACTTAGACCGCATCAATGTGGACGAGGTAAACATTTTGAAGTGGTAGGTTGAAAGGTTGCGACATCAGGGTTCATGCCATCAGCCGCTCAGATTATGAGCAACCTGAAAGCAAAGTTGGAAGCGTCTCAGAGGTGAAGGGGGTTGATACAAGTGGAAGCGACGCCGATCGTCGCAGCGGTCATCATGTTAGCGCCCTTTGTCGCTTATCTCGTCAATGTGTTCTTTGGCGGTTGGCTGAAAGAGCGAGCGCATTGGGTGTCGCTAACTTTGGTCGGCATCTCGGCAATTTTGTCCCTTGCCGTTTTCGGCACGACCGTCTGGCGCTCGCTAACTGACCCACACTTTCACGGCTGGCACGGAACTTGGTTCACAATCCCTGCGGGAGCATACACGCTTAAAATCGGCTACCAAGTTGACCAACTCACTGCCATCATGCTCGTCGTCGTCACCTTCATCGGCTGGTTCATCCAACTTTACTCCGTCGGCTACATGCATGGCGACCCTCGCTATTCCCGCTACTTCGCCTTCCTGTCGCTTTTCAAGGCGTCCATGCTGTTGCTGGTGCTGACGGACAACCTCGTCGGGCTTTACGCGGCGTGGGAATTGGTCGGCTTGTGCTCTTACCTGCTCATCGGTTTTTGGTTTGAAAAGCCCGAAGCGGCGCGGGCAGCGAAAAAAGCCTTCATCGTCACCCGCGTCGGCGACGCAGGCTTTGCCATCGGCATCTTCCTAACTTTTGCCGTCACGGGCATGTTGGGCTTCCGCGAAATCTTCAACTTCGTTGAAAAAGCATCGCCTCAAGCCAAAGAGTTGCTCGCCCTTGCTGCCGTCTTCCTGTTTTGCGGCGCTATCGGCAAGTCGGCGCAATTTCCCCTGCACATTTGGTTGCCTGATGCGATGGAAGGTCCGACGCCCGTCAGTGCCCTCATCCACGCTGCGACGATGGTAGCAGCGGGCGTTTACATGGTCGGGCGACTTTATCCGCTTTTTGCCCTGCAAGGCTTTGAACACAACCCAGCATTAACCGTTGTCGCTTGGATCGGTGGCTTCACTGCGTTTTTGGCGGCGACGATTGCTGTCGCCCAAGATGACATCAAGCGAGTGCTCGCTTATTCCACCATCAGCCAACTCGGCTACATGCTGATGGGCTTGGGTGTCGGCGGTTTCACGGCAGGCTTGTTCCACCTTGTCACTCATGCCTTCTTCAAGGCTTTGCTCTTTTTGGGTTCGGGCAGCGTCATTCACGCTGTCGGTCACAACGACATGAAGCGGATGGGTGGGTTGAAGGGTTATATGCCCATCACATTTGTCACCTACCTGATCGGCATGGCGGCATTGGCGGGTGTGCCGCCGTTTGCGGGATTTTGGAGCAAAGACGAAATTTTGGGCGCAGCATTTCATAGTCACATTCCCGGCGCAAGGTGGCTTTTCGCGCTTGGTTTAGTCTCCGCTTTCCTAACCGCGTTCTACATGACCCGCCAAGTCGGCTTAGTGTTCTACGGCAAGTTGCGCGACCATCACGCTCACCCGCATGAAAGTCCAAAAGTCATGACTGTGCCTTTGATGGTGCTGGCGTTTTTCTCGGTGACAGTCGGTTTCATTGGCGTCCCTGGCGCTAATCTTTTTGAGCGGCTCGTTCACTTTGAAGCGGCACCGCATCACGGCTTCAACCCGCTGGTGATGGTGCTCTCCATCTTCGTCGCATTGCTGGGCATTGGAGCGGGTTATAGCCTTTATATCGCCAACCCCATTCGCTCCCCCGACGAAGAGCCGTTACGAGCGAAGTTAGGTGGGCTTTACGATTTTCTCGCCAACAAATGGCGCATTGACTGGTATGACCCGATGCCAGGGCAACTGGGCTACTTCGTCAGCCGCGCCTTTATCCTCTTTGCGATCGCATGGCGCTGGTTTGACTTGCACATCATTGACGGTCTCGTCAACGCCGTCGGTTATGCGACAGCGTTCATTTTAGCGACTGCCTATCGGTGGTTTGACCTTTACATCGTGGACGGTGCGGTAAACTTTGTCGGTTGGTTTACAAAGACCATCGGCAACTTTGCCCGCCGTCTCCAAACAGGTCTGGTGCAACACTACATGTTCTTAGTCGTCGCAGGCTTAGCCATCATTGCCTTGTGGGCAATTTTGCGACAGTTGAGGTAGGTGCTGGAGATAGGCGAGGGCACCATTCATGGTGTGAAGTTTTGAACTCAGCAAAGGATGGTGAGGAAAATGCTTGGTTTTGACCGCATCACTTTTGACCCGAACATCATGGGCGGGCAAGCATGCATCCGTGGGATGCGTATCCCTGTTTCGCTCATTGTCAGTCTGATTGCACACGGTAAAACCGTTGAGGAAATCCTTGAAGAGTATCCCGACCTTGAGCCAGAGGACATCAAACAGGCATTGGAGTATGCTGCATGGCTGGCGAGCGAAAAGGTGTATGTGCACGAGGTGGTAGGCACCAGATGAAATTTCTCGCCAATATGTGCATATCAACGAAAACTGTTCAGTGGCTCAGGCAGCAAGGCTATGATGCAACACACTTAAGGGAGGAAGGGTTACATAAGTTGCCCGATGAGCAAGTGCTTGCCAAGGCTGTTGCTGAGCAACGAATCGTGTTGACAATGGACTTGGACTTTGGCTACTTGCTGGCAATCAGCAAGGCAAGTTTGCCGAGCGTGATTCTTTTTCGGTTAGAAGATAAACGCTCGGAACGGGTTAATGAACGCCTATCTGAAGTCTTACGCCTTTGCCTGAATGACCTTTCAGCAGGTGCTATCGTGGTTGTGACAGAGACAACTATTAGAGTGCGCCGCCTGCCAATTTAGGAAGAGGCAAGTCACCGCTCAAAGTCTGGCTGAGGAACATTTGACAGGTTCTGGAAATACGCCCAAAACACTGGCAAAGGAGGTCGGAAGTGGTGGACAAGGTGCCGCTGCTGTCGCTGATTTTGTGGTTGCCGATTGTCGGCATGGTGCTTATTTTGTTGACGCCTAAGGAGCAAGTCAGGCTCATCCGTTTTTGGGCACACCTGTTCACGGGCGCCGTTTTGGTGCTCAGTTTGGGGCTTTGGTTTGGCTTTGGTCCAGAACTTCACGGGGTGATGCAGTTTGAGGAGCGTTACAACTGGGTGCCCCTTTTGGGCATTCGCTACCATCTCGGCATTGACGGTCTGTCTATGCCGTTAGTTGTGCTAACGGCTTTGCTGACCTTTTTGAGCATGGTCTATTCGCCGACTGCCATCCATCATCGCGAGAAGGAATACTACGCCCTGTTTTTGCTGCTGGAAACGGGCATGATCGGAGTCTTTATTGCCCTTGATTTCGTGCTCTTTTATGTGTTTTGGGAAGTTTCGCTTGTGCCGATGTATTTCCTCATCGGCATTTGGGGCGGTCCAAAGCGCGAATATGCTGCCATCAAGTTTTTCCTCTACACGCTGCTTGGCTCTGTCGCCATGTTGCTTTCCATCCTCGTTTGCTACTTCAACAGTTCGCCGCGCACTTTTGACATGATGGAACTTACCCAACAACAACCATTAGCAAAAGCACCCTTGATCGTGCAAGCCCTCGTTTGGCTCGGTTTTTACCTTGCTTTCGCTATCAAAGTTCCTGTCTTTCCTTTCCACACTTGGTTGCCCGATGCCCATGTGGAAGCGCCGACGGCAGGGAGCGTCATCTTGGCGGGCATCTTGCTGAAGATGGGCACCTACGGTTTGGTGCGAGTGAATTTGCCATTGCTGCCGGAAGCCTCCGATGTGTTCTGGGGGCTACTGGGTATCCTCGCCCTCATCAACATCATCTATGGGTCGCTGGTAGCGATGGGGCAGGACGACCTCAAAAAACTCATCGCTTACTCATCCATCGGGCACATGGGCTTTGTGATGCTGGGTGTAGCGGCAGCCGCCAAAGATGGGATGGCGTTTGCCGATGCTGCTACCCGCAGTGCCAAAGTCATGGCTCTCAACGGGGCAACTTGGACGATGATCGCCCACGGCTTGATGACGGGGGCAATGTTCCTGCTCGTCGGCGTCATCTACGAGCGGGCACACCATCGTGACCTTAATCGCTTCGGCGGATTGTGGGCGCAAATGCCAGTTTACGGTAGCCTGTTCATCTTCTTTGCGATGGCAGAATTGGGTTTGCCTGGTCTGGCAGGGTTTTGGGGCGAATTTTTCTCGGTGCTTGGTTCGTTCCGCATTTACCAATGGGCAGGTTTCGCCGTCCTCGGCATCGTCATCACCGCTGCCTATTTCCTCTGGACGGTGCAGCGGATGTTCTTAGGCGAACTCAGGGATGAATACCGTCACTTTCCTGACATGAACTTACGCGAGCAATTGTCGCTTTGGCCGCTTGTCGTCCTGACTTTTCTTGTCGGTGTCTACCCACCGATCTTGTTGCGAGTCATCCAACCAGCCATGGAGCAAGTCGTAGAGTGGATGATGCGGGTTCATGGTTTTTAATGAGGTCAAGGAAGATTTCTGCACCACCGTTGGTGACACAGCATTAAGCAACTCGCCCATCGTTGGTCTACTTTTCGCTTATTTGTCACCTACCCGACCCTTTCCTTTCTCTCCCCACCCTTTTCGCCCATGCCCAATGCTTACGACCAGCACAGTCAACCGAGCGTCGGTTTCGCAACTATCGCCACCAAAACCCGACGCAGCCTCTGAAGCAGTGCCCACATCAAAAAATTGGATGAAGCACTTCGCTGCTTCACTCAAGTCGTTCAACATCCCGCCGCCTCACCTCGCCTCAAAGCCATCGCTGACCTTTTCTTGGGTTTGGTGGGCATCCAGAAGTTCTCCGCCCAACGATGGCGGGTGCGCAGAAACGAAGAAGAAAGTTGGGTCGCTTTGCAAGGACGAAACTTTTGGCAAGTCTTGGAGGATAGTCAAGAGCAACTGCAAAATGTTGCCAGCAAGTATGGGCGACAGTATCGGGATGTAACTGCAGTAGCCAAACTGGCGATCGCCAGAATCTGGCTCCTTCGCCAATTTCCCCGATTAGCGGAGCGCACTTACTGGGAGGTCTTGAAAAAGTGGGCGGGAGATGATTATGTCTTGGCAGGTCTGGCGCCCTACGGGATCGCCGTGGGGAAAGCACGACAGGACGAACCCGAAGAAGCCTTCGCCGCTTTCGGCACCTTCTTGCAAACTTTTCGCCCAGGCACCACCTTGGATGGGCTACTTTCCCTAACTGAAGAATGGCGGCTGAAGGCAAGGGTCTTTAGGGCATTTTTGTTGGTGGGGATGGGACAAAGGGAGATGGCTCTTTCCGAGTTACAAGCGGCAGAAAGGGAAGGATGGCAACTGGCAAAAGGCTTGCAAGGGAAGCGACAGCGGAGGGTAAAAGAAGCCTTGGCAAAGGTCCGCCGATGGCAAGCCCACCTGCTGGACGAGATAGACCGAAGGGAGGAAGCCAAAGAGGTTTTGTTGGACACCTTCGTCTTGTTGGGAGACACGATGGAAGGGATAAAAGCGTTGGATATATTGGCTTTCTTACCTTCAAGGAGGCGATAAGTGATGGCACGAAGACTTCTTTGGGGATTAGTTGTTATGACTGCCTTAATCCTTTGGGGTTGCGGTGGTGGTTACACTCCTATCCCTGAACCGCCAAAGATTGAATTACCTATCGTGGAGTTTCCCCAGCATAAGTTGGATTTTTCTATCGTGACGGACAAAAAGGTCTACGAGGTGGAGATATTGAAGGCTGTATGGCGGCAGGACAGCGATGAGTTGAATGACCCCAACGAACTCGTCGGTGGCGGCAGTTATGGGATTGCTGCGGGTCTTCGCCTGACGAGATTGGACGGAAAGGAACCGCCTCCCTTCAATGCAGGGTATGGACCAATAGGTAAACTTGACCCACTTAATCCTGACTTACCGATAGACGGGTATGGTTCGCTTCCCTATTACATCCGTCGGATTCGCATTACTCATCCAGTTATAGAAGCGTTGATGGAACGAGGGATTTTCCTTTCGGGGGTTGCTTATGATGTCTTAGACCGCGATAGACCTGTTCCCATCTTGGCAGGCATTATCAACACAAGTGAAGTAAGTCGGACAGTCACCATCAAACCGATATCTAACTATCCGACCGTCTGAATGCGTATCTTCGGTCCTATTTGGCCTTTGTATCCACCCAAATCAAGACCTTTAGTGGTGATGAGGGAGAGAAGGGAAGAAATTCATGTGACCATTGAACCCAAGCGTGGCTACAAAGTCCTTGAGTTCTTTGAGGTAAATTCTATATCCCACCTTAAGGGCAGGAGATGCGGTGAGCCATCATGAACGAATTGACGAACGCTCGGTGGGAAGCCTTAAGGTCTCCGCCATCTCACCTGATCGTCAAAGTTAGCCCCACGCCGATGACCGGCAAGTGCTGAAATGGAATTTTGTAAAAGCATGGTCACGATGGAGGGATGAAGTAAGGAGCCGATGGATATAAGCGCTGCAATCTTCTCGTTTTAAGTGTGGCGGATGGCGAGGCGGTAAAGTGGGATGACGCCGAGAGCCAGGGCGAGGGTTTGACCG